>ERZ779840.4430-NODE-4430-length-10347-cov-3.695589_pt1 | contig 10347 bp, 14 predicted proteins | sample MGYA00511561_ERZ779840 | MGnify/ENA primary metagenome ERZ779840 (study PRJEB29588, sample SAMEA2162036) | human gut metagenome | biome: human gut; feature: human-associated habitat; material: faeces | place: Denmark | collected 2008/2010 ...
CAGGGATTCGTCCTGCTCCCACTCCAGGGTAAATTCCCGGGCATAGGTCTGCTTCAGGAAGGCCTCCAGGCGCTCTTTGTTTTCCTCACTGGGCGGTGTACTGCTCCGCAGGATCGCCCTGGTCTCACTGGGATTGTTCATGGGCGCTCCTCCTCTCCGCGAGGCGCAGGAACTGTTCGTAAGGATCTTCGTCCGCCCCCAGGGCGATCTTCTCCGCCGTGGCCACCGCCACGTCCACCAGCTCCTTCGAGGCTTTGGCCATCATTTCCGTCCGCTCCTGCCGGGCGCTCTCCTGCGCCTTGGCCAGGATCTGCTCCGCCTCCTGTTTGGCGTGGGCCACCTGTTGGACCCGGAGCTGCTCCAGCTCCTGCTCCGCCGCAGTCCGCTTCCGGGCGATGTCGGCATCCGCCCCCGTCAGCCTGGCCTGGTACTCGGCCTTCATCTGTGCGGCCTGCGCCTTCACCTGCTCGGCCTCCTGGTGGATGTCCTGGTAATAGGCCTCCCGCTGTTCCATGAACTGCTTCACCGGCCGGTACAGCAGCAGGTACAGCCCACCCGCCAGAATGGCAAAATTGAACAGGTGCAGCAGGATCTGCTGCCAGTCAATATTCAGTGGAATACTCATAACGCCACCGCCTTTACAGGACAAAGATGACCAGAATCACCACCAACAGCGCATAGAGCTTGCCGTTGTTATTCTTTTTCTTGCGGTTCGCGGGGCGGCGATAGCCCTCCTGCGGTCGCTGTGCACGCTCCTGCGGGCGGCGATAGCCCTGCGGCTCCTCGCGGCGGGCATGGGGCTGCTCATGGTCCTCGTAGCGGTCGTATGTCTCTCGCTCCTCGTACGCATGAGGCCGCGGTCTGGGCTGCTGCTCACGGCGCTCCGGACGGCGGTAGCCCTGCGGTTCCTCCCGCGGAAGCTCCCGTTCCTCATTTTGCGGCGTCTGCTGTGCTCTCTGGCGCTCCTCGGCACGCTGCTGGCGCTGGGCGAGGAATTTCTCCACGTCCCATTCGTCATCGTTATCAAAATCATATGCCTTGCGTCGGCGCTCGTAATTCTGGTCGTCCGGCGGGCGATTATCTGTCATCTCTGTCTCAGCCTCCTGTCTGTATCTATACTGGGTATGACGTTAGTATCTGTCGGGAAGTTCCGCTTATTCCTTTAATAATCTTCGGCGGGAAATATTGATCGTACCCTCCTGCATGTGGTTCATCCACGCAAGGCTCTTGCCGCAGCCATAGGCCACGCAGGAATCGGCATCGTCTGCAACGACACAGCTCATCTCCGTGCGCTCGCGCAGCACCTGATCCATACCCCAGAGCTGGCTGCCGCCGCCCGTGAGCAGGATGCCGTTCTTGGAAATATCCGCGACCAGCTCCGGCGTTGCCTGCTCGAGAACGTCGAGCACCTTATCCGCGATCTGCCGTGCGGGACGGCGCAGCACCTCCATAATCTCCTCGGAGGTGACGGTCGCCTCGTGTGCAAGGCCGGACTTGACATCGCGGCCCTTGACCGTCATGGTCAAGCTCGCCGGACGCGGGCTGACGCAGCCGATGGAGAGCTTGATCTCCTCGGCCGTGTTCGCGCCGATGATTACACCGTAGCGCTTGCGCAGGAACTTGATAATCGCCTCGTCAAACGCCGCGCCTGCGACCTTGATGGACGAGGACACGGCCACGCCGTTCATGGTAATCACGCCGATGTCCGTCGTGCCGCCGCCGATGTCCACGACCATATGACCCTCGGGCGCATTGATGTCCAGATTGGCGCCCAGTGCAGCGGCCAGCGGTTCCTCGATCAGATACACACGTCTTGCGCCGGCCTCCATGGCCGCCTGAATGACTGCGCGTTCCTCAACCTCCGTGATGCCGCTCGGCACACAGACGATCATGCGCGGCTTGACAATGGAGAAGCGTACAACGCGGCGGATCATCTCCGTCAGCATCTGAGCCGTCAGCTCATAGTCCGAAATCACGCCGTCCTGCAAGGGATGGATGGCCGCAACATTGCCGGGCGTTCTGCCGAGCATATTGCGTGCTGCCGCGCCCACCTGCAAGACCTTACCGGTGTTCTTGTCCAGTGCCACGACCGCAGGTTCGCGCAGCACGACACCCTTGCCCGCTGCATAAATGAGCACATTCGAGGTTCCGAGGTCAATGCCAAGGTCCTTGGAAAATAAAATCATATCGTCACCTACTGTTTTTGGGCGGTTCCCACCGGCTTCTGCGCCGCTGCCAGCGCCGCGCAGAAGATCTCCGACGTGCCCGCAAGACGCAGGGTCTTGCAGCACTCCGAGAGCGTCGCTCCCGTGGTAATCACGTCGTCGATGAGCAGGATCCGTTTTCCTTTGATTCTGTCCGGTTCGACCGGACGGTAGACATTCAGTACATTTGCTTTACGTGCGGCGGCATCCGCACGGCTCGACTGTGCGGGATTGTCACGGAACTTTTCCAGCGTTTTCACGCAGGGCAGTCCCAATTCTTCAGCCGTCTGCCGCGCCAGAAGCTCAGCCTGATCGTAGCCGCGCTTGCGCCTGCGCTTTGCGCTGACCGGCACCCACGAGACAAGGTCGTACTGCTTTTTCTGCCGCAGAAGGCGCATGGCCAGCAGTCTGCCGTAAGCACCGGCATACTGCCGCATCCCGCCGAACTTGAAGCGCAAAACGGACTCTCGTACAAGCCCCTCATAGTCATACACGCAAATACAGGAAGTGAAAAACTCTCCCCGTTTGACCTCCTTCTGCGTCTCCGGAAGCTCACGGCGGCAGCGCGTGCAAAGCTCCGTTTCGTTCTCCGCAAGGAGTCTTTGACAAAAGACGCACTTCGGCGGGAACAGCAGATCGAGCAGGCGCGCTGCGAGCCTCATTGCGCACTTGCCTGCATCAGGCGGTAGCGCAGGCCGCTGTAACGCTTGTCGCGGCGGTTGTTATAGGTCATCTGTGCAACAATCTCCTCGTTGCCGACCAGAATTTCCAGTTCTCTTGCCCGCGTGAGGGCGGTATAAAGCACGCTTCGGGTCAGGAGCATCGGTGCGCCGCCGAAAACCGCAAAAATCACGGTCTTGTATTCGCTGCCCTGACTCTTATGTGCGGTGATGGCGTAGGCCAGCTCCAGCTCCGGCAGCATGTCCGAATCGTAGACGGCCTCACGGTCGTCGAACACGATGCGAATCTGATCCTCCGCCGGATCGATGCTGCGGATGATGCCGATGTCTCCGTTAAAAATGCCCGTTCCGGCACCGCCGCCCTCCCTTTTCCATAGTATATCATAATTGTTTCGAATTTGCATCACCCGATCGCCCTCGCGGAAACAAATTTCTCCACTGAATTTTTCGTGTTTGTTTTTGGCGGGCGGGTTCAGCGCCGCTTGCAGCACGCGGTTGAGGTTGACCGTGCCGGTCTCGCTCTTGCGTGTCGGGCTGATAACCTGAATATCCTCGGGGCGAATGCCCATGTTCTGCGGCAGGCGCTTAGAGCATAGCTCCGCGATGGTCTGCACCACAGCATCGGGCGAGCGCCGCTTCATGAAGAAGAAGTCACGGTCTTTTGCCGTCAGCACGGGCAGCTCGCCGCGGTTGACGGCATGCGCGTTCATAACGATCAGGCTCTGCTGCGCCTGCCGGAAAATTTCGGTCAGGCGGATGGTCGGAACGGCATCGCTCGTAATCAAATCGGAAAACAGCCGCCCCGCGCCCACGCTGGGAAGCTGGTCGGGATCGCCAACCAGAATGAGCTTTGCGTTCTCGGGCAGAGCGCGCAACAGGCTGTGCATCAAAAGCACATCCACCATGGACATCTCGTCGACGATTAGCGCGTCGCACTTGAGCGGCTCGTCCTCGTCACGCAGGAAGCTCATCTCTCCCGTCTCCGGCGAGACCTGTGTCTCCAGAAGCCGGTGGATGGTCGAAGCGTCGCGTCCGGTCAGCTCACTCAGGCGCTTGGCGGCACGGCCCGTGGGCGCGGCCAACAGCGTGTCCAGCTTGCGCCGGTCAAAGAGCGTCAGAATGCCCGCGAGAGTCGTCGTTTTGCCGGTGCCCGGCCCGCCTGTGAGGATCATCACACGCTCCCGCGCCGCCGTCTCAATGGCTTGCCGCTGCTTTTCCGCATAGTGAATGCCGTTGGCCGCCTCCAGCTCTGCGAAAGGAACCTCGCGTGTACGCTCGGGCTTTGCCAGCGTCATCTGCAAAATTCTGTGGGTAATATACGTCTCCGCCTCATAATACTCCGGCAGATACACCGCTTTGAGTCCGGCGATCTCGTCCATGGCAATGTTCCCCAGCTCACTGAGTCTGTCCATCGCCTCGTCCACGCTTTCGCCGTCCAGCTCCAGCAACGCGCTCGTCGCAGCGGCAAGCTTGTCCTTCGGCAGAAAGCTGTGGCCATTGCCGAGATTGTGCCGCAGCTCAAAGAGCACGCCCGCCTCGACGCGGCGCATATCGCCGCCGTCGAAGCCCAGCTCCAGCGCCAGCGTATCCGCCGAGGAAAAGCTGGCGCCGAACTCCGGACGGGTCAATATGTAGGGATTTTCATGCACCAGCTCCATGGCCTGCTCACCGTAGGTGCGGTAGAGCTGCACGGCAGTCTGCGCGGAAATGTGGTAGGTAGACAGAAACTCGATCAGGCGGCGCACGCCCACCTGACGCCGGAAGGATTCGCCCATTTCCAGCGCCTTTTTCATGGAAATGCCGGGAAGCTCGGCCAGCCGCTCCGGTGTGCGCTCGAGGATCTTCAGACTGTTTTCCCCGAAGGCAGCGACGATCTTCTCCGCCGTTTTCGGGCCAATGCCATGCACCGCACGCGAGGACAGGTAGGCCAAAATCTCGCCGCGTCCGTCCGGCAGCATACGCTCCAAAAACTCCGCCTCAAACTGGCGGCCGTAATTCGAGTGCGTGCTCCACTTGCCCGTGACAATCAGGCGCTCGCCCGCCACCGGTGCGGGAATCGTCCCCACGACCGTGACAAGGCCGCCCTCCTCGCTGTCGAGCTTCAACACGGCGTAGCCGTTCTCCTGATTCTGAAATACCACTGCGGCGACCGTGCCGCTAAGGATCTCCTGCTCCACGCTTCCAACTCTCCAGTATCGTATATTCTTCTCCGCTGCCGCAAAGATACAGCGCAGGCTCCTGCGCAACAAAGCGCTCGGCAGCATGCCGCGCTTCCGCGTCCAATCCATCATCCACGAACAGCACCCGCCCGCGCACGCCGCGCCGCTCGCGCAGCCAGTCACAGGCACGCATATGCTGCTCTACCCGGCCGGCATCACCGCGCAGATAGACCAGAAGATAGGTGTCGTCCTTGGGAAGCGGCATCAGCAGCGCCTCGAAGATCGTCCACAGAATCAAAAACACGCCGCAGGCTGCCAGTGCCGCGATCAGTATCGTCATATCGATCACCTCACGCCATCGTATGCCGCAAGGCGTTAAAATGCCACGATATTATTCTACACCAGAACCGCCCGCGACGCAATGGAAGATTGCAAAAAATGCAGAAAAAAGTAGCGCCGCTCCAAACCCCAACGGAACGTTTTGGAGCGGCGCTATTCACTTCATCGCAGGCTGAACATCAAAAGGATCGCAGCAGACGAGACGGCGGTATAACCGACCATGACCCAGAACACCGGTGAGCGGAAGAAGCCTCTGTACGTTCCCTTCGGCGTTTTCTCCGTGCGCAGCACTGCGGCAATGCGCTTGCGCAGGATGATGCACAGCACGAGCGCGACCGCAGCCATGCCGTAGGTCAGCGCATAGGACGCAATCCCGCCCCAATTGCCCGGCAGCAGCCCAAACAGCCACTCGAACAGCTCCGCGATGACCGCATTGTTAAAAAAGTGCAGTGCAATGCTCCACCAGATGCCGTATTTCATCGCGGCGTAGCCCAGCACAAGACCGGTGATAAAAGCAAAAGGCGTCTGGACAAGGTTGCCGTGGATCAGTCCGAAGATCAGTGCCGAAGCGACCACGGCAAAGCGCCGCCCGAAGTTTTGCAGGGAGCGCATGACCGCACCGCGGAACAGAACTTCTTCGATAAACGGCGCGCCAATGCAGGTGTAAAGCAGCATGCTCACACTTGACTCCGGCTGAGATTCCGCCATCGCACCGGATGCGGAGGTGCCGAGGAACCCCAGAAGCCAGTCCAAGCCGCGGACATACACATCCGTCACGGCCTGCGCCAGAAACAGCAGCGAGATCAAAAAGAGCAGCAGGCCGGGCGTCATACGCTGCCGCGCGGCAAAGAGAACGTTCCTGATAAACGCCTTTTTCTTCCAGATGAACACCATCAGGAAGATCGCAGGCACGGCAAGCAGATAGCCGAACGTGGCCTGTGTAAAGGCTTCCATCAGTCTCGACGTAAGCGCCTCGGAGCCGAGCCGCAGAATCGTCGGGTCAAACAGGATCGTCAGAAGCATCGACACGACCCCGGCAGCGGACACGCACGCGGTCAAAATCGCAATGTAAAGGAAAGACAGCGCGGTGACCTTGTTTGTTCTGCTGCGCACGGCGGCGGTGACGCGCATGCGCTCCTGCGCGGCAAGCGCCTCCGGTTCTGGCGGCATATAACAGGGCAAAGCAGGCGTAGGCTGCATGTCATCAAACGGTTCCATATTCTCTGTTCCTTTCTCTCTTATTTTTCTTTTTGGCGGAAGGCAAAGAAGCGCTGCCCGAGGTAGTTAAAGCCTACGAACAGGCACATTCCTGCCAGCATTGCCACATTATCGCGCACCTTATCCCCCGCCCCGGACAAGATCCAGCGGATAAGCGGCTTGGCAAGGCCATAGGCCAGGCCGTAGCAAACCGCAATGTTCAGCGCAAAGCGCAGAACGACCATCCAGCCGCCCTCTTTGTACTTGAATGTAAAATAGCGGTTCAGAAAATAGCTCATCACACTGGCCAGCGCGTAGCTCACCGCCGTAGCCGGCCAGTAGCTCAACCCGCCCAAGTTATACAGCAGGAACATCAGTCCGTTGCCAACAAGCGTGTTCAAAACACCCACGAGCAGAAATTTCCAGAGCTTTTCATCGAAAAGCGACAGCAGTTTTTTCTTCATTCGTATTTCCTCAATCCCAGCAGCACCAGACCGCTCCGTCCGATGAAACGGTAAAAACAGTCTTTTCGTCACTGCTGGTACATTGCATCGTCACATTGAGCTTTTGTAAGTCGCAGGCGCTGGCGATCTCCAGCGCAACGATGCGCACGGTGTCAAGATAGCTCTCCGGCGCAAGCTCTCCGGAATAGACGCTGCCGCCGCGCGCGCAGGCAGTCTCGTAGTCCATGGTGGAGTGCATCGTCATGAAAAGCTGCGTCTCGGCAGGGTCATATAGAAACGGCGCGTATTGCGCCCAATGCTCCTGTGCATAAGACGCGACCTCCGGCGGTGCACTTTGGGAGCAGCCACCAAGAAGAAGCAGCACGATCAGCAGAAGCGGAAGCAGTTTTTTTGTCATTTCGGCATCCTCCTGCGGTTATTTTACCGCAAAAGGACGGAAAAGTAAAGACCAATTCGATCAGAACCCGTCCTTGCCCTGCAACACCGTGTTTGCAATGACATGGGCAAACTCGTCGTGATACTCCTTCTCCTTTTCGGCAGCGCAGCGGATGCTCAGCGCATAATAGTACGTTCCGTCATAGAACAGCGTTCCGGAGCAGGCAAGCATCCCCTCGTCCGCTCCCGCCGTCCACGCGTATTGGTATTGATCGACGGGAAAGCGCTCGACGGAGACCGGCTGCAATTCACTTTCGTCCCGGCCGGTCAGGAAGCGCAGCGCGTCGTCCAGCGAGGCTGCGGTGAAAATATCTGTTGACATTTCATAATCGCCCGCCTCCTGTACATAGGTCTTGTGCAGGCCGTCGTCCGTGGACGCAGTCAGGAGCATACGCAGCGAAATGGGCGCAGCCAGAAAATACTCGCATTCCGGCGTTTCCTGCCAGACATCCGTGACATATTCAGCGTTCGCACGCGTCTTGACAGCGCAGCCCGCCAGCGATAAAATAAGGGCACAACTCAAGCACAGGCAAAGAAATGGTTTCATAAGCGCCTCCTGAAAGGAAGATGGATTTGTTAAAATATTATGCGCTCTGGTTCGGCGTTATGAATCTGCTGGACTTCGTTCTTATGGGTATTGATAAGCAGCTTGCGCGGCGTCACAAGTGGCGCATCGCGGAAAAGACGCTGCTGTGCGTTGCTGCGCTGGGCGGCAGTCTGGGCGGCTTTCTTGGAATGTACCTGTTTCATCACAAGACAAAGCACCCGCAATTTTATATCACACTTCCGATTCTGCTCGTGCTGCATACAGCGCTGACGGGAGTGCTGCTGTACCTCGGCATTCTGAAATAACGGAAACGCTGGGAGTTTTATTGGACACCTCCTGCGGTAAAATAAGGCCAGAAAACAAACAGGAGGGAAACATATGCTGTTTAAAATCGGATTTACGGCGCAGCATCCGGAGTCCCGCAAGGAGCCGGAATCTCCCGCACCGCAAGCACCAACCGCACGTCCTTCCGTCGTGCAGGTGCGCTTTGAGGACGGCCGCAGGCTTGCCTACTACAACGATCGCTTTGACCTGCACCCTGGCGACGTGGTGTTCGTCGAGGGAAAGCTCGAGGGCGAACGCGGACGCGTAACAGACGTCAACTATAATTTCAAGATTCGCCTTGCGAACTATAAATGCGTCATTTCCGTGGGGGATACGGCGCTGAAAGGCCGCTTTTTCGGCACAGAGGACTGCTTTGTCACCTTCGACCCGCTGGCTGCACCCGTTGAACGCGTGCGTTCGTGGTATCTTCCGCCGGAAAAGGAGGACGAATTCCTCTCCGGCAGCGACGATTCTGCCATCTGTCTCAAGACGCTCGAGGGGCTCAAGGTCACACCCGCAATCGCACAGCGCGGCGAAGCCTACTTTGAAAACGGCAATGTCAAGTATCTCTGCCTCGACGGCACGCACGGCTATGCGCTTGTCACAGGCACGCGCACCTACGAGGTGGAATTCACCTATCGGAACGGCGAAATTCACGCGCTGACCTGCACCTGCTTTTGCACCGGCGCCTGCAAGCACGAATTTGCAGTGCTGCTGCAGCTTCGCAGTCTGCTCAAAACGATCGAGACTGACTACGCCGGAGAATTTGCACGCAGCGGTTATTTTGCAGCGCTGGAAAAAGCCGATATGTTCCGCTTTGCCATCGACGGCGGCAAGCCCGCGAGCTTCACGCTATGAGCATCTGCAGAGGCGATCGTGTGGAGCTGCTGGTGCAGGACGAATACCGGCGCAGCGGCAGCTTCCCGCAAAAGGAGTATCTGTATTATTAACGGTTGCCACTGCGCAGCCGCTTCGACCGCCGGCGATGGTATCTCCGTTTCACGCCGCAAGTCAAATATCATTGCACCGTAATTTCTCCGACAGGCAAATAATAAAGCTGTGGCGCACTTCTCCACGAAGTGCGCCACAGGCAGCTTGTCAAATTTTTAACACTATTTTACAATTTTAGATCTGGGAAAGCACCCAGCCAAAGCCAGAGATCAGGACAAAGAACAGCACCAGCACGAGCACCGAGAACACAAGTCCGATGATTGCAAGCACCTTGGTACGCTTTCTCTTGCAGACGCCGACAATACTCAGGATCAAGCCGACAAAGGCCAGAATGAACGCGATAATCAGCAGGACAATCGCCAAAACGGCCATGACCGGTCCGGCCTGGAAAAACACATAGGCTAATGTCGTAAAAATCAGAGCGATCAGGCCGAGCACAAAACCCGCCGTGCCGATGCCGTTACCGGTGTTCACAGGCGCAGGCGGCTGCTGATAGACGGGCTGCTGGTACACAGGCGGTTGATAGGCAGGCTGCGGAGCGGGCTGCTGCGGTACAGGCTGCACTGGCTTCGGCGTGAGCGGAGTGCCGCAGTTCGGGCAGAACGCCGCGCCGGTATCGTCGATGGTACTGTTACAGTTCGGGCATTGGATCATTGCCATAGTAATTCCCTCTCTTCCTTTTTCTGAGGTTCTCCTCTGGGATTATTTTACAGGTTTCTCCGCTCCGTGTCAAGCGTTTTTCAGGCAATCTGCGCCGTGGCAACGGAATAGGCCAGAAAAACGACCATCACCGCCGCCGAGAAGATCAGCGCCAGCAGCGCGAAAACGCGCTTGGTGCAGGATTTTTTGCACGTTGAGACAATGCCGAGCACCAGTCCGGGGATCGCCAAGATAAAGAATATCTCCAGACTTGGCTCAAAAGCCCCATAACGCACAAACTGAAGCATGCTCATCAGCAGCTCCATGAGCATTCCGGCCAGCGCAAGCGTTCCGAACACGAAGCCCGTGATCGCACCGCCGTTCTTTGGACGCGGCGCTGGCTGACAG
>ERZ779840.4457-NODE-4457-length-10302-cov-24.248463_pt1 | contig 10302 bp, 8 predicted proteins | sample MGYA00511561_ERZ779840 | MGnify/ENA primary metagenome ERZ779840 (study PRJEB29588, sample SAMEA2162036) | human gut metagenome | biome: human gut; feature: human-associated habitat; material: faeces | place: Denmark | collected 2008/2010 ...
CCGTTGCTGCGGCCGAACAGGTAGAGGTTGATGTCGCGGATCGCCTCCTCGTCCGTCGCGCGGGTCGCAAGGCGAAGCATATCTTCGGTCGTAATACGCAGTTCGGCCGTGACCGGACGTTCCGAGGCTGCGCTATCGACCGGCATAGTCACTTCCCGGCTGCACGAGCACAGCAGCAGATAAAAAAGCGGAAGAGAGATTGTTCTGAACATAGGAATCGGTTTTTTAGAACAGTCTGCCGCCCTTGCGGGCGACAGACTGTCGGGAAAAAGGTTTCTCAGGCTCCCAGATCGATCTGCTGCGTTACCGGAGACTCCCAGTCGGCAACCGTGATCGTAAGGCCCACCTCCGAGCCTGCCAGACCCGTGATCGCAGCTTCGATGCGGTAGTAGCCGTTACGCACGATCGCTCCGCCTGCCTTGCCCGTGACAGGTACCGTATAGACGATTTCCGTACGGTCGGAGGTCGTCGAGGTGCTGCCGTCGGCGTCGTAGCTCGCCGTGATCTCCAACTGTACACGGTTGCCCTCGGCAAGAGCGCCGTTTTCGAAGACGTAGAACAGGTTGTCATATCTGCCCGCTGCGGCGGTGGCGGTCTGCGTATGGGTGTAGCTCATCGCGCCGGGCGAAGGAGTTGCGGGGGCGATGACGGGCGACTGGCTCGCCGCTTTCGAGAGCTTGACGCCCGTGACGGTGATCGTTCCCGAATATTTCTCCGCGAAGACCGCATCGATCGTGGTCTGCACGGAGAGCTTGGCCACCGTACGGCGGAGCGCCATCGCAACGTCGGTCGTCGAACCCTCGGCGATGGATTTGCTCGCAGAGGCCGACATCACGAAGCCGCCCGCACGCTTGGCCTTGGTCGAGACCTCCGCGAAGGTGCCGTTATAGTCCGCAGCGGAGGCTTCGACCTTCGAGAGCAAGGCCGATTTGGTCGTAACACCCGTGAGCGGAAGGTTCGCAACGGCGTAGAAGTCGCACGTCGTACCCGCTGCCGAATGCGGCAGCGCGAAGGTCGCCGACTTGTCGGCGAGTTCCTCGGAGGTGAACGAACGCTGCGTAACGAGGTCGCCTTGGGTGTTGAAGACGTAAACCGTCAGCGACGTGAGGCTCTTCTCCCACGTTTCGGCGGCGGCAGTCGAGTTCAGGGATGCACGCGAGGCCGGGGCATCGGTAAATGTGAGGCACACGGCAGCACCGTCCAGCGGCTCGCCGTTCGTACCGTAAGTCACGGTCTCCTCCTTCGAGCAGGAGACCAGCGCAAGGGCGGCCAAAGCCGCGACAAATGTTTTTTTCATAATGGAATAAAGGATTAAAGGGTCGTTATTTATTTCGGTTCGTTTTTCTCGGCTCGCCGTTCCGCATCTTCCGCGTGCGTACACGGTGGCGGAGCTTGGCTTCATAGCCCGGAGGGCCGTTGTCGTCGATCCACTGCCGGATGCCGAGGCGCAGCTCGGCTTTCAGCTGCCGGAACTCGGGACGCGAGGCGAAGTCGTCGCCCAAAGCATAGCCGGCGAAGATCGGCTCGCAGGGCGTCAGCAAGGCCCGGGCGACGGTGCGGCGCTGATCTTCCGGAATGTCGGGGAAATCGTTCGCAAGGATCAGGTCGATCGTATCGAACTTCGAGAACAGCAGACCTCGGAAAAGACTCCGGTCAGCAAGGCGAAGCGCACACTCGGCACTGCCGCCCGCGTCACAAGTACGACGGTAGAGGTCGGCGGCCACGGCGCTGCGACGATCCAGAAGTTGTGCGCGGTACTGGAGCTGGGGATGGCGTTCGCGAAGGTAATAATCCAGTCTTGTCCGGAACCACGGCTTGGAATATATCTCCATAGCGGTATGCTATCGTTTCCGACCCCGCCCCTGCTGCGACTCATCGGCCCCCTGCGAGGCCTGATGGGATGCTTCGGCCGCCTCGCTGCGCTCCTGACGCGACAGAAAGCGGCTGTAAGTACGGTTGTCGCGCGGGTTCACATACAGAACCTTGTTCTTCATCGGCTCCCCGAACGAATCCTTGACCTGATCCGCCGAGACCTGGCCGCCGGCAAGCAGCGTCTTCACATCGGCATCCGAGAGCTGGTCACGAAGGTACTTCGGGACGTACGGCTTGTCGTAAACCGGGTCGCTGATCGTATAGCGGCCCCGATAGACGTCGTAGTTCAGGATGCCCTTGTAGGTGTTCTCCGTATCGCCGTAGGCCGTGCATCCTTCCAGCGGGATCGAGCCGCCGCTGCGAAGGATTTTTTGTCCCGCATCGTCGATGCGACGTCCCTCGGCGAACTCCGGGATCTTGACATCGCGGTGCGGAACCGCCACAAGGCGGTTCGTCGAAGGGTTGAAGGCCACGTGGCAGCGCTCAGCTTCCCCCGTGATGCTGTTATGGACCGTGACAAGGTGTTGCAGCGTCTTGCCGCGAGCCAACAGTGCCTTGTCGTCGGGCGTGATCTCCGAGGCATACTCCTCACGTTCGTATTCGGGCTGCACAAGCGGCGTATCGAGGCGGAACTTCAACTCATCGTTATGGTCCCGGTAGAAACTCAGGTTGAAAAGACCCGTCGTCGTGCCGTGGTCCGAAAGCTGGACCGTCGCAGGAAACAGCTCTCTGGTCGGGAGCCCCAGCATCAGGCTTCGCTGCGTGCGCTGCGGCAGCGCATCGAAGTCAATGCCCAATTCTTGCAACTCCGCACGCGGAATCTCAACCTTGTCGTATTTCACCTGTTCCAGTTCGGCCGTGTTCACGACGTACTTGTTATACGTCTCCCAGCCCTCCTCGCTCTTCGGATTGCTGACGAGCTTGCCCAGCGATGTGACGATCTTGCCGACGGAAAGGACGGGCACTTTCAAAAACTGAAACTGGATCGGATTGTCCTTCTGGGATTTGAAACCTCGGATGAAAGCCGCTACGGCATTGCTGCTCCGGAACGGATAGAACGCCGGACGGTTCTTCGCAAGAGGCTGCACGGTATGCACCTCTCGGCGATCCCCTTTAGTCACCAGCTTGGAAACGGCCTCTACCTGGCCGCTGTCAGGATTGCGCACGAGAAGCGTTTCCCGGTAGTCGTTCTCCTGTTCCTGACCCTCGGTCGGATTTACATTTTCTTCTGTTGCCATAATACTGTCTTTTAGTTAATAATGTGTGATTTGTACTTCGACAGCGGCAAATATAGAGGCTCGGAAGACGATCCCGACGGATGGCACGTCAGGGCCGTTCTGGGCGTGAACAATGATGAAATTATCTTAATTCTGAATCTAAATCATAATAGAGCGACAGGCCCAGCAAAGCCAATAAAAATCCCTAAAAGTTGTGTGATTGGAAAATATCTATCATTAAATTATTTTATGTAGATTCTACTAAAAAAACAAAATAATTCCATTTTTTCATAGTATCTTCGTAAAAGTAACCCCGTCTTAAATTGCTTTAGTAAGATCGTTTATAATACATTTACAGAGTATGTTCCTTCATTTAAGGGCCAAATACATTAGTATATCACTTTTAACCTATAAGCTATGATAAAAGATTTAATCCTGAAAAAACACTTTGTTGATTTTAAAGACGCTTGGCAAATAAAAGAAAAAGACGAAGCTAAGGTATTTGAGAAATTCGTTAACTATGTGATTTTGAGTCAAGATGAAGTGGATACATTTATTGGACATCCCGAAATCCTCGATACATGTTGCACAGGAGGTGGAAATGATGCAAAGCTTGATGGCATCGGTATAAAAATCAATGGACAATTGGTTGGTTCAATTGACGATATTGACGAAATTGTAGCGGCAAATAAGAAGATAGATGTCGAGTTCTTTATCATTCAGGCGAAAGAGCGTACTGAGTTTGAAAGTGACGCAATCAATACATTTGGTGTTGGGGTGCGAAATTTTTTTTCTGAACCTGAGTTGCCTGAAAATGATAAGGTAAAAGAACTTAGAAAAATTAAAGACTATATTTTAAATGAAGAGAAAGTAATTCGGAAATTAAATACAAATCCTTCACTTCACACTTATTATGTGTTCTGCGGCAGGACACCAAACGATAAACATGCTGAAGCTATCAAGAAACTCTTCGTTAAAGATGTGGAAAATTGTCCTGCCTATTTTGGAAATATAACTTTTGACATTATTGACGGTAAACAATTAGTAGAAAGGTGTAAAGAATTAGAAAATGACTTTAAGGTAGAACTTAATATAAGAGATATCATACCGCTCACCGTAAACGAGAACACCAAAATAAAAAAAGCCTATGCTTTCACATGTGAGGCGGTGGAATTGCTGAAACTTCTATCCAAAGACGATGCGTCATTAAGACGCTCATTATTCAATAGTAATGTTCGAGACTATCTTGGGAACAGAGGGGGAGTAAATAGTGAAATAGAAATTACTATAAAAGATGATCCAGAAATGTTCCTTATGTGCAATAACGGTATAACTATCGTATGCTCTGATTTTCTTCAGATAAAGGATAAACTTGTTTCTATAGATAACCCTCAAATTGTAAATGGCTGTCAAACTTGTACGACAATATATTTTCAAAAAGATACTCCTTCTCTGTCTAAAGTACAAGTGTTGGTAAAACTCATTTGTACGGAAGACAATGCCATAACAAACAAAGTAGTACGTGGCACAAATAAGCAAAACCAAGTACTCGAAGAATCTTTTGAAACAACGAAACCATTTCATCAAGAACTTGAAGACTATTTTACAGCAAAAACGGAACCGATACAGCTATTTTATGAGAGAAGAAATAAACAATATTCAGCGAACCCGACGATAAACAGGTATCAAATCGTCAATCTCAGGGTACTTACCCAAAGTTTTGTAGCCACATTTCTGCAATGCCCTTATATGGCACATAGGCATGAAGCCAAACTTCTTCAGGAGTTTGTGAAGACGGAAAGCCTAAGAAAAATATATCTTCACAAACATTCTCTTTATGCATATTATATTTCAAGTTTAATATGGTACAAATTTGAGGATGCTTTTAGAAGAAAAGTTTTGACAAAAGATGACAGGACCTATCAGGCACATTTATACTATATTATTATGTTCTTGCCAGGAATGTATCCTTTGACCATTGATGCTATGCCAAATGCATTGGAAACATATTGTCTGAAATTGGAACAGCTATTGACTTCAGACCATTTTGATGAGTCTCTAAAGAAAGTGACCGCAGTATTCAAACAATGCGAACAAAAATGGATATCTATGGAGAAAAGCCGATATGCTATGAAAGACACGAAGGACTTTACCGATGAATTGACACGTATTTGTAGAGAAATATTCGTAAATAAGACCCAAAGTATAGAAAATACACCCCAGCATAAACCTGAAAAATGGTTTAATGGCAAAATATTATCTTATATAAATAAAAACAAATGGTTTGCATTTATAAAATCCAAAGCTTTTGATAACAACGTGTACTTCGATACAAAAAGCTATAAAGGTGAAGTTAGGAAACTTGTTCCAGGACAAGAATGCCGTTTTACTGTATCTTCGGATATAAGAAAAGGAGAAGACGCCGTGCGTGCTACAAAAGTTGAATTAATTTAGTATAGTGAATTTCAATTTAAATTTGCTTTGAAAATGTAAAACCATCGATGTTTTATATGTATTAGACAATCAATGATTTTCACTTTTTTTTAGTTTCGAGAAAGTTTCTACATCATCATTTCATTTTTTTCTCTGAAATTAATCGGACATTTATTGGATTAATATATTTTCGGCAAAGAGATCGAGTTGGGGTTTTAACTACTTTGTTAATCTAAATTTGACGAAATTATTGTAGTTCATAATTCAGCAAAATAGGCGGATCGACAAGTCCGCCTATTTCTTCGCCAACAGATGCCGCAGCGCAGGGTCTTCGGCGATGCGTCTGAGTTCCCGTTTTATGATCTGCGTGACGTCCTCCTTGATCTGCGTATAATTGCGTCGGATGATCTCCTCCATACGATCCACGCCGTCGGCATCGCGGAACGAGGATATTTCCGGGATCGGAACGTACGAAGCCGTCTCCCCGGCGAGCTTCTCCCTGTCGATGACGATCTCGGCGTGGAAGATTTTCTGTTCGATGCGTTCGTCGAAATTGTCCGCCACGGCACCCACGAACATGCCTTGCGAGAGGTTGGAGATCTTCGAGGCGGGAATCAGGCTGTCGAGCTGCGTGTTGGTCGAGGTGGTGAGGTTGTCGTTGCTCAGCGAGTTGGAGGTCCGCAGCTGCACGATCCTGCCGAAGCGCTCGCTCAACGTCTTGGCCGTATCTCCCAAAACCTGACCTGCGAAGATGTTGCCCACGGTATTCTCGATGACCTTGGCCTCCTCCTGGCCGTAGTCGCGTTCGAGCTGCGAGAAGTCCTGAAAGCTCAGGCATACGGCCACCTTGTTCGAGCGGGCCGTGGCGATCAGGTTGTCCAACCCCCGGAAATAGATCGTGGGCAGCTCGTCGATGATGATCGACGACTTGAGTTTTCCCTTCTTGTTGATGAGCCGCACGATGCGCGAATTATAGAGGCCCAGCGCTGCCGAGTAGATGTTCTGCCGGTCGGGATTGTTGCCCACGCACAGGATCTTCGGGTCTTCGGGGTTGTTGATGTCCAGCGTAAAGTCGTTGCCCGTCATCACCCAGTAGAGCTGCGGGGAGATCATGCGCGAGAGGGGTATCTTGGCCGAAGCGATCTGCCCCTGCAACTGGTCCTGCGCCCCGCCTTTCCACGCATCCATAAAGGGCGACAGGTAATTTTCCAGTTCGGGATATGAGGTCAGGATCGTGAAGATGTCCTCGTAGCGTTTGCACAACAATTCGATGGCGTGGGGAAAGGTGCAGTACTTCCCTCCTTCGTAGATTTTCAGGTACCAGATGATCGCCGCCAGCAGGATGATCGGTGAATCGACGAAGAAGTCGCCCTGCTTTTGTATCCACGTCTTATTGAGGTTGAGCATGATCGTGTAGGCCGATTCGTAGGCGTCCGAGATGTCGGTCATAAACTCCGGAGCGATGGGATTGCAGCGGTTCGAACGACGGGGATCGTCGAAATTGATGATGCAGAATTTCGGTCGGGTTTCGTAGGCGTCCAGGTGATTCAAAAGGTGGTTGTAAGCGATCGAGGACAAGTCGTCGAATTTGAAGTCGTAGAGGTACATGGCGAAGCCCTTCTCGATCTGCTGGCGGATGAAGCTGTTCACCACGGTGTAGGACTTGCCGGAACCGGGCGTGCCGAGTACTATTGTCGCACGAAAGGGATTCACCGCATTGATCCAGCCTTCGTGCCATGCCTTGCCGTAGTAGTAACGCGAACGGAGGTTGACCGAATATTCGTTCTCGATCAGGCGTGTTTCCTGCATGAAACTTTCGTTTTCGTCGTTGAACGGGTCCTCGCGCAGCCGCTCCTTGACCAGACGTCCGAGCCATAGACCCGCCAGAAACAGCGAGAGGAAGCCTATGCTTGTAGCTGCGACATAGAGCGGTGCCGCCCACTGCGGCGGCAGGTGCCGCAGCGGATCCCCGAAGAAGAAAAGCAGCAGGCCCGCCGCAGCTGCGAGAAGAATCTGCCGGTGCGTGATGCGCTCGGAGCGCACGCTGCGCGTACCCCAGCAGCTCAGAGCCAGAAATCCCGCAGCGAAGAGTTTGGTCAGGTACGAGTAAGTGAAAAGCCCCGTCGTACGCTGGACGTTCCGCAGCAGACGGTCCAATACGCCGAGCGTGCAGCCGTGCATATCGAACCATCCGTAGCAGAACCAATAGAAGTGGAGCAGCAGGAACAAAACGCTTATGCCCCGCATGAGCTGCATGACTTTTTCCAATCCTCTCAGGTCATCTTCCTGTTGCATGATATACGGTTTTTGCAACGAAGATACCTTCGCTTCCGGGCTGCTCGTGTGTATGTCCGTTCCGGGCACATCCAGGCCGGTTGTTTTGCAAAATTCATATTATACGGCGTGTAATTCGAAAAAATCACACGCCGCGTATCATTATCGTTGGCTTCGTTCGACGAGAGCCTGTTTCAATGCATCCAGAAATTTGGTCACGTTTACTTTCCGATTAAGCGTGGCATTGCGGCAGCGGTCGGGATTCTTGAACGAAACATTCAGCAGCAGTTCGAAAGTGCGGACGAGCTTGTTCAATTCGGCAGGCGTACCGTCTGCCTTGCGGATCGCACCCGACGCATGGAGCGCCGAGATCAGCTCCATCAGGTCGGTCAGGGTGTACTCTGCGGACCAATAGTACGGCGAGCGGATATGCTTGCTCTGCTGAGTCGCCAGAGCAGGATAACGCAACTGCACCAGCAGGATTCGTCGTTCGATCTCTACGTGTGCGATGATCGTTTCGAAATATCCCTTTTTGATCGGCTCTTCGGCGTATCGATACTTCATACGTTCCAGATAACCGCACAAATGCGCCAACAAGCGCAGCTGGTCGATCACGGGTCGTTTTCTTAACAGTCGGGAAATACGTTCCACGAAATGTTCGATGGCGGCTTCCAGACGTGCGGAAATTTCATCGGATGAAAATGCTTCGCCGCAGAGTGAGAACAGCCGGAAAAGTTCACACTCCGAAATAATCTTGGTAGCTTTCATAATACATAATTTTGAATGGGTTAATAAAAAGCGCGGGAAAGGCCCGCGCTCCGAGAGATAGCTATTCGATCTGCGCGAAACTCTCCGCCATAGGAGAAAAAGCCTCGCGGAATATTCGTTTTCTCCGTTTTTATACCCCTTTCATCTTTGTGCGATGCCTTACCGAATTTACTGAATATTTGCGAACGACTCCATCCCTCACCGCTTCGCACGGCGTTTCTTACGTCGCCGGCGCTCGCGCGGGATCGGCTCCTCGTACTCCTCCTGTCGGCCGGCCGCGAGCAGATCGAACAACTCTTCCAGGCCCATGCCGTCGACGGCCGTACTTCTGCGGGTATCTCCCCGCTCCTGCGCCGGGGGATATTCGCGCCTTCGTTCCGGCTGCCCGCCCTGCGGGATCTCTTGCGTCTGTTCCTGGACCTCCTCAGCCTCCTGCATCCGTTGCTCGGCTTGGCCAGCGTCGAAATGCGCCGCCAGACCGTTTGCCGCGAACTCCCGTCCCAGGCGCGAACCGTTGACCGCGACACCCGCACGGTGATCGATGAACGTCGTACCGTAGATACGTCCTGCGTCGGTGCGGCGCAGCACGGCCGTGATCCCTTCCGCTTCCAACAGACGGCAGAACTCCTCCGGGGAACGGGTAGCACCCAGCACCCGCACGACGGCCTGCCGCGTACCGTCGAGCGCCGCACTGTCCCGCAGTGCCTCCCTGCTGTGGGCGTAGTACCGTTCGAGTGTCCGGTGTCCTACGTCGCGTCCTATACGGCTCGACTTGATCGGTACACCCTGTGGCGTGGCGTCGTCATCGAGCGCACCGTAGAGGATACCGGCATACTCGTGTCCGTGTGCCGTACCCCGGCACTCTTCGATGGAGACGTTGAAATATTCGAGCAGCGTCCGCAGCTCCCCGAAGGAGGTGCAGCGGTAACGGTGCAGTGTAGAGCGCACGAGCGATGCGAGTTGTCGTTTGAGGTCGCTTTTCGTATAGTCGAGTTTCGACAACGTGTCGTACGTCTGCTTCGCGTCGCCCTCGGCGGCAGGGCGCAGACCGTAGCGTCGTTCCAGAGCATCGAGGATCTCCCGCGACCGCCGCGCCTCGAAGTCGTGCGCCAGCTTGCGGCCGTCGAGCCCCACGCGCAGCGACACGATATGGATATGCCGACGTTCGATGTCCTCGTGTAGAAAGACGAAACAGGGCTGTGCGCCGTAACCCATACGCTCCATATACTCGCGTGCGATCTGCCGCAGCTCGTCGTTCGAGAGCCGGTCTTCGGGAGCGGGATTCAGGGAGGCGTGGAACACGGGATTCTTCGTGCGGCGGTTGGCTTCGAGGTACGGTTCGAAACAACGCAGCGCCTCGCGGATGTCGAAATGCCGCTCGTCCGTGACCTGCATCGGGGTATTAAACGCCGCCAGGAAACGGCCCTCGCCCCGGTCGATCTTATCCTTGTTGTAATAAAGAGCTCCCGCCGGTGTAGCCCCGGAGGTTATCCGCGCGACCATAGCTCGTAAAGTTCGCGGCTGAGCGCGATGACCTGCTCGGAAAGGGCTTTCAGCTCGCGCGTGCGGCGCTCCAGAAGGAGCACTTGTCGCGGAATTGCCGTGTGCGAAAAATGCGTGTTGACGGCCCGCACGATCTGGTTGTAGTTGTTGCCCACGCGCTGTATCTGCTCGTAAAACTGGTTCAGACGGGTCACATATCGGCCCAAGGTCGGGTCGATACGCACCACGCGAAACT
>ERZ779840.4462-NODE-4462-length-10292-cov-7.330468_pt1 | contig 10292 bp, 11 predicted proteins | sample MGYA00511561_ERZ779840 | MGnify/ENA primary metagenome ERZ779840 (study PRJEB29588, sample SAMEA2162036) | human gut metagenome | biome: human gut; feature: human-associated habitat; material: faeces | place: Denmark | collected 2008/2010 ...
GCCGCCTGCCTTGCCCCGGGTGAAAGCTGGGAGACCACGTTGAGCACCACATTTGAGCGGTAAAACTCCCTCAGTCTCGTTTCGCTCGCCAGCTCCCTCAGAGAGGAAGCCTGTCTGCGCGGTCAAGCCTCCCTCGTTGAGGGCGGTGGCATCGCGCTGGCGATGACGGAAGGAGTTCTGCAAACAAGAAAAGGCTCCCGGAACATCGAAATGCTCCGGGAGCTTTTATGCTGTTATCAAAAGAAAAGCTGCTGGAACTCTGTTATGAGGCCCACAAGGATCATCTGGGGTTACTGATTTATTTCTGTGATAAATACCTCTGTTATCAGAAATATGTTCCGCGTGCAGTGGAGATTATGGAGAAACTGATCCGGACGGCAGATATCGTAAAGGGATATAAGCAGTTTCTGCAGCAGAAGGTGATTGAATACTATGCATCGAACAGTACGGATGTACAATTCCGGGCATATCTGAATGCTGTGGATCCGGCGGGACTGGATTCGCAGGCAAGACTGGAAATTATCCGGCAGTGTTTAAAACGCGGTCTGTACGAAAGGGCATTTCAGCTGATTACAAAATATGGCTGTACCTATATGGATGCCAAATTACTGTTCCGCTGTGCGGATAAAATCATACAACCGGGAACGGCGGCGGATGAAAATCTGATGGAAATAGCAGTGACCGCATTCTGGCATGGAAAATACAATGAAAATACACTGAATTATATCAGCAGATATTATTTTGGTTCTACCAGGGAAATGTACCGGATCTGGAATGCAGTAAAACGGTTTCAGTGTGAAAGCCGGGATCTGGAAGAGAGAATCATTGTCCAGATGTTATTTACCGGGGAATACAGCAACCATATCGGAAGTGTATTTGAATCATACATCGAAAACGGAGCTGCGGCAAAGGTAAAACGGGCATATCTGATCCGCAAGTCCTATGATTATTTTGTACGGGAAACCGTGATTGACGAAAAAGTATTCCGACATATTGAACGGGAACTGCTGAACAAAGAGGACGTACATTATCTGTGTGAACTGGCATGGCTGAGGTATCAGTCCGACAGGGAAGAACCGGAGGAGAGGCAGATTCAGTTAAGCAGAAAACTATTGTATGAAATGTGCGAAAGAAATAAAAAATACAATTTTTTTAAAAAGTATGCGAAATATTTCCCGATACCCGAGGAACTTGAGAATAAGACCATTCTGGAATATCGCAGCATACCGGATCGGAAGATTCTGCTTCATTACAGAAATGAAATGGCAGAAGAAGAATATCATACGGAAGAAATGAGAAATTCCTGCTATGGAATTTACACGAAGGAATTTGTTCTGTTCCATGGTGAAACCATAAAGTATTATCTTACCGAAGATGACGGAGAGAGTGAAAGCATTCCACAGAGCATGGAATTGCGGGCAGAACAGGATACGCTCGGAAGAAATACCCCGTATGGTCTGATCAATAACATGATTCTGTGCCGGGAAATGCGGGAAGAAAATACCCTGGGCGATCTTATGACGGATTATTATGTAAAAAAGAAAAGGAATGAAAGTATTTTTATGATCACCTGGAAGGAGAAATAAATGGAAGAGAAAATAATACGGTCACTTGGTATTGATCTGTCACCCGGATTTGCCAGTATATCCTACATGGAAGAAAAAGGAAGTGTTCCGGTTTCTATGAGTATCTGTGCGGATGATGAAAAATATATGATACCGATGCTATTATATAAAAAAGAGAATACCGGGGAATGGCTTGCCGGCGATGAGGCAGGTTTCGCTGCTGAAAATGGCAGACCGGAAAATCTGGCAGACCGGATTGATCTTTTGTTTCAGCAGCAGGAAGTAAAATATATCGAAGGAAAAGAATATTCCGGAGAAACCCTGCTGCAGGAATATATTCGTATCCTGTTCCGGAAAGCCCGGGAAAGAATCGGATTTACCACGGTGAATCATATTATAGTTACTTCGGATTCTCCCGATATCCGGTTAAAACATCTGGTCAGTGGGTTGTTTCAGACACTTGGATTTGCAAAAGAAAAGATTCATGTAAAGACACATACGGAAACTTATGTTTCTTATGTGTTATGCAATAAGAGAGAAATCTGGGCAAATGACGTAACACTCTTCCGAATGGATGAGAATGAATTTATCTGTCAGAATATTACAAAGCGGAGAGTAAAAAACGGACTGGTAATATTTGTGGAAGAAGAGAATCTTACCGGACGGATAAGCTATAATATGTTAAAGACAAAAAGCGGCAGAGAACAGGCAGATGATATTCTGCTTTCATATCTGCAGGAAGATTATAAGACACATATTGTAAGCTGTGTATTTTTTACAGGAATCGGATTTTACGATAACTGGTACCGCAAATCGGCTGCCGAAATATGCCGCAGAAGAAAGGCATTTAAGGGAATGAATCTCTTTGCAGATGGCGCGGCAGTGTCCATACAGGATGAAGAATATAAGGATATTCTGATTCTGTGTGAAGGAAAAACACTGTTAAATATCGGAATCCTGATTGAAAAAGAAGGAAACGAAGAAGAATTTTCCATGCTGCGCGCCGGACAGAGCTGGACAGAATCACATAACAGCCAGGAATTGATTGTGGATGATATCAGTCATGTCAGTCTGGTAATCAGTTCGCCGTTTCAGGAAGAAAGACAGCTGATTGAGGTGGATTTTGATGAGTTTCCACAGAGACGGGACAAAACCATGTGCATAGAGGTTGGACTGGGATATGTCAATGAGAAGAGTTTTGAGATTACAATATCGGATAAAGGATTTGGTCCGTTTTTTGCATCATCCGGAAAGAAAATAAGAAAGAGAATTTCTCTGTAAAGACAGGAGGAGAAAAATGAGCGGATTAATTTTGACGGAAAGAAAACAAGGTGCAGGGTTTTGTGTGAAAAATTCAGATATGGTTCTTACATCCATGGCAGAACTTTGTTATTATATTTATCATAATATCTATGCGTTGGATGCTGGATTTTTTGACGAAGATTTTTTTGATTTTCTGAAAGCGATGGAACAGGATGCACTGATACAGAAATTGAATATTGACATTTTATCAGGCAGGCATTACACGGTTTTCGCAGAGGATGTGATTTTGTATACAGATTATTATTCCGCAGAAGAAAAAAAAAGAATCAGCCGGGAGTTTCAGAAGATAAAAAACCGCACACCTGCGGAAAATGAAAAGGCAAGGGCGGATTTGTTATACCATCAGGGCAGGACAGGAGAAGCCCTCCGGGAATATCAACTGCTTTTACAGCTGCCTCCGGAGAAAACAGAAGATGAAATCACTGCGGATACCTGGAATAATATCGGAGTGATAAAAGTGAAGGCATTTCACTATAAAAAAGCACTGTTATGTTTTGAAAAAGCGGCTGATACGGCTGCAAAAGAAGAATATCTGGATAATCTGATCTGTACACTGCTTCTGTTGAAGGAAAATGAGAATGAAACGGAAGCCGGAGAGGCAGAACGCATAAAAAGAGAGTATATGCAGAAATATCAGATTACACAGGAAGTCATGGAGCGTTATGCTGCCGTGATTACGCAGGAAACACAGAGAATCGAAATGGAAGAAGAAACAAAGACATCCCGGCAGATGGTATCGGCAGAGGGACAAACGGATCTGACGGAGTATTACAGAAATACGGGAAAGGTAATCGACGGGTGGAAAGAAGAATACAGGGAACAGGAAACAGAAAGGCAGTCAGAGTAAAACATGAAAGTATTTTCCAGAAAGAAGAAAAAAGAAGAATGGCAATGGAGTGACAGCAGTAATTATAAAAGACATGAGCAATTAAATAAACAGCCGGAACTGCTTCAGAAGCCGGAAGAACCAAAAACCATGGAAACAGAAAGGGAAGAGCCTGTTATGCCCCATGACAGAAGAGAAGAAATACCGCATAGCAGACAGGAAAAAATGCAATATGTCAGGGACTGCTGTGATGAAATCCTGGAAAGTTCTGCACGGCTGACCGAGGCAAAGAAAGAATATAAGGCGGTAAATGCCTATATGGAAGATGTCCGGAGAGTAAAGCTGTCCGAAGAAGAAGACGGCGGACAGCTGGCATATTATTCCAGAAGAATACAGAATCTCAGGAAGGATCAGGAAAGTTACCGTAATTACGGAACAAAAATTCCGGAAAATATGTATCAGTATATTTCTGCGAATGAGAAAGATATGTCTGTGATTCTGAAAGAACTTCATGATGATGAGAATTATATGCAGGCATTGAAAACAGATCTGCACAATATTGAGGGAGAAAAATCGGCACTTATTTATGAGCAGAAGGACTGCCAGAAGAAAATAGCAGGAATGAGGACGATTGCCTATGTGATTATGGGAGCAATGGCGGTAGTGCTGGGCGGAATGTTTTATTTCCATCTGAATACGGATTATGATTTTACCATTGGAATCCTGCTGTCCATATTGGGAACGGCACTTGCAGTCGCATTGATCATGGTATATTACCAGAAAAATGTCCGTGAGATACGTCTGAATGAAAAGAAGATGAAAAAAGCGGTCGGTTTGTTAAATAAATACCGGCTTTTGTATGCAAATGTAAAAAGCAGGGTGGATTATACCTATAAAAAACTGGGAATCCGCAATTCCTATGAACTGAATAATTACTGGAGACTCTATCTCACGGCGAAAAAAGAACGGCAGGCCTATCATGGAATGTCGCGGGAGCTTGATGAGGCACAGGAACAGTATGATCTTCTGATTGACAGTATGGGATTATCCGATTCATCCGTGTGGAAAATGCAGATGAAGGCAGTAACGGATGCGTCTGTCATGAAAGAGATGGAAGATAGTTTAAACCGCAGAAAGAAAGGTCTGCGTAAAACTATGGATTTTAATAAAAAACAGATTGAAAAATATAAAGAAAAAGTAAAAGATCTGACAAGAAAAGAACCGGATCTGGCAGAAGAAATACTTAAAATCGTAGAGGAACGGGAAAATTCCCTGTAAGAAATTTTTCTTTACATTACAATTTAAGTGTGATAAAATCAAGGTCAATTAATTTACAAGACAAAAGGAGGAATTCATCCATGGGAATGACAATGACCCAGAAAATTCTGGCCGCACACTGTGGACTGGACAAAGTGGAAGCAGGACAGTTAATAGAGGCTGATTTAGATTTAGTATTAGGAAATGACGTTACTTCTCCGGTTGCGATTGGAGAAATGAAGAAGATGAATGTAGATGGCGTATTTGATAAAGATAAGATTGCGATTGTTCTTGATCATTTTACACCAAACAAAGATATAAAATCTGCAGAATTATGTAAATGTGCAAAGGAATTTTCCATTAAAAATGATATTACAAACTTTTTTGAAACAGGAGAAGTAGGTATTGAACATGCACTTCTTCCGGAAAAAGGACTTGTGGTAGCAGGAGACGTGGTAATCGGTGCGGATTCCCATACCTGTACATACGGTGCATTAGGTGCATTTTCAACAGGTGTCGGTTCTACCGATATGGCTGCAGGCATGGCAACCGGAAAGGCCTGGTTTAAAGTGCCGTCCGCATTAAGATTTGAACTTACCGGAAAGCCTGCAAAATGGATCAGCGGGAAAGACATTATCCTTCATATTATCGGATTAATCGGAGTGGATGGAGCATTATACAAATCCATGGAATTCTATGGGGATGGTATTTCCTATCTGACCATGGACGATCGTTTTGCCATGACAAATATGGCGATTGAAGCCGGTGCGAAGAACGGCATCTTCCCGGTAGATGAACTTGCGATTGAATATATGAAAGAACATTCCACAAAGGAATATAAAGTATACAATGCAGATGCAGATGCACAGTATGATGAAACCTATGTCATTCATCTGGATGAATTAAAGCCTACCGTAGCATTCCCGCATCTTCCGGAAAATACAAGAACCATCGATGAAGTCGGAGAAGTAAAGATTGACCAGGTTGTAATCGGTTCCTGTACAAACGGAAGAATGGAGGATTTAAGAATTGCAGCGAAGATCATGGAAGGCAGACATGTGGCAGAGCATGTAAGAACGATTGTAATTCCTGCTACACAGAAGATTTATCTTCAGGCCATCGAAGAAGGACTGATCTCCACCTTTATTAAAGCAGGTGCTGCAGTCAGCACACCAACCTGCGGACCTTGCCTCGGTGGACATATGGGAATCCTTGCAAAAGGCGAGAGAGCCGTTGCAACCACAAACAGAAACTTTGTAGGACGTATGGGAGATCCGGAATCTGAAGTTTATCTTGCAAGCCCTGCAGTAGCAGCAGCATCTGCAATTACAGGAAAGATTTCATGTCCATGTGAATTAGGTTTATAAAGGTATGTCACGATAGAAAGGAAATACAATGAAAGCTAAAGGAAATGTTTTTAAATTTGGAGATAATGTAGATACAGACGTAATTATTCCAGCCAGATATTTAAATGCTCCGGATCCTTCGGAGCTTGCAAAACACTGCATGGAAGATATCGATGTTGATTTTGTAAAGAAAGTACAGAAAGGGGATATAATTGTTGCAAATAAGAATTTCGGATGTGGATCTTCCAGGGAACACGCACCGATTTCCATTAAGGCAGCAGGTGTAAGCTGTGTCATTGCCGAAACATTTGCAAGAATTTTTTACCGTAATGCAATCAATATCGGACTTCCGATTATCGAATGTCCGGAAGTTCGAAAACCAAATGTCTTGAAATTCGATTTTCGAATCTCTGGAAATTGCATAACATTTCCGCAGAAAAGGCACATTTAATTTCAAGCAGAATAAATCATGCACCAGAGAAGTCTTTCACATAAATCAGCGTAGGCCGTCCCAGCCCTTGCCGTTCACGTTCGATCAGGCCGATGCCCTTGGAACTGTCCAGTTCAGCAAAGAGCCGTGCCGCTTTCTCAGAACGGCAGCGCAAAGTGGACATGACCTCCTCCGCTGTAAACCTGCTAAAAAGTCAAGCCCTAATTCAAAGAAAAGTTATAGGCAGAAAAAGAGTATAGCAAAGCAGAGACGGCAAAACGGAACGCTTGGCCGCCTCAAATAAAGCATTGGAGATCTCAGCTCATTCTATTGCCGGCAAGCTGCGGTAGAGCTCTGTGACCTTGCCATAATAGACTCGGAGGAACTTATTCAGGCCCGCCACCATAGCGAGTTTACCGCTTTTCCCTTCACCGCGTTTTTTCTCAATGAATGTAAAAATCGGATCGTTTGCCGGTTTGTGCATCACATAGCTCTGCATGACTTCGTACCCGGTCTTACGCAGATAGCGATTTCCCCGCTTGGAGATATGCCGGTTATTCGCGCAGAATTTGCCGGACTGATACGGCGGCGCATCGATGCCGGCGTATGCGATGAGAGCCCGCTTGCTGTGAAAGCGTCGGACATCTCCAATCTCCGCGATCAGGCGCGGAGCCAGCGTGTCCCCGATGCAGGGCATTTCGCGCACGAGAGAATATTCCGGCAGAGTCTTGGCGAGAGCTTGCATCTGTGTTAAAATAGCGTCACGGGACGCCTCCACTGTGTGGAGGACTCGTATCGCTTCCGTAATGACGATCTGCGTGGATGGTGCATTGGGAAGCACAGGGATACCGTTTTGAGCTGTGGCAAAGATGAGTGCTGCCATACGTTCGCAATTGCGGTATCCCTTTTTTTCCGCCCATTTGCAATAATCCTTCCGAAAGCGCGTTTCTCCCATTTCGAGGATATGAGTGGTGTGACAATACCGCAGGACAAAGTCCGAAAGCTTGTGCCGCCCTGCATGGTCGCTCATGAGTTCCCGCATACCGGGCAAAACCTGATCACAGAGGGCGTTAAAATCGACCTTTGCCTTGATCAGCATGGAGGTCATCTGGTAATACTGCCGCGCCAGAAGCTGAAGCTCCCGATATGTATCCTCCGGCAGTCTGGCCGGTTGAAGCTCCTGCCAATAGGCCAGACCGTACAAAGCGATCTGCATGGCGTCGATCCGATCGGTCTTCACCTTGCGGATACTTTGTGAGCAAAACCGCTTCATCCGCAGCGAATTGACGACGGAGACGAATATTCCGTTCTCCAACAAAGCAGTCACCACCGGGCAATGGTAGCTGCCGGTGCTTTCCAAAACGGCACGAACCTCTTCGCCGCTGCTGCGCAGCAGCGATACGAGCTCCGACATTCCTTCCCTCGTGTGCTGAACTTCAAACGGAGCGTACACGATCTCTCCCCCCGGCTTCATTCCGCACACGGTGCTTTTTCCTTTGGACACATCGATCCCGATACTGAGCATGGGCATTCCTTCTTTCCTGATAAAATATTGCAATGCTTCTGCACCGGCTTATTACGATTCAATTTGGTTCGTGACGCGCACGCGGCATAGCCGGAGCAACCTGCTCAATCGAATCTTTATAACAAGAGGGCGGAGGACTGTTTACAGCTCGAGCGCTTGGCTCATCAAAGAAACCGTCCATCCATTGCCCTCCCATTATAACAAAAATAAGCATAGTCTCCGAGGCTTCATATCCGCTTCGGGTGCTATGCTTATTTTGTACCAAATAAAGATGATTCTCGAAAAAGTAATAGCTTTCCTGCCAGAGTTGTGGTATGTGTGTTGGCTACCAAAGGAGGGGTCACCATGTACGACTACATGAAAGCCTTGCAGGAACGATTCGACGAAAAGCAGCTGGAGCACCTCGTCTACGCCGTCCAATCCGCCCGTGAGGGTCTGCGCGATGGCGTAGATGCCGAAAGCCGCAGGAAGCTGCTTCGGCTGATGGACGCACAGAACGCGTTGCTGGTCGAAGCCAAGTTGATGAGCTTCATGGCAGGCTTCAAGCTGGCGGCCGGTATCGCCGGAGAGCTGGGCGCACCCTACTCCTTCGATACCGACGAAGAGCAAAAAGCAAAGGAGATGATTACGAATGGCTAAAAAGCGCGCCAACGGCGAGGGCAACATTCGCAAGCGCGCAGACGGTCGCTGGGAGGGTCGCTACACAGCGGGCTACCACCCCGAAACCGGAAAGCGCATCATCAAAAACGTGCTGGGTAAGACGCAGGCGGAATGCAAGGCGAAGCTCAGTGCCGCAATGGAGGCTACCAGAGGAATCGATGTCAGCCGCGCTGATGAGTACACGGTAGCAACTTGGCTGCGTAGCTGGTATGAGATCTACGCAAAACCGAATATCCGCATCTCAACAGCAAACCGCTATCAACTGATGGTCGAGCAATACACGATTCCCCGCATCGGCAGCATCAAACTGACAAAGTTGACTTCCCATGACTTACAAAAGCTCTACAAGGATCTGATGGAAAACGGACGTATCGCCCGAAAGAGTGGTCACGGCAACCCTGGTCTCAGCAGCACCACAGTTCGGAGTCTGCATCTCATGCTGCATAGCGCCTTCGAGCGGGCGGTCAAGGAGCGCCTGATCCTGCGGAACCCGACCGAGGACTGTATCGCGCCGAAGGTGCAAAAAATCGAAATGCAGATTCTTCCGCCCGAGCACATCAAGGATTATCTGGAAGCTGCTGACAGGAGAGGACTGCTCCCCATGTTCTATCTGGAGCTGGTCACGGGCTTGCGGAAGGGCGAGATCACGGCGCTTCTCTGGAGCGACCTCGACATCCAAAACAAAACCATCTCCGTCAGCAAGCAGTATATAAAGAATCCCAATGGCGAACTGACGCTCTCCCGCCCCAAAACAGAGACTTCAGTCCGCAAGGTCAGCATACCGCAAGAGGCTGTTGACCTGCTGGTTGCCGAACACAAAAAGCATCCCGAGAATCCCTACATGTTCCCCTCGCCGGCAACCGGCGAGATGTACTACCCAGACTCCGTCGTAAATCTGCACAAGAAGATCCTGAAGGATGCTGGGCTGCCGCACATCAGATTTCATGATCTCCGACATACCTTCGCAACGCTGGCACTGCAAAATGGCGTGGACGTCAAAACCGTCAGCAGTATGCTCGGCCACTATGACGCCGGATTCACTCTCCGCACCTACACCCACGCTACGAGGCAGAAGCAGGACGAAGCCGCACAAACGATGGGCAGTTTCATGGCGCAGGTCATGTAAGCAGAAAAAAGGCGCAAAAATACCGGAGAGAAGGCAAAAGCTTCCTCTCCGGTGCTCTTCAAATCCATCGGGACATTTCCGCGTGTGGGTCACGGTGTGGGTCAGGCAGTTGACCCACATCTTGACTCACACCATTTTCGGCGTTTTTGCAACAAAAAAGCACCGAAAACCGAAGTTTTCGATGCTTTTTGGAGCTGCTGGGCAGATTCGAACTGCCGACCTCATCCTTACCAA
>ERZ779840.4464-NODE-4464-length-10288-cov-4.236685_pt1 | contig 10288 bp, 8 predicted proteins | sample MGYA00511561_ERZ779840 | MGnify/ENA primary metagenome ERZ779840 (study PRJEB29588, sample SAMEA2162036) | human gut metagenome | biome: human gut; feature: human-associated habitat; material: faeces | place: Denmark | collected 2008/2010 ...
CCGCCGGTATAGGCGAACAGGTTCAGCACCCGAATGGGACGGTCGGCCTTGCGGATCTTGTCCATGACAAAATCCCAGTTCACCGCCTGCTCCGGGAACAGGCCCGTATGCTTGAAGTTCATGGGCTTGACCTGGAAGGTCAGATCCTTATAATGCACCTGCCAGCTTTCCGGCAGCGCCTTTTTCTCCCAGTGTCCGCCGCCGGTCTGACTGCGGAGATACCGGGCGTTGGCCCGTTTCCACTCCGGCAGACGCCGGGGCGTTTCCCAGATGGCCTGTGGGTCAGGACGCACCAGATACTGCTTGTCCCAGCGTTCCAGCTTTTCACCGCCGCCGCAGTCCAGCAGCTCATAATCCTGCCATTGATCCGCGATCCACATAGATGGTTCCTCCTCCATGTCCCGCAAAGCACCGAGGGACATACTTTCTCATAATAAATCATTTTATTATACCTTTTTTATCTTGCCCGGTCAACCAAATTCCATCAATTTTGTCTGTCCGGTCCCCTGTAAGCAGCAAAAAAGAGAGCCGCCGAAGCGACTCTCTTCAAAATCAGATATTTGCGCACAGGGACTTGGGTTTGGTAAGCTTGGCAGATACAGACGTCCGGACCTTCGGCAAGTCGGCAGGCGGCTCCCGCCGCTCCGACAGGCGTTCTCTTGCCACCGCCAGCATCAGCTTGATTCGATTCTCCTGATTGACCCGCGTGGCGCTGGGATCGTAGTCGATGGGGGTGATGTTGGCCTCCGGGTACAGCTCCCGGATCTTATTCACCATGCCCTTGCCGCAGATGTGGTTGGGCAGGCAGCCGAAGGGCTGGGCGCAGACGATGTTCTCATACCCGGAGCGCACCAGCTCCAGCATTTCCGCCGTCAGCAGCCATCCCTCGCCCATCTTGCAGCCCATGCCGATGGTGTGGCTCTGCTCCGGCAGCTTGATCAACTCGCTAAAGGGCATGGGGGCATGGTAGCCTGCGTCCTTGAGGGTCTTGATGATGACCTTCTCCATGCCCGCGATGAGGGCCAGTGCCGCCTCCGCAGCGGTTTTTTCCACCAGAGAGCCACCGTAGAGCCGCACGGTCTCCGCCATGTTGTAGGCGCAATACTGCACGAAGCCCATCAGCCCCGGCAGGTTCACTTCGCAGTCCTGAGAGGCCAGGAACTTTTCCAGTTCGTTATTGCCTAAGGGGGAATATTTGACGTAGATCTCCCCCACTACACCTACCTTGACCTTGGGCACCCGCCGCACCGGGATGGCGGCAAACTCCGCCGCGATCTTCGGCATGACGGCTTTCATCTCCCGGCCGGAATAGCCCTTATCGTGGCGGACCTCATCGCAGAGAATGTCCAGCCACTTGTTTTGCAGCCGCTCCGCCGCCCCAGCTTCCAGCTCATAAGGCTGGGTCTGGGCCCGGAGGGTCATCAGCAGGTCGCCGTAGTAGATGGCAGCCAGAGCCTGCCGCATGAATTTCAGATCCATGGGCATACTGCTGTCCTTTTCCAGACCGGAGAAGTTCAGGCTCAGCACGGGGATATTGCCGTAGCCCGCCTTTTCCAGAGCCTTCCGCAGCAGGAAAATGTAGTTGGACGCCCGGCAGCCGCCGCCGGTCTGGGTGATGATAAGGGCAGTGTGGTCCAGATCATACTTGCCGGAATCCAGTGCGTCCAAAAACTGGCCGATGACCAGCAGCGCCGGATAGCAGGTGTCATTATGGACGTATTTCAGTCCCAGCTCCGCCACCCGCTCGCCGCAGTTGCCCAGCAGCTCCACCTGATAGCCATGGTTCTCCATGCTGGCTGCCAGAATGCGGAACTGCACCGGTGCCATATTGGGAATGAGAATTTTATGGGTCTTTTTCATGTCCGGTGTAAACCGGGGATAGGTCTGTTCCATATCAGGTCTCCTCCTGTTCCTCCAACGCCGCAAACAGGCTCCGCAAACGGATGCGTACCGCGCCCAGATTGGTGATCTCATCGATTTTCAGCTGGGTATACAGCTTGCCGCCCTCCCGCAGGATTTCCCGGGTCTCGTCGGTGGTGATGGCGTCCACGCCGCAGCCAAAGCTCACCAGCTGCACCAGATCCATATCCGGCTGGGAGCAGCAGTACTTCGCCGCCGCATACAGCCGGGCGTGGTAGGTCCACTGGTTCAGCACCGTGGTCTTGAACGGATCTACCAGCTGAGAAACGGAATCCTCCGTGATGACTGCCGCGCCGAATTGGGTGATGAGGGTGTCGATGCCGTGATTGACCTCCGGGTCCACATGGTAGGGGCGGCCTGCCAGAACGATGATCCGGCGCCCCTCCTTCCGGGCGGCGGCCATGATCTCCGCACCCTTCTCCCGGATCTGCTTCATGTGACGCTCATATTCTCCGTAGGCCGCCTCCACCGCCGCCTTGATCTCTCCGTGGGGAATGGGGCCAAACTCCCGCTCCATCACGGCGGTCATCTTCTTCGTGAAATCATGGGGCCGGTGGATACCCACATAGTCATAAATGAATTTCGTGTTCTTCAGACAGTCGCAGTTGCCCGCCAGAACCTCCGGGTAGTAGGCCACCACCGGGCAGTTGTAGTGGTTCTGGCCCAGACCCTCGTCGATGTTATAGGTCATGCAGGGGTAAAAAATGGCGTCCACTCCCAGCTTGGCCAGAAATTCAATGTGGCCATGAGCCAGCTTCGCCGGGAAGCAGGCGGTATCGCTGGGGATGCTCCCCTGCCCCTCCAGATACAGCTTTCGACTGGACATGGGACTGTGGACCACCTGGAAGCCAAGTTTTGTGAAAAACGTGTGCCAGAAGGGATACAGTTCCCAGAAGTTCAGACACAGAGGCAGCCCGATCCGCCCCCGCCGGTTCTCCCCCGGCTTGTAGCCTAAAAGCAGCTGCCGCTTATATTCATATAGATTCCAGCGATCATCGTCCTTTTTGCCGGTGATGGGCCGCTCGCAGCGGTTGCCGCTGATGAGCCGCCCGCCATCGGAGAAGGTGTTGACGGTAAGTTGGCAATTGTTTCCGCACTGGCCGCAGCTGCGGCTCTCTGTTTCCCGATGGAACGCCCGCATCTCCGGCTCCGTCAGGAGTGTACTGTGGTTTCCCTTGACAGCCTTTTTCATGCCGTACAGGGCCGCGCCGTAGGCTCCCATGAGGCCCGCGATGTTGGGGCGGATCACCTCAAGGCCCATTTCCTTCTCGAAGGCCCGGAGAACGGCCTCGTTATAAAACGTGCCGCCCTGCACCACCACATGACGGCCCAGCTCCTCCGGCGAGGAGGCCCGGATCACCTTGTAGATGGCGTTTTTCACCACGGAGATGGACAGTCCCGCGGAGATGTTTTCCACGGAGGCGCCGTCCTTCTGGGCCTGCTTCACACTGGAGTTCATAAACACCGTACACCGGCTGCCCAGATCCACGGGCCGGTCCGCAAACAGGCCCAACTTTGTGAAGTCCTTCACATCGTAGCCCAGAGCCTGGGCGAAAGTCTGCAAAAAGCTGCCGCAGCCGGAGGAACAGGCTTCATTGAGGAAAATGTCGCTGATGGCGCCGTTTTCGATCTTGAAGCACTTCATATCCTGGCCGCCGATGTCGATGATGAAATCCACGTCCGGCATGAAATGCTTGGCGGCGGTAAAGTGGGCCACGGTCTCCACCACGCCGAAGTCGGCGTGGAAAGCGGCCTTGGCCAGGTCTTCGCCGTAGCCGGTGGTGGTAACGGAGGCCACGTTCAGCTTGGGATGGCTCTCATATAATCCCAGCAGCACGGTTTTCAGCAGGGCAATGGGGTCCCCCTGATTGGGCCGGTAGTCGGTGAACAGCAGCTCCGCGTTCTCGTCGATGACCACCACCTTCACCGTGGTGGAGCCTGAATCGATGCCGATGTGGACGGGCTTGGCGTAGTCCGTCGGGAAGTCCGCCTGCGGCACCGTTGCCTTGGTGTGGCGGGCTTTGAACGCGTCATATTCCGCCTGATTTTCAAAGAGGGGCGGCTGGGAGCGGTAGGTCTCCGACATGCCGCGCTGCTCCAACAGCTCCGCCGTTTTCAGCAGGTCCCACGATTCCTCGGCGTAAAACGCCGCGCCCAGAGCCACAAACAGCAAGCTATTCTCCGGACAAGTTCCGGTGACGCCCAAAGTCTCGTCGAAGCTCTGCCGCAGACACTTGGAAAAGGTCAGCGGCCCGCCCAGATACAGAACGTGGCCCTTGATAGGCCGTCCCTGCGCCAGACCCGCGATGGTCTGATTCACCACCGCCTGGTAAATGCTCTTGGCAATATCGGCTGGCTTGGCCCCCTGGTTGATGAGGGGCTGGATGTCGCTCTTGGCGAACACGCCGCAGCGGGCGGCGATGGTGTAGGTCTTTTCCGCTGTCTGGGCGGCTTTGTCCATCTCCTCCGCGCCCATTTTCAGCAGCGTGGCCATCTGGTCGATGAAGGCCCCGGTGCCGCCGGCGCATGAACCGTTCATCCGAACCTCCATACCGTTGGTCAGAAAGAGGATCTTGGCATCCTCGCCGCCCAATTCGATGATAACGTCCGTCCCCGGTGCCAGACGGTTGGCCGCCACCCGGGTTGCGAACACCTCCTGCACAAAGGGAGCCTTTACGCTCTCCGCCATGCCCATGCCGGCAGAGCCGGAGATGGCAAACACCGCCTCCCGGCCGCACTTTTCTGCCACCCGCCGCAGAAGCTCTGCGGATTTTTCCACGATATGGCTGTAATGCCGCTCATATGTATGGTATATCAAGTTGTTCCGGTCATCCAACACCACGCATTTGATGGTGGTGGAGCCTACGTCAAGTCCGACCCGCAAGGGGAGTTCCTCCTTTAGGGACCATTCAGCCCCACATTAGATTATTACCAATATTTTACGTTTCTCCGCCGTAATTCTCAATGTAAAAAACATGGAATTTTCGTGAATATTCCGTTAAGAAATCGGTTACGCCCTCGAACTTTCTTCATTTGACAGCCTATGTTATACTATAGAAAACATGCTTTTTCAGAAGGGAAGTTCCTGCTATGACATCTGTTTTGATGCACACCTGCTGCGCCCCCTGCTCCCTCAGCTGTATCGATCCGCTCCGGGCCGAAGGGATCGAACCGGTAGCCTTTTGGTACAACCCGAACATTCATCCATGGAAAGAATATGAAGCCCGGCGGGACTGTCTGCTGACCTACGCTCCCACCATTGAAATGCAGGTCATTGTAGATGAGGACTACGGTCTTAGAACGTTTGTAGAGCACGTTGCAAGCGATATTGACCACCGCTGCACCTACTGTTATCAGCACCGGCTGGAAGAAACGGCCCGGTACGCGGCGGAGCACGGCTATGAGGCCTTTACCTCCACCCTGCTGGCCAGTCTCTATCAGGATCACGAGGCTATCCGTGCCGCGGCGGAGAAATACGCCCGGCAGTACGGCGTGGAATTTCTCTACCGGGATTTCCGTCCCAATTTCCGGGCGGGGAATCAGCGGGCCAGAGAACTTGGCTTTTATATGCAGAAGTACTGCGGGTGCGTCTTTTCCGAGCAGGACCGCTACCAGAAGCAGATCGACCGGGACAAGAAAAAATTTGCGGAGCAGGCATAAGCCCGCCCCGTTTTGTAGCAGAAAAGAGCTTTTAGATGAAAAATCAGTTGCAGGGAATCGCGCTGATCCTGTTTGCCGGTATGCTGATGCTGTATGCCCCGCTCTCTCCCTGGCTCCCCATCCTCGGCAGTCTCCCCTCCGATCTTATCAGCCTTGTGGGACTGGCTTTCGCCATTGCGGGACTGATACGGTGTTTCAAAAAGGAAAGCTGACCGGTTTCAATTCCCATTTCCAGAGCATTTTTGTTCCGCAAACCGCTGATTTTTGCCAAAACCCCCCGCCGTATGACTACGGCGGGGGTTTGCTGTTCAACTATTCAAATCAGTTCCGCAGGCTGTGGAGCGGGGCCGGGATGCGGCCGCCCCGCTGGATGAAGTCGGCGCTGGACTCCTTGTGCACCGGCATCACCGGAGCGCTGCCCAGCAGGCCGCCCATTTCCACCGTGTCGCCCACGTTCTTGCCGGGGGTGGGCAGCAGGCGGACGGCGGTGGTCTTGTTGTTCACCATGCCGATGGCCGCCTCGTCCGCGATGATGGCGGAGATGGTCTCCGCCGAGGTGTCGCCGGGCACGGCGATCATATCCAGACCCACGGAGCAAACGCAGGTCATGGCCTCCAGCTTATCCACGCACAAGGTCCCCGCCTTGGCGGCGGCGATCATACCCTCGTCCTCGCTGACGGGGATAAAGGCGCCGGACAGTCCGCCCACGGAGGAGGACGCCATGACGCCGCCCTTCTTCACCGCATCGTTCAGCAGGGCCAGTGCAGCGGTGGTGCCGTGGGTGCCGCAGACCTCAAGGCCCATTTCCTCCAGAATACGGGCCACGGAGTCGCCAATAGCCGGGGTAGGAGCCAGGCTCAGGTCCACGATACCGAAGGGGGTATCCAGACGGCTGCTGGCCTCCTTAGCCACCAGCTGGCCCATGCGGGTCACCTGGAACGCCGTCTTTTTCACGGTTTCCGCTACCACGTCAAGGGGCTGGCCCTTCACGGACTGCAAGGCATGATACACCACGCCCGGACCGGAAACGCCCACGTTAATGACCCGTTCTGCCTCGCCCACGCCGTGGAAGGCGCCGGCCATGAAGGGGTTGTCCTCCACGGCGTTGCAGAACACCACCAGCTTGGCGCAGCCAAGACCGTCCCGGTCCGCCGTCCGGGCGGCGGTATCCTTGATGATGCGGCCCATGAGCTTCACGGCATCCATATTGATGCCGGCACGGGTGGAGCCAACGTTGATGCTGGAGCACACCAGCTCCGTCCGGTCCAGGGCCTCCGGAATGGAGCGGATCAGCTTTTCGTCGGCAAGGGTCATTCCCTTCTGCACCAGTGCGGAATAGCCGCCGATAAAGTTGACGCCGCAGGTCTTTGCCGCCCGGTCCAGCGCCATTGCGAAGGGTACATAGTCCTCCGTCTCGCTGGCTCCGGCCACCAGAGCCATGGGGGTCACGGAGATCCGCTTATTCACAATGGGGATCCCGAATTCATGCTGGATATCCTCGCCGGTCTTGACCAGCTTTTCCGCGTACCGGGTGATTTTCTCGTAGATCTTGTCACAGGCCTTCTTCGCATCGGGATCGCAGCAGCTCAGGAGGGAAATGCCCATGGTGATGGTGCGGATGTCCAAGTGCTGCTGGTCGATCATGGCGATGGTAGAGAGGATCTCTTTTTGATTCAGCATCGTTCTCTCTCCTTATATTCTGTGCATGGCATCGAAAATTTCTTCCCGCTGGATTCGGATGGACAGCTCCATCCCCTCCCCCAGCTCCCGGAGCTGGGCAGCCAGTTCCTCAAAGCCCACGTTGGCATTGGCGGCATCCACTGCCATGACCATGGTGAACTTGCCGTCCAGAATGGTCTGGGAAATATCCAGCACGTTGACGTTCATCTCCGCCAGCTTGATGCACACGGCGGCGATGATGCCCACCTTGTCCTTTCCGATCACGGTTACAATTGCGTTCATACCTATCTCCATTCCGCCGCTTGATGCGGCTTATTTAATGATTTCCAAACAGTCAAAGGGACACGGGGAACCCATACCGGCTTCCCCGTGTTCCGCTATATCACTCAGATTTCGTCAAAGAATTTGGCGTGGATGGCCCGGACTGCCCGGTCCACGTCCCCCTCGTCCAGCAGGACGGAGACCCGGATCTCAGAGGTGTTGATCATCTGGATGTTGATGCCCGCCTCATACAGCGCCTCAAACATCCGGGCGGCCATGCCGCAGTTGGTCATCAGGCCCGCACCCACGATGGAGACCTTGCCGATGTTGCCGTCCACCTCGATATGGTCAAAGCACAGAACCTCCTGATTTTCTGTCAGGATCTCCTGAGCATCCTCCAGATCCTTTTCGTGAACAGTAAAGGAAATATCCTTGCTGTCCTCCCGGCCAATGGACTGCAAAATGAGGTCCACATTGATGTTATGCTTGCTCAGCAGATCAAACACCTGAAACGCGACGCCGGGATTGTGCCGCAGCCCGATCAGCGCGATCCGCGCGATGCTGGTATCCTTCGCCACACCGGCGATGGTCGTCTTTTCCACTTTTGTGACCTCCTTCACTTTGGTTCCGGGCTTTCTCTCCAGACTGGAGAGCACTTCCAGATCCACCCGGAACTTCTTCGCCAGCTCCACGCTGCGGTTGTGGAGCACGCCGGCCCCTTGAGACGCCAGCTCCAGCATTTCATCATAGGTGATCTCGTCCAGATGCCTGGCGTTGGGCACGATCCGGGGGTCCGCAGTGTAAACACCGTCCACATCCGTGTAGATCTGGCACAGTTTGGCCCGGAACGCCGCCGCCAGCGCCACAGCACTGGTGTCGCTGCCGCCCCGGCCCAAGGTCGTAACATCCCCGGCCCGATCCATTCCCTGAAAGCCCGTGATCAGTACGATCCTGTGCTGATCCAGCTCCGCCTGGACCCGCTCAGAATCGATCCGCTTGATCCGGGCGTCCCCGTGGACGGCGGTGGTCTGGATCCCCACCTGCCAGGCGGTCAGGGACACGCAGGGCAGGCCCATGGATTCCAGCGCCATGGCACACAAGGCTACGGAGATCTGCTCGCCTGTGGACAGCAGCATATCCATTTCCCGCTTGGAGGGATGGGAATTGATCTCCTCCGCCTTGGCAATGAGGTCATCCGTGGTGTCTCCCTGTGCGGAAAGCACCACCAGTACATCGTTGCCCTCCAAATAAGTTTCCGCAATGATACCGGCAACGTTGCGGATCCGCTGTGCGTCCCGCACACTGCTGCCGCCGAATTTCTGTACGATCAAGCTCATGGTTGTTCCCTCTTTGCTTCAGATTGCCGCCAGTCCATTGAAATCTTACCGACCGGCAGCAGGGTCCACTCCATCATACGCGGGAAGCCGGGATTGGGGAATCAATCCAGCACCCGCATCTTTGCCAGCGTGGGCAGGTAAGCCGCCAGCTGCTCCGCATCCGTGCCGGTGATGGGCGGCGTGATAAAGGCGGTCTCCGTGCCCTGTTCCAGCAGCTTTGCGCTATGTAAGGCCTCCGGAAGGGTGTCCGCTCCCACCCGGAAGTACCAGCGGTTCTTCAGCGTCAGCGGAGAGGCAAAGCCGCCGGTATCGGCGCTCCAGCCGATCTCCGGCCGGTGGCGCTCCTCCTGCAGACACTCGATCACATCCGCTACACAGGCAGAGGCGGTGGGCAGCTCGCCCGCACCCTTGCCGTAGAACATGACCTCGCCGGTGGCGTTGCCCCGGACCACCACCGCATTGAACACATCGTTCACATCGGACATGGGGTTCTCCTCCGAGATCAGGTGGGGCGCCACATACGCAGTACGGCGGCCGCCCTCCAGCCGCAGGCAGCGGCCCAGCAGCTTGATGCGGTAGCCGTGGCGTCCGGCGATCTCCACATCCTTCAGATCAATGCCGGTAATGCCCTCCATGGGTACCTGCGCCGGGTCCACCTGATGTCCAAAGGCCAGATCCGCCAGAATACAAATTTTGCGGCCGGCGTCGATGCCCTCCACGTCCGCCGTGGGGTCCGCCTCCGCGTAGCCCTTCTCCTGCGCCAGCTTCAAAACCTCGGCAAATGACGCGCCCTCCTTCACCATCTTTGTGAGGATGAAGTTAGTGGTGCCGTTCAGGATGCCGTAGATCTCATCCACGCGGTTGGCCGCCATGCACTGGGTCAGGGGGTGCAGCACAGGGATGCCGCCGCCTACGCTGGCCTCGAATAAGTAATTCACATGGTTCTTCCGGGCCAGCTCCAGCAGCTCGCAGCCATGCTCCGCCACAAGCTGCTTGTTGGCTGTGACCACGTGCTTGCCCGCCATGAGACACCGGCGGGTGTACTCATAGGCGGCCTCCACGCCGCCGATGGTCTCCACCCCTTCGTTGATGCTGAAGGGATGGCGCATGATGCCGTCCCAGTACCAGCCGTTGGGGACTTCGCCGTGAGCCACGATGGCCAGAGGCGACGCGCCGTCGCCCTTGCCGTAGACCGTGACCCAGCTGTCCACCAAAAGCCCTCCCATGGCGCCGGAACTGGTCAGGCGCGAGGCACCCGTCATGCTGCCCATCAGGGGCAGGTCACGGGCTTTGAGGGCAAGGGCGGGCTGGGAAGACGAAACATAGGTATCGCCCACCAGACCGCGCTGCTGTCCGGCCACACAGCCGGCCAGCATGATGACCAGACAAAGGATACTTGCCATTTTCATGTTCATGATAGCCTCCTCCTG
>ERZ779840.4465-NODE-4465-length-10287-cov-3.254203_pt1 | contig 10287 bp, 12 predicted proteins | sample MGYA00511561_ERZ779840 | MGnify/ENA primary metagenome ERZ779840 (study PRJEB29588, sample SAMEA2162036) | human gut metagenome | biome: human gut; feature: human-associated habitat; material: faeces | place: Denmark | collected 2008/2010 ...
ATTTTCCCGCCGGTTCCGGAGTCCGTTGCGTCGCTTGCCGACGCCTCTCTTTCGGGCTCGGCCGGATACCTCCGGCTCCTCTGGACATATTCCGCGCCGTGTTTCATCGCGGTGTTTCTTTCCGCCGTTTTATTCGGCTTTCTGCTTCTCCCGATCCTTTTTCTTTTTCGGGGGTTCCTTCTTTCCTATAGCGTGTCGGTGCTGCTTGCGGGCGGTGTCCCCGCGGCAAGGGCCTGTCTCATCGTAGGGCTCCCGGCTCTCTTTTCTCTTACGGCTTTGTTTTTGCTTGGTGAGGAGGCGTTCTGCTCCTCTCTGGATATATACCGAACCTGCCGCGGCTATCCGACCGTCCGGTTTTCGTTCGTTTCCGCAGACCGGCTTCTGATCGCCGCGCTGCTCGTGTCTGCCGCGGCATTCGTCCGGCAGCTTTTGATCCCGTTACTACTATAAAGCACAGCATAGAGAGTAGAGAAAGAAAAGAGGAAGGAGGGCGTTGCTATGGATAATTCCGTATGCTTTGAAAAATTCAAAGACTACCTTACGAATGTGAAAAAGGCTTCCAGCAACACCCTGAGTTCGTATCTCCGCGATATCCGTCAGTTCGGAGAATACCTTGACTCACACGAAACTGTCGGATACACCGAGGCGGACGAGGAGGTCCTGAACGGATACATTTCCTGGCTGCGCGGGATGGGAAAATCGGTAGCGACCGTTTCCCGCTCTATCGCGTCGCTGAAATGTTTTTATACCTTCCTCATTCTCCAGCGCATCGTGAGCGAAAACCCGACCGGCAAGCTGGTTCCGGATAAATGCGAGCAGAAGCTCCCGCAGATCCTCACGAGCAGCGAGGTCGAGCTGCTGCTTGAGCAGCCGGAGTGTACCGACTTCAAGGGCTACCGCGACAAGGCAATGCTGGAATTGCTGTATGCCACCGGCATCCGTGTGAGTGAGCTCATTTCGCTCAATGTGACGGACGTGAATCTGACAGCCGGCGCGATCCGCTGCATCAGTCACGACAAGGAACGGTTTATCCCGCTCTATCCGGCGGCGATCCGGGCGTTGAGCGAGTATATGGAGTTTGTCCGCCCGCAGATGCTGGCGCGAAAGGATGAGACCTCTCTCTTTGTGAATGTCAGCGGCGAGCGCATGTCCCGGCAGGGCTTCTGGAAGATCATCAAGTCCTATCAGGCCAAGGCGCACATCGAGAAGGACATCACGCCGCACACACTGCGCCATTCCTTTGCTGCGCATCTGCTGGAAAACGGCGCGGATATCCGTGCGATCCAGGAAATGCTCGGCCATGCGGATATCAGCTCCACGCAGGTCTATTCGCAGCTCGTCAAAAAGCAGCTCAAGGACGTGTACCAGAAATCGCATCCGCGTGCCTGATTTCGAGCCGCTTCAACTATATCGGCAGCGAGGCGTTCCAAAAGTTTTTTGGGACGCCTCTTTATTTTTTGTAATCGTTGTGTTACAATGACGTGAATACATTGGGAGGTTAGCAGCTATGCCTGAAAACTATATCACCAGCCAGACGGAAAAAGGGAATATCAGCATTTCGGAGGACGTTATCCAGGTGATGGTCAACGCCGCTGTTTCGGAGATCGAAGGCGTTGCAGGGCTTTCGTCCGTGCCCGGCGCGGACATTGCCGAGTTCCTCGGCATCAAGAGCGCGACCACGCCGCCGAGTGTGAAGATCGCCGCGGAGAACGGACAGGCCGTCATTGACATCCTCATCATGGTCCGCTACGGCTACGGCGTCACGGTCGTTGCCAAGAAGGTGCAGGACCAGGTCGCCGTGAGCGTGGAGGACATGACCGGACTCAAGACCGTCGTCAACGTGCATATCACGGGCATTGCCTTTGATAAGACCGATATGAAGGGGTAAGTCTCTCTATGACGAGAACGAATGCACGGCAGCTGGCGCTTCAGCTCAGCTTTGCCGTTAGTGCCGGCAGCGACGTCGGACCGGACGCCTTTTTTGACGAGGACTATTTCCGCGCCCTTCCGGCGGAGGATGCTCTTTTCACGGAGATCCCCGGCGAGGAGGAGCGCGCTTACATCAACGCCCTTGTGACCGGTGTGCGCGACCACCGCGAGGAGCTGGACGATCTCATCGAGCAGTTCTCCCACGGTTGGAAGCTCTCGCGCATTTCGCGTACGGCTCTCGCCGTGCTGCGCGTTGCGCTTTATGAGATCCTTTATATGCCGGATATCCCGGCGGCGGCGTCCATCAACGAGGCCGTCGAGCTGGCCAAGGGGTACGATGAGCCGGAGACCGTCCGCTTTATCAACGGCATCCTCGGCAGCTTCATGCGCTCGCGCGGCGAGACCGTGGAGGAACAGCCGGCGGAGACGGAGCCCGCGGAAGACGCGGCAGCGGCGGAGAACGGACCTACGACGGAAGAATGACGGAGATTTCGCCGCTCTCCGTATCGGAGATCACGGAGCACATACGCGCCATCGTAGAAAGCGACGGCGCGCTGCGCCGCGTTTATGTCCGCGGCGAGCTTTCCAATTATAAGATCTATCCCTCGGGCCATCATTATTTCACGCTCAAGGATGCGGGCGCGTCGATCCGGTGCGTCATGTTCCGCGCCGACGCTTCGCGGCTGCGTTTCCGCCCGGAAAACGGCATGGCAGTGATCTGCTCCGGGCGCGTCGCCGTCTATCCGCGGGACGGAGCCTATCAGCTCTATGTCACCGCCGTTCAGCCGGAAGGTCTGGGCGATCTTCACGCGGCGTATGAGCAGCTCAAGGCAAAGCTGCTCGCGGAGGGGCTGTTTGCGCAGGAGCACAAAAAACCGCTTCCGGCCATGCCGGAGAAGATCGCGCTCATCACCTCCGGGGCCGGCGCTGCTGTACAGGATATGATCCGTATTCTTGGCAGGCGCTGGCCGCTCACAAAGATCCTTGTGATGCCGGTGCGCGTGCAGGGAACGGAAGCCCCCGCGGAGATCGCCGGTGCGATCCGGTACGCGAACCGGTGGAATGTGGCCGATCTTATCATCACCGGCCGCGGCGGCGGCTCCATCGAGGATCTCTGGGCGTTCAACGACGAGCGCGTTGCCCGCGCGATTTTTGCGTCCGAGATACCGGTCATCTCCGCCGTCGGGCATGAACCCGATGTGACCATCGCCGACTTTGCCGCCGATGTCCGCGCGGCAACGCCGTCAAACGGTGCGGAGATCGCCGTACCGGAGCAGGCCGATGTCCGCGCGCTTCTCCTCTCGCTGGAAAACCGGCTCGGTCAGGCGGAGCGGAAGCGGCTGGATGCTCTCGCCTCACGGCTGAACGAGCTTTCGGCACGGCCGGTGCTGCAGAGCCCGACGGGCTTTCTTCAGAACCGGCGGCTGGATGTGGATCGCCTTTCCGACCGTCTGAACGCGGCGGAAAAGCATCTCCTGCTCGCCAAACGGCAGGAATATGTCCGGCTCGTATCGTCGCTTGAGGCGATGAGCCCGCTCAGGGTGCTCGCGCGCGGCTTTTCCGTGGCGACCGACGCATCCGGCGCGATTCTCAGAGACGCCAAGGCTGTCGCACCCGGCGACAGCGTTCATATACGGCTTGAACACGGCGCGCTTGACTGCCGTGTGGAGCATCAATCGGAGGTACAATGATGAAAAAGCTATATCGCATGGTTGCGCTTGCTCTGGCAGCAGCGGCTCTTTGCTTTTCTCTTACGGGCTGCGGCATCTCCGACTTTTTCAAAAACAAGGACAACAAAACGCAGGATGACCCGAACGCGTCTCCCTCGGCGGCTTCGACAGCAACGCCCGAAGCGGCGACGCCTGTTCCGGAAGTCTCCGCAACACCGGAGGCAACGAAGGAGCCGGTCAAGGTCGAGATATTCTATGAAAACAAGGCCGTGACGGAGCTGAGCTTCCAGACCTCCACGGTCATTCGTCTGCAGGCCGTTGCGAGCGACGGCTCCACCGGCGGCATCTGGACCTCCAGCGACGCGTCCTCTGCCAGTGTGGACGAAAACGGCATCGTCACGTGCTGGAAGGTCGGCAATCCCAAGATCACCTATACCATCGGCGATGCGTCTGCGTCGCTCTCACTAACCGTTACGGAGCCGACGATCAAGATCTGCTACGGCGGTGTGGAAAAGACCGACATCAGCCTCAGCGGTCAGTGGGGATATGAGATCCAGCTCACCGCCGCCGTTACGCCGGAGGGAAGCGAGGTCACATGGTCCTCGGAAGACCCCGCCATCGCGACGGTATCCGAGACCGGTCTCGTCACCGGTAAGAAGATGGGCTATACAAACATCGTCTGCAAGTCCGGCACGGCCAAAGCGGTCTGCATCATCCGCGTGGCCGATAATCCGCCCGCGGCAGCCGCTGCCGCGCCGCAGGCGACGCCTGACCCGAACGATAAGACTCCGCGCGTCGTCATCACCTGCTTCGGCCTGCCGAATTCCGACTTTACCATTACTGTCGGACAATCGGTCGATCTAAACTGCACGATGTACAACATCGATCCCAGCACGAACAAGGAGACATGGACGATCGAGGATACCGCCATCGCCACTGTCAACGAAAATGGCGTCGTCACCGGCGTGAAGGCGGGAACGACCAAGGTCATCTGCACCGTCGGCGACGTGAAATGCGAAACCATCGTCCGCGTTACCGATAAAAAGAGCTGATTGAAACGGACAGGAGGATCACCATGGCTGAACGGAAAACCGCAAAACCGAAGACCTTTGAGCAGATGCTTGCCCGTCTGGACGAGATCGTCCGCTCGCTCGAAAAGGGCGACGCTCCGCTCGAGGAGTCTCTTTCGCTGTATACCGAGGGCGCGGAGCTGATCCGCACCTGTACAAAGCAGCTCGACGAGGCCGAGCAGACCGTTGTGAAGCTGCAAAAGGGCGCGGACGGCGCGCCGGTCGAAACATCCTTTGCATCGGAGAACGAATGACCATGGATCATTTCAGCGAATATAAAGCCATCCAGAATGAGATCAACGCCGCGCTGGAGACATATTTCACGGCAGACTGCCCGCAGAAGGAGCTTCTGGACGCCATGCGCTATTCTCTCCTTGCCGGAGGAAAGCGCATCCGCCCGCTGCTGCTCGTGAAGTTCTGCGAGATCTCCGGCGGAGACCGCGCCGCGGCACTGCCTGCGGCCTGCGGCATCGAAATGCTGCATACCTATTCGCTGATCCACGACGATCTGCCCTGCATGGATAACGACGATATGCGCCGCGGCAGACCCTCCCCCCTGCCACAAGATGTTCGGTGAGACCAACGCCGTTCTCGCCGGAGACGCGCTGCAGTCGGCGGCATACTGCGCCGTGTTGTCCGCGCCGGCTGCGCCGGAGCGTACCGCGGCGATGGCCAAAACGCTGGCCTTTGCCGCAGCCGAGCAGGGCATGTGCGGCGGACAATATCTGGACACGAGCAAAGAGGGACTTCCGGTCACGGAGGCGGAGCTCTACGAGATCCACCGCCTGAAAACCGGAGCGCTGCTCCGCGCCGCGTGCGTCATGGGCGTGCAGTGCGCCGGAGGTACACCGGAGCAGGTTGCGGCTGCGGGAGAGTACGCGATGAATCTCGGTCTGGCTTTCCAGATCCGAGACGATGTGCTCGACACGATCTCCACGGAGGACGAGCTGGGCAAGACCATCGGTTCAGACGCTGCAGAGAAAAAGACAACGTTCGTTTCGCTTCTCGGCGTCGAGGAATGCGGCCGGCTCGTACATCTCCATACGGAGAAGGCAAAAGCCGCCGCTGCCGGACATTTTGCGGATACGGAATTTCTCTGCTGGCTTGCCGACCTTCTGGCGGACCGCAGGAAGTGAATATTTTCCGGATAAAATGTGAATATTTTTTGTCAAAACACCCTTTGCTCTTGTAAAGGGTGTTTGTTTTTGTTATTATACTTAAGTTAAGAGTATGAGGGGATGCAGTTGTGTTGAACCAGAACGAAAAAGAACTTTTATATAGAATAAACAGCAATGCCGATCTCCGTGCCGTACCGGAACGGGACATTCCGGAGCTTTGCCGGGACATCCGCGAGTTTCTTGTGGAAAACGTGTCGCACACCGGTGGGCATCTTGCATCGAATCTCGGCAGTGTGGAGCTGACGGTGGCGCTGCACCGCGTCTATGACCCGATGAAGGACCGCATCCTGTTCGATGTCGGGCATCAGTCCTATGTCCACAAGATTTTGACCGGTCGGAGAGATTCCTTCGATACGCTGCGCCAGCTCGACGGCGTTTCCGGCTTTCCTAAGCCGTGCGAGAGCAACGCCGATCCGTTTCTTGCCGGACACGCCTCCGATTCCGTGTCGCTGGCCGCGGGAATGGCACGAGCCCGAACGCTCATGCACGGAAATTACGACGTTGTTGCCGTTGTGGGCGACGGCGCGATGACCGGCGGCCTGTGCTTTGAGGGATTGAGCGATCTCGGTGCGAGCCGCGAGGCTGCCGTGGTCGTTCTCAACGACAACGGCATGTCCATCAACGAAAATGTCGGCGGCGTGGCGAGATTGCTCCGCCGTGCACGCACGCGCCCTGGATATCTCCGCTTCAAGCGGACGTACCGCCGCGTTATGAAAAAGCACCCGCACGCCTATGAAGAGCTGCACCGGCTCAAGGAGCGCATCAAAGCGCACCTTCTGCCGTCCGGTATATTTGACGATCTCGGGTTTTACTATATCGGGCCGGTGGACGGCCACGATGAAAAGGCGCTCGAAACGACGCTGCGCTGGGCGAAGGATCTTCATCGCCCGGTCGTTGTGCATGTGGTGACGGTGAAGGGAAAGGGCTATGCTCCCGCGGAGGCAGACCCGCAGACGTACCACGGCGTCAACCCGTTCGATCGGAAGACCGGCGTCACGACCGTTCCGGCCAACGATTTTTCTGCGGCATTCGGTGCATCGGCGATTGCGCTTGCGGAAAAGGACCCGACGGTATGCGCCGTTACCGCGGCGATGGAACACGGCACGGGGCTGTCCGAATTTGCCCGCCGTTTTCCGAACCGCTATTTTGAACTCGGCATTGCCGAGGAGCACGCCGCCGCGATGTGCGCCGGCATGGCAAAGCAGGGGCTGACGCCCATTTTTGCCGTTTACTCCACCTTTCTCCAGCGCTCTTACGATATGCTCATCGAGAACATCGGGCTCATGGGGCTGCATGTTGTGCTTGCCGTGGACCGCGCGGGGCTTGTCGGGCGCGACGGCGTCACGCATCAGGGCTCTTTTGATATCGCATATCTCGGCTCCGTGCCGAATATGACCGTATATGCTCCGGCGAGCTTCTGCGAACTGGACTCCATGCTATCCATCGCCGTGCGTGAAAAATCCGGTCCCGTAGCGCTCCGGTATCCCCGTGGGGGAGAGGGCGCATATACCGACGACCACTCCCGCGAGGATTCGACCGTTCTGCGCAGTGGCGGCGATGTAACGATCGTCACCTACGGCATCAGCGTCAATGCAGCGCTCGCCGCAGCGGAGACGCTTTCCGCCGACGGCATCCGCGCCGAGGTCATCAAGCTCAACAGGCTGCTGCCGCTCGCCCCGGAGACCGTCCGTGAGTCGCTGCGGAAAACCGGACGGTTTATTATGGCGGAGGAAGCCTGCCGCTCCGGAAGTCTTGGCACGCTTCTTCTTGCAGACGCCGCGGCAAACGGCATTTCGCTGCGCGGCGCCAGGTTGCTGGATCTCGGCAGCGGCGTTATTAAGCACGCTTCGGTCCGTGAGCTGCAGCACTGCCTGCATCTGGATGCGGATGGCATTGCCGCCGCAGCAAAGGAGATACTGCATGAAAAAGATCCGGCTTGATCAGCTTGTTTTTGATAAAGGCCTCGCCGAGAGCCGCGAGCGCGCCAAGGCGTATATCATGGCGGGCAGCGTCTATGTGAACGGCCAGAAAGAGACAAAGCCCGGCACCTCCGTAGCGGAGGACGCCGCCGTGGAGATGCGGGGTGAAACGCTGCCGTATGTCAGCCGCGGCGGGTGGAAGCTCGAAAAGGCGCTGCGTGTGTTTCCCATCGATGTGAAAGACGCCGTGTGCATCGACTGCGGCGCTTCCACCGGCGGATTCACGGACGTTCTGCTGCAAAGCGGCGCGGCCAAGGTCTATGCCGTCGATGTCGGCTACGGTCAGCTTGCCTGGAGCCTCCGCACCGATCCGCGCGTCGTCTGCATGGAGCGGACGAACATCCGCTATGTTACGCATGAACAGATCCCGGAGGAGATGGACGTTGCCGTTGCCGATCTGAGCTTCATTTCGCTCCGTCTCATTCTGAGCGCGGTCGGCGCGCTTTTGAAGCCGGAGGGCGAGATGGTATGCCTTGTCAAGCCGCAGTTTGAAGCGGGCAAGGACAAGGTAGGGAAAAAGGGCGTAGTGCGTGACCCTGCCGTTCACGCAGAGGTGCTGCGCGAATTTCTGCGCTATGCGCCGGAATGCGGCTTCGGCGTGCGGGGGCTGGATTTCTCACCCATCCGCGGCCCGGAGGGAAATATAGAGTATCTTGCCTGGCTCAAAAAGGGTGCGGAGAGCATTCCGGAGCCGGACATCGACGCGCTCGTCGCCGCGTCTCACGCGGCACATGGAAAGGACTCCGAAAAATGAAAGACGGATATGTTCTGCTCTGTCCGAACGCCCACCGCGACCACGGCCTTGCTTCCACGCTCGCCATTGCCGAGGCGCTGCGCAAGCACGGACATGAAGTGCGCATCTCGCCCTTCCTCAGCGACGGGCTGGAAAACACCTGGCCGCGCGATATTCCGACCGCTGCTCTTCCGATAGCGCTGCCCGGCGCGAGGCTCGTCGTCTCTCTCGGCGGCGACGGTACGATTTTGCAGCTTTCCCGGTATCTCGCCGGTTCCGGCGTTCCGATTCTCGGCGTCAATCTCGGCAACAAGGGCTTTCTCGCCGAACTGGAGCAGACAGAGACGGACTGCATACTGGAAGTGGCCGACGGCCATTACACGGTACAGACGCGCATGATGCTCGATCTCAAGCTCTTCCGTAAGGGCGAGCTGGTCTATGAGGGAAGCGCTCTCAACGAAGCGGTCGTCCGTGCCTCGGTGAGCGTTGTGAAGCTTGAAGCATTCAGCGACGGAAGAGAAGTCACGGCGTTTTCCGGCGACGGAATGATCGCCTCCACGCCGACCGGGTCTACCGCTTACTCCATGGCGGCGGGCGGGCCGATCGTCGAGCCGTGCGCCGACTGCATCATACTCACACCGATCTGCACGTTCCGCCTTGCGGCGCGCTCGTATGTACTGAAAGCAGACCGCGAAGTATCCATCCGCACCGTGGAGCAGGGAGACAAAGAGGTCTTTCTTTCCGTGGACGGCGTGGCCGTTCCGTTCCTTGACGGGGACGAGCTCGTCGTGGCGCGCTCCGATAAAACGCTTCTTATGGCGCGCGTTAAAGACCGCAGCTTCTTTGACATTGTTTTTGAAAAATTAGTCGATAAATGAAAGAGGTGAACGCCCCGTGAAATCAAAGCGACAGGAAGAGATCCTTGCGTTGATTCAGGAGCAGAACATTGAGACCCAGAACCAGCTGATCGAAGCGCTGCGCAAGCGCGGCGTGAAAAGCACGCAGGCGACGCTCTCGCGCGATATCCGCGAGCTTCGTCTGGTAAAGGAGCTTTCCCCGGATGGCGGCTACCGCTATACCGTCCCTACGCGGGAGGATTCCGGCGATCAGCTCGACCGGCTGCGCAAGATCTTCCGCGAATGTGTCGTGAGCTTTGATACGGCGCAGAACATCGTCGTCATCCACACACTGCCCGGCCTCGCCAATGCCGCGGCTTCCATGCTCGACAATCTGGATGTTCCGAATCTCGTCGGGACGCTCGCCGGGGACGATACCGCGTTCCTTGCCATGCGCGATGTCGGTACGGCGCTGGACTTCTGTCGGGAAATCGAGGCTATGCTGTAATGCTCAAAACACTCCACATTGAAAATATCGCCGTGATCGAGCGCGCAGATGTGGAATTTTCTGCCGGACTGAGCGTACTGACCGGCGAAACGGGCGCAGGCAAATCGATCATCATCGACTCGCTCAACGCTGTACTCGGCAACCGCGTCAGCCGCGAGCTTGTCCGCTCCGGCGCGGAGCGCGCGTCCGTCACGGCGTCCTTTGAATCGGCGCAGGCGGAGCGCTGGTGCGCCGATAACGAGATCGACGCGGACGACGGCGAGATCATATTGCAGCGCCGCATTTCGACGGACGGCAAGAGCACCGGCCGTGTGAACGGCGTGCCGGTCACGGCGTCGCAGCTGCGCGAGCTGGGGGCGCTTCTGCTCGATATCCCCGGGCAGA
>ERZ779840.4467-NODE-4467-length-10285-cov-3.432649_pt1 | contig 10285 bp, 13 predicted proteins | sample MGYA00511561_ERZ779840 | MGnify/ENA primary metagenome ERZ779840 (study PRJEB29588, sample SAMEA2162036) | human gut metagenome | biome: human gut; feature: human-associated habitat; material: faeces | place: Denmark | collected 2008/2010 ...
ATACCTATGCAGAGACTAGATACCCGGTGCGTACACTGGCGGCGAGTATGTCGTTATGGTGTGCGAATACAGCGACCTGCCCGGAGATTTCAGCAACGACGGCATAATGAACGCGCTGGACGCAGCTATGATATTAAAGGATATCGTGGGATTCTCCAGGGGCGAGAATCCACGCATGGCGGACTTCAACTCCGACGGCGTGATGAACGCGCTGGACGCTTCCGCGATACTCAGGGCGATAGTGGCTGAGTAATTGAACTTATGTCATAAAAAGGCGGCTTTGGTTTTCCCGAAGCCGCCTTTTTTGCTATGAAATCATCTGGAATCCCGGCGTTATCTCCAGGACGAACAGCGGCATTCCGCCCTGCCCATTTTTGCTTTTCGCACCGGTATTTAGAGGTTTCCTTTGTTGTATAATAAAACTTGACGCATATCAGTCTGTTTTGGTTTTACCTCTTGATTTTTTTTGTAATTTATGTTATACTTTATACAAATTAATTCCTTTCTGTAATTTTCAAGCATTAAATATATCGCCGCAAGATTTGCAGTGCGTGTTTACAATAAGCATTGTCTATTTATAGGCGTAATAGCACTGGGCAGCGTATTGATTCAGCAGACGCTCAGAAACTGCGCACTATTACTTTGGAAGATAAATCCATTCCACCTGCCATTGAAGGCGGTTTTTCTGCCCGTCATTTGCTCACATGAGAATTTCAGAGGTGACCAAGCATGAAAAAGAACTATAAATGCAGGGTGACAATAATTATGGCTATTCTATCACTCCTTTTCGGATGCAGCGGAAATAAAAAATACAATGCCGATGACATCATCGGTGCCAGCACCTCGTATTACGGCACGGAGTGCGATCCGGTGTATGCGTTCTCCCTGCAAAAGCAGGACGAAAACTGGCTTTTTTCCGCGAGCTGCTATGTGCAGAGTAAGGAAGGGTATACATCTTTCGATTCATTCCCTATTCCGGCTGAAGACGCTGAGGGATTCCTTGAGATCATCAGGGAGGAAGACGAGATCAGCCGGCTCAGCAAATACCGACCGCTGAGTATTCTCCATGCAGCCGACGCACCGACAAACAGCTCCGTAATGACTTTTTCCGATGGAAACAGCATAGAAAAGGAAACCGCTTTCTGCGACAAGGCGCTCAGATATCTCTATTCTCTTGCAGAAAAGCACTATGAGACGGCAGAAAACGTTGAAATAACGTCTGTCTTTGTGAGCTGCAGCAGCATGGATCATTCCTCTTCATACTCATACACGCTTGAAAAGGATGAAAACACCTGGTATTTTTCGTTCGACGCAGTTATCGACGGCAGCGGCGCACATACAGAAGTTGAAAGACAAAAGATAAATGAAAACGACGCAGAGGAAATACTCCGGATCATAAAAAACCGGCAGCTCGTAACAATGGTCAGACAGTATGAGGAGCCGGACAACGACGGCCTGATCGCTCTTGATGAAACCACATACAGACTCTCGTTTGACTTTACGGACGGTACATCAAAATCCGCACCGATAGAAGCAGGAGAAGAACTCATCAGCGCTTTCTATGCACTTGCAGCAGAAAAGATACATTAACGCTGATCGAACCTAATTATGCAGAAAAGCCCATGAAATTATTTGAATCAAGCACAGTATAACACAAACAGGCGCGTGAACGCTCGTTTGAACAGGTCGGCTGTATTTCAGACAGCAGCTGCCTGAACGTTTCTCCGCGTATCCCATAACTTTCGCACTTTTCCGACAAAACGAATCCTCTCTGAGAACCGCCCCGAAACGGGGAGAAAGGAAAGCTTTCGCTCGTCGAAAGCTATGGTAAGGATCATGAACAGAATTACTTCTATCATCTCAGCGATATCTATCTTTATTTCCTGTATTGCCGGATACAGAACCGAGAACACTGAATTTGACGACCTGGAAGCTCTCGCAATATCCGCCGCCCTGTCCTACCGCACACTGGCATGGAACGGCAGCATTGACACGGACACGCCGGAGTTCGCATGGAACACGGCGGGCTGGTATGCGGCATACAAGGCGAATCTTGAATTATCAGACGACGCTGTGCTGTCCGGGGATCAGCTGAAGGAAATTCAGAATGTCATACTGAGCGGTGAGGCTGCCGCAGCTCCTCCGGATACAGTCAACACAAAACGCGTGGTCAACGACGGCAAAACCTGCTGGGAATTTCCTGAAATCAACGAATATTTCCGCTCGTATCTCGGAGTTTCCTCTGAGGTGAACTGCGAGAAAACCGGAGACAGCACATTCGTAGTCACGATACGCGAGCATCTGCGCTTCAATGCTGTTGAGGAAACCGTATTCAGCATCGGATTCAATAAGGAAAGTGACGGCTATTCACTCTCTGACTTCAGCCGCAGCGAGTTTTACGACCTTGATTTTACGCCGGAACTTCTTCATGACGCAAATCTTCTTTCAAATCTGCTCCCGATATACGGGAATCTCACCATTACCGAGGATTATTCAAACGGATTCGGAGTGATCTCCCATTCGGTCAAGACTGACAACGGATATGCTTTCTGGATCGATGGAGGGTCAGTTGGACACTATGATGAGTACAGCTTTTACACCGACGACAACGGCAAGGTCAGCGTAATGCCTGCCGACACTTCGCCCGAATGGCTCGATGATTATGTCGCCAACATGATGCTTCCGGGCGATGGAGCGGACTTTATCCGCCTCACCTGCACCCAGGACGAAGAAATGTTCTTCATAGATTATGGTTCTTCAAGCACCGTATATACTGTTGACCGCGGAACTCTCGCATTGAAGAAAGTCGAGTCGTTCGATGAAAATGACGTGTCATACTACACGGCAAAGTTTGACTATGGCAAGAAAGTTACCGAGCCGGATACGATCACAGCGTGGAAAAAGCCGCTGCGCACCGTGACGCTCAACCTGCTCTACTCTGATGGCAGAACGGTAAGACAGACTTTCCGGATTCCCTCGGACTGGGAGTTTGATGCGGCTGAGTACTGCCGGTGGGGTACGGTGTACCTTGATAAAGGATGCACCAAACCGTATAAATATCCTGGGAACGGGATAAATTACACACTTTATGTCTGCGAAGGCGCAGGCTGAAGTCATAATTCATTCTGAAAGGAGTTTAACAATGGGAATCTTCGACAAACTTAAAAGCACGGCCAATCAGGCGATCAACACAGCCGCAAACTCGGCTGCGTCTGCAATAGGCTCAAAACGTGAAACTTTCACGTTCACTGCGCTTCCCGAAAGCCTGGCGGAGATGCAGGCGCTTCCGGAGGCTTGCATGGATTCGCCGTTCAAGACGGCCGCCCTGACTGTCCTCGCACTTTGCGCTTATGCGGCTGACAAGAATATCGGCACGGAGATGCTGAATTTCCTGCGTGGGCCGCGACCCCTGAACGGACAGGAGATATCTTTCCTGAATGACCGGTTCCGTGATGGAAAGACGTATCTGCCATTCACTTACTTCGCTGGCTCGACGCCTGAGAACAACTATACTCCTGCACAGCCATACACGATCGTTATAGAATCAAATCACGTATCAGGTCAGGAGCCTGGCTACATGAAGCTCTTTATTCCCTGCGGCGGGGCGGATTCACCACGACCGATAAAGCTGCGTCAGCGCGGTTCTGATGGTAAATGGTTCCTGTGGGAACAGTATCTGCTGACCGGCGTCCGCACGCCGAAATCTGAGGACCCATGGGCATAACTCGTTTAATGGATCAATGAGCTATATACTAATTGACAAAGGAGGCGTCACAATGAACATTATCGGGAAATGGAAAGTCAGGGAATTGCTGTTCCCCGCTGACGACGGCACGGTGTCCTACACGCCGGACAATCTGCCTGACGGAGATTGCGCTGACGAGATCATCATGATGCTCACGAACAGGATCGAATTTACCGAAGACGGCCTGATGAACACGCTTATGCGCGTTCCTGAGGATAAGCTTGAATTGGCAAAGTCGCAGGGCGCCGTGATCGACGAGGACGGATTCGCGCCGATTGAACAGACCACGTGGAAAGAGGAGAACGGAAAGTTCTTCTATGATACCAAGGTCGAGGGCGAAGTTCTGGGGGAAACTGTAGACCCATTCGCCGAAATACCGGTGGATGAGAACGGATGTCTGACCATCGCATTTGGCACGATGATCCTTGAGCGTATGTAAGACGGATCTGGTTCAGATAGACCATATCAGAGGTGTGCTCACAGCGCCCAGATTGGCTGCTTTCAGCACATACGGAAAACACATCTTTGATGGCACAGTAAGATTCACAAATCAGGCATAATACAAAAGAGAGCGGACATTGTAAGTCAGCTCTCTTTTCTGTGTATAGGAAATATAAGTCGGCGCTTTTCAAGCGTTACTTATCTGATTTTGCATGCGTCATGCTTGAATAACATTGTCTTCCACGCATGCATTATCGTGTCAATTATCCTGATTTGCTTTGCTGATAGTATCAAGAAGAGTGTTGAGGTTTTCCTCGCTGTCTATGCCGCCGAGAAGCGGCTCGCCGACTATGTTTCCGTTTTTATCGATCACATATGTGGTCGGGAACGCCATTATTCCGAGTGAGAACTTGCCTGCGTCGCTTGCGGAATCAAAATAGATATTGCGGTATGAAGCACCCTTTGTTTCAAGTATCTGCTTAGCGGTTTCGATGTTCTGTTCGTTGCCGTCCAGGGTTTCAACGTTTATTCCGATAACCTCGCCGCCCTGTTCGCTTATTTTCTTGTTCAGCTTGTCAAGCTCGCCAAGTTCCGCAACGCAGGGTTTGCAGCCGTTGAACCAGAAGTTCACGACCGTAAATTCATTTTCAGAAAACAGGCTGCTGTCAACCTTGTTTCCGTCAAGATCGTATCCGTCAAATTTCGGAAAAGTGTTTTCCGAAGCTGTATCCGACGCTGAATCGCCCTGCGGAAGCTGCGCTATCTGGTTTTCAATATCGCGTATTTTTTCCGCTCCTGCGTGCAGAGTTTCGTATTCCTCGTCAGTGAACTGATCCTTTGCCTTTTCAATGGCGTCGAGCAGGAACTCGCCGTAGTTCTTGCTCAGGTCGCTGTCCGTGACATTTTTGTCCATAGCGCCAAACACCTTTTCCCACAGCTCCTGGTTTTCGGAGAGTATCTTATTTTCTTCGTCAAGCAGATCCTGTTCAGTTACAGAGCTGCTGTCCGCAGTCTGGGTATTCTGCGCCGGCTGTGAGGACTGACCCTCCTGCCCCGGCTGTGAAGTCTGGCTGCCGCCGGCAGTGAGCGAAAGCGGCATGATAAGGCAGGCTGCGATTGTTGTTATCTTTTTTCTGTTCATTTGGTTATCTCCTTTGTTTCATCTGAATTGCAGGCTTTATCGCCGGATTTATTTCCAAACCCGTATTTGTAGCATATTGCTCCGGTCGGGCAGGATTTCATGCACATTCCGCAGCGGATACACTCGGAATGGTTGGGGCTTTTTGTGATGTCAACGTCCATCTTGCAGGCCTTTGCGCAGGCGCCGCATGAAACGCACTTGCTCTTGTCAACTTTCATCTGGAAAAGCGACACATGGTTCAGCAGCGCATAAACTGCTCCCAGCGGACAGATCCATTTGCAGAACGGTCGGTAAATAAACATACTTGCCGTGACAACCGCCAGCAGAACGCCGGTTTTCCAGGAGAACAGCGCTCCGAGAGCGCTGCGTATGCCCTCGTTTGCTATCGCCAGCGGAATAGCGCCCTCCACAACTCCCTGCGGGCATATATACTTGCAGAAGAACGGGTCGCCCATTCCAAGCTCGTTTACAACGATCAGCGGAAGCATTATAACAAAAACTGCCAGTATGACGTATTTCAAATACCTCAGCGGCTTCAGCTTTTTGGTGGACAGCTTCGGCACCGGGATCTTATGCAGAAGCTCCTGAAGCCAGCCGAAAGGGCACAGAAAGCCGCAGATAAATCGTCCCAGAAGTACTCCCATAAGAATCAGCGTGCCCGTGATATAGTAGGAAAACTTGAATTTTGATGAGCCTATGACCGCCTGAAACGCGCCGATGGGACAGGCTCCGGCGGCTCCGGGGCAGGAATAGCAGTTAAGTCCCGGAACGCAGGCGTATTTCCCTTTTCCCTGATATAACGTTCCCTTAAAGAAATTCGGCAGGTGGATATTTGTCAGTATTACGGCTGCCGCCTGTATCAGCCAACGGAAACGGGCAAGGAAACATATCTTTTTAGTTTTTTTCTTCTTATCCAATTCCTACACACTCCATACACAGCCGTATCGCCTTTGACAGAACAGTTTCCGCCTCTCCGCGCCATATCCCGAAACATATCATCAATATTCCGGCAAGCAGCAGAAGCGACTGTACAAGCGCTTTTTTTCTTGTCATGATTTTATCCTCCGTTCTTTGATGATATGATTATATCACAGTGAGTATAAATTTTCTGTTAAGCGGAAATTAACACAAATTTTATCAGAATGTGCTATAATATAAATACTATTATAATGGAGGACAGACAAAAATGCGTTTACTTGTTGTTGAAGATGAAAAATCCCTGCGTGACGATATCACGAAAAAGCTGCGTCTGGACGGCTATGAAGCAGACGCATGCGGCGATGGAAATGAAGCCCGCGAGCTGCTTGCCGTTGAGCGTTACGACCTGGTCCTGCTTGATATCAACCTGCCCGGCGCGGACGGAATGACCATACTGCGGGAATTTCGGACAGTGAACTATGAAACTCCCGTGCTGATTCTCTCTGCACGTAGTGAGATAACCGACAAGGTGGAGGGGCTGGACGCGGGCGCAAACGACTACCTGTCCAAGCCGTTCCATCTGGCGGAGCTTGAGGCGCGCATACGCAGCCTGACGCGCCGTCAGTTCATTCAGCGCGACATCTGCCTGAAATGCGGAAGGCTCGTATATGATACCCGGACAAGGATCGCTTCAGTTGACGGCGCGCCGGTCGCACTTACCCGAAAAGAGACCGGAGTGCTTGAATATCTCATGCTGCACGAAGGCCGCCCGGTAAGCCAGGAAGAGCTTATTGAACACGTCTGGGACGGCAGTGTGGACAGCTTCAGTAATTCGATACGCGTTCACATTTCGGCTCTTCGCAGGAAACTACGTGCTGCGCTTGGGTACGACCCGGTCGTGAACCGTGTTGGAGAGGGCTATGTGATAGGGGGAGACGACAAATGAAAAGACTGTCACTGCAATGGCGGATAACCCTGCTGACAGCGCTGCTGATCGCGGGAACCTGCATATGCCTTAATCTTCTGCTTTATCATTCCGGGGCTGTCAGCATTGATTCGCTCAATGGGTTTGTATTTGAATATACGCCGGAATCTTCCGAAGATCCGGACGGTCTTGCGATTGAGATATCGGACAGTCAGATGTCGGAATTTATCAGCCGGTTTTCAGATGAAGCATATGATGTAAAGACGGATTTCGGGCGGAAAGGCTGGCTGATAACGGTTGCCGTGACTATTGTCAGCGCCGCAATAGCCTACTTCGTCAGCGGACAGGCGCTGAAACCGCTGAGAAAGCTTTCTCAGCAGGCTGAAAAGATAGACCAGGACAGTATCTCGGACATACGGCTCAATGAAGACACTGTAAAGGAATTCCGGCAGCTCAGCGTTTCGGTGAACCTGATGCTCGACCGGCTTTCGGAATCTTTTGCAATGCAGCGCCAGTTTTCTGGGAATGCCGCACATGAACTTCGCACGCCGCTCGCAATAATGCAGACAAAGCTGGAGCTTTTTGCCGCAGAGCATAAGAATATGGAAGGCGATACGGCTGAACTTGTCCGATCGCAGGCAGAGCAGCTTGACAGGCTTTCCAGGCTGGTGCATACGCTTCTTGAAATGAGCAATCTCAGTTCAGCGCCACGCTCTGACCGCATTGAGCTTGCGCCGCTCGTAGAGGAGATCATTACTGACCTTACTCCTCTTGCCAGTCAGAATGATATCACAATGGAACAGGACTGCGACAACGTCGTGATAACAGGCAGCGACGCACTGATATATCGGCTGGTGTTCAATCTTATTGAAAATGCAGTCAAGTATAACCGACGGGGCGGTTCTGTCAGCGTTTCTGTGCATAAGGAGAACAGCGATGTGGTCGTCAGAGTTTCCGATACCGGCTGCGGGATACCGGAGGAGTACCGGGAAAGCATATTTCAGCCTTTTTTCCGTGTGGATAAATCAAGAAGTCGGCAGATGGGCGGCGTTGGACTCGGGCTTGCGCTTGTGCATGAAATTGCGGTACTCCACGGCGGCTCCGTCCGCGCAGAGCCTGGAAATAAAGTCGGTACCGTATTCATTGTGACTTTGCCTGCCGGAGATGATCCCTGCTGATAAATTCTGATCTTTGCTTTTCATACCGGTTTTCAGAGGGTACCTTCAGTATGTCCCTGTGGGTTGGCACCCTTGATAAAATTCACCCAGAACAAAATGCCAGCGGAACCCAGGGCGCAGCCAAGACCCGTATAGAACACTGCAATAAAAACTTCAGGCGCCAGTCCGGAATTTCTGAGCCATATACCGCCGCCCATCATGAATGCCATAATGAGATAGGATTTCAGGTCGAAAAAGTTCCAGACAGGTCTTGTTTCCTGTGGATAAGAGCGTATCCTGTTCGTATGCCTGACGCTCATTCGGTAGAACATAAACCCGAATATACCGAATACGACGGCCGACAGCAGTATGTGGACTGCCGAGATCTCATCAAGACTGATATAAGACAACACCCCAAGGCGTGCAACGTTGAATCCTGCCGCCAGCCATACGCACCCGGCAATTGCCAGCAGTGCGCGTTTTTTTACATGGTAGAAAGGACGATTCATCTGTCTGCCTCGCTTTCGTTTCTATCGGCATTCCTCAGGGAATTGAACCCTATCAGGTCCAGACGTAAGCGCAGGTCTTGGGGATCATCAGCATGCCTATCAGCGGAACTGCGTCAGCCCAGAGCACCACCGGAATGTAGAAACCGAAACTGAGCACTATTGTGAGCCACAGAAACCGGAATTCAGGGTCGCCGTTCTGCCTGGCGCTTCTGAATGTCAGAATTATTACAAGCAATCCAAGGAGCGCAAACGGAATATTGCGGAAGATGCCCCAGGAAAGCGGGGCGTCGGGGCTTGTCCATTCGTTCTGCGGCATAAGGCAGAGGATAACCCGCAGAACCGAAAGTCCCCATACTGCCACTGTTATTCCGCGCTTTCCGGTGATTTTGTATCGGCAGCGCCAAACGTAGTACAGAAGCACATAGAATGCGGTCATCGTCACGGAGGTGATAAGTTTGCCGATCCCGAGGGCGGTGGTGTAGCTTTCAAGACCGGTGGTGCATAGCGCGACGGCACGCGGCACCAGGTGGAACGAGTCCCCCGCGCCGAGCGTCACCGCCATAATTCCGTAGAGGAGATACTGTTTCCTCCCCTTGCTTTTGCAAATCATGAATACTCCGAGGGTTATCACGGTTAAAAGATATATTACATCAAATGTGGTCTCAAATATAGCCTGCATATTAATTCTCCTTTTGTTCAGCGGTATAATAAACGGTCAAGGATTTCCGTCAGGACGGAGCAGTCCGGCTTGCCGTTTATTATGGAAATCGTGATGGTGTCGAGTATGTGCTCAATAAGGTCTTCCTCGCGGAATGTTTCTGAAAAGATGCTGCGGTCAACGTTTTTGTCTTCCCGCAGGGCTGCGTGGAGTTCCCCGCGGATTTTACCGAAGCAGCGCTCCATCGTGCCGCGCGCCTTTCCCTTTGCCGACCCGGCGACCGATATAGCGTGCGCCGCAAAGAAATCCGGGTAATATTTCAGCCCGCTGAGGATACGCGCATAAATATGCGTTACATACTGCGAAAAACTGACCCCGCTGTCCGGCGCACTTTTTTCCAAAATGTCCTGCCACACACTTTCTATTGCGGCAACGACCAGTTCGTCCTTGTCTGAATAGTAATTGTACAGCGTTCCCAGAGCAATTCCACACTCCTTCGCCAGAGCCCGCATATTCAGTGCCGGAAGTCCTTTTTCAGATACAATTTTCCGACTGACTCTCATAATTTCCTCTCTTGATGTATTAGGTGGATTCATCAGCGTTACCTCCAAAATGAACATTGTTCATTTTGGATTATATCACTTTTTTTCCGGAATGTCAAGAGGAAATACCTGAATTGATAAGGATATGTCAGAAGAAAAAAACGGCAGGTACTACAAGGAGTCATCAGAAAAACTGGCGCTGAAAATAGGAATAAATCGAGCGACCCGGTCAGGAACGAAGGCACCGTA
>ERZ779840.4470-NODE-4470-length-10281-cov-3.089967_pt1 | contig 10281 bp, 5 predicted proteins | sample MGYA00511561_ERZ779840 | MGnify/ENA primary metagenome ERZ779840 (study PRJEB29588, sample SAMEA2162036) | human gut metagenome | biome: human gut; feature: human-associated habitat; material: faeces | place: Denmark | collected 2008/2010 ...
TCTCCGCACCGACCTGAACATTAAAGCAGGCGTCGTTCAGCAACTCTGACTTAGAGGTCTTAAAACGCTTCAGCCAGCCGGAATTAATCTGCATGAGTCCGTAGTCTTCGCTGGAAGCATTACGACCGACAGCAGACGGATTGCCGGAAGATTCCACAAAAGCAATCGCGCGAAGCAAATCCGCATCCAGACCTTTATCGCGTGCGATTCGGTCAAAGCAGTCTTCCGCAGCAGAAACCCAAGTTCCTGCAAAGGAAAGGAGTATTAAAAGAAGAAGACGTTTCATAAGTTATCCGAATCGATGGAAGTTAGAGACGATCAAATGGATGGACATAAGGAAGGACACGTAGAAGAGCGCAGCAATCCACGCCGGGATAAACCAGGGCATCAGCATCACGGCAAAAGCACAAATCAAAAGAACGGTCGGAGACGACAACGCGGCTTGATAGAGCGTCGGATGGTGCACTGCAAAACTCTCATACTTCAGGCGTCTGACAACCCAGGCATCAATGACCACGGCAATCAAAATCGGAGACAAGAACGCAAACCAGCCTATTGCCAATATGGCTCGAACACAGGACATCTCCAGCATGGCTCGCATCGAGACAAAGTAGGGCGAAGACCAGAGTCGCGTAAAGAATTCTTTTGTGGGTGCGTCCTTATGACCGTCAACCTCCTCGGAAGGAAGGTACGAGTCTCCGAGCAGAGCATTAAAGGTTCCGGTAACTTTGGCGCGGACGCCGTCTACGACGGGCGTCAGAGACTCAAACAAGGAGCCGACCTTTTGGCTTGTGTCTTTGAGATGGAGTTCAGACAAGTTCTCAAAAGACGAAGCGTCATTCAATCCCGGCCACCAGATGACGGAACTCAAGACAAGGATCATTAAGAGGATTAAGAGTCGGGAGAGCATCTTAGTTTTCCTCGTCGTCGATAATGACAGGGACGCGGCCTTTCATTAGATGACCGCCACCAAGAGAAGCAAAGAACTGGGCGTTCGGGAGCTTGCCGAGATATTCCGACGGAATAATCTCTTCGCGCACGGCCGTGCGTTTGTGTGAAGCACCGCCTTTAAAAGAAGGCATGCCGATATGCGTATCTGCATGAGTCGACAAGGTGGTGTCGACATTGTGTATATACGTCTTGCCGAAGGTTTCGGTGACAAAGTCCTGAGTTTCTCGATCTTTACAGCGCAGAGCGATTAAGTTGTTGCAGTTGCCGAGAACCATGCGTGCTGCATGGACGGATCCCAAACGATGTGCTAAGTCAGGTACCGTCTGAATCGCAATCGTGGTGTACACGCCGCCCTCGGCGCCTTTATTGAGCAGTTCAATTAAGGGCTGATTGATCACATTCGAAGCTTCGTCGACATAGATCGAAATACGAACGTCGTTTAAGCCGAGGTTGTACCGTTTACCGGCATAAGCCGTTAAGTCGGATAAGAGCATGGAACCGACGGCAGAGGCAATCATGTTGTCCGACAAAGAGTCAAGGTTGACATAAAGGACGCCTTTACATTTAACGAGAGATTCCATATCCCAGATGGGACGTTTATCGGAAGCGTCAGACGGATCAGGAGATAAAGATTCTTCCAGAGGGCCGCTAGTCAACATCGCAAAGATCGGCATAAGTGTTGCGGTAATTTTGGAATAGTGCTCTTTAGAGTGATGGAAGATCTTTAAGCATTCGCCGACGACCATCGTATGCAGATACGTAGGCAGTACGTTCTCGTACCAAGACACCAGAACATTAAGTTCGTGGATGGCGTCAGTGCAGTTTTCTCTTCTTGCAGGAAGGAAGGATTCGGCTTGTTCTCTCCAGTCCGGGTCAGCATGCTGTTTGACCGCTTGGAGGATTAAGGCTCGGAGAAGATCTTCAATGCCTTTGTTAATGTTCTGAGACAAGGACTTCAAAGAAGGCTTTTCTCCGAGTTCAATCATGGCGTCCGCAAAGGTCTTGATACAAGACCAGGCGAACTGCTTGAAGACGTTGTCTTCTCCGGGAACCACCGACATCACGCGAGTGGCAATCTGGGCGCCGGTACTAAAAACGGCAGTCACATCAAAACGTATTCCATCCTTCTTTGAGCGGTTTCCGGGATGAAAACGCAGCGGCTTGCCACGGCCTGCTTTCTCGCAGGCTCGGCAGAATGCCTTGTACATGCGGTCAGATCCTTTAGGATCAATGAAGATGACGGCATCGCCTCTCAGAATGGCCTGCGTCATGATGAAGTTCAGCATCACGCCTTTACCGGCTTGGGTCGTTCCGACGATGAGCAGGCCGCCCTCAAAGTTTTTGAGGGCTCGGCGCAGAGTCTTCTCGGACGCATCCAGCCCGTGAAGATACGGCATACCGATTTCTTCAGGCAGCTGGGTCTTGTCGTGACGGTTAAAAAGACGATGCATAAAAGACGGAAGCATTAAGGTTGAGATATTGAGGCGAGATAAGTCATGGAGTTTTTGTGTATGTTCTGGCAGCCACGTAAATCCGTATCCGATACAGACGGATTTGTCGTCAAAGTCTTCTAACGCTCTGGAAAACTTCATGAGCTCCATCCGTCTGCCGGAAAGCAGACTTCTGGCTCTCAGAATGTGAAGACCGTTAGACAAGCGGTAGCCGCCAATTCCCAGCGTCATAGCCAGCAAAGCCATACTGAGATTTATGGGAAGAATGTTTTGATAGCCCAGAAAAGCCAGATAAGCGGACGACGCAAACCACGGAACGACCGCAGCCAGCTCATGGGATCGTCTGTACGGATGGCTTCGGCGCCTCCGGATAGCAGTATCTTCTCGGATAGTGAACATTAGGGAAAGGATTAAAAGTGTGGTTAAAGACTTCGAGCGGGATGTATTTGTCTCGCTTGGAGCGGTAATAGACTTCGTGGTTGAGATCGAGACAAGGTTTAAGCGGACGGACTTTAGAAAACTTTTCTCCGCGGCTTAAGGCCTTGTTCCGATAACGTCTCAGACACTGGTTGAAGTACTCGGCCTTTAATGGAAGGAGCTTTCTGGCTTTTTCTCGCCACTCATACCATTTCTGATAAGTAATGATTTCGTGTGCGGTGTAAGTCTGGCTCATCTTCTTTAAGACTTCTCGCTCCTTTGAGCGCTGATCGGATTTGCTGAGCTTTAAGACGATCTTTCTGGTGTACTTGTAAGGCTCTCGAGTCTGCATACGTTTAAGACGATCCCTTTTGGCTTTAGTCGCCATAAGCTCCATGTATTCGTCCACGTAGAAATGACGATGGCAGAGCTGGATCTTTCTGTTTTCTTTCTGCGCAGCGGTCACTGATCGTGAAGATTTAATCCTCTTTGACTTGTACTCCTTGGCCATTTCTTCCCAAGTAGGCTTTTCTTTTGGTTTAACTGTGTATTCGTATTCCGGTCTGAGATAACGGTTAGGGAGATACCAGATTTTCCTGCTGTAGGGATCTTTACGATTTTGAGGATGTTTATGGTCGCGAGAGATAACCTTTAATTTATCAATCGTCAGGATGACATCCGGATTGTCCATGAAGAGGGCTCTCATGGCTGCACGGGACAGCATCATTTTGTCCCAGTCCGGCAATTCGTCGAATTTCTTCCTGGTTTCCGTACGGCTCAAGATGACTTTGTCTCGAGAAGGTAAATGAAGTGTGGCCATAGTAAAAAGCTTCAATAGGTATTCGTTAGGTACAAAACTCCCCCGATCGGCCGTAAAAACGGTCAATTTGGAATGTTTTGAGAATTAAGAGAAGGACGGCTAGGCGGTTAAAGCGGCTTGAATAGCTTTAGCCGAAGACTTTCCTGAGGAAGGCGTCTTTGCAGGAGCTTTAAGTACCGGCTTGGCTTCTGCTTTGGCTTGAGTCGCAGCTTTAGCTGTTTTTTCTGCCGGTTTGACTGAATCTTTTGGCTGAGCAGCGGACTTAGCTGTCTTTGCAGCCTTGTTAACCTTGGCAGCCTGGACAACAGAAACTTCCTTAGACTTCGCGGCATCGTTGGATACCTGAGAATTAGCCGACTGAAGAGCTTTTGGCTTACGACCACGTTTAGCCTTCGGAGGATTTTGGTCAGAAGGAGCTGCGCTTGATTTCGGCTGATTGGGCGCTACTGTATTTGCTTTAGGTTTTGAAGCCGGGGCAGGTTTAGCGTCACTTGAGGCTTTTTGTGTTTCAGCTTGTTTGACCTTCGGAGTGGTGGCAGCATTCTCAGTTGCATTATCGGTTTGGACATCTGCTATCTTTTTGCGGCCGCGTTTAGCTTTGAGCTTTTCTGCGTCGGCCGCAGGGGACGTTTCGGATGTAGAGCAGACGGACGGATTCTTAGAATCAGAGGATTTGTCAGTCTTGCTTTGGGCATTAGATGAGGAGAATGGTCCAGTTTGCTGAGCACAGAATTGGGCCTCAGTCTTAGCTGTTGCATTTTCTTTGGAATTAGCCTTGGCTTCTTGAGAAGTTTTGTTGTCTGACAAGTTGTCGGATTTATCCTTATTCTTCAAAGAAGCCAGTCTCTTGATTTCTGCATCCATTTCCATGTCGGCAAGTTTTTCGGGATGGATAGAAGATTTTTCAACAGAGTCATTAAGTCGTTGGACTAATTGCTTCTGAAGTTCGGGATTGGCGACTTCTCTGCTTATCTTCGAAGATTCTTCTGTCGTTGCTTGATCAACTTGCTCGGCGGGAACGGGAGTTGTGTTTTCAGAAGCCCCGGTTTTACTTTCCTCGGAAGGTTTATCTGCAGCAGTGTCAACGGCTGCGGTATCGGTCTGTGTGCCTTGGACCGTCGGAGTTTGCACTTCGGAGACAGGAGCCTCATTGGCCGGACTGATGATTACAGAAGAGTTTTCTTCATTGGCGCCGGCCTTCTTAGCATCACAAGTAATCTGTTTAACTTGAGGTTTCTTTTGAGCATTAGAAGGAGAAGATTCTTCGGAATCGATTCTTACCAAACGGTAGCCGCGTTTAGCCAGCCAACTATGCACGGAAAAGCATTCCCCGACACCCTTGAAAAATCTGCTTGTGTCGTGACAAAGAGCATTAAAGACGAGTTTGCACGAGGCTTTAATGGCGTGCGAGGTGTGAATCGTCGGAACAGAAGGTTCTTCGGATTTTTGGACGACGATTAAGTTTGTGTTAGACATTTCTTTTGCAGGCTCTTCAGTTTTAGTAGTTTCGGCAGACGCTTCTTCAGAGGCTGCTTTGGCACCAGCTTCCTTGGACTTCGCCTTTTTGTTTTTGGCTTGTTTCTTCTTTACGTTGAATTCGCAGTCAAATTTTTCTTTCGCTTCTTCGAATGCTCTCAAAGCATGTTCTAAATCGGCTTTACGCTGAGCGAGAATTGCCGGAGGGACTTTTGCTTCTTCGGCTTCTTTAAGTGCTCGTTCTTCTTCTTTCCAGCGCTTGCGGGCCTTTTCCATTAACTGTGCAAAGAATTCCCTTCTTTCTCTATCCTCTTCCGTTTTTGGTGCTAACACCTCTTCAAAGTAGGGTTTCAAACGTTCCATCATCAGTTTCTTGTCTTGCCATTGCCATTTGGCAACCGGTTTGTAGAGACCGAGCTCTTTCAGTTTCTTATCATTAGCATCGATGGAATGTTTAGCTTGGAGAGATTGGACAGTTCTACCGAAATAGCTGTCGTTGGCTACATAAAGAAGGAAATTATTAAAGCGGAGACCCTGTACGGGAGTTGAGACGACTTCTTTTCCGCATTTCTTATAAATTTCAATGCGGTTGGCGACTTCCTCAAATGTTGCACCTTCTTTCAAGTCAAAGATTCCGCACTGACAGCACATTCTGAGAACCTCTTTCTCTCGCCATGTCTGGCGAGGAAAGAGTTCTTGAAGCTTGGCCGTTAAGAGAGGAAAGAAATATTCGATTACGGCATAGATTTCTCCGTCCTTGCACGTGATCGCACGTGCAACGATTTGAAGAGGTTCTTTATTCCCTATCGCATCGGACTTCCTAAGCGCTGCTTCCGGAGAAAGTTCGTTTGCGAGCAGGGCGCAAATTGCCCAGCTCAGGATTGAAGGAATATAGTGAGGCGGCTCTTCTCCTTTTCTGGCAAATTCAGTCGTCATCTGCTCTCTGAGGATGGATTCTGCTTGAGAAATTAAGATGAGGATGAATTCATCCTTCACAATACTTCCGACGTCTCCGCGGATAAATTTAGATAACAGCGCAAGGTATCCTCGCTTAAAGCTCTTTGCAAAGCGCTTTTGGAGAGATTCCGGAAGATATTTAAGGACGAGACGATTGATGTTGCCGGCTGCAGCCTCAGGATCCGGATCGACATTGTGGTACAGCGTAAGTTCCTGCCCCTCGTGTTCCTTGAACCAATCTTCATAAGGCACTTCAAACCGAAACTCATCTCCGTTCTCTGCAGCCACACAGAACGTCATGGCCGTAATGCGTAAGTTGAAGAAGAAACAGATGGTTAGAACCAAGAGTTTTAAAAGCTGAGTCTCAAACTCTTTCTGTGCCAGCGGCATCGTGAAGAACTGGATGCGCTGACGCAGAAGATTAAGCGCAATGCAGCTTAACTTTAAAGAGAAATCGATGTAGCTTCCCGGCCAAAAGTAACCTGAACCGGAGCTCAAAGGGAAATTACCGACGATCTTTACTAATACATCAAAAAGCTCTGTTTGTATTCCCAGCAGATGGTCGTCTCCGACCGCTTGTCTCAGCTCATTGATCAATGGCTGAACCTTATGGCGGTCAGATTGGTTAAAAGGCCTCAGGCAATCGGCGAGGGGCATGGAAGGTTTAGCCATTGTTATGTTGATAATGAAGGAAGGACTTAAGGAAAGAATTGCAGCACTGGTTTAACTGACGGAGACTTTTACGAGCATCTTTCTGAAAGCCTTTAGGAGTATTAAAAGGAGCGAGATTCTTTGGACAGCCTTTGGATGCCCAGCCTTGATAATCAAAAGGTCCGTGGCCAACCAAGGAAGCTGTAGAAAAGTGAACAAGCGGCCCAGGAGCGGCGGGGACCGACGTTTGACCGTCTTTGTGCATCAAAACTGGCCAGAGCTTGGAAGTCTTGATGTTGCGGAAGTCTGTTTGAAGATTAAAGAAAGGCAGATGCTGGAGTGTGTAAAGGACAAACAAAGCACTTACCTTATTCTTCAAACCAAAACGACGTTTAACCACAAAGGACATCAAGCTGACAACGTCGACAAAAGCGTAGATAAAGTCTTTGTTGGAGATGCCAATAGGGATATCCATGCCATATCCGCTCGCTCTTCCTTTGCTGATACCACGGTTTTTATTTAAGACCGCAGAAGAAGGATTAGAGAGACTGACTCCGGACTCGGCAGCATACTGCTTAGCAAAGTCGTCCAAGGCTCCGTTCATGTAGCTGTCAATCTTCTCTTTATGTTCACCGGCAGAATCGTAAAGCTTAGGGATGAGCTCAAGGGCGACCATCGGAAACTCTTCTTTGTGAACGTGAGGAGCAAGGTCACCGAGAAATTGATTCAAATGAGGATTAAGAAGGATAGGATCCTTCAAAACAGACAAAGTTCTCCAGATACGGCGAGACTGCATTTCTTCTGCTTCTTCCGGAGTAACGTCCTTGTCCTGCAGGATGAATTCAAAACGATTTACATAGCTCAAGAGGGTATGGGAAGAGAGCAGGAAAGAAAGGGCCGTGAAATAACGATGATCTCTTCTGATCTTTAAGTAGAAGAAGATGAAAGCCCAAGCGATAACGGTCTCCATGAACTGCCTACGTGAAGCGATCTTGGAAGGCTTCATAAAACGGTCTTCCAGTTCGTTGTAGAGCTTTTGTTCGCCTTGAGCATAAGCTTTAAGAAGACGGATGCAATCTGTGATCGACGGAAATACTTTCTTGGATTCAACGGGTGTTCTACCCAGCGGCACTACCTTCACGATCGGATAAGGAAGGTAGGCGGCAATGGTCTCATCAAAATCTCTGTCGGAAAAAGCAACGGCAGGAACATTAAAGAGAGGAAAGCGTTTTATGTATTCCAGTGCGGCTGCGTTGATTGTGGGGATATCAGGTTTCAACCCCGTTTCCAGACAGTTTTTGTTAAAGATTTGACATATGGATTTCTTCATAGCTCATCTCCTGAATAGAGTGAATGGAATGTCCTAATGACGCATTAATAATCACCCTATAAAAGAAGACAGGGGATAGTTATGACTAACTTTAGGTAGAAACTTTTGTTAAGTGACTAAGGACAGCATTAATTCACATTAAGAGGCAAAAAAATCCCTCCGTAACGCATTAATTCTGTTTTTAGATTGAATCAAACATTACTAAAATGGTAACGTCAGGGTTACAACAAATTAGCCATGGGAAAATATGGTTTAACGTACATTACCAATTTGGTAATAAAACTAACACTACAAGTGCAAATCGTCTAACTAATAGTGTAAAAAGGTTCATTACTGTTTAACTAATTTCCACTTTAGTTCCATTAGCTTTACTACCATTTAAGTAGCGTTTTACCATTACAACACAAAGGTTGATCCAACCATTTCAAAAGACACTTAACAAAAATTTCTAACCCGGATGGTTAGCAGTTGAAAAAAGATTCGGCCTTTAGCCGGCGCTCGCGGGGCCGGCCGACCCGGAACATTAAGAGAGAATGCTCAAGGAGCAAGAACCCTCGGACGTCTGAAACCTTTCCAAAGTTTGAATTTGAAGCGAAGGCTCGGCCTCACGGCTTCGGTCAATTGATTTTCATCGACGGGCAAGACCTCGAACCGAGATTAAGTCTCTTTCATCGCCTTTCCTGCAGTTTGGTACCCGATACCCTGATACAGGAAAGATTTAGAAATTCGCCTTAAACAAATTCAACCCTATAGAAAACTCTCAGAATGACGCTTATCGCCAAACCGTGCAGTCGATCATTAAAGGTGAGGGAGGAGATTCAGATGGACAATACACATCCTCTTAACCACGTTCCCCTTTACTGACGTTCTGCCCCGTCGGAATTTAATTCCGAAAGCGTCCGTCTTCGGTCTCTCTACATTTTCCTCTGCGCTTCTTGTCTCCTTACCAGGAAGCAGTCTGCGCAATTTCGACACAAGGTCGATGTTTTCCTTAGCACGGCAAAAGCCGTTTCGAGGTGTTGACTTTGGGAAGCAAGATCCAAAATCAAAACTGCTCGTTAAAACTTCTACCGCGAGGAGAAGTTCTCCTGCCTTCCTCCGTCCGGAGCAGGACGTTCAATACGGTGAGGTCGGCTGTTAAGCAGCTCTTGAGAGGAGCAAGCTCTTCTCAAGCACTTCGAAGAATCTTTGTGGAACCTCAAAGATGCCTCGGAATTGATCGGATGAGAGCCTGAAAGTCCTCCGCGGATTCACAGACAATTTTCCGATCCGTCTGCTTAAGTCTTTTATTTGACTTTTTACAGACGGCCGAGAGTGCAAATTTAAAAGTTTTACCTTTTGAACTCGGCGCCGGTGCAACCGGCTTAACTCTCGGTCTTGTTTTCTGAGCTTTCGCTCAATTACTGTTTCTTTCTATTAACCACTGCAAAGAAAGAAACTGAACAAGAAACTAGAGATGGAAGGTGTTGTTTTTACAATGTTTGATGCAAGAACAAATCTTTCACTTCAGGTTGTTGAAAATGTTAAGGATAATCTCAAACAAAATGTATATAAGACTATAATTCCTAGAAATATAAGATTAGCAGAAGCTCCAAGTTATGGAAAGCCAATCAATCTGTATGATACAAAATCAACTGGTGCAGAAAGTTATAGATTGCTAGCACAGGAAGTTATGGACAGAGATAAGAAAATATAAGACAAGAATAAAAATGCAAAATATTTAAAATGTATTAAGATAGGAGAATGAATATGCCAGCAAAAACAGGTTCAAAAACAAAGAGTAAAGGTGGATTGGGTAGAGGAATATCAAATCTTATTAATGTTGATGATGAAAATGAAAAGAAAGAAGATAATGTGGTAGTTAAAGAAGTAGTAAAGGAAGTAGTTAAAGAGGTTAAAGTCCCATCTGAAACTAAAGTAAAATTATCACTTATTGAGCCTAACAAAGACCAGCCAAGAAAGGCTTTTGATGAAGATGCTTTGATAGAATTATCAGAATCTATTAAACAGTATGGTGTTTTACAACCACTGCTTGTTCAGAAAAAAGATAATTATTATGAAATAATAGCTGGTGAGAGAAGATGGAGAGCAGCAAAACTTGCAGGTGTTAAAGAAGTGCCTGTTGTAATAAAGGATTATTCTTCACAGGAAGTTATGGAAATAGCACTTATTGAAAACATCCAGAGAGAAGACCTTAATCCTATTGAAGAAGCACTTGCTTACCAGCA
>ERZ779840.4479-NODE-4479-length-10266-cov-4.167369_pt1 | contig 10266 bp, 7 predicted proteins | sample MGYA00511561_ERZ779840 | MGnify/ENA primary metagenome ERZ779840 (study PRJEB29588, sample SAMEA2162036) | human gut metagenome | biome: human gut; feature: human-associated habitat; material: faeces | place: Denmark | collected 2008/2010 ...
GCAAAACCCGTAAAACTCAAAAAAGTGGCATTCAGCCACTTTTTTGACACTCTGACTCGAGTAAATGGCATGAGCCATTTACTCGAAAACCTATTGCCCTATCTTTATCACGAACACGGCAGGCATTAGCCCGCCCGCCTCCGTTCTGACCTCCGTGACGAGCCTTAAGCCGGGATGCTCTCGAATCAGCTTCTTGAGCAGAGTGTATTCCATGGTGTACAGTATTGCCACGCCGCCCCGGCGGAGCCATTTGGGAAGGTTTTCCAATATGCCGGCGTAAAGCTTTTCGTTTGACTTATGGCTGCCGACGCGATTGCCAAAGGGGAGATTTGCCACCAGCTCGTCATATGGCCGCTCCGCAGTGAAGCGCATGCAGTCGTTGTGTACGAATTTGGCAATGCTGCCGGCGGCCTCTGCATTGCTGCGGGCTATGTCTATGGCCTTGTTTGATATATCAACCCCGGTAAGGCCGGCGCAGGGGTAAAGCTTTTCCCGCTCTATGAGAAATGTGCCGCTGCCGCAGCAGGGGTCCAGCACTCTGGCGTCCTTTCCGCCCAGGAAGAACTCCGCGTATTTCAGTATGGCGGCCGCCGTCGCGGGGTGCATGCTGGCGGGCAGAGCCGAAACCCGGTAGCTGAACCTTTCGTCCTTTATGGTGAGCAGCTTTGCGTACATGAACGCGCCGCCGTTGCCGCCTATCTCCACCCTTATCTCCACCTCATAGTTGTTGGGGCAGTTGAGCAGCGTCTCGCCGTCCATGACCGCTATCATCCTGCGGGCTATGGCCAGCCTGTCTATATTGCCCTCCCCCCTTATCTCCAGCCTGTAGCCGAAGGGAGGCTTGCCGGTATGGCAGGCGGGCAGCAGCTTTTCGAGAAAGCTCTTTGCCTTTATGCCCATGGACTTTGGGTCGGGGTTTGAGTTGGCGGATATCTCGATGAGCGCCTCGGTAAAGCAGCGGCAGGCGAAAAGCCCCATCATGTCCTCCGTATGCACGTGTACGTCGCTGCGGTGTACGGCGGACACCCTGAAACCATGCTCGGCAAGCTCCCGGGCCAGAGGGTCGGATAGCTTATCCGGGGAACGCAGCTCTATTTCGCAGGGCCTGGGAAGCGCGGTAAATTCGTGCTTTTCGAAGGTGAGAAAGCTTCGCATGGCGGTTTTGTAGGCCTCTGTTTCCGCCTCGAAATGCACCTTTTCATCTTCGCTGTTTGCCGGCTGTATAGTATATGAGGCGAGAGCCGCCTTGGCCTCATCCCCTCCTATGGAGCCTAAGGACAGCAGCATCGAAGGCCGCACGAAGCGGGTATCCTCTACTGAAAGGGCCTGTTTCAGGTATTTCACGTCCGAGGGGACCTTCAGCTGACCCATGAGAACCGCGGCATTCTTGCGGAGCTTGGGTTGATTGGAAAGCAGGGCGTTTCGAAGGGCCTCGCGCTCGCTGCCCATGATATCGTTAAGCTGCCTTGCGTATTTTTCCTGCTTTGCGCAGCGGCAGAGAAAAGCGCACGCGGCGGAGTTGCCCTCCGAAAACAGCTCGTAAGCGAAGGGGAACGCCTCGGAGGCGTAGTGCATCATGTGCTCGGGGCCGTTGGGCAGAGCAAGCCTCTGGGCCACTACCTCTTTGGTAAGCGCCTTGTGCGCCACAGAGGAACCGTAGCTGTCCCTACTTTTGCCGTTGCTTCTTTTGTGGCAGTTCATCTTTTACTCCCCTCCGATTCGGACCGTATGACGTCCAGCACCTCATCGGTGCCGTCCGCCGTGGAGTCGCCGCTCATGGCGGAAATAAAGCTGAGCCTTCTGTCGTAAAGGTCGTGTATGCTGTCGAACAGGGTGTCCGGCGTAAGGCCGGCCTGATCCAGCGTCATGGCGTAGCCCTTGCGGGCAAAATAGCCGGCGTTGAGTATCTGGTCCCCCCGGGAGGCGGAAAGGGGCAGCGGTATAAGCAGGGCGGGCTTTGCAAGTGCCAGAAACTCGAATATGGCGTTGGCGCCGGCACGGGAGAGTATTATATCCGCCGCGGCGAAAAGGTCGGGCAGCTCCTTTGAGATGTACTCGTACTGGACATAGCCCGGTTCGGCTATGGAAGCATCCTTCTTGCCCTTGCCGCAGAGGTGGATAATGTCGAAGGAGCGGGTCAGCCGCGGCAGCGCCGATCGCAGCGCGTCGTTTATGGCCTGGGCGCCCTGGCTGCCGCCCATGGTAAGGAGTATGGGCTTTTCGCCGGAAAAGCCGGTAAAGTCCAGCCCTCTCTGCCTGTCGCCGCCGTAAAGCTCGGGCCGTATGGGGGTGCCGGTATGGACGCCCTTTGCGCCGACGTATTTTAGAGTATCTTCGAAGGTGACGCATACCCTGTCTGCAAACCTGGCGGTTATCTTATTGGCCAGGCCGGGAGTATAGTCGCTCTCGTGGGCGACTATGGGCGCCATGCCCTTTGCCGCTATGACCACGGGCACCGATACGAAGCCCCCCTTTGAAAACACCACGTCCGGCTTTACCTTGTTAATGATGCGCTTGGCCTGGAATATGCCGCCTACAACCTTGAATGGGTCGGTAAGGTTCTTCAGCGAAAAATACCTGCGCAGCTTGCCGGCGGATATGGTGTGATAGGTCACGCCCTCAAGGTCTCCCACAAGGCTTTTTTCTATTCCATCGGCGGTGCCTATGTAGTGTATCTCGTAGCCCTCCGCCCTGAGCCTTGGCAGCAGCGCCAGATTGGGTGTGACGTGGCCGGCAGTTCCGCCGCCCGTTAGGATAATCTTCTTTGACATGGTTATATTTCCTTTATATTATATAAAATCAAACAGCGCACTAATCTGCACCGCCGTATTGCCGTTACAGCGAGAGCAGGCGAGAAGAACCTATCTCATTTTCATTATTATGCCACGAAAACGATTATTGTTTCTGAAATTATATCACCCTGCCGCGATTGCCGCAAGGCGTATGCTGTGGTATTATTAAAGGGGCTACGGCCCTATGATATTATAAACGGCGCAAAGGAGAGGCGTGTATGAGACTGAGGGATATGAATCCAGGCGAGGCGCTGGCGGCCGCGGCTGCCATGACCCTGAGGCTCGGGGGCTTTTCGAAGGCGGCGGAGCTCATGGGGGAGCTGCTCATGGATACCTGGACAACGAATTTCCCTGGCGCTCTCGGCGCATATCACAGGCTCACGGAATATATGCTGTCCTCCCCCGCCAGGAGGGTCACAGGGGACCTGTGGCGGGATCAGCTTTTATACGAAATAATACAGAAGGAACACCCTTTTGCCCTCTCTGCTGCCAGGGGCATACGGGATGAGGCGCAGCTCATGGCTATGAGGGAGAGGCTTGAGATAATGGGCGAGCTTTCCACCTTAACGTCCCAGCGCATAGCCCAGCTCATAAGTGAAAGGGGCAGAAGCTCAAGGACAAACGATGCTGTGGCCATGAAGTCCACCGCCATATGGTCGGGAGGCAGCATATCAAACCTTCCGCGCCGGAATAGCGAGGAAGAGCAGGCGGCGCAGCTGCCGCTGGAGTTTACCCCATGGAAATACGGCCAGGCCGGGCTTACGGACAGCTTCGTATCAGATGAGGCGCTGGAGGAGATGTATCGCCGCTTTCTCGAGACGGCTGATTGGGGCGAGCTTACTGAAGATATATGGAACTTTTTCGCATCCTACGGTGCGGGGGAATTTTTGCAGCATCGCTTCTTCAGAATTGAAGATGGCCGCTTGGTGCCTATGGAGGAGCCGGAGGCGATAGTTCCGCTTTCCGCCTATGAGGAGCAGCACAGCCGGCTGATGGAAAACACCATACGCTTCATGCGGGGGGAGAAGGCGGTGAACATGCTGCTGCTGGGCGGCATGGGGACCGGCAAAACGGCTCAGGCGGTGTCACTGCTTCAGGAGCTGCCTGAAGTGCGGCTGATAATTGTCCACGAGGGGGAGACGGCACATATCCCCGGGCTTTTGCAGAGGCTTTCGGGCCAGCCGCTTAAATTCATACTGCTGCTGGACGATATAGCTGCGGACGGCGATGGCATAAGGCTCATATCCTCCGTCACAGCGGGCTTTCGGGCGATTCCGCCCAACATACTCATATACGCCACCTCCCGGGAGGAAGGCGGCCCTCTGCCGGGGCGTATAACCTTCCGCTACCCGGCCCTTAAAGAATTTACAGGCATGATATCCGAATTCCTTGAGGCTGAGGGAAAGTATTCGGACGCGCAGGCCATACACAACGCGGCGCTGGACTATCAGGTGGACGCCCGCGAAAGGCTTACGGTTACAGGGGCGCTTATGATAGCGGGCGAGATGGAAGAGTAATACAGAAGCTTTCGAAAAAGTGACTAAAGATCACTTTTTCGAGTTTTTACGGGTTTTGCCTCTCGCATGCGCTCCCGGGCGGCAAAACCCGCAAAGAACGAAAACCTCTGGGTTTTCATCCGTTCTGACGCACATGTCGTCAGAGCCGGATTGAACATAAGGGGCTGCGGCCCCTTATCAACCCCGGGGGTTATCGATAGACTAAGGCTTTTTAAACAGCCTTTTATTTATAATTTTCGTTGGGCTTTTCTTTTCTCTTTGCTTCTTTCTGCTTTTCTTTTCTCCCGAAAAGAAAAGAGAAAGAAGAAGGGTAAAAAGTCCCGCCCCGGTGGGGCGGCTTTTTCACCTCAAAACTCTTTGCCATATTACAAACTCTATGCTAAAATGTAATTTGGTAAAGTTTGAACGCAATTTTTCAAGGAGGGATACTTATGAAGATATACAACACCATGACCCGCAAAAAGGAGGAGCTGGTGCCGCTGGTGCCGGGGGAGATAAGCATGTACGTATGCGGCCCGACGGTATACAACTTTATTCACATAGGCAACGCAAGGCCGCTGGTGGTGTTCGATACCCTCAGGCGGTATCTTGAATACAAGGGCTACAAGGTAAGGTTCATATCCAACTTTACAGATATAGACGACAAGCTCATCCGCCGGGCCAACGAGGAGCATACCACGGTGCCGGAGCTTGCGGATAAGTATATAAAGGAATACAGGCAGGATGCGGAGGGCCTCTGCGCCGAGCCTGCCACCTGCAATCCCCGGGCTACCGAGCACATACCCCAGATAATCAAGCTGGTGGAGACCCTCATAGAAAAGGGCCATGCATATCCCGTAGCAAACGGCGATGTATATTTCTCCGTCCGCTCCTTCCCGGGCTACGGCAAGCTTTCAGGTCAGTCCATAGACGACCTTGAGTCCGGCGCGCGCATAGAGCCGGGAGACCTGAAGAGGGATCCTCTGGACTTCGCCCTCTGGAAGGGCGCCAAGCCCGGCGAGCCCGCATGGGACTGCCCCTGGGGCAAAGGCCGCCCGGGCTGGCATATAGAGTGCAGCGCCATGAGTATGGAGCTTTTAGGCCCCACCTTTGACATTCACGCGGGCGGGCAGGATCTCATATTCCCACACCATGAAAACGAGATAGCCCAGAGCGAGGCGGCCACAGGCAAGCCCTTCGCAAGGTACTGGATGCATAACGGCTATATAAATGTAGATAATCAAAAGATGTCCAAGTCCCTTGGCAACTTCCGCCTGGTGCGGGACATAGCTCAGGAATTCGACCTTGAGGCCGTCCGCCTGTTCCTGCTCTCCGCCCAGTACAGGAACCCCATCAATTTCACCCGTGAGCTTATCGAGCAGGCCAACACCGCCCTCACCCGTATCCGCACCGCCCGGGAACGCCTTGCCGAAGCCAAGGAAGGCCCCGCTACGGAGGAGGACGCCAGATTCTGCGCATCTTTGGAGGAACACGAGAAAAAGTTCTGCGACGCCATGGACGACGACCTGAACACCGCAGACGCGCTGGGCGCAATGTTCGACTACGCCCGGGCTGTCAACACCTTCGTAACAGAGCCCAGAAGTAAGGAAGCGCTGGAAAGGGCGGCAAAGCTCTTTGACGATATGACCAACGTGCTGGGCATACTCCAGCACAGTAAGTCGGAGGAATTCCCCAAAGAGGCGGTCGCTCTGCTAAACGAGCGCGCAGAAGCCCGCAAGGCCAAGAACTGGGCCCGGGCAGACCAGATCCGCGAGGAGCTGAAGGCCATGGGCTTTGCGGTGGAGGACAGCAAGGAGGGCGCAAAGCTGAAGAGGCTGTAAAGGGCGCGCCTGCTAAAAAATCCACGGATTCAGCCAATACATTTTTGAACAATATTTTAAATCATTGCCATATGCCTTGAAATAAGGGATATTGGTTGATAAAATCAGGAGGAAATAATCATTGGGAAGCGATATGCTTTCGCTCTTTAGCCTTATAATAGGCGTGTACCTCATATATGCCGCCATAGTCGGGCGCGGCAAGCTGTATGAGAACGAGTACCTGAACTGTCCGAGGGAGCAATACGTCAAGGGCCTGCGCATACTGGCCGCCATATCCGGCGTGCTGCTCACGGTATCCAACCTTCTGGAGTATCTGGGCGTCATAGCCTACGGCTCCCCCATAGCCATCGCGCTTTGGGCGCTGGGCTTTGCAAGCCTGATAGTCATGATGGTGTACTCCTCGAAAAAGACCGACAGAAAGGCTGCGGCGGCGGGGCATAAGACCGCCGCGTCCGCCGAAAAAAAGGACTACGACCCTCTTCGCGCCGCCTTCGTGTTTGACGATGATGAGGACGTATCCCAAAAGAAAGAAAAATAAGAAATCATTCTGAAAGGAAAGCGTTTATGAAAAAGACTATTATCCGCATCGTAGCAGTGGCCATGCTGGCGCTGATGGTGCTGACTGCACTTCCCGCCTTCGCCGCGAACATCGTCGGCACGGCGGCGGCCCAGACCCCTGTCTACAAGGACACCAAGGGCAGGAAGGTCGAGCTGTATGTCAGCGGCCCCGTCACCATAAACAGGCAGGATAACAAATCCGGCATGTACAACGTCACCGTCAGCTATGACGGCAAGACCTACACCGGCTGGGTATACCCCTCCGCCATCTCCGGCATAGGCTATGACAAGAGCACCGGCGGCTCTGCCTCCGGCTCCACCTCCGGCTCCACCGGCGGCACGACCTCCGGCGTTACCGGTACCTATACCGCCACCATCGCCACCGGGGCGGCCATAAACGTCAACGGCACCAACTACCCCGTAAGTGTAGGCGGCAGCATCAACGTCAACTACCGCGACGCGGCCGGCACTCAGGTAAACGTGACCGTAGGCAACGTCACCGGCTGGGTAGCCGCCTCCTCCCTCTCCGGCTTTAGAAGGAACGGCTCCTCCATAAGCCTTTCCGACCTGCCCACCAGCGGCGGCAACACCATGGGCGGCGCCACCCGCCCCACCCCCGCCCCCACCCCCTATGTAAACCAGAACCAGAACACCGCCAGCGGCACCTTCTCAGCCAACCTCGCCGCGGGCACTGCTATTACCAATAACGGCAAGACGGTAGGCATCGTGCAGAACGCGGGCAACGTCACCGTAAACTACCGCGACGCCTCCGGCTCCCAGGTATACGTAACCATAGGCAGCGTCTCCGGCTGGGTACCTGCAAGCGCCATCTCCAACCTCAGGAGCACAAGCTCCGGCTCCATCAACGTAGCCAACCTGCCCACCAGCGGCGGCGCCATAGGCGGCAATACCGGCTCCGAGGTAAGGGCATACGATACCGCAAAGAGCGCCGTATCCAAGGACAAGAACATATACGTCCGCTCTACCGCCACCAGCTCCACCAAGGGCGCAACCAAGCTGCGCAATATGCGGGGCAAGACCTTCACCGTGCTGGGCACCGACAGCACCGGCAGCTTCCTGTATGTGGACTACAACGGCACCCGGGGCTTCGTCCGGGCTCAGGACTTCACCTTCACCAGCGGCAACGTGGTGGAGCAGAAGCCCAACAACAACACCGGCACAAACAGCGGCAACGTGACCTCCAACAACACCGGCATGGCCGCCATAGGCACCCCCGCAGGCAAGGGCACCGGCTCCAGCTCCGAAAAGTGGGGCAGCATAACCATACCCGGCGCGGGCACCTACCCCATCTACGGCAACTATATCGGCGAAAAGAAGGGCAAGACATACTATTACTATGACTATGTGCTCCGCAAGAGCTACTACTACGTACACACCACCACGGCCCAGGGCTCTCAGGTAGCGGTGGTAATGGGCCACAACAACCGCAAGAAGGTAGGCACCTCAAATTCCTACTTCCACAACCTGCACCACATCCAGAACGCCATACTGGGCAAGTCCAGCTGCGAAAAGTGCAAGGCGAGCTGCTCAGGCTACGGAAAGAGCATTTCCGCAAGCTGGGAGGGCAGCAGCAGCTGGGAGGTAGTGGCCTTCTTCGAGGTACCCAAGAACAAGGCGTATAAGAACATACTGCCCCAGATGGCGCAGCCATGGAGCTACACCACCGCCCAGTACCTCTCCAACGTGAAGTCCTATGTGAACACCTTCTCGGGCAAGAGCTGGGCGAACACCTCCGCCCTTACCGATAACGGCAAGTACATGATGCTCGTCACCTGCGGCGATAGCGGCGACAACAGCAGCATCGCAAAGCTGTACATGCTGCTCAAGGCGGTAGGCTAAACGGCGCAAATACAAATAAAGCGGCTTAAAAGCCGCTTTTTTTGTATCCACTAAAATAATTCTTATGTTATAATGTATCTTGGCGTGGAATAGGCGCCGGAAGGAGTAATTTAATGAAGAAATGTTCTGTCGGCGGTCAGGCCGTAATGGAGGGCGTCATGATGAAGGCCCCCGGCGGCATCGCCATGGCGGTCAGGGACGCAAAGGGCCGCATAATATTGGATTATAAAGAATATCAGACAAAGGCTCAGAAGGGTACCTTTTTAGGCCTCCCCATAGTGCGGGGCGTGGTGGCCTTCGTGGAGAGCCTTACCATAGGCATGAATACCCTCACCAGATCCGCGGAGCTCATAGGCGACCCCATAGACGAGGAGCCCACAAAATTCGAGAAGTGGCTGTCGGAAAAGCTGGGCAAGTCGGTAGAAAAGGTTGTAATGGGCCTTGCGGTGATACTCGCCGTTGCGCTGTCCGTGGGCCTGTTCTTCCTGCTTCCCCAGTTTATAAGCAGCCTTATTTTTCGCGGCAGCGCCGCCGCCTCCGCCACAAAGTGCCTGGTGGAGGGACTTGTGCGGCTATGCATTTTTATAGGCTACATACTCTTCTGCGCCAGCGTCAAGGATATAAAGCGGGTGTTCATGTACCACGGGGCGGAGCATAAGACCATCGCCTGCTATGAGGCGGAGGACCCCCTCACCCCGGAAAACGCCATGAAGCACAGCCGCCTCCACCCCCGCTGCGGCACCAACTACCTCTTCCTCGTTATGGCGGTATCCATAGTGTTCTTCGCCGTGGTGGGCTGGAACGAGAGCTTCTGGCTCAGGCTGCTTTCCCGCATAGTGTTCCTGCCGCTGGTGGCAGGAATAAGCTATGAGGTGCTGAAGCTCGCCGCGAAATACGAAAACATATTCACAAAGATAATCCGCGCCCCCGGCATGGCGCTCCAGTACATCACCACCAAGGAGCCCACCGAGGACATGCTTGAGGTGGCCATAGCTTCCTTTAACCTTGCCATGTCAGAGCCAAAGGAGGCGATGGAGATGGTCAGAAAAAACCGCGAGGAAACGGCGGATAAGGCGGAGACAGCCGAAGCCCCCTCGGGGCAGGCATGAATATTGCCGGGGCAATAGAATATCTCAGCGCCGGGCTCTCCCCCGTCACCGATGAGCACCTTACCGAGGCAAGGCTGGCGGTGTCGGATATGGCGGAAATACCGTACAACAGGCTGAATAAATATAATGCCTCAACCTTTCCCGCCGCCCTTATGCCAAGGCTGGAGGAGCTGGTTTCACGCAGAAAATCCGGCGAGCCCCTGCAGTACATACTGGGCAAATGGGAATTTATGGGGCTGCCCTTTTACACGCGGCACTGCGCTCTGATACCGAGGCAGGATACCGAGACGCTGTGCGAGGAGGCGCTGTCGATAGGCGGCAAGACGCTTCTCGACCTCTGCTGCGGCACCGGCTGCATAGGGGTATCGCTGGCAAAGCTTGGGGGCTTTGAGGTGACCTTCGGGGATATAAGCCCGGACTGCCTTGCGCTTGCCCGGGAAAACGCCGCCCTCAACGGCGTACCGGGCAAATTCCTGCTGACGGACATGTTCTCTGATATATCCGATAGCTTCGACCTTATCTGCGTAAACCCGCCCTATATACCCACCTCGGAGCTTGCCTCATTGCAGGCCGAGGTGAAACGGGAGCCGGCGCTTGCGCTGGACGGCGG
>ERZ779840.4499-NODE-4499-length-10228-cov-10.871031_pt1 | contig 10228 bp, 9 predicted proteins | sample MGYA00511561_ERZ779840 | MGnify/ENA primary metagenome ERZ779840 (study PRJEB29588, sample SAMEA2162036) | human gut metagenome | biome: human gut; feature: human-associated habitat; material: faeces | place: Denmark | collected 2008/2010 ...
TTGCATATCGCAAATATGCTGTTTGGATGTTGCACTAATTTCTTGACTTGCGATAGATTCACGGCTGGGTGTATCAGCCATAGAAAGCGTTGAGGATGGCCTGCAGATCCGGGCCGAGCAGCAGGGTGAACGCGCTGCCGCAGACACTCAGGAGCAGGACACAGAGAAAGACCGCGCCGAAGCTGACGCCGCCCTGGGCGCGGAGCACGGCCTGACGCTGCTGGGCATCGGGGAACTCAGACTGGATGCGGCGGATGTGGTCGGCGGCGCTCTTGCGGTAGAGCCACTTGCCGTACATACCGCGCACCAGCATCAGCACGAAGCTGAGGACAGAGCAGACGCGGGCAAATATCGTCAGAGCTGAAGCGCTCATGGCCGGGGCGAGGGCGCTGCCGGAGAGCTGGAGCATCTCGATAAAGGTGGGCGCTGCCAGCAGAAGTTCAGCGGCCAGAAAGCCAAAGGCCGGCTTCCACGCCTTGCGGTAGAAGAAGTAGAAGGGACCGAACAGCAGAGCCGAAAAGCTCATGGATACTTTGCTCTTCTGGAGCTGCATCCGGCTGTAAGCGGCGAGGTAAGCGGGAGCGGCGGGGCCGATATAGTCCAGCCAGTCCTGACGGTCGATGCCGTCCATCTTGGCCTCTTTGCCGAAGGCGTCCTCAAAAAACTCCTTCTCCGGGTCAGCGGAAGTGCCGAACTGACGGTACATCTGGGAGTAGTCGAAAGTCTCTTCACCGCTGCCGCGGGTAGAAGGAGGCTCCTGCCCCTCGGGGGGCAGCACAGCACCGCAGCAGCGGCACGTTTCCTCGTCCCGCAGGGTGCGCTCGCCGCAGGACGGACAGGTGCGGAGCTGGCTCTCCTCGTAGGGGAACTTCCACTCGTAGCCGGCGGCGTGGGCGGGGCGGTGGATGCACTGGCCCAGCTTCTCGTAGCAGACGCGGTGATAAGGCGCGCCGCAGTCGGGGCAGACCACGATGTCATCCTGAAGTGTGAGGGGCTTGCCGCAGCCCTCACACGGACAGCCATAGTATTTTGGCATAACATCCTCCAATGAATATGGTAGTTTATCAGTATTATACACTTAAAATGCGGAAAAGAAAAGGCGAAAATCTTCAAATTTCCAGCACAATGGTATTTTTTCCTCTTTACTTTATCATGGATTCTGGGTATACTAATGAAGTATCTGTGTATAAACTGTATCTTTTAGGAGTAAATCTCTCCGTCATTGGCCGAGTCCTCGGGCAGGCTTTCCTTCGTACAACCTCTCCGTCACGCCTACGGCGTGCCACCTCCCCTGGTAGGGGAGGCTTTGGCAGTCCCCGCAAAGTGAACGGTTTCGCCAGAGGCTCCCCTACTAGGGGAGCTGTCGAGCGTCAGCGAGACTGAGAGGTTGTACTAAGACGGGCCTGCCCGTGTGCGTGGCTGATGATGAAGAGGCTGCTCCTGTTCTTTGAGACGAGAGGAATAAAACGATGATCACCACTGATGAACTGAAAGTACAGCTGGCTGAATACCACACCGCTGTAAAGGACTTGGAGGAAGCGCTGGCCATCGACGCTTCCCGCAAGCGCGTGCAGGAGCTGGAGCACACCATGTCCCGCCCCGGCTTCTACGACGACGCTGAGCTGAGCAAGAAGGTCTTCGACGAGGTGGGCGACCTGAAGGGCAAGCTGACCCGCTTCGAGAAGCTGCAGGGCCTGTACGATGACGCAGAGACCATGCTGGTCATGCTGGACGAGGAGTACGACCCCGAGATGGTGCCGGAGGCCGAAGAGGCCGTCAACGCCGTGGGCAAGGCTGTGGACGAGCTGCAGCTGATGACCATGCTGAACGGTGAGTACGACCACAGCAACGCCATCCTGACCTTCCACGCAGGCACCGGCGGCACCGAGGCACAGGACTGGGCCGAGATGCTCTACCGTATGTACAACAAGTGGGCGCAGGCTCACGGCATGACCGTCGAGGTCCTGGATTATCAGGACGGCGACGAGGCCGGCATGAAGAGTGCTTCCATGATGGTCAAGGGCGCCAACGCCTACGGCCTGCTCAAGAGCGAGAACGGCGTCCACCGTCTGGTGCGCGTCTCTCCCTTTGACGCCAACGCCCGCCGTCAGACCAGCTTTGCTTCGCTGGAAGTCATGCCCGAGCTGGACAACACCATCCAGGTGGACATCCGCCCCGAGGACATCGAGATGCAGGTCTACCGCTCCTCCGGTGCCGGCGGCCAGCACATCAACAAGACTTCTTCCGCTGTCCGACTCATCCATAAGCCCACCGGCATCGTGGTCAGCTGCCAGACCCAGCGCAGCCAGTTCCAGAACCGCGACTACGCGATGGAAATGCTGAAGGCAAAGCTGTACCAGATCGCCAAGCAGCAGCACATGGATAAGATCGACGACATCAAGGGCGTCCAGAACGAGATCGCATGGGGCCACCAGATCCGCTCCTACGTCTTTATGCCCTACACGATGGTCAAGGACCACCGCACCAACTACGAGACCGGCAACGTGGACGCTGTCATGGACGGCGACCTCGACGGCTTCATCTTCGCTTACCTCAAGGCTGCAAGCCGTGGTGAGCTGCAGGATACCTAAAATCAGAGCATAACAAAAACGTCTGTACTTCGTTTGGAGGTACAGACGTTTTTCTTTTTATTCGAGGTCGCCGAGTATCCCCGGCCAGAGGGCTTCCTCCTGCCGCATGGCGACGAAGCAGCAGTCGAGGTACATCTTGTTTACGGCAGCGACGATGGTACCGCGCAGCAGACGCTTTTCGTCGGCGGCATCCGGGTCGAGGCCGCGGATGGTGCTGCCGGCACCGAAGATGTAGGGCAGGCAGTTCTCCACCTCGTCGCAGAAGTAGTCGTAGGCTTCGGCGGCGGTGCAGTGAGCCCGCTGCATCTGAAAGAGGGTGTCGATGTTTTCCAGCGAGAGGACATTTTTAGACAATACGATATAGATGAGAGAAGCCAGCTGTTCGCGGGAATACTTCTTTTTGACGGGGTGGGAGATGACTCCTTTCTTGACGTAGTTGCTCACCATGGAGGGGGTGAGCTCCACCCCGGGGAAGCCCCGGAAGCAGCTGTTGACGAGCTGCACGGTCTGGTCGAGATACAGCCCCACGGAGGGCAGCTCCCGGTAGCGCGGCAGGGAAAACCCGGCGGCGCAGGCCGTGACACGGCGTTTCATTTCCTGATTCATGGTGGTAGTATAGCGCATTTTTGAGTCGGGGTCAACCGTTTATGAAAACAATATTAAGAATTTTACAAATCGCTTGACAGGTTTTTGAAAAACTGATATAGTGGACTCACCGAACGTAAAAAATGCGGCGGACACCCGCCGGAATGGAGATAGATGAGATGAAACGAATCGTTGTGGACTCTTCCGCCAGCCTGTACAAGCTGGACGGCGTGGATTTTGCTGCTGTGCCTCTGAAGATCGTGACCGACGAGAGGGAATACCTCGACGACGGCACGCTGAACGCCGTGGAAATGGCGACTACCCTGCGCACCTATAAGGGCAAGACCAGCACCTCCTGCCCCAACATCGGCGACTGGCTGGAGGCTTATGAGGGCGCAGATGAAATTTATGCCATCACCATCACCGGCACCCTGTCGGGCAGCTGCAACGCCGCCCAGCTGGCCGCAGAAGAGTATCAGGCAGAGCACCCGGGTGCTCAGGTCTTTGTGCTGGACAGCCTGTCTGCCGGCCCGGAACTGGTGCTGCTGGCAGAGCATATCCGTGCGCTCATCGAAGAGGGCAGGGACTTTGACGAGGTGTGCGAAGAGATGCTGCGCTACCGTCACCACACCCATCTGCTGTTCTCGCTGGAATCGCTGGCGAATCTGGCCCGGAATGGCCGGGTGAAGCCCGCTGTGGCTGCTGTGGCGCGGATGCTCAACATCCGGGTCATCGGCAAGGCCAGCGATGTGGGCGAACTGGATGTCCTCTGCAAGACCCGCGGCGAGCACGGCGCTCTCGAGCGCATCGTGCTGGAGCTCAAAAGCCACGGCTACACCAACGGCAAGGTCATCATTGCCCACTGCGGCAACCCCGCCGCCGCCGAGCGCCTGATGCACATGGTGCGGGCTGTCTTCGAGGGCGCACAGGTGCGGGTGACCGAGTGCGGCGGCCTGTGCAGCTACTACGCCGAGCTGGGCGGCCTCATGGTGGGCTTCGAGGACGCGGACGCCTGAGCTTGAAATCTCCGCATCTCTGCGCTATACTATTCCCATAAAAATGCTGCCGAAAGGCAGCGGAGGAGGCGCAGATGTTCTTTCGGCTGCCGGTCGTACGGTTCTTCAATCGTGTCATCAACAGGGCCACGGTCACAGTGGCCCTTGTTTTGCTACAGATCGGCTGGCTGCTCTGGGCCTTCTTCTCCCTCACCGCCGGAAAGGTGTGGGTGAATGCGGGGCTGAACGTCCTCAGCCTCTTCATCACCCTCTACCTCGTGCGGAAGGACGAGAACAGCGACTATAAGATCATCTGGCTCGTCCTCATCGGCATGATGCCGCTGCTGGGCGGTGCGCTCTATCTGGCCTTCGGCAACAAGGCCCCCGCCAAGCGGATGCGCCAGCGGATGCAGGCGGTGGAGCGCCAGCACACCGCCGACCTCGCCCAGCAGCCGGGCCAGACCGACGCCCTCGACCCCGCCAGCAGGGGACTGAGCCGGTATGTTTCGGAGTACGGGCCGTACCCCGCATGGAAAAACTCCACGGCAAAATATTACCCCTGCGGTGAGGCCATGTACCCTGACCTGCTGGCCGACCTCGAAAAGGCAGAGCGGTTCATCTTCCTCGAGTTCTTCATCGTCCGCACCGGCAAGATGTGGAAGGGGGTAGAGGACATCCTTGTCCGCAAGGCGGCACAGGGGGTGGATGTCCGGCTCATCTACGACGATTTCGGCAGTCTGCTGGGTCTGCCGTCCGATTTCGTGGTGCAGATGGAGCGGGCGCATATCCGCTGTATCCCGTTTAACCCGGTGGTGCCGCTGGTGTCGCTGGTCATGAATCACCGCGACCACCGGAAGATCGTAGTCGTGGACGGAAATACAGCCTATACGGGCGGCATCAATCTGGCCGACGAGTATATCAATGAAGAAGAGAGGTTCGGCTACTGGAAGGACGCAGCCCTCCGCACCGAGGGTGCGGCGGTCTGGAACTTCACGGTGATGTTCCTCGACCACTGGAACGCCTTCCGCCCCAGCGAGGAGGATTATGCGCCCTTTATGCCTCAGGCTGAGTCCCTGTCTGCCCAGTCGGACGGAGTGATACAGCCCTACGGGGACAGCCCGCTGGACGAAGAGGCTCTGGCCGAGACGGTCTACCTGAATATCATCAATCAGGCCCAGCGGTATGTCTATATCTATACGCCCTACTTCGCGGTGGGCGAGACCATGCTGGAAGCCCTCAAGGCGGCGGCAAAGCGGGGCGTGGACGTCCGGCTGGTGCTGCCGGGCATCCCGGACAAGAAGCTCATCTTCCGGCTGACCCGCTCCTATTATGTGCCGCTGCTCCGGGCGGGGGTGCGCATCTACGAGTTCACGCCCGGCTTCCTCCACGCCAAGTGCTACGTCAGCGATGACCGCGCCGCCGTGGTGGGCAGCATCAACATGGATTACCGCAGCCTCTTCCTCCACTTTGAGTGCGGGGCGCTGCTGCTCTATAACAGTCAGGTCATTGCGCTGCGGGACGATGTGCTCCGCACCCTGCCAGAGTGCCGGGAAGTGCAGCTGGCCGACTGCCGCACCTCGCTGGCCGGGACGCTGCTGGACAGTGTGCTCCGCCTGCTGAGCCCGCTGATGTGAGCGATACTGTGGTGGAATAAGTGGCGAAGTGACAACTTAATGATATATCTACGTTATATTTTATCACTTCGCCAACTTGGCGAAGTGCTTTGACTTGGCGAACTGGTCACTTCGCCAGCTGTGCTCATTTCGCCACGGTGGCGGAGTGACATTCTCGACGATGTTTCGTTTATAATTTCTCACTTCGCCAGATAACACGTCGGTCTCAGAGCACAGTTGTAAATTTTCTGTGCGGTGCTTGACTTTTGCGGGGAATCGCATATAATAAAGATGGTAAATGTGGAAGCCAATATGTCATTGGCACACCCAAAAGGAAAAGACCCCCTCCCGGAGCGGCAATCTCCGAAAGGGGGTCCTTTTTAGTGCTTACGGCCCGTCAGCCATCCGTCAAGCCACTTGCAGATATAGTGAGAAGCTACATTTGCTCCGACGGACAGGATAAATGTGGAAATATACGCCATTGGACAACACCTCCCTTCCCATAAAACTGGGCGGGGTAGGCCGCAGGACAAGTATAACACAGTTTCCAACAAAAAGATACATAAATAAATAGACTCCTGTCGGGCTATACTACTCCCAAAGAGATGAAAGGGAGCGTAACGCTTATGACACAGAGACAAAAAGCTCTTCTGAGCTGTGCCGTGGCGGCGGCACTGCTGCTGTCCGGCTGCCGCAAAGGCAGCAGCAATTCCGGCAGCATGAGCAGTTCGAACGCCATGTCCGGCTCGTCCGGCAGCGCCAGCACCACCCAGACCGGCGGCTGGAAGACCGGCCTCGGCATCCTGACCGAGGCCTCCGATGAGGCCCGTACCGGCACCATCCATACCATCGCTGCCGCCGTCCTGCTGGACGGAGACGGCAAGCTGGCCGACGTGATGCTGGATGAGCTGGAAGTGGAAGTTACCGCCGACGGCAAAGGCGTCGTCACCATGCCTACCGACTACCGCACCAAGCGCCAGAAAGGGGACGACTACCCGCTGGCAGCGGCATCTTCGCTGAAAAAGGGCTGGGCCGAGCAGGCCGATGACTTCGCCGACTACCTTACCGGCATGACGCCCGAGCAGGCATCCATGCTGGAAACGGATAAGGACGGCAAGGCTGTGGACGCCGACCTGCTGTCCGGCTGCACTATCCGGGTGGATCAGTACCGCGACGCCGTGGCGAAAGCCTGCACGAATGCGTCCGCCCTCGGCGCGGCGAAGGGCGACCGGGTGAGCCTCGGCGTGGAGGCGGAGAATGCCTCTTCGGACATCACCGCCACCGACGACAAGGATGTGAACGCAGAAGTTGACCTTACCGTCGTGGCCCTGACTTTGGATGCCGATGGCCGTGTGACCAGCGCCATCGGCGACATGGCAGAGCCTGCGCTGACCATCGCGGCAGACGGCGGCGTCACCGCCCCGGACACCGTCCGCTCCAAGCTTGAGCTGGGCGACAGCTACGGGATGCGGAACGCATCCAGCCTCGGCAAAGAGTGGTACGAGCACAGCGAGGGCTATTGCAGCTACCTCAAGGGCAAGACTGAGAAAGAGGTGGCGGACATCCCTGCCGACGGCTCGGACGCCGACCTCGCGGCCCTCTGCACCATCTCCATCGACGCCCTGCAAAAGGCCGCAGGGGATGCGTTTGAGAATGCGTCATTATAAATTGAACGGAAAGTCTGACCGTCACCGTGAGGTGGCGGTTTTCTTTTTGTCCTTTGTACAAATACACCGAAAACCCTATCGGAAAGGGGCGGTCTGCGGGCAAAACGCGAAAAAATCGGTTTTCCTCTTGCAAAACGGGGCAAAACGCGCTATTCTATAGTCACAGTTTAACAATTTATCATGGTAAAGCGGTAAAACGAAGCGCCGCTTCTGCTGAATCTGAGGGAGGAAATTACAACATGAAACGTCTGGTAGCTGCTTTTCTGGCCGGTGCGATGGCACTGAGCCTTGCCGCCTGCAGCGGTTCTGCATCCACTTCTACGGCTGCTTCTTCTGCCGCCGCCTCTGCCGCCCCGGCAAGCTCCGTGGCCGCTGACAGCGACCTGGCTTACATCCAGTCCAACGGCAAGATGGTCATCGGCTACACCGTGTATGAGCCGATGAACTACACCGACGCCGACGGCAACTTCACCGGTTTCGATACCGAGCTGGCCACCGCTGTCTGTGAGAAGCTGGGTGTCGAGCCGGAGTTCGTGGAGATCAACTGGGACACCAAGGAGACCGAGCTGGCTGCAAAGAGCATCGACTGCATCTGGAACGGCCTGACCCTGACCGATGACCGCGGGGAGAACATGGCCTGCACCAAGCCCTACGTCAAGAACGCCCAGGTCGTCGTGGTGAAGGACGGCACCGATTATACCTCCACCGCCGACCTCATCGGCAAGACCGTGGTAGCCGAGGCCGGCTCTGCCGGTGAGACCACCATCACCGAGAACGCCGACCTGTCTCAGGCTGATTTCATCTCCAAGGCTGTTCAGACCGACTGCCTGATGGAAGTCGCCGCTGGCACTGCTGACGCCGCCATCCTCGACCTGACTCTGGCTTCTGCCATGATCGGCGAGGGTACCGACTACGCAAACCTCAAGATGGTGGATGAGCTGAACGTCGAGGAGTACGGCGTGGCCTTCCGCAAGGGCAGCGACGTGGCCGAGGCTGTGGACAACGCTTTCGACGAGCTGAAGGCTGACGGCACCATGCAGACTCTGGCTGACAAGTACGGCCTGACTCTGGCTGAGTAACTTACATTATAAACGGATAGGTGTAGTGATTCTGTGACTGTGATTTTGGAGCGTCTGACCGGCGCATTCGCGCTCAACTGTGAGCTGTTCTTTCTGACCTTGCTGTTTTCGCTGCCGCTGGGCCTTGTGGTGGCCTTTGGCTCCATGAGCCGGTGCGCACCGCTGCGGGGCGTCGTCAAGACCTTCGTGTGGGTCATCCGCGGCACGCCGCTGATGCTCCAGATCATCGTCATCTACCTTGGCCCCGGCCTGCTGGGCATGACCAACCCCTGGCCCTCCGGCTCTTCGGGCCGTCTGGTGGCGGCGGTGGTGGCGTTCGCCATCAACTACGCCTGTTACTTCTCTGAGATCTACCGCGGCGGCATCGAGGCTGTGCCGAAAGGCCAGACCGAGGCCGGTCAGGTGCTTGGCATGACCAAGAGCCAGATCTTTTTCAAGGTCACGCTCCTGCAGGTCGTCAAGCGCATCCTGCCCCCGATGGGCAACGAGGTCATCACGCTGGTGAAGGATACCTCGCTGGCGAACGTCATCGCCAACAAGGAGATCATCATGATGGCGAAGGAGTACAGCGCCAAGGGCCTTATTTGGCCGCTGTTCTCCACCGCGATTTTCTTCCTCGTCTTTGTCGGCGCACTCACCCTGCTGCTGGACTGGGCCGAGAAAAAGATGGACTATTTCCGCTGCTAAGGAGGATACTGAATTATGGCATTACTCGAAGCCTCCGGCATCGGGAAGAATTTCGGCGAGACGAAAGTTCTCAAGGACATCTCGCTCACACTGGAACAGGGCGAGGCGCTGGCGATCATCGGCTCGTCCGGCTCGGGCAAGACGACGCTGCTGCGCTGCCTGAATTTCCTTGAGCGTCCCGACACCGGCGTCATCAGGGTGAACGGCGAGACCATGTGGGACGCCGCCGACCCTGCCACCCAGCGGGAGAGCGAGGTGCGGAAAAAGCGCCTCCACTTCGGCCTCGTGTTCCAGAACTTCAACCTCTTCCCCCAGTACACCGCGCTGGAAAACGTGATGCTGGCGGGGGAGCTTCTGGCGAAGGAGCAGCCCGACTACAAGACCAACAAAAAGGCCATCCACGCCCAGCTGGAAGCACAGGCCCGTGACCTGCTGGCCCAGATGGGCCTGTCGGAGCGGGCAGGCCACTACCCCCACCAGCTTTCCGGCGGCCAGCAGCAGCGGGTGGCCATCGCCCGCGCACTGGCGCTCCACCCGGACATCCTCTGCTTCGATGAGCCCACCAGCGCCCTTGACCCGGAGCTGACCGGCGAAGTCCTCCGTGTCCTGCGGGATCTCGCTGACCGAAAGACCACCATGATCATCGTCACCCATGAGATGCACTTCGCCCGCGACGTGGCCGACCGCATCCTATTCATGGACGGCGGCGTCGTGGTGGAGGAAGGCCCGGCCCGCCAGCTCATCGACCACCCCCAGGAGGAACGCACCAAGCAGTTTTTGGCGCACTACTCTGAATAAGACAGGCTATGGCCCTCCCCGCTCGGGAGGGCTTTTTTGCGCCACTCACGCCGAAAACACCACGATTCGCGCAGTTTTTATTTACATTCTCCGAATTTTTTGGTAAGCTTGTATCGAAAAAGGCTGATTCTTCAAAAGACGAACAGACCAAAGGAGGACGGACTATGAGACTGAAGAGCGCACTCCGGCGGGGCGTGGCCGCCGCCGTCATCG
>ERZ779840.4500-NODE-4500-length-10228-cov-4.341197_pt1 | contig 10228 bp, 7 predicted proteins | sample MGYA00511561_ERZ779840 | MGnify/ENA primary metagenome ERZ779840 (study PRJEB29588, sample SAMEA2162036) | human gut metagenome | biome: human gut; feature: human-associated habitat; material: faeces | place: Denmark | collected 2008/2010 ...
TTTATTTAAAATATAAAAAATACGCTAAAGATTATAAGTTAGATAGTAGTGATACAAGAAAACTATGGAAAATAATTGAACCAATTGCAACTCATGAAGAATTTATTAAAAGGTCTACAGATCCATACTATCATCATGATATAAAGACTCTCGGAGATCATATCTTATGTGATACGATAGTTACTTATAAATTAGCAAATAAATTAAGAAAAGATAAAAAAGATTTAAAACCAATCAATATTAATTTAGCTGTAATCATAGCAATGTTTCATGATTTATATGAACTTCCTTGGCAAAATGTTGAAGTTAAAAAAATACTTAGAAACAAGCATGGTTTTGTTCATCCAATCGAAGCAGCAGTTAATGCCATAACTTGGTTTCCACAATATTTTAAAACAAAGGAAAAGGCAGTAATTATAATTGATGGAATAATTCACCATATGTTTCCTTTGGCAGTAAGAAGAATTGATAATAGTCCACTTGAACTTAATAATCAAGAAAAATATGATAAGTTACCAGAAAAATATAAAGAAATAATTAAAATATCTACTAATATCGGTGCATATGGACACTATTCTTTAAGAAAATCATTCTTTATCGAAGGAAGAATAATGTCACATGCTGATAAAATCGTAGCATTAAAAAAAGATATCGGTTCATTTAATGGATATCTTGCACTTTTAAGTGGAAAAAACAAAAATGTGAAGAAAAAGGTTGACAAACACTAAATTATATGTTAAGATACATCTCGCAATCGGAAAAATTAGACATATCTATATGAGTAATAAAGATTGGTGTACTTTATTAACTATTAACTCATTTTTTACACCTCCTTTCTATTTTTATATTTTTCCATTGCAATTAACCAGATTAAAGGGGCTGAGTAGAAATAAATAATTTCTATTCAGTCTTTTTTTGTTTAGGAAAAGGTATCATTTCAGCTTTTAAATTTTCTGGTTTGACCCAATAAATACTTCTAATATTTTTACTATCAATTAAAACAAAAAGTTTTCTTATGTTTCTTCCTAAACAAATAAGCATAATTTCACATCCCACTCTTTGTAATCCGCGTCTTCTCGCTCTTTCATAATTCATGTTTTGTTTTATTTCTCCAAAAGTACCTTCAACCTGAATACTTCTATTTATTCTTATTTCAATTCCCTTTGGACTTAGTAATTTCTTTCTTACTTGTTCTTTTAATAATTCATATTCAATATTCAACTCATAATATCTAAAATCTAGACTTTTATCTTTTAAATTTTTTTTGCAAATATAAGAGTAATTACAATTATTACACCCAATAAATTTAAATAGTTTTCCATTTTTTATTCTTTGATGATGACTTGAATTAAATTGTACTTCTTCTCCAATACATGTATTCAAACATAGAACACCATCTTCAAAAGTATAAAAAAGTTGTGGCTTTTTTCCTTCTGCTTCTTGAGGCCATGTTATAAATTTAATGTAATTACCAATATTATGCTTTTGAATGTACTTATAGTTTTCGTAAATTCCATATCCAGAATCGGCACATTCATTTATAGGATAACTTCCATAATATTTAAAATACAAGTCATTCATAGGAATTAATGTATACTGATCACTACGATCTTGAAAAACGCCATACATTGTAATCAAACCACTTGAAACTAAGATCTGAATATTATATCCAGCATGAAAATCATTACTAAGTTTGGAATAATAATCTTCTTTTAATACCATAGCTGTTGCATCTTTATCAGTTTTAAAGTATGAGTTTCTATTTTCTCCGCATATGTTTTCTTTTTCTTCATATTCTAATAATTTTATTAGATATTGATGAAGGGTTTTATAATTTTTTTGCGATTTTGTTAATCTCTTTCCCTTTCCAGAAGGAATAGTATTAACATTTAATCCTTCAATTGTTATATATTGTTTTATTAATTCATTTAAATCATAACTTTTTATTAATTCATTATTAGAAACATTAAACCCAATTTCACATAATAAATTTAAAATTTTATCATTAAGTTTTTTGTGAAATGTTTTTGGTTTCCAAACAAATTTATATTTATTAGCATTGGCTTCAATCTTTGTGCCATCAAGATATTGATTGCTTATGTCTAAATTGAATTCATCTATTATTGATTTTGTTATTAGTGAAAATATTTCATATTGATATGGTAAAATATATTTATTGATACAGTCTTTTATAGCACTGTCACTAGGTTGTTCTTGTTCCATTATGTACATGACTCTTAAATCAAACATACACAAACTTTCTATTTCACGAATTGAACTTTTGAATTTTGAAAAGCAATAAATAATCGTTGCAACCAAATTAAACGGATTATAACCTTTTCTTCCAATATCCTTTTGTACATTTTCTATTAAAATTCCTATACTACTTTTATTCAAAATTTCCAAAAATTTATCTATTTTTTTAAGTTCCTCATTACATTTGATTGAGGGGACTATGAAAATAGCCCTTTTTATGGTAAAATAATTCATGTGATACATCTTCTTTCGTCAATTAGATTGTATCACATTTACTGCTAGAAATTAAGTTTTCTAGCTTTTTTTATAAAATTTAATCAATTAAAAAGACTGAATAGAAATTATTTGTTTCTACTCAGCCCCTTATTTTTTAATAAATTTTATCAGGAATTAACACATCAAGATATTTTAAAATATCTTCTTTTTTATATCTATTCGGATATTTAATATATTTCAAACAAACATTAACAACAGCACTTACATAAAACTCTGTAATAATATCAACAGGTATTTCAGTTGTTAATAATTTATCACTTTTCTTAATATGATTTTCAACATCTTTATATATTGTATCAAAAGCCATATCCATAACAATACTATTAGTGTTTTTTCTTAAAACTGATGAATAAACATTTATATTATAACTAATATGGTTAAAAAATATTTTTATCATTTGCATATAATACTCTTTAGCATTACTATATATGTTATTTTCTTCTAGCTTCTTAATTAAATCTTTTTCCAAATCATTAATTAATGAATCAAGTAGCTCATACTTATCTGCAAAATGATCATAAAATGTTGATCTATTAGTTAAAGCAACATTGCATATATCAGAAACTTTTATTTCTTCGAAAGTCTTCTCCTTCATCAGTTTCATCAATGCTTCATAAAGGTTCATTTTAGTTTTAGTAACCCTTAAATCTTCTTTTTTTGACATAATTTTTCACCTAACAACATTATATCGCAAATACGTCTTTTGTAAAGTTAAACTACACAAGTAGGGATAAATAATATACAATAAACAACATTGTGTTGGATAACATACAAAAATAATTCTTTGATTTTGCATTTTATGTATATTTATCATAGTATATATAGCGTGGTGATGAAAAAGATGAAAAAATTTGCAAACTACATAGCTAATCACAGTGCTTTGGTATTGATAATAAGTTTAGTATTATTAATACCAGCTATTATTGGTTATGTAAATACGAGGATTAACTATGATATTTTAGTTTACCTTCCAGATTCAGTTGACACTATAAAAGGTGAAAACATATTAACAGATGACTTCGGTCTTGGTGCTTATGCATTTGTTATGGTAGATTCAAATAACTCGAAAAACATTTTAAATCTTGAAAAAGATATTAAAAAAATAAATGGGGTTAATGCTGTGGTGAGTCTAGCTGATTTAACAGATACAACAATACCAGTTGACATGTTACCAAGTAAAGTTGTTGACAAACTTGATAAAGATAATGAAACAATAATATTTGTAACATTCGAAGGTGGTACAAGTGAAGATGACACAATCGAAGCAGTAAGACAGTTGCGTAAAACTGTTAAGGATGATACAAAAGTAAGTAGTATGACAAGCATGGTAATTGATACAATGGACTTATCAAATAAAGAAATATTTACTTATGTTGTTATAGCTGTAGCACTATGTTTAATAGTTTTATTATTAGCAACAGATTCATATGTCATTCCATTTTTATTACTTGGTAATATTGGAATTGCAATTATCTACAACCTAGGTTCAAATATTTTCTTAGGTCAAATATCATACATAACAAAAGCTATAACGGCAGTTCTTCAACTCGGAGTAACAATGGACTTTTCAATATTTTTGTATCACAAGTATGAACAAGCTAAACAAAATAATAAAAAGTTAAAGAAAACTGAAGCAATGTCTGAAGCAATCATAGAAACATTTCAATCAGTATTAGGTTCATCTCTTACAACATTCGCAGGTTTCCTTGCATTGTGTACAATGGACTTAACTCTTGGAACAGACATTGGTCTTGTAATGGCAAAAGGTGTTTTATGTGGATTAATTTGTGTTATAACTTTATTCCCAGCATTATTAATGATTTTTGATAAAATGGTAGAAAAAACAAAACACAAAGTAATACTTCCAGAATTTAAAAGAATTCAAGACTTCTCAGTTAAGAATTATAAAGCAATTATTGTTGCATTCTTAATATTATTAATTCCAGCTTTCTATGGAAACAACCATTATAAAGTTTACTACAAACTAGATGATTCTTTACCAGAATATTTAGCATTTAATGTTGCAAATAGCGAACTTGCTGAAAAGTTCAATATTGTTTCACCAGAAATAATATTACTTGATAAAAATGTTAAATCAAATGAAGTTAACAAATTAGTAAGTGATTTGGAAAATATCGAAGGTATTGATTTAGTTTTAGCCCCAAACTCTTTTGTTGATCCAGCAATGATGATGTTACTTCCAAATGACCTAACAAAAATACTAGATAATGACAATTATCAATTAGTAATTGTTAACTCAACTTATGAATTAGCATCTGATGAATTAAAAAATCAAATTAGTGAAATTGAGGAAGTAGTAAAAAAATATGATGAAAACAGCATCATTGCAGGTGAAGGACCATTAATGAATGACTTAGTAACAATCGCAGATCATGACTTTAAAATGGTTAACTACACTTCAATACTTGTAATATTTATCATAATGGTATTAGTTTTAAAACAAATAAACTTACCAATTGTCTTAATCTTAACAATAGAATTTGCAATATTTTGTAACATGTCGGTAGCATATTACACAAACACAACACTTCCATTTATAGCATCTATTGTAGTTGGTACAATACAACTCGGGGCAACAATTGACTATGCAATATTAATGACAACAAAATATTTGGAAGAAAGAAGTGAACAATCAGATAAATTTAGTGCAATGAAAAAAACATTAAGCTTAACAGTACCATCAATCATTACATCAGCATTATGTTTCTTCGGAGCAACTTTTGGTGTTTCCGCTTACACTAAAATAGATATGATTGGTTCAATCTGTGAATTACTTGCACGTGGTTCAATAATAAGTATGATTGTTGTTGTTACAATATTGCCATCACTTTTACTAGTGACAGACAAATTAATTGTTAAAAATAAAAAGAAAGAAGGAAAAGATATGAAAAAATTAAAAACAGCTTCATTAATTGGTTTATCATTATTGTTACTTCCATTTAATGCAAGTGCTGCTAAAACAGAATCAATTTATACAAAATTAGATTACAATGGAGACACAGTAAAATCAACAGTTAGTAATCACATTGAAAATGATAAAAATGGTGAAGTAAAAGATAACACTATTTTAAGTAACATATTAAATGTAAATGGAGATGAAACCTTTACACTAGATAAAGATACATTGACATGGTATGCTAAAGAAAAAGATATCTTCTATCAAGGAACAACCGATAAAGAACTACCTTTATCAACAGTTGTAAAATATTATTATAATGGTAAAGAAACGGATGCTAAAGACATCATAGGTAAAAGTGGTAAGATTAAAATAGAAATAAGATTACTTAACAACTCTTTACTAAATAAAAATAATAGGTTTACACCTTTTGTAGTAGCTGTTGGAACAACTATTGATAATGAAACAAATAAAAATATTTCAATAACTAATGGTAAAGTAACAGATACTGGTTCACGTAACATAGCAGTAGCTATATCTTCACCAGGTTTATATGAATACACAAATATTAAAGAATTCAAAGACTTAAATAAAGTAGTAATCTCTTACGAAACAACAGATTTTGAAATAAATGATATCTATATGGTAGCATCACCAAAACTATTATCAGAACTTGATTTTGATATCTTCAATAAATTAGATGAATTTTCTTCATCAATTGATACATTAAGTTCTAAAATGGATGACATAGAAAACGGTGCTAAAAAGTTATATGATGGTTCAAGTGCTTTAGTAAGTGGAGAAGCAAAATTTAATTCTAAATTAACATATTTAGCAACATCACTAGAAAAAATAAGTAACGGAACACTAGCATTAAATGATGGAATAGATGAAATGATTGAAACTTTAACTAGTGTTAAAGAAATGATGGCTAATAAAGATTTAAATGGTTCACTTGCAAATTTACAAGTTTTATATCAAACTAATAGTGCAACAATTAAAAAAATATCAAATGAAAAACTTGATGCTACATACAAATATTACCAAATGAGTCAAACAGAAACTGAAGATGCAATGGTAGAAAGATTAAAACAAATGAATCCTAATATTGATGAAGCAACACTTGTAAACTTAAAAAATGTTAAAAGTACATATGAATTAAAATTATTACTAACAGCAAATAACAATGCAATTAGTGAAATGATTACAAACCTACAAGATTTAAATACATTATTAAATACTTTAGATGCTAAATTACAAGAAGTGAAAGTAATGAAATCTAAAGTTACATATCTAAATGATAGTTTATCTCAAGTAAGCCAAGGCTTAACAAAAATGTCTCAAACTACTTTAATAACTGATGGAATATCATCATTAAATCAAGGCTTAAAAGAATTATCTGATGGAACAAATTTAATAAATATCCAAGGTATTAAACAACTAGTTAATTATAAAAATCAAGTATTAACATACACAAATAAATTTAAAGATATAGCAAATCTATCTAAATCATACCAAGGATTCTCATCAAATAACTCAAATCAAACAGTATTTATCTACAAAATAGGTAAGTAATATATATCAAAAGGAAAGCAATTACGCTTTCCTTTTTAAAACCCTTCTAATATAAAAAGTATGTTACTTTTTCTTTTGTTTTCCATTGCATCTTTTAATAAAGCCAGATATGTATAAATATAAGCACTAACATAATAAAAACCTTCATTTATTCTAGTATTAATCAATTAATATTTCTTATAACTACCAAATACGGAGCATTCATATTAATAGTATTTCTATATGTTTCATAACTAATATTATTGTTATTTAAATAATCAAGTACAACTTTTTCTTCCATCTTTCCTTCTGGATGAGGATAAAACACCATTAATATTAAACCATCATTTTTTAACATATCTAAACTATTACATAAAGCCCTCAATGTAACATCATGCATCGTTGTTATACTTTTATCTCCGCATGGAAGATATCCCAAATTAAATAATATTAACTTTATATTATTCTTTTCATTACATAAAACTTCATTGATTTTATCATGACTTTCTTTAAATAACTTATAGTTATTAACATTTTCTTGTGTTAATAATCTTTTAGTATTGTTAATAGCTTCATCTTGAATATCAAAACCATACACCATCTTAGAAATACCTGATAAAAACAATGTGTCATTTCCATTACCCACAGTCATATCAACAACTATATCACTTTTATTAACATTTTCATTACATATCTTTTTAACCATATTTAAAATACTTCGATTAAAACCTTGAAAAGTACCTCTTTTACTAAATTCTTCTTTTATTTTTTCATCAACATTTGTATTAACTAATACATTTTCTTTAATATTTTCTAAAATATCACACAATTTATTAACATCAATATTATCTCCAACAACATTAATTACTTTAATACCTTTTTCTAAATTTATTATTTTACTTTTAAAATCCTCATCATTATAATTTAAATCAATTATCATAAACATCACTTCATTTACATATTATCACAAAAAAATATGCATTTCAATGTTTGTATTTATTTTTCCTAATCACTTTATTTAATTTCTTGATCTTTACATCATTACTCTTAATTTCTTTAACTAACTCACTAGTTTCTTCTTTATATAAATTACACCATTTATCATAATCTATTTCATTATTATCATTTTTATAAATGAAAATCATTACCACACCATTTACAATTATAAGAATAATAAAAATTATTATTTCTAATATAAGTATTAACAAAATTATCATATTCTATTAATTCTTTTGAAAATTTTAAATATTTTTCGTGCACCTTTTTATTCTCTTTTTTTAAAAACGGCAATATATAATGACGGTATTTATTTCTAGTGTGTTTTAATTCTTCATTAGTTTTATCAATGCGATATGGAATATTTTTATCATTTAAGTAGTTTAGAATGTTTTCTTTTGTAGTACTTAACAATGGTCTTAGAATTTTATAGTTATTGTTTTCATTAATCATTTTAATTCCTATGTAACCACTTAAATTACTTCCACGAGTTAAACGCATTTGAATTGTTTCAATTAAATCATCACCATGATGTGCAGTTAATAAAACATTTGCATTATACTTTTTTATTAATTTATTAAAGAAATCATATCTTCTTTTGCGAGCATCTTCTTCACTAAATTTATTGTTGCTATATTTAGTTATTTCAAGCAATTCAAATATTAAGTTATTTTCTTTTGAATAGTTTTCTACCATTTCTTTTTCTTCTTCGCTTTCAATTCTTAATTTATGATTTACATGAGCAACTATAATTTTTAAATTTAGTTCATTTTTTAATTCATTTACTAAGCTTAATAAGCCCATTGAATCTGGTCCACCACTGCAAGCTACTACAACTATGTCATTTTTATTAATATTTTCTTTTAAAAATTCTAGTTCTTTATTCATTTTAGCTCCTTTAGATTATACACCAACATATCCATAATATTGCCATCCAATATCTTTTCTGGTTCATTATTTTGATAATTAGTACGATGATCTTTAACCATTTTATAAGGTTCTAAAATATAACTTCTTATTTGGCTTCCAAAATTGATACTTGATGATTCACCCTTTAATTCATTTGTTTTTTGTCTTTCTTTTTCTAGTTCAATCATGTATAACTTATTTTTTAACATTTTCATGGCTTGTTCTTTGTTATTTAATTGACTTCGTTCATTTTGACAAGTAACTACGGTTTTAGTTGGTATATGAGTTATTCTTACTGCGGAATTACTTGTATTTACAGATTGACCTCCAGCTCCACTTGAATGATATACATCTATTTTCAAATCACTTTCTTTTATTTCAACGTTTATTTCTTTTTTTATCTCTGGCATAATACTTACTGATGCAAATGATGTATGTCTTCTTGCTCCGGCATCAAATGGAGATATTCTAACTAAACGATGAACACCAGTTTCATTTTTTAAATAACCATAAGCATAATCACCACTAATTTTTAAGGTAACGCTTTTTATACCAGCCTCTTCACCATTTTGTTCATCAATTATTTCCCACTTATAGTTGTATTTTTCGCAAAATCTTTGATACATCCTTTCTAGCATGCTTGCCCAGTCACATGATTCAGTTCCTCCAGCTCCAGGATGAATTTCTAAATATACATTTAATGAATCAAATTCCCCGTTTAGAGTAACAGCTGTTTCTAAGTCATTTATTTTACTACTTAGTGTTGATAATTCTTCACTTATCAACAAAATAATATCGTTATCAACATCACCATTTAATAATTCTAAACCTTCATTAATTTGTTTATTTAAATCACTATATAGATTTAATTCTTTTTTTAAGTTTGATAATTCCTTATTAACTTCGTTTGCTCTATCAACATTTTGCCAAAAATTTTCTTTTGTTTGTTCCTCTTCTAGTTCTTTGATTCTATTTTTCTTTTCTTCTAAGTCAAAGATACCTCCCAAGATCATTCAAAGTTTTATTATACTCTGATAATTTTGTTAACAATTCTTCTTTTTGCATAGTTCTTCCTTTCTTTTGAAAATCAAAAACACTCACTTTTTTTGCCAGTAAATAAATTATAATATATATACGTATGTTAATCAAGTGTTTTTTTATTTAATTTTTATTATAGAAAAAAGATACGGAATTATTCCATATCTTTAAAATATTATTTAATTTTTCTTGCTTCAAGGTAATATCTCTTGTCATATGAATGACCCATTGAGAAAGTTTTTCTTGGAAGTGAACCATCAAGAATTACTGTTTTAAACAATT
>ERZ779840.4505-NODE-4505-length-10223-cov-3.134540_pt1 | contig 10223 bp, 6 predicted proteins | sample MGYA00511561_ERZ779840 | MGnify/ENA primary metagenome ERZ779840 (study PRJEB29588, sample SAMEA2162036) | human gut metagenome | biome: human gut; feature: human-associated habitat; material: faeces | place: Denmark | collected 2008/2010 ...
TTCGATATTCGACGTGCTGGAGCAGTCCGAAAACGACATGAGCCGCAGCTCGAAAATGACCGCGCTCAGCGAGCCGGATTCCTCCGAGCCGCATGGAACAGCGTTTGAACGGGAATCAGCCCAGACGTCTGAGCCGGCAGAACCGGCTGAACGTCCCGCGCCGGCTGAGAAACCGGCGGCGAAGCGTACCGCGCACAGAAAGCCGCTACACCAGCCGGAGGTAACTTCCGCGCAGGCAGACTCAGGTGAAATGCGCCGCCAGGCCAAGAAGCGCAGTGCCCCGGCTGAGGCTCCGCAACCCGAGACAAAGGCTCCGGAAGCGCACGCAGAGCCGCAGGAGATACCGTCGGGAATATGGACGGAGGAGCGCCACCTTTTCGATCCTGACGATCACGGAATGACTCCGCATGAGGAGCTGAACTTGCTCAAGGACAAGAAGCGCGGCAGGTCGAGCAAGACTCAGCGCCTTTTCGACGCGATAATGCGCGAGTCTGACGATAACCCCAATTTCCGCAAAAAGTAATTTAAGTGAATTTGCTCTTTTGCTTAGCTAAATCATCGTATAATACTACTTTACGGAAATTTTATTGTCAGAACTGTGAAAAATCTGTGATGTAATCGTTTGAAATTTGTGTGATATTACAATTGAAAAAAGGTTCGTAATGTTATAAAATATATGTATGGACGTGCATGGATAAATATGCCGTTCGAGATTATTATGGAGGATTTTCTATCATGAAGATTACTAAGATTCTTGGTGCTGCTTCTGCAGCAGTAGTAAGCGCAGCCGTTATGGCAGCTTCCGCAGGCGCTTACGAAGCATTCCTGATGTACGCTTCTTCCGACTGGTCTGTACAGTGCATGGAAGCTACATCTGCTAACGCTACTACAGCCGATGTTACCGGCGACGGTACATACACCGTATCAATAAGCGGCTTTGAGTGGGAAGACGAGGAGACCGCTGAGATGGTTCCCGCTACCGCTACAGGCGCTACTGTATTCTGCGTAGATATCGACGGTCTTGCAAACGCACTTGGCTGCGGCAAGGACGCTGAGGGCTACGACGCTCTCCAGACTGCGGCTGAGAAGATGGCTTTCGCTCAGGCTACTGGTCTGACCATCTCCGACGTAGTTATCACTGCTACAAACTCTGACGGCACTTCCACTGACATTGCTGTTGACGAGAGCAAGCTCTACTACGGCGACATCGAGGGCAACGGCAAGATCAGACTTGAGATCTACAACGCATACGGCGACACCTCTAAGGACGCTCCTATCGACGCTGCTGGCTTCTCCTTCGATGACGCTCTGTCCGTAACCTTCACCGTTTCTGGTACTGGCATGGGCGACGCTGCTGCTTCTGACGACAACGCTGCTGACGCTGCTACCGTTGACGCTGAGGCTCCTGCTGACAACGCTGCAGCTACCGATTCCAAGGGTTCTCCTGACACCGGCGTTGAGGGTATCGCAGTAGTTGCTGGCGTAGCTGCTCTGGCTGCTGGCGCTGTTATCGTATCCAAGAAGAGAGGCTAATTTAAGCGCTCTTTGCTTGATACAAAAGCTCAATACTGAACGGCATCGCTTCGGCGGTGCCGTTTTTGCGTATGAGGGTCTTTTCACGTAATGGTCGAGTTTCAGAATTAAAATTGCTGATTCAATGAAAAATACGGAAATGTACAAATTGTCTGAAAAAAGTCCTTGACAAGATCGGTTCTTTGATGTAAAATATAGATAGCGAAGGATCCGTGAGATGAATTGCGGCTTTGCAGAAAGGAATCAAAATGGCAGATAATGATAATGTGATCATCGACGAAAACGGCGAGTCTGTTACCATCAAGGACGATTCTGGGAAGCCCGCAGTTTTCCATTTCTTTGAGGAGACCTACATTCCTCTCGACGATGAGGACGGCGTTACTACAGAATTTGAGTGTATCGCAAGCATGGAGTACGAAGGCGTGATTTATTACGCGCTGCTCCCTAAGCCGGAAAACGAGGACGACGAGCCGGAAGAGTTTGTAGTTCTGAAGGGCGAGGAAGACGGCGACGAGCTTCTGTTCTCCTCGATAGACTCCGAGGAAGAGAACCAGCGCATAGGTGAGCTTTTCCTGAAAGGTCTGTTCTCAATGGAAGAAATGGACGGCGGAGAAGACGATATCTTACAGTAATAATTCAGAGGATTCTGTAGATACTATTAAAGCTGACTTACTGCCTTGTTCGTGCGGATATGTTGTTATGAATCCGAACATGTTTTAATTGGGATCTCGACTCTGGCGGCGGATTGCAGACCTCCCGTACTGCGGAAGATAGGGAGCGTGAAACCATCAGGCGACCTTACCCACCCTGCTGAGTAGCGGGTTTTATTAAGCATATCTACGGCAAGGCGGTTTGACTGAATATCAGGCGGAGGAGCTTTAGGTTTCTCCGCTTTTTATTTCCTGTGCCGGGAAGTCGATGAATTACGCCAGCAAGCGGTTTAAACGAGTCCTTAAATGCGAATTCAAATAAAAAATGCGCCCTGCTTTCGCAGGACGCATTTCGTATTTTAGGAGATCAAACCTTGACCTTAACAGTCTTGGTGTAGTCGCTGTAGACCTTCTTGCCGCCAACAGTGGTATAAGCGCGGACCTTGAAGAAGTAGGTCTTGCCGCTCTTGAGACCGCTCTTGGTGAAGGAAACTGTAGCGGACTTGGAAATAGTTCCTGCCTTGGTGAACTTACCTTTCGCGGAGGCAGCCATGTAAACTTCGTATCCGTTGGCGCCGGTGGACTTGCTCCATGTGATCTTCGCAGCGCCGCTCTTTGCCTTCTTAGCGCTTACCTGAGCCGGAGCCGGAGCCGCAGCCTTAACGGATACAACGGAGCTGTACGCGGAAATCGCCTGCTTACCGTCGGAGTTAACATAGCATGCGACCTTGTAGTAGTAGGTCTTGCCCTTGGAAAGGCCCTTGTCGGTGTAGGAGTTGGTTGTTGCGCTGCCGACCTTCTTGAAGGTGCCGTTCTTGGAGGTGGAACGATAGATGTTGTAGCCGGTAACGTTCGGGATCTCCTTCCATGTCAGCTCTGCCGAGGTAGTGGTCTTTGCTGTTGCAGTAAGGTTCTGGGGCTTATCCGGTGTAACCGAGAAGGTCACGGAAGCGGAAGCGCCGCTTACTGTATAGGCTGTGATGGTAGTGATACCGGTCGCTCTCGCGATAATGGTGCCGTCGTCGGATATGGAAGCAACGTTAGGGTTGGAGCTCTTGAGCACGTAAACGTTGTTGAACTCGCCGCCTGCGGGTGTTGCAGTTACCTTGAGGGTTACTTTCGCGCCGGGAGCAGCTTCGGTGGTACCGGATATTGCAACGCTTGTGGGAGCGCTGTAGCTCTTCATGTTTACAACATCGTAGTGAGACCAGCCGTCAGCATACTTTGAGGGGTAATATGTATATGTACCGGTCACTGCGGTGCTGGAGAGGTCTGTGAAGTTGTAGTAGTCGCCGCCGAATACGATATTCTTTAAAGCGGTGCAGCCGGAGAAGATGTACTTCTTAATAACGGAAACGCTGGAACCGATGTATGCATTCTGTAAGGAAGTGCAGCCGGAGAACGCTTCTTCTGAGATGGTCTTTACCTTGTTGGGAATGAAGATCTCGGTAAGACCTGTGCAGTCCTTGAAAGCCATTTCGCCGATGGTTTTGAGCTCGGTGGAAAGGGAAATGCGCTTGAGGCTTGCGCAGCCGTTGAATGCGTCCTTGGCGATAGTTTTTACTGTATCGGGAATATTGATGGACGCAAGGGAACTACAGCCGGAGAATGCGGCAACTCCGATATCAGTGGTATAGGAGGGAAGCGCAGCTGTAGTCAGCGACTTGCACCCGGTGAATAATCCGTCGGGAATCACGGTAGCCTTGCAGCTGAGGTCTGCGCTGATAAGAGCGATACAGCCGTTGAATGCGTTGGTGCCGATGGTCGTAACGGAGTTCGGGATCGTGATACCAGTCAGGGAAGAGCAGTTGAAGAATGCGTCGCTTCCGATGGTAACAAGAGTGTCAGGAAGAGCAACTCTCTCAAGTGAGATATAACCCTTGCAGACTCCGGTGCCGATCTCTTCAATGCCGTTTGCAAACGACACGGTAGTTACGGAAGCCTTAGTATTGTTGTTGTTAAGGGCTGTGACCTTCTTAACACGCTGACCGTTGACCTTTGAAGGAACCGAGATGGTTCTGCTCGTGCCGATGAATCCGGTGATAGTCACACCGCCGTTTTCAAGCTCGTACTTCCACTCGCCGTCTGTAGCGGCGGAAGCGCTCTTAAAGCAGAAAACTGATGTCAGGGACAGCAGCATTACCAGAGCCAGCAGAAAGCTCCCGGCTTTCTGTGATGTTTTTAAAACCATGATAAAAACCTCCTGTAAGATAGCTTGGGTATTGGCTTTAGATACAATTTATTATAGCATGTTTTCCGGTTATTTTCAAGGGCTTTTCACGGTTTATTCCCTGTGCAGTCACTAATTGTACATATTTCATAATTTGGAAGGGCGATTTTTGGAAGGTGAATTTTCGATATTTTTTTGCAGATGTCAGGAAAAACTCCCCCGGTTTGTGTTATTATTAAAGCGGATACTTCCGCAGGCAGCAGGTCTGCCGGAAAGGTGGGAAATATATGATCAATCTGACTCAGGACACCGTAGGCGGCATGTTCGATAAATACGCGGACATGGTCTACCGTATCGCCCTGAATATCGTGAAAAGCCGCGAGGAGGCTCAGGACATCGTAATGGAGACGTTCCTGGCGCTGATAAAGCAGGAGTATTTCGAGAGCGGGGACCACGTCAAGGCGTGGCTGATACGCACGGCGCAGAACAAGGCGCTGAACGTCATGAAATCCGGCAGGATACGCCGGAACGTCCCGCTGGACGAATTCCTTGAGAATACGCTCAGCGCTCCGGCAAGCGACAGCGAGCACGAGCTGCTCGACCTTGTGATGAGACTCCCGGACAAGCTGAAAACCACAGTCTACATGTTCTATTACGAGGATATGACCGCGGCGCAGATAGCCGGGGCGCTCGGCATAAGCGAGAACACGGTCTACAAGCGCCTGGAGCGCGGGCGCAGCGCACTTAAAATAAGTTTAGAGGAGGACGCGATATGAACAGAAAAGATTTTAAGTCGGCATATGATAAGATCACGCTCTCCGATGAGTGCAGAGCGGAAATGAAGAACAAGCTCATGGCGGCGATGGAGCAGAAGAATTCCTCCGGCGAATTCGAGGACGACGGGCTGCTCCACTCCACGCAGGAAATAAAGCTCGCCCCGAGGAAGCGCAGCGCCGGGAAAACCGCCGCGATAGCAGGTTCGGCGGCGGCAGTCATCGCGGTGTTCGCGGTGGGGGCGGGCGTAATGCTCAGCCGGAACGGCATGCCTCAGCCGCAGCCGGTAACTTCAAACGGCACGCAGGAAACCTCCGATATGCCGCAGACTGCGGAATCCGTTGAGCCGGAGACGGTCGAGGCTCAGGACGACGGGAACAGCATAAAGACCGCATGCGGAACTATGCGTTTCCAGGAGCTTTCCGAAACCAGCGCGGAGCATTCAGAGCCTGGTCAGCAGTTCGCGGACAGCGCGGCGGCTGTCACGGAAATGCGCACGAGGTGGTTCAAAAGAACATTCAGCTCCCTCGGCTGGGATCAGATATACGCACAGAACCACGGGCTTGAAATGTACGATGATACCGACGGCGGCGATGATATCACCGATACCCGCCCGCTTGGAGAGGAAGTACCCTACTCGGACAGCTACTACAGCGACACGGGAATGACCCTCATCTACCGCAGCGAGGACGGCACAAAGCAGGCTAATCTCAGCATTTCCACGGTGGAGAATGAGTTCATTCCGATAACCCTGCCTGACGGCGGCTACCTGACCGCGCCCGGCGAGCCGGAGAGCCTTTTCTCACGGGAAAGCTACGCAAACTTTATCGACCCGCAGTACGACCTTAAAATGACAGTCGGGACTTACACCGACGGCGCGGACACCTACTACACGGCGTACTATTACATTGATTCGGCAAGTCCCGAGGCGTACGTCCGCATAGACGCGAAGAACATCACCCGAGACCAGTTCATCGGCTGTATCGCGAAGAACACCTATCAGTACCGCATACAGGACCACATGGGACTGTATGACGCTGACGGAACGGCGATATACACCGGGTACGCCAAAACGGACGACGAGGGATTCGAAGTAATTCTCCCTGGTCCGAAAAAGCAGGAGACCGAGTGGGGTACGCTTAATCTCAATCAGCTTACTTTCTATTGTCTGACAGGCGATGCCAACTACTATGGTGGAAACTGCTGGAATGTTGAGTATAACCAGTCGGTGGACGGCGGCGATGTTCCGTACTACACGCTTGAGGAGATACCGGAGCTTACCGGCGTCGACATGATGAACAAGCTGACTATACCGGACGAATTTGCGACCGGAAACGGCTCGACAACAAAGCTCGTATACCGCGCGGCATACGAGGGGATCTATAATGAGGGCTCGGCGGACTGGGCTAAGGACACGGGGATCAACACCGAAATGCTCCCCGGCGACGACCCGGAGGAATTCGCGGAGGCTCAGAAGTATGTCGGTACCTATATCAACATTGACGACAACGGCGTTGAAACTGAAATTCCCGACCACTACCTCACTGATAAGGTCGATTACTTCAAGAACAAGAAGCGCACCAGCTTCTATGCGAACCTGATTTTCAAATGCGGCGAAAGAGAGATTTCCGTTAAGGTGCTGGACGACTGGAGAATGTACGGAAGCCTGGCAACGTTCGGGCGGTACCCCGTCAAGGGAAGCCACGAGTTCATTACCGGCGCGGAGGGCAACGGCGAGGTCTGCGCAGGCTGGGGCGCAATGAACGGCGACGATGTTTACATCGGCGGCTTCAAGAATGCGGACGGCAGGTACGTCGTAGTTGAAGCGCGCAATGTAGGCTGCCGCGATTTCACAAGGATTCTGGCGCAGCTTTACACAGGGGAGGTCGACCCGCCGGCGGGCGCTATGGTGCGTTACCCTGACTACGCGTTCAATATTGACTATGGATATCAGATAGATTCTCCGATCGGGCGTATCTGGTTCAATCAGCCTGCGCTGATGGACTACACTCCGGCAGACGATATCGAGTACTTCAAGAGCGCCGATGAAGCGGCGGCAGCGGAGCAGACAGTCCTCGGCAGGGATTTCATTCAGCTCATGAAGAAGCGCGGCTGGGTGCTCCAGCCCGGTGAGTCAGCAGTTTTACAGACTAACGGGGACGGCGCTCCCGCAGGCGTTTCGCTGTATTTCGACAAGGGTGGAAAGGTCGCGCGCGTGAACTTTGGTAAGTTCGACATCTATTCCGACCTGCGCATAACTCTTCCGGACGGCAGGGTGCTGCGTATGGGCGGCGACGGCTACGAATCCTCCATAACCAGCGCCGATGTATTCATGGAGCGTCATTATCTTGATATTTCCGGGGACTGGCAGGCGGGCTTCTGCGGCAGAATAGACTGCGGCGTGCCTTTCTACCGCTTTGCGACAGCGAGTGATTCAAAGCTGGTGGCATGGAGCGTAGAGACATGCGGCGCTGACGAATCCGACCTTATGGATATTATTGCAATGGCTCTGTACGGCGTTTCAGACAGCGATCATTTTTCCCTGGGCAGCAAGGTAGGCGAGGACTTCGACATCAGCGGATACGAGTATGGCTCGGAGTTTGACACGGAATACGGCTATATCACTCCGAATCCGATGGTGAGGTATGACGATTCCGACATGAGATTTACCTCCGATACCGGCGAGCAGGAAATCTCTGCTGAGAAAGCGGCGGTATTTGCTGCGGCAAATACGCCCGGCGGAACTGTGAACGTACCTTTTGAGGCGGACAGCGTTACGAAGCGCACCGCGGCCGCAGACGGCGGTTACGTTTCCGAGGGCGTGACCTGGAAACAGGGAGATACAAAACTGCTGAAGATTAACTTTATAACCAACGGCGACGCGCTTCCCGGCTACGGCGAGGAGTTCGGCACGGAAAACATACAGCCTACGCGCACATGGCTTGATAAAACCGGAAAGCGGGTAAGGGTAGTTGCGGCGGGCGCGAAGGTGCCAACCGGAGATTACTGGCTGTACGCAATAAACGATTCCGACGACGGAAATTACACCACCGTGACCGCAAAGGGGCTTTCCATCGAGGAATTCGCAAAGATACTTCAGGAGGTATACGTTAATAACTAACATAAAACCAGGGCTGCATTATTGCAGCCCTGGCTGTTTTGCGGCGTACGCCCTAAATAGGTGTACAATCGAACTCCTCCGGCGAAGCCGGAAACAATAATTCCGCATTCCGAATTCTGAATTCCGAATTTCAGAGTATCCCGAAGTGCTCGAGCAGGATCTTTACGCCGATGAGAATTAATATCACGCCGCCTGCGGCTTCGGCTTTGGTCTTGTATTTTGTTCCGAAAACTCCGCCGGCCTTAACTCCGCCGCAGGATATCGCGAATGTAGTCACGCCGATGATAAGCACTGCACAGACCGTGTTGAGAAGCTGGTTTCCTGAGAAAAGCTCCACGGGAACGCACGCGAAGGTGACTCCGACGGCGAGGGCGTCGATACTGGTAGCCACAGCGAGCATGAACATAGTCCTGACGTCCATCTTGTTGGTTTCCTTTTCCTCGTCCTTTGAGAGAGCCTCCCGGAGCATGTTGCCGCCGATGAGCACCAGCAGGTAGGGGATGATGAGCACCAGATCATGATCACCGGAGACGGCGCTCTGCACATCCGTGCCCAAGGATACGGCGATGATCAGCACCAGCGCCGCCAGTGCGGCGGGCAGGGCGATCTTGAAGTTTGCGCGGAACTTATCCTTCATTTCCGTGCCCTGCGTGGAGCAGGCGGCGATCGTGGTGTCGGAGATGAAGCTGAGGTTGTCGCCGAACATTGCGCCGCCCATGACAGAGGCGATGCACAACGGCAGATCAAAGCCGGAGCTGGCGGACACGGCCACGGCGATGGGCGCAAGGAGCGTGATCGTGCCAACGGAGGTGCCCATGGCCATGGATACGAAGCACGCCACCACGAACAGCACCGCGACCGCCAGCTTCACCGGAGCGATGGACAGCAGGAAGTAGGCCACGGCCTCAGCGCTCGTGCGTCCGGTGACGCCAACAAAGATACCGGCGACCAGAAAGATCAGGATCATGGTGACGATGTTCTTGTCGCCGATGCCCTGTCCCATCAGCACCAGCTTTTCATCAAAACTCACACTGCGATTTTGCAGGCAGGCAACCAGCAGAGCCACCAAAAAAGCAACGACGATGGGGATCTGATAGAAGCCCATCTCGATTTTCAGCACATATTCCAAAACGATGCCCAGCACCAGGTACAGCACCAAAAAGACGGCGACAGGCAGCAAAGCGACGGCCTTCGGGGCCGGTTTCTGATTCATGACGATCATACTCCTTTGTTTTTTGGCAATCCATACACAAACATCCGCGGAAATGGTAACATATAGTGTGAAGAATGTCAACGAAGAAACAAACTGTCCATCGCATACCGGCGCGGATCGCTGCGGACGCATCCGGCCGCCCGCCATAGCAAAAGCCTTTGAGAACATTCCGCTCTCAAAGGCTTTTGTGTTTTTGCTATGCTTCGGCGCGCAGCCGGTCACTGAAAATTCGTTCCGTAGATCTTCTCGGCGATCTTCTTCGGACCGAAATCGACGATGACAACGCCGTAGGCTTTCCCGGCCTCCCATTCATAGGCGTAGAGATCGAGATTGATGTCCTTGGCGTATTCCTTCGGGTGCCCCACCGCGCCGCTGCCGCTCGTGGAGGTGAAGTTCAGGAAAAAGGTGTCATCCGCTGCACGGCTGCTGTCGAGGCAGGTTCGGATGGCGGTGATCTTGTCGCCGACGTCATAGTTGTAGCGATCCTGCACGCACAGCGTCTCGCGGTTGTTGATCGCGGACTCTGCAGTGGGGTCGGTGAGAACGGTGCGATCGCCCTGATCCGCCCAGCCGAAGTACAGCCCGCAGCGATCCGAGCCGACCTGCAGCTTGTCGTCAAAGCGGGTGGCGAGCACGATCCTGCCGCGCACCGCTCCCAAGGTCGGGATCTCGTTTTTCAGATACCAGCGCTCGGATGCCTGATTGATCATCTCGTAGAGCGCTTTCTGCACGGCGGCAACGTCGTCCTTGCTGTTTTCGGCC
>ERZ779840.4506-NODE-4506-length-10221-cov-3.724670_pt1 | contig 10221 bp, 12 predicted proteins | sample MGYA00511561_ERZ779840 | MGnify/ENA primary metagenome ERZ779840 (study PRJEB29588, sample SAMEA2162036) | human gut metagenome | biome: human gut; feature: human-associated habitat; material: faeces | place: Denmark | collected 2008/2010 ...
GAATCCCGCGGAAACGTATATAACAAAGATATAAGAAACAGATCGGAGGTTTTTTCTATGAAACTTGCATTTTTCGATGCCAAGCCCTATGACAAGCCCGGCTTTGACGCGCACGCGGCCGGAACGGGCTTAGAGATCAAATACTTTGAGACAAAGCTCAACGAGGACACCGCGTCGCTGGCCAGAGGCTTTGACGGCGTGTGCGTGTTCGTCAACGACACCGTGAACGCCAAGGTGGTCGAGACGCTTTACAAAGAGGGCGTGCGGGTCGTCGCGCTGCGCTGCGCGGGCTTTAACAATGTGGACACGCGCGCGTGCTTCGGCAAGCTCCATGTGTTCCGCGTTCCTGCCTACTCGCCCTATGCGGTCGCAGAGCACGCCATGGCGCTGCTGCTGACGGTCAACCGCCACACAAACAAGGCTTATATCCGCACGCGCGATTTTAATTTCAGCCTTTCCGGTCTCACGGGCTTCGACCTGCACGGAAAGACCGTCGGCGTTGTCGGCACAGGTAAGATCGGCCGTATTTTCGCGGACATCTGCAAGGGCTTCGGCATGCGCGTGCTGGCCTATGACAAATTCCCGAATCCGTCCGCCGGGCTGGACTATGTGGGGCTGACGGAGCTGCTCGAGCAGTCGGACGTGATCTCGCTGCACTGCCCGCTCACCGACGAGACGCGGCACATGATTAACGCCGCCGCCATCGAGAAAATGAAGCCCGGCACCGTCCTTGTGAACACGTCGCGCGGCGGTCTGGTGGACACCGAGGCACTGATCGAAGGACTGAAAAGCCGGAAGGTCGGCGCGGCCTGCCTCGACGTGTACGAGGAGGAGGGCGACCTGTTTTATGAGGACTGCTCGGAGGAGATCGTCGCGGACGACACGCTTGTGCGCCTGATCTCCATGCCGAACGTGATCGTCACGTCGCATCAGGCGTTCCTCACGAAGGAGGCGCTCAACAACATCGCTGCGACCACGGTGGACAACCTCATGAAATTCGAGCGCGGCGAGCCGTCGCCGGACACCGAGGTGTGCTACCACTGCGAGCGCAAGGAAGCCTGCCGCAAGGAACGCAATCAAAAATGTTTTTGAGTTTTAATAACAACGGAGCCGCTTCACCGAAGCGGCTCCGTTACAGCGTGCCGAAAACCCTTTTTCGGCACGCTGTCAGACTGTGAAAAAGCTCGAAAGACAAGCAACTCACGCCCGTCGGCGTACATAGGTACGGTAGGGCGTGAGTTGCGCAGTAAGTCAAAATCCTTGCGCAGCAAGCTGATTTTCAGACGATATCGTTCGGAATACTCCGCTTTTGCAAATGAAACCCAGGAAGCAAAAATCCGTTGAATCGTGAATCGATTTTGACGATTACGGACTTTTTGACAGTCTGAACGGAGCCGCTTCATCGAAGCGGCTCCGTTACTTTCCAAAATCAAACAATTCCCACCGCGATCAGCACCTGCAAGACCACAAAAGCGGCGTAGATGCCCAGCAGCAGGATGCCCTGCCAGCGGCGCAGCTTGCCCTTCACGAGTGCGGGCAGTGTCATGATGGCCATGACCGTCACCATCAGCGGGATTTCCAGGACCAGCGAGGCGTTGTGCCCCAAGAACTTGCTGCCCTCCGGCACGGCAAAGGGCGAGATCGTGACTGCCATGCCGCTCACCAGCACCAGATTGAAGATGTTCGCGCCGATGATATTGCCCAGCGACAGCGAACCGTGCCCCTTGGCAAGTGATGTGATTGCCGTGACCAGCTCCGGCAGCGACGTGCACAGGGCGACGACGGTAACGCCGATGACCTCCGTGGGGATGCCCGCCATTTTTGCCAGAGAGACGGAGGAGCCTTCCAGCATTTTTGCGCCGAGCGCAATCACTGCCGCGCCGACGACCAGAATCAAAAGATCCTTGACCAGGGACCCTTCGGGCTTTTCCGGCTCCTGCGCCTCATGCGCAAGCGGGCTTTTCTTGAAGCCCTGACGGACCGTCACGGCGATATAGGCCGCGAAAACCAGCAGCATCACGACGCCGAGCCAGCGGTCGAAGCGGCCGAAGCCGTAGGCTGCAAGCAGATAGATCGCTGCGGACAGGAAGAAGAAAAGCACCGGCGCGACGATGGTTTTACGGTTGATGCTTGCCGGACGAATTGCAATGGTCAGCGCCGCAATCAGCGCGTTATTGCAGATGATGGAGCCGATGGCGTTGCCGTAGGCAATTGCGCCGTTTTGGTTGATCGCGGCCGTTGTGGAGACCATGACCTCGGGCAACGTTGTGCCGATGGAGACGACCGTGGCGCCGATAAGGATTTCCGGAACGTGGAAGCGTTTGGCAATGCCGACCGCGCTGTCCACAAACCAGTCGCCGCCCTTGATCAGCAGCAGCGCACCGACGGCGAACACGAGCAGCGCGCCCGGCAGCGTATCGCTCAGGCCATTGTACCAGGAGAGAATTGCGTCGATCATAATCATGTTCCTTTTCTTTTGAAATCGGGCTTCTATTATAGCAGAATCGCGCGGACGATGCAATCGAAAATATGCGCAGAGTGCGGAAAAAACAAAATCACCCGGGAGAAGCCGCAAGGGGCTTCTCCCGGGTTCGGTGATTTGGCTCAATCGTCCGGCTGTGTGTCGGTGAAGTGCGGAAAATCAATGCGCCGCAGGGCGTTCGTCGGGCGAACGCCACCGCAAGGTTCCGCCCAATTCAACTCGAGAGCCGACCCTGCGGCGCAGTATTTTTCAGGCGGGCAGGGAAGACCGCCGAAAAACCGTGGAGCATTCCGCGAAAGCAAAATTCCGTATGAAGCAGAAAAACCGAAAATTACTTTCCGTCTATTAGACCCGCGAAAACGAAATTTGCAACCGATTTTGGCGAGAGAATTTGAGAAATTTTCAAAAAATCCTCGTTATAGGGCAGAAACGCCGGACTTCGAATTTGAGAGTTTACGACAGCGTGCCGTCGGGAGCGCAGGAAAGGCGCACCGTGGCCGTTCTGTCCCCGGCGATTGTCGCGTGGAACTTGCAGACCGCGATCGCAGTTGCGTTTGTGTGTGTAGCAGAACCGGAAACAAAGGACCATGTTGAGTCGGTGATCTTGTAGCTGTACTGCGCGGCCGTTGCGATGGATGTGCTTCCGTCATACTGGAACGTTCCTCTTACATACGCCGTGTAGAGCAGGGCATTGGTTGCGCTGTAAAATTCCTGCGACTTTACCCCCGTCTTTGTTTTCATGGAAGCCATCGTGGCGACCGTCTCGGACGGCTCCACCGTGATTGTCGTGATGCAGTAGCTTCCGTCCGGGAAGACCGTGACGGTGCGCTCACGTTCCGGCGCAGCGGCATGGGCGAACAGCCCGCAGGCGCACAGGATTGTTGCCAGACATAAAACGATCGAAAGAATTTTTTTCATTATCGGTTCTCCTTTGTGTTATTCTTCCCAGTCCAGGCTTTCAAGGTCGCTCGGCTCCGGGGAAGTATCATAGATGGTTTCGCCGAATTTTTCCGGCACCCTGGACCGCGTGTATTTTAACAGCAATCCAAAAGCGGCGGCCAAAAGTGCAACCACCAGGATCCCAATGCCGAGGAACAGGCGGCTCTTGCGGCTGCGCTTTTTCTGATATTGCCGGACAGTTTCCTCTTTCAAAGCGGCTTGCAGCGTGGCAGCGGTTTCCTCCGGTGCGCCGTATTTACGCACAAGCTCTGAATAATCCGCGGCCTGCTGCCCGGCCTCCGTGATCTCCTCGCAAAGGCCGCGCAGAAGTTCCGTCCTTTCCTTGCGGCCGCAATCGAGATGTTGACCCACTTTTTTACAGTATATTTTTATCGGAGTATCTCTGTTCATTGTGCGGTTCCCTTCTTTACAAGCTGGTCGAACACTTTGGTCATTTCATCATAGTCGTGCAGACATTGTGCGAGGTGCCTTTCCCCGCTTTCCGTGACGCGGTAATAGCTTCTGGCGCGTCCCTCCACGATCTCTGTGTTCTGAATTTCGACATAGCCCTGACTTTCCAGCCGGTAAAGCACAGGATAAAGAACGGAGATGGTAAATTTGCCCGCACTGCGCTCTTTCATGGTCGCAGCCAATTCATACACATACATCGGGCGCTCGCGCAGAATCGCCAATACAACGATCGGACTGGTCGCACGCTTGAAATACGCCCCAAAGGAATGGCCCGAATCTTCCATATGCCAACCTCCTTATAGATTTTCTAAGGATATATTACATGGTTTCCGGAAAAAATGCAAGAGGATTTCAAAAAAAGTTTATATATCGCATTGACATTTATCACCTTGATGGTATAAAATAGAAAGGCAGACACCGGGCAAGCCTGTCTGGCTGCCGCAGCGCGGGACAGACGCTGCGCTTCCCATGATTTTTCGGCGGCCTTTCCCTGCCCGCCTGAAAAATACTGCGCCGCAGGGCGGCTTGTGTGAGACCGGGCGGATCCTTGCGGTGGCGTCCTCCGGGAATGCCCTGCGGCGCACCTCCTTTTTAATAAATGCGAACAGGAGTGGTCTGCCTTTCGGCAGACCACTCCTGTTTTGGATAAAATTTAAAATTCAATGCGGCTGTTCGCTCAGAGTAAAGTCGTATTTCATTTCCAGCGCGCGGAACAGCTCCTGCATCACGGCGTTGGCCGTGGCGACGATGTCCGTCTTGGCGATATAGGCCAGCGCTTCGGCCTGCTCGGCCTGCGGCACATGGTATGCACCGAGCGTCATGGTCAAAAAACGTTCGAGCTTCTTCGAAAGCGTGAAATACTTGTCGCACGGACGCGCCATGTAAGAACGCATAATACCCGCCGTGCCGATATCCAGCTCGTAAAAATCGCTCTCCGAGTAACCCGGCAGGTACGGAGCGAAGATTTTCGAAAGCTCCGAGGAAGTTTTCTGATTGATATACTCCGCAATACGCGGCAGCGTGTATACCTCGACATAAATCTCACGCAGATGCTCGTTCAGCTCGGCCAGCGTGAGCTGGATCGAGGTCTCCACGGCGTAGAGAAGCACCGGATTAGTTTCTTTGCCGACGATCCTGTGCGCCGCGCCGAACTGGTTTTCAAACATGAACTCCGTCAGCTCCTCAAGGACGCCGTCCTTGGAGCGGAAAATGTTGTGGAACGTGCTCGTCGAGACATCGGCGCAGGCGATGATTTCCGCCATTTTCGACTCGCGGTAGCCCTTTTCGATGAACAGACGCACGCAGGCCGACAAGATCCTGCGCTTGGAATCTTCGCTGTCGTATCTTCTTGCCATAGTCGTCTCCCTAATCAATTACGCGGATGGTCTCGATCACCGGCTGGCAGCCGTCCTTGACGGTGCCGTTGCCGTCCGTGACGGGCGTGCCCTCGCAGATGGCGTCAACGATGTCCATGCCGGAGGTGACATAGCCGAAGCATGCATACTGCCCGTCGAGGAAGGTCGAGTCCTGATGGACGATAAAAAACTGTGAGCTGGCGCTGTCATAGGCATTCGAGCGCGCCATGGAGATTGCGCCGCGCGTGTGCGAGAGCCTGTTTTGCACACCGTTGGCGGTAAATTCGCCCTTGATCTTCTCGTCCGAGCCGCCCATGCCGGTGCCCTCGGGGTCGCCGCCCTGCATCATAAAGCCGTTGATGATGCGGTGGAAGGTCAGGCCGTCATAGAAGCCGCTCTTGGACAGCTTGAGGAAGTTCGCCACGGTGATGGGCGCGGAGTCCGCATCCAGCTCCACGGCGACGGTGCCGTAATCGCGGATGTCAATCTCGACGTGATGCTTGCCGGAAGCGCCCTCATCCTTGCCGCAGGCAGCCAAAACGCCCACAAGCAGCGCGAGTACGAGCGCAATCGCAAAAAACTTTTTCATGGTCATTACCTCCAAAGAGTTTGTTTATGAGTTTATTTCACAGATGAAGCCGCCGCCGAGGACGGTATCTCCGTCATAAAACGCGGCCGTCTGTCCCGCTGTGGGTGCACGCTGCGGCTCGTCAAAGAGCAGCTCACAGCCGTCCGGGGTGGGGGACAGGAGTGCGGGCGCGGTCTTGGTTGTATAGCGCAGCTTGGCCTGCACGCGCATGGGCGCCTGCAGCGTGTCGAAAGGAATGAAATTCACCTCGCGCACGCGCACACGGTCGGAAAACAGCGCCGCACTCTCTCCGACGATCACGTCCGTACCGCGCTTGCCGAGCACATATACCCGATGCCCGCAGGGCAGATCCAGTCCGCGCCGCTGGCCGACGGTGTAGCCCTCGAAGCCGCGGTGCGGCCCGAGAATTTTGCCCTCCGGCGTGATAAAGTTTCCCTGCTGCGGCACAAGACCGTGCGCCGTGAGATAGGCCATGTAGTCGCCGTCCGGAATAAAGCAGATGTCCTGCGAATCGTGCTTGTGTGCCAGCGTGAGACCGCGCTGTTCGGCAAGCTCACGCACGGCCTGCTTGTTTTCGACCGTGCCGAGCGGCAGAAGCGTGTGCGCAAGCCGGAACTGCGTCAGCCCACAGAGCATATACGACTGATCCTTTGCGCGGTCAACCGCCGCTTTGAGCAGGAACCGCCCGTCTTGTTCCTCGATGCGGGCATAGTGCCCGGTTGCCATGCCGTCGTAGCCCAGCGCCAGCGCCTTTTCCAGAAACAGGCCGAATTTCAAGGCTCGGTTGCAGAAAATACAGGGATTCGGCGTGCCGCCCTGCCGGTAGACCTCGGTAAACGGCTCGATCACAGTCCTGCGGAAGGCTTCGCGCAGGTCGAACACATGGAAGGCAAGCCCCATCTGCTGCGCCGCGCTGCGTGCGTCCTCGATCTCCGCCTCCTGCCCGTCGCGCAGGAGCATCGTCGCACCGCCGACCTCATAGCCGTCGCGCTGCAAGAGCAGGCATGCCGCCGCGCTGTCCACGCCGCCGGACATAGCCACCAGAATCCTGCGCATCGGCCGATTCCCCCTTCCCATTTTCTCTAATAATAGCGTATTCACACGAAAAAAGCAAGTACGGCGTTGACCTTCCGGAAAAATGTGGTACAATATTGGTACAGTTCGTCCATTACGGACAGAAAGAAGGAGCTTATGTTAGATTTTCGACCGATCACTTTGCAGGATAAAAACATTTTACACGACTTTTTCTACCGCGCTGACGGTTACGGCGCCGAGGCGTCCTTCGTCACGCTGTATCTCTGGGGAGACCAGAAGGTCGCGCTTTTTGAGGGCGAGCCGGTCATTTTGAGCAAGTTTACCAGCGAATCCTATGCCTTTCCTGCCGGGAACCGCGACCTGAAGGGCACGGTCGAGGCGTTTTTGGCCGATTCCGCCGAGCGCGGCTTCCCGTGCCGCATTTTCGGCCTGCTGGAGCCTGACATTGCACGCCTCGAGGCACTGTTTCCCGGCCGGTTCCACTTCCGCCCGGTGCGAAACAGCTTCGACTATATCTACGAGATCGACCATCTGGCCGACCTGCACGGCAAAAAGCTGCAAGGCAAGCGCAACCACTGCAACCATTTTGAGGAGGCTTACCCCGATTTCCGCATTCTCCCGCTGGATGCTGCGCAGCTTCCACGCTGCCGTGAGTTCACGGCGCAGTGGTATGCCGCGCATCTGGAAAACGGTGCGGAGGAGGACGATTTTGCCGGTGAACGCATCGCCATCGGAAAGGCCTTTGACGCTTATGAGTCGCTCGGCTTGGAGGGACTTGTGCTGGAGGTCGGCGGCGAGGTTTACGCCTTCTGCATCGGCAATCAGATTCGAAAAGACGTGTTTGACGTCAACTTTGAAAAGGCGCTGCCGCAGATCAACGGCGCTTACGCCATCATCAACCGGGAGTTTGCCCGTCATATCCGCGAGAAATACCCGGACATCCGCTACCTCAACCGCGAGGACGACATGGGCATCGAGGGCCTGCGCCGCGCCAAGGAGAGCTATACGCCGGACATCCTGCTGGAAAAATATCTGGCTGAGGAGCTCACGCAATGACAGGCCGCGCCGCGCGTGCGGATCTTCCGCAGCTCACGCGGCTGTGGCAGACGTGCTTTCACGACAGCGAGGCCGAGGTGCAGGCGTTCTGGAAGTGCTTTGGGGATAAAATCGGGATTATCTGTGCCCGCGATGGTAAAAAAGTCACGGCCATGGCCTGCGCACTGCCCGTGCAGCTCGTCGACGACGCGGGAGAAAGCCATGAGGCCGCATATCTCTACGCCGTGGCGACCGACCCCGCCTACCGCGGACGCGGCCTGTGCGGCGAGATTCTGGCCTGCGCGGAACGCACACTTCGCGCACAGAGCGCGGAATATGCGATTCTGGTGCCGGCGGAGCCGGGGCTGTTCGCGCTCTACGAGCGTTATGGTTACAAAACCGCCTTTTTCCGCGGCCGCGAGGAGATTTCCGGTGCGGCCTGCGCGGGAAAGGTCGAGGAAATCGACGCCGATACCTATTTCAGTCTGCGCGAGCTGCTGCTGTTTGATTCCTTCGTCTCCTGCGGCCCGGATTATTTGACTTATCAGGCAACAACGGATCGGCTTATGCGCATTGAAACGGCCGGACAGGTACACTGCGCGGTCTGTGCGCAGGACGGTTCGGAGCTGACCGTCAAGGAGTTGCTGCCCTATACGCCGGAGGCTGCCGCGCTGCTTTTAAAGCACTTCGGCTGCAAGCGCGGCGGGTGTCTCACACCGCAGGGAACGCTGCCCTACGGCATGTGCAAGGCGCTGTCCGGTGCGCCGCTCCCGCAGAATTGTTATCTTGGCCTGGCGCTGGATTGAGCGCACCGCATAAGGGCGGGCAATGCTCACCCTGCGTTGGCGATTTAAATTGCAAAAGGATCTCGGATGATCGGAAAAAACCGCAGAAAACCTGCGGTTTTTTCCGATCATTTTTCATAGCAGTCCATGAATTTCCATGTGTTGCCCAGCACGTTGGCCACCAGCGAGCCGCAATACGGGCAATTCGTCTGCGTCGTACTGGTGAAGGGCGCGCCGCAGTGCGGACACCTGCCCGCCGCCGTCGCGCTCTCCTGTGGCAGAAGATAGGCATAATGCAGGCAGTAGCGCGTCTGCACCAGCCGGCCCTCGCTGCGGTACTGCACGCCTGCCTGAAAGACGATGGTCTTTTCCAGAGCCGCGCGTTGGTAATCATGTAAGATGATCTTATGAATCTTCAGCTCCGCTTTGTCGGATAGCCGCTTGCGCAACTCGGCCGCAGCAAGGCTCTTGGCCTGAGATAGATTGAAATCCGGAAAATCCCGCAAAATGCGCGGCATGAAAATGCTGTCGCCGCCGGAAAGCGACTTCGGCTGATCGTCCTCCTGCTCCTGCGCCGCACGCACGATTTCGGGCAGATTGCGCAGACCGAAATTCATCCGCGTGAGCTTGCGCAGTTTGCTGCGTATGATAAGATACGCAAGGATTCCCAGCAGACTGGTGCCGGCGACTACACCGGCAAAAATGATCCATCCCAAAGAAACTCCCCCTTTTTCTGCATTATATCAGAAATTGTGGGGAAATTCCACTGATTTTTACCGCCGCAGCACGCGCTGGAGGCGCGAACCGAGAAGGCTCGACACCGCGATTTTGAGCGCGTCGAAGGGCAGGAAGATCAGGCAGCCGGAGATGATGGTTTTTTTGAGCGACCACGCGCCGTTCAAAGCAATGTACATGTATGGCAGGCCGATGGCGTACAGCACGACCAGTCCGACCACGCAGGCCAGCACCATGCGCCAGAAGCCGCAGTTTTCGCGGCGCGTCATCAGGCCGATGACCAGCGCCATGGGGATCAGGCCGAGCAGGAAGCCGAAGGTCGGCATGGTGACGTACATCAGGCCGCCGCCCTCCGTGAAGATCGGCACGCCCGCAAGGCCAAGCAGGACATACACCGCCTGTGAGGCCGCGCCGTACCACGGTCCGAGCAGCAGTCCGGCGGCGCAGGTGAAGAACGCCTGTAAGGTGAACGAGGTCGGACCGACCGGGATGCGCAGGAATGCGCCGATGGCGGTCAGGGCGGCAAAGAGCGCGGTCAGGATGATGGAGCGTGTGCGGCGTGCGGATTTGGACATGGTGGGTTCCTCCGGGGTTTACAATTAGAATTTTTGGTTTACAATTCGCGCAAAAAGAAATTTTCTCCGAAATGCGGTTTACATTTTCGGGAAAACAGTTTACAATTAGTATAGCGCATTTTTTGAAAAATGCAAGAGGGAGTTGAAAAAATGAGCCGGAGCGAGGTGCTGGCGCTGCTGCGCCAGGACGAGTATATTTCCGGCGAGGAGATCAGCCGCC
>ERZ779840.4509-NODE-4509-length-10219-cov-3.892956_pt1 | contig 10219 bp, 9 predicted proteins | sample MGYA00511561_ERZ779840 | MGnify/ENA primary metagenome ERZ779840 (study PRJEB29588, sample SAMEA2162036) | human gut metagenome | biome: human gut; feature: human-associated habitat; material: faeces | place: Denmark | collected 2008/2010 ...
GGATATGATTTTCATTCGCTTTCTCCTCCGGGTTTTAACGGGATTTTTCCTTCTGCCCTTCTATGTAAGCAAGTACCTGTTCACGGCTCCGGTCACTGACCGTTACAGCACAATAAGACGGATTCCACAAATGCCCTCCCCACAACTCTTTCTTTAGCTCTGGATGCAAAAGGAACATCTGGCGCGCAAGATTCCCCTTCATGATTTTGATCATGTCTGAAATATAAAACTGTGGTCTGCAATCTACAAGCAGATGAATATGATCCGGCATAACCTCCATAGCCAGGATTTGAAATTTATATTCCTGTGCAAGACTTTCCAGCATTTCTTTGCATTCCACATCAATTCCGTCTTTTAAAACCTTTTTTCTGTACTTTGTACACCAGATCAGATGATACTGCAGAGAGTACACATATCCTCTACCATAGGAAAGACCATTTTTATTAATTGTAAACATATCTTTCTTCATAAAAATAGTATACCATATGCATAGGAATATATCAAACATTTGTTCCTCTTTTTGGTAAAAATTTTGCGCGTCTAACTCATCACTGAAGTAACGAGAATGCGACGCGCAGTTTTCAAAAGCCGTTTTTACTAAAAATACGTCTGCCGTTTTTGGTCATTATTACTATGCATTGATACCTGGTCAAATTTCTTCCGAAAACAGATGATTTCAGGAATCAACTTGTCGGCACACTCCTTTGTAGTATGTTGTCTATCTTCCATTGAAATCTCTCTTCTTTGGTGATACAATGTGCTACAATGCTTATCAAAAGTTACATCATTTTGGGGGACATTTACATTACAAAGGAGAATTTGATTTATGTTTCAGGTTTTTGTTGATTCAGCGGCAAATCTGCCTGCTGTTACTGCGAAAAAATACGATATCCATGTCGTTTCTTTCGTCAATCTTGTGAATGGAAAAGAGCTGATCTGCTTCGACCCGGATCTGTCACCGGAAGAGGAGCTTGCAAAAGGAAAAGAATATTACAATGCCATGCGCACCGGCTGTGAAATCAAGACCGGACTGATCAGCACCGCAAATTTTGCGGATGCGTTCCGCACCGCTCTTGAGGCAGATCAGGATGTCATCTATCTTTCCTTAAGCAAAAACATCAGCGGAACTTATAACTCCGCAAGACTTGCTGCCGAGGAGCTTCTTGAGGAATACGGCGGAAAACGTAAAATCCGCCTCGTCGATTCCCTGAATGCCTCTCTTGCACAGGGCATCCTCGCCATCTATGCCAGCGAGATGCGCGATCAGGGCATGAACGTAGACGAAGCGGCAGATCTTCTGGAAACCTATGTTGGCAAAATGAACGGTGTTTTCACCGTCGGCGATCTGAAATATCTTTCCCGTACCGGAAGAATCAAGGGAAGTGTCGCTGTGGTCGGAAATATGCTGAAAATCAAACCGATTCTGCGTGGAAGTGAAGATGGCTATATTGTTTCCTATAAGAATGTCCGCGGACGCAAGGCCGTTTTAAATGAACTGATTCGTCTTTTCTGTGAAACGATCGAAGAACCGGAAACGCAGATCGTCGGAATCGCACATGCAGATGCCTATGAGGAATCTCTTTATATGATGGAAGAAATCCAGAAAAGAGTGAAGGTGCGTGAATTTATCAATACTTCTTACGATTACTGCACCGGAAGCCATGTCGGACCGGATACGATCGCTTTGTTCTATCTCGGAAAAGACCGCAGTCTTCTGTAAAAGGAGCAACCAGACTAACCACTGCTGTTCCCCTGTATTTTTCCGAAATTGCTGTAAACAGCGGAGATACTGTTTCTTCTTTCCATGCATAATTCCACCTGTTTTTCCACATACTACCCATACAGCACAAATTATGGAAAGTACATTGCGGAAACAGGAGGGATTTTTCATATGAAAGCGACGGGAATTGTTCGAAGGATTGATGATCTGGGGCGTGTGGTAGTTCCCAAGGAAATCCGACGCACGATGCGGATCCGGGAGGGACAGGCCATGGAAATTTATACCGGACGGGAGGGTGAGATTATCCTGAAGAAATACTCACCGATCGAAGAGCTGGCGGAATGCGCAGCAGGGTTTACAAAATCGATTTCAACGGTGACCGGGTGTCTCGTTTGTGTTTCGGATCAGGAACAGATTGTAGCGGCAAACGGGCCGGAACAGAAAAATTATCTTGGCAAGTCCATCAGCAGCCGGCTGGAGGAGGCGATTCTGAACCGGAAAACAGTACTTGCGCGTCCCGGTGAAAAGGCTTATTTTTCAATTTTAGAAAACACAGACAATACTACTCCTCTGCCGGAGCTCATTTTTCCGATTCTCTCCTCCGGTGATGCCATCGGTTCGGTCATTCTCTGCGGCAAAGACATGGAGTCCCTGCCGGGCGACACGGAAAAAAAGCTCCTCCAGGTAGCGGCAACGTATCTCGGACGGGAAATGGAAAACTAAACAGGGGATTTATCGAAGGCAATTTATCAAAGGCTTTTTGCATCATCCGCACCGGTTATGCAAGAGGCCTTTTCCTGTTATTCTGTAATTCGAGATATTCCAATTTTATCTTGCTATTTACACCTGCATTGTCTACAATAAAAATGACGTGCACGAAAACCTTCAACCGATACGCCCGAAGCTTTTCTGTGCCTGCTTTTATAAGCCGGGAAAAATTCCCGGAGTATCCTACATTACACAAGGAGGAATTTCCATTCATGAAATACATTGCAAAGAAATTCGGCTCTCTCCTTCTTACGCTGCTTCTTGTATCCTTTTTATCGTTCTTTGCCTTTTCCGTCATACCCGGAGATGCGGCAAAATCGCAGCTTGGAACGGAGGCGACGCCGGAGCGGATTGAGGCTCTGCAGAAGGAAATGGGGCTGGATCGGCCGGTTCTGGAACGATATGCTTCGTGGGTAACCGGCTTTTTTCATGGAGATCTCGGCACCTCGTATTCGTACTCGATGCCGGTCGGAGAACTGATCCGCGATAAAGTTCCGATTACCATCGCTATCACCGTTATCGCATTCCTGATGATCCTTGTTGTCTCGATTCCCATCGGCATTTTCACAGCACAGCACGCCGGAGGCCATCTGGACCGGCTGATCATGACGATCAATCAGGTGATCATGTCTGTGCCGGGATTTTTCATCGGTATTCTGATCACGTATCTTTTCGGTCTGATTCTCAAATGGTTTCAGCCGGGCGCCTATGTGCCGATTTCTGAAAATTTTTCCGGTTTTGTCGGTTATCTTGTTGCACCGTCTGCCGCCATTGCACTTCCGCGCTGTTCCATGGCTGTCAAAATGCTGCGCAGCTCTGTGCTCTCGCAGCTCGATGCCGACTATGTGCGCACCGCCTATTCCCGCGGAAACAGTACACGCCGTGTTATGTATCACCATGTGCTGAAAAACGCCCTGATTCCGGTACTGACCTTCTGGGGCATGACAATCGCAGATATTGTGGCAAACAGCATTATTCTGGAACAGGTTTTTTCGATTCCGGGCATGGGCAATCTTCTGATCACTTCGATCTCCAACCGCGATTACCCCGTGGTTCAGGGCATCCTTGTACTGATCGCCGCCCTCATTATTATCATCAATTTCGTGGTAGATCTGCTGTATGGCAGAATTGATCCGCGTATCCGCGTAAAAGACTGACGGGAGCTTTCGATCATCAGCTCCCGCGACCGAAAGGTCGTGGGAAGCCGCCCACGACAAAAGAAAGGGTTTTCATTATGAAAAAGAAACGCAATCTCACGCTGATCATCGGAGCTGTTCTCACCGCTTTTATGCTTCTGTTTCTTCTGATCGGCTTTTTCTACACACCGTACGACCCGGATGCAATGAACGGCGCAGCCAAGTTTGCTGCTCCCTCTCTGTCGCACCCGTTCGGCTGCGATCACTTTGGACGCGATATTTTCAGCCGCGTCTTAAAAGGAACCGGTACAACCTTCTTCGTCGCTTTCGCTACTCTGCTGCTCGGCGGAACCATTGGTGTTCTTGTCGGTGCGTTCACCGGGTATTTTGGCGGATGGATTGACGAAATCCTGATGCGCATAAACGATGTCATTGTTTCCTTTCCGGGAATCCTGCTGGCGCTGGTATTTATCGCGCTGCTGGGTCCCGGCAAATACAACGTGATCCTTGCACTCGGTATCGTATTCATTCCGAGCTTTGCACGTATCACCAGAAGCGAATTTCTCGCACGCAAAGATATGGACTATGTCAAAAGTGCCCGTCTGATGGGTGTTTCCCATCTTCGGATCATATTTGTACATATCCTGCCAAATACGGTCCCGTCCCTTCTTTCGATGGCAGCAATCGGTTTCAACAACGCCGTTCTCTCCGAGGCCGGCATGAGCTTTCTCGGCATCGGTGTCCAGCCGCCCGATGCCTCGCTTGGACGGATGCTCTCAGAATCCCAGACGTATCTGATGACTGCTCCCTGGGGCTCTGTTTTCCCCGGTCTTGCCGTCATTTTACTGGCGCTTGGCGTATCGCTCCTCGGCGACGGATTACAGAAGAAAGGCGGTAACTGATATGGCACTTCTCGATGTACGTGACTTAAAAATTGCATTTTACGATACCACGCCACCGACCGAAGTGGTAAAAGGCATCTCCTTTTCCCTCGAAGAAGGTGAGACGCTTGGCATTGTCGGGGAATCCGGTTCCGGCAAAACGCAGACAGCACTCTCCATTCTGCAGCTTTTAAAGGAAAATTCCGCCGTATCCGGCGGAGAAATTCTCTACGAAGGTTCTTCCGTTGCGCACGCTTCCAGCCAGGATCTGCAGCGCATCCGCGGAAAAGAAATCAGCATGATTTTTCAGGAACCGATGACCTCTTTAAATCCGGTTCTGACCATCGAAGAACAGATTGCAGAGGGACTGCTGATTCATGAGAGCTGCACACCGGCAGAACGTCATGAAAAGGTTCTTGCCATAATGCATGAGGTCGAGCTTCCCGACCCGGAAAAGCTTTGCAAAAAATACCCGCACCAGCTCTCCGGCGGTCAGCGCCAGAGGGTGATGATCGCTGCGGCACTCATTACAGAACCGAAGCTTCTGATTGCAGACGAGCCGACAACAGCTCTTGATGTGACGATTCAGTCGCAGATCTTAAAGCTGCTGAAAAAAATCAATGAACGCCATCACACGGCGATTCTTTTTATCTCACACGACCTCGGCGTCATCCGTTCGCTCTGTGACCGGGTCATCGTCATGAATCATGGGACGATTGTGGAATCCGGCAGTGTAGACGATGTCTTTTTCCACCCGAAGGAAGACTACACCCGCCGCCTGCTCGATGCAATTCCGAACCGACGAACATCGCTGCGAAAGCGAATCAAAATCGCTCCAACAGCTCAATGGCCGACATGCTCTGACAAAAAAGCTGCTCCGCCGGCGGAAAAGGAGGAATAACCCATGGAAAAAATCAGTCCGAACAACATTCTGAAAGTCAGCCATATTTCTGCCTCCTATCAGGAGGGAAAGCAGAGAAAAACGGTGCTTCATGATATCTCTTTCGAGCTTCATGAAAATGAAATTCTCGGTCTCGTCGGAGAGAGCGGATGCGGAAAATCGACACTCTCCAAAGTGATCTTAGGATTTATCCGCCCAGATGAAGGCGAAATAATTTCGCAGGTCGACCATCCGCAGATGATTTTCCAGGACCCGTTTTCTTCCCTGAATCCTGCGAAGAAAATCTCCTGGATTTTAGAAGAGCCGCTTCGGATGCAGAAGGTTCCAAAAGAAGAACGAAAAAAACGGGTTCTTGCGATGGCCGAAAGAGTCGGCCTCTCCGCAGAGCACCTGAAACGCCGCCCGCATGAGCTCTCCGGCGGCCAGCGCCAGAGAGTCAGCATCGCGGCCGCACTGATCCAGGGCTCACGCCTGATTCTTGCCGACGAACCGGTTTCCGCTCTCGATGTGACGATTCAGAAACAGATCATGGAACTGATGGTTCAGCTTCAGGAGGAGCTTCAGCTTTCGATTCTCTTTATCTCCCATGACCTCAACGTGATCTATCAGATGTGCGACCGGGTTCTCGTGATGAAAGAAGGCCGGATTGTGGAGAACGCGGAGACGGAAGAACTGTTTGCGCATCCGCAGAATGATTATACAAAGGAGCTTCTGGCGGCATCACCAGAGCTGTAGTTTTATTTCCAGCATTCTCTAAACACCCGAAGTACATTCTTGGAAAAGACCTTCTCGATCTCCTCATCTGTAAAGCCTTCGTGACTCATCACATCTGCGAGATGCTGCATATGCGCGGTGTCCGGCACATCCGTTTCACCGCTGAAACCGTCAAAATCGGTTCCAAGGCCGATGATATCGATACCGCCGACGTTGCGCAGATATTTCATATGGCGTACCATATCCATCGTCGATGCCTTTTTCGCTGCCGGCTCCTCCTCGCGCAGAAACGACGGACAGAAATTGATACCGGTGACGCCGCCACGCTCTGCGAGCTGACGAATCATTTCATCCGAAAGGTTTCTCAGATGGAAGCACGCGCCGCGCGCATTGGAATGGGACGCAATGACCGGACCTCTCGTATGCGCAAAAACGTCGCGGATTCCGGCATCATTTAAGTGTGATAAATCGATCACTATGCCGAGCCGCTCCATCTCCTCGACAAAGGCAATACCGGTCGATGTCAGCCCGTTTTCAAGATCCGGAAGATATGGCTTTCCCTCTTCCTGCGCCGGGTTCGGAAATCCAAGCTCATTCGGAAAGTTCCAGGTCAGCGTGGAAATCCGCACACCGAGATCATACAGTGTATGCAGCTTCTCTATGCTTCCCTCGTAGACACCACCCTCTTCGACGGTCATCACCGCACCTATTTTTCCTTCCTTCTGTACCTGCATCAGATCCGCATACGTTTTGATCTGACAAATGCGGTCCGGATACCGTTCCACCTCTGATTTCCAGAGATCAGCCAGCTTTCTCACATGCTCAAACGGTGTTTCGTCTTTCAGTCCCTTCAGGAACGTAAACAAAGAAAAGCACTGGCAGAGGCTGCCGCCCTTTTCCAGCTTATCCAGATTGATCTGAAGATCCGCATCCGCAAGATGCTCCTGTTTTTCCTTCCACTGCAGCGCCGGGATGGTGTCGCAGTGCATATCAATTACCTGAAACATGGCAATAATCCTCTTTTCTGTTTTTTCTCTATTCTATCATACTTCGCTGCATTCCTTCACAAAAACTGGAAGAAAACGTAAAAAACCGCCTGGCTCATGGTAAACCCATAAGGCTAGAGAAAATATATCTTTCCGGAATCGCAAAAAATTGGGGGTCCGCGTTTTTTCTCGAAAAAAACTTGCAAATCTCGTCTGAGATGATATACTTTTTGCATTGTGTTACTTTATGAAAGCACTGATCTTCCAAGAAAGTGCTTCTGCTTATGAAAAAGAAAGAGGTATCTATGCTCCAACTGATTGAAACCATCAACAATGCCGTGAACAATTTTATCTGGGGTGTTCCGGCTATGATCTGCATTTTCGGTGTCGGCCTTTACCTGAGTCTGCGCACCCGTTTTCTCCAGATTCGAAAATTCCCGTATGCGATCCGCACAACGCTCGGAAGAATGTTCCGCAAACGAGATGCTTCCGATGGCGCAATTACACCGTTCCAGGCGGTCTGTACAGCACTTGCCGCCACGGTCGGTACCGGTAATATTGCCGGTGTTGCCGGCGCTATCGCTATCGGCGGACCCGGTGCCGTGTTCTGGATGTGGGTTTCCGCCCTGCTCGGCATGTGTACGAAATTTGCCGAGGTAACACTGGCTGTTTTCTATCACGAGAAAAACGCCAACGGGGAACTCGTCGGCGGACCGATGTATTACATCAAAAACGGTCTCAGCAAAAAATGGCATTTTCTGGCCTATCTTTTCGCTGCTTTCGGTGTACTGACTGTGTTCGGAACCGGAAATGCAACGCAGGTCAACACCATCACAACCGCAGTCAACTCCGCACTGATGAATTACCATGTGATCTCAAAGGACGCGATCCCTACCTCCAACCTGATTCAGGGTATCATCATTGCGGTACTCGTAGCGCTGATCCTGCTCGGCGGTGTCAAACGGATCGCACAGGTAACAGAAAAGCTCGTTCCGTTTATGGCTCTGTTTTATATTGTCCTTGCCATCGGTGTAATTTTGCTGAATCTCAACCGGATTCCGTCTGTTTTCGTATCGATCCTTGAGGGCGCCTTCCGTCCCTCTGCTGTTACAGGTGGTATCGTCGGAAGCATGCTCATGAGTGTGAAAAAAGGTGTGTCCCGCGGTATTTTCTCAAACGAGGCAGGTCTTGGTACCGGTTCGATCGCGCACGCCTGTGCCGACACAAAAAAGCCGGTCAAACAGGGTATGTTTGGTATCTTTGAGGTATTTACTGATACGATTGTAATCTGTACCTTAACTGCACTTGTTATTCTCTGCAGCGGTACTTCCATCACCTACGGACAGGCTGCCGGCGCAGAGCTGACCATCAGCGGTTTTACCCTTACATACGGAAACTGGGTTTCGCTGCTCACCGCGTTCGCGATGTGTTGCTTCGCCTTTTCCACGATTCTCGGATGGGGACTTTACGGTGCACGCTGCATCGAGTTTTTGTTCTCCGAAAGAATCACAAAATATTTTATGGCCGCCTATGCGCTGGTTGCCATCCTTGGCGCCACCGCAAATCTCGGCCTGATGTGGAGCATTGCCGAGACCTTCAACGGCCTCATGGCGATCCCGAACCTGATTGCGCTCTTCCTGCTTTCGGGCAAGGTTGTGGAGCTTACCAAAGAATATTTTTCCGGAGAAGGCAAAACCCGGTAAAATTCCTTTTATCGCGGCGCATTCCCTTCTTCTGTAAGAAAATCATGTAAATTCGCCTTTTCCCTTGACAATCAGGTTACTACCCCTTACACTGTTAAAAGTTTATAACATGTTTACCAAAGAGGGAAAACCGGGAGGAACTTTTGAATGGAAAAATGGAATGAAGTAAAACTGGTGCCGGAGTTTTCGGAACAGGGCGTGGACTGCTACCGCCTCGCAGGCGGCGATTATGAGAACGAATACTATGTCGTTTCCGAAGCAGAGACAAGAAAGCTTCTGAACACACCGGAGGTTGTCGGATATGAGGTTTATCACTGCCTGATTCCGTCTACCTCACAGATGCTTTATTATTTTAAAGAGCAGGGAAAGGTAACCGCAGCCAACATCCTTTCCATCCTGCGCGGCGCTTTGAATTATCCGCTGGAGGAAAGCTGCTACCGTGAGCACATTCGTGTACATGACATCAGTTTTCTGTCAAGTGAGCGCGTCTTTAAAGAGGAAGAAATCGCAGGGCTGGAAATCAAATACAGCAAGCTGACGATGGTTCCGGGAAGCACACTTCTGATCGGCGATATCATCGCAACGGGTGAGACGCTGATCCACTGCCTGCGCTACGTAACCGATTTCTACCGTGAGCACGGTGCTTCCCTTCGTAACATTATCATCTTTACGATCGGCGGCACAACCGGAATCAAAATCCTGGAACGTCTCACAAAAGAAATCCGCGAGTTCTGGCCGGAGTTTGAAGGCTTTATCACCGTATATTACGAAGGAATCTTCAGCACCTATCAGGACAAGGGCGTATCCGGAATCAATCTGCCGGATGTCGATTTCTACTGGAAAGACGGTATCATTGCACCGGAGTTCCGAAGAGAAACGCTTTCCATGCGCGATCCGCTGTTTGAAAAATGCATCATCTACGATGGCGGTGCAAGACGCTATGAAATCCACGAGCATGTCGAGGAGGTTCTCGATTTCTGGAATAAAATGCTGGAGAGGGCCGACCGGATCGACTTTACCAAACTGCTCGAGGAGAAGCTCGGCTGCCCGCTTGGCGCATCCTACGAAGAGTGGATTCACATCAATCACTACGAAGAAATCGATGAACGTGTGACCAAATGGCTGTACCGCCAGGAAAAAGGCTATATTGCAAGCCTTGGCGATGCTGCCCTGAAAGAAATTGCGGCTGAACGAATTGAAGAGTTTACCGCAGCACTTCGCAAATACATGCTGTAACAAAAAACCATTTCTTACGGTTCGCTGAATTTCGGCGAACCGTAATCACAGTTTTCAGGAGATATTATGGAAAAAGAAAAGAAAGTAAGACAGAAAATCAACTGGAAAAAAGAAATGAAACTGGCTCCTGGATATATCGTGATCATCTTGTGGGTTATCTTTACATTTATGCTG
>ERZ779840.4511-NODE-4511-length-10212-cov-16.650094_pt1 | contig 10212 bp, 10 predicted proteins | sample MGYA00511561_ERZ779840 | MGnify/ENA primary metagenome ERZ779840 (study PRJEB29588, sample SAMEA2162036) | human gut metagenome | biome: human gut; feature: human-associated habitat; material: faeces | place: Denmark | collected 2008/2010 ...
TCATTTGTTTCACTCCCGTTTTTAATACTTAAATGTTCACCTTGATAAACGCGAATTTTACAGGGTATGAATGATATGAGAAGCAAGTTCTGCATTTTCTTTGTCTACAAAAATCTCTGTAATATACTGAGGCTTTATTCCAAAAGTCCCGATTTGTGCTCGCATCCGTGTTGCGTCAAAAACACTTCGCTGATTCACATCTTTGGTTTTGCAATAGCATTTGATTCCAGCCGCTGTCAAAGCATCTGTAATACGGTGGCAATAGGTTGAATCCGAAACCGTTGCTACCTGTGACTTGAAGAATCGTTCCAGCATGGTGAACCTCCTATGCAAAAAAGTTGGACGATGAGTACTTGATGAACCAACGTAGCAAATTCCGATTTATCAAATAAGAATTTCCGTCAATTTTTCTCTTGATGCGGCTCGCTTCTAAGAGTAGGAACGAACTGTTCTGTTGCCGGAGACGGACCATTCAGGTCGGTCTCCGGCAGTATTTTTGTTATCGCCTATTAAAAAACAGCCGGAACGACTTTCTGCTGCGCTACATCGATGATGCCGTATGTATTCAGTCTGAGTTTGGGAATGACCGGAAGGCTGACGAAGGCGAGGGTCATAAAGATGCCGATATCTTCCGCTACACCATGTGCCTTGAGGGCATCGTTCAGCGCCTGCATTTTCGCCGCAACGCTCTCTGCGCTTTCGGTGCTCATCAATCCGGCCACCGGAAGCGCAAGTTCTGCCACGACCTGTCCATCTGCCACAAACGCAAGTCCGCCTTTGTTTTTCCGCACAGTGTTGCCGGCCAGCATCATATCGGTATCGTTGTCCCCTGCCACAATCAGGTTATGGGAATCATGTGCGATGCTCGATGCAACGGCTCCGCATTTCAGGCTGAAGTTTCCTAAAAAGCCAATGCCCACATGGCCGGAGTGATGATGCCGCTCAAAAACGGCCAGTTTTACGATGTTGTGTTCCGGGTCCACACCGGGAGCTTTGCCCGGATGCCGTTGGAACGGGATGATTTTTTCCTCCGTAAGCAGCTCGCCCCGGTTCAGGCAGATGACACGCTCCTGCTCCCCGCTTTCCCGAAGTTCCAGGTCCTGCAGTGTGATCTCATCCAGATCAAAGGAATCCATAACGTGGGAAAATCTCACACGGTCGATGTCAAGCGGTGCGGGTTTCAGCGTTTTTCCGTGCTCGGCCACCAGCGTGCCATTCTTGTAAACCTGTTCGACCGTAAAGGATTCCAGATCAGAAACCACAACCAGATCTGCCCGGTACCCCGGTGCTACGGCACCGCGCTGCTTGAACCCAAAATACTGTGCCGGGACCAGCGTTGCCATTTTGACGGCCACTGCTGGGTCTGCGCCCAGCCGGATCGCTTTACGGATGTTGGAATCGATGTGTCCGCTGTCCAGCAGGTCACCGGGGTGCTTATCATCCGTCACCAGCATACAGCGGCTGCAATAGGGCTCCCGGAACAGCGGCATCAGGGCCTCCATATTTTTGGCAGCCGTTCCTTCCCGGATCATGATGTATTGTCCGCGCCGGAGTTTTTCCATGGCTTCCTCGATGTTGGAGCACTCGTGATCGGACTGAACGCCTGCCGCAATATAAGCATTCAGGTCCTTATCGCTCAAGAGCGGTGCATGGCCATCCACGATCTTTCCCGCTTCGGTGCAGTCGCGGATCTTCTGCAGGATCTTCGGGTCACAGCGCACCGTTCCGTAGGCATTCATCAGTTCCGCAAGCCCCAGCACACGGGGATCGCCGTAGTAAGGCCGGAGCTGTTCTGCGTTCAGCACCGCACCGGATTCATCCAGATCCGTGGCCGGAACACAGGAGGGCAGCATGAAATAAACCGAAAGGGTCAGATTTTTTGTCGTTTCCAGCATAAAATCCAAGCCTTCCAGCCCCGCAACGTTCGAGATCTCGTGTGGGTCTGTGACCACCGCAGTGGTACCGTGGGGCAGCACTGCCTGCTCGAAAGCCGGACCACAGAGCATGGAGCTTTCGATGTGGATATGCCCATCGATCAGGCCCGGGCAGACATATTTGCCGTGCAGATCAACTTCTTTCCGGCCATGATATGTGCCCACGCCCACGATCGAATTTCCGCTGATGGCAATATCAGCGGTGTCGATCTCATCGGTAAACACATTGACGATTCTGGCATTTTTCAAAACCAGATCGGCCAAAGCATCTCCTCTGCCTGCCGAGATCCGGCGTTTCAGCTCATCAGACTGCATAGAAACATCTCCTCTCTCTGAAGTTCGATTTTCTCACCTGTGGATTGGTTCTGCCATTATTCTACCACGCCTTGCCGCTGCGGAAAAGATGTCGGGAAACAAAAATGGCCCCGGAGGGCTTGTTACAGCTCTCCGGGGCCACTTTATGTGCGTTGTGCCTTGGCGCAGACCGTCAGCACTCCACTGCCACCTTGATCACGCCGTCCCGTTTCTTTTCAAACAGCTCGTAGCCCTCTGCGATCCGGCGCAGGGGGTAGGTGTGGGTGATGAGCGGTTCGGTATCGATCTTGCCTTCTGCGATGAGACGCAGCGTTTCTTCACAATCGCAGCCGTCCACGCCGCCGGTCTTAAAGGTGAGGTTTTTGCCGTACATTTCCGGCAGCGGCAGGGTCTGTGCCTTATCGTACAGCGCCACCACCGTCACAACGGCGTTGGGCCGTGCACACTCCCATGCCAGCCGGAAGGTGGAGTCTGCCCCTGCCACCTCCAGCACCACATCGGCCCCGCCGTGGTCGCTGTGGGCACGCACAAAGGCGGCGCAGTCCTCCGGCTGCACGGTGAGCACCTGCGGGTAGTGCCGACGGATGAACTGCAGGCGGCTTGCGTCCTTTTCACAGACGATGATGCGCTTGGGGCTGTGCAGCATGACGCACAGCAGCGTGCAGATGCCGGTCGGCCCTGCACCGAGGATCAGCACGGTATCCTCGGGGGTGATTTCCGAGATGCGTGCCGCCCAAAAGCCGGTGGCCAGCACATCGCCCACCAGCAGCGCCTGCCGATCGGTAACGCCGTCCGGGATCTTGTTCAGTCCCTGATCCGCAAAGGGCACCCGGACATACTCGGCCTGCCCGCCGTCGATGCGGCAGCCCAGCGCCCAGCCGCCGTTTTGATCGGTGCAGTTGTTCACAAAGCCTTTTTTGCAGAAAAAGCACTCTCCGCAGAAGGTCTCCACGTTCACCGTCACCCGGTCGCCGGGTTTCACATTGGTCACCGCACTGCCCACTTCTTCTACGATGCCCACCATCTCGTGCCCTACCGTGATGCCGGGCACCGCCCGGGGCACGCTGCCGTGCTTGATGTGCAGATCGCTGGAGCAGATACTGGCAAGGGTCACCTTTACAATGGCGTCCCGCTCGTGCTGCAGCACCGGCTTTGGTTTTTCCATCAGGGCAAACGTTCCCTCTGAAACATAGGTATAGGTCAGCATGCTTTTTACCTCCATGCGCTTTGATCTTTCCGAACGGAGTATACCGCAAAAGTCAGCCGCTCACCCGGCTCACAGGATATACTCCATCTGCCGTTCCTTTGTTTTCATACCCATTTTTTCGTAGAAGTGCTCTGCCGAGGTGTTTCCTGCCCAGACGTTCAGCGTCACCTCATAGCAGCCTTGCTCTTTTGCCTGCTGCTTTACATATTCAAACAGGCTTTCTCCGATGTGCTGTCCCCGTGCCTGCTGGTCAACGCACAAATCGTCGATGAAAAGTGACTTAAAGGGTTATAATTATCGAGGATAAAGCAAAGATGCGTTTACAAAATCAGAAAAGTATCGTATCTTTGTTACATATCGTATTCCCACTAAAAATAAAAGAAGGTGAAACTATGGCAAAATCCAACCAAGGAAAAATCACGGCACTGTACGAAAGGCTTTCCAGAGATGATGAGCTGCAAGGTGAATCTAACAGCATTCTGAATCAGAAAAAGTATCTGGAAGATTACGCTCGCAAAAACGGCTTTAACAACATCCAGCATTTTACGGACGATGGATACAGCGGAACGAATTTCAATCGTCCCGGCTTCCAGTCCATGATTGCCGAAATTGAAGCCGGGCACATTGCAACTGTCATTGTAAAGGACATGAGCCGTTTCGGACGCAATTATCTGGAAGTTGGATTTTACACAGAAATTCAGTTTCCTTCAAAGAGTGTTCGGTTCATCGCTATCAACAACAATGTTGACAGTGCCAATCCCACGGACAATGACTTTACCCCTTTCCTGAATATCATGAACGAGTGGTACGCTAAGGACACCAGCAATAAAATCCGTGCCGTTTTCAAATCGCGGATGCAGGATGGCAAACGGTGCAGCGGCAGTATTCCCTACGGTTATAAGCGGGTTTCCGGTGATAAGCAAACCCTTCACGTAGATGAGGAAGCAGCTTCCGTTGTCCGCAGGATCTTCGATATGGCAGCCAGCGGTGCCAGTCTTGCACAAATTGGCCAGACTCTTTCGGATGAAAAAGTGCTGATTCCGTCTGCATACGAAGAACAGCATCATCCCGAAGCTGCCCGAAACCATTCATACCATGATCCTTATCGGTGGAATACGACTACCTTGACCTATATTCTTGACCGGCAGGAATACCTCGGCCATACAGTGCTATGTAAAAGTATCCGTGAGAACTTCAAGTTGAAAAAGCGCCGTGCTGCAACCCCGGAAGAAAGGATTATATTCAAAAACACTCATGAGGCTATCATCGACCAAGAAACATGGGATAAAGCACAGAGGCTGCGCAAGAGGAATCCGAAAAAACTTCCGAGTGGAACATACTCGCACCGGTTAGCCGGAATGGTATTCTGCGCCGACTGTGGCTCCCGAATGAGCTTTTCCAGCCCCGAATCCAAACATCGGGATTCTGATGTGGTGTATGATTCGGATTCTTCATGGCAGTGCAGCAAATACCGTAATATGTACGTTTCCTGCACATCCCATTTTATCAAGACCTCAACCATTGAAGCCGCTATTCTCAATGCAATCAAAGCGATGACAAAAGAAATTATTGAAAATGAGGATGAATTTGCCGAGCAGCTTCAGGCTGCATAGGAAAACCAAAACACACAGGTATCTTCCGAGAGTAAAAAAGAACTGCATTCAGTTCAAAAAAGAATAGACGAGTTGGACGCTTTGATTCGGAGCCTATATGAAAACAGCGTCTTAGGAAAAATCCCCGAACGACAGTATCAGCGTTTGATGGCGCAATATGATGATGAACAAACTGTCTGCGAAGCTCGCATTGCCGAGTTGAAGAAAGAACTGGACAACGCTGAAACAACGAAGGTTGATCTGAAACGCTTTATCAAACTGATTCGGAAATACAAGGACTGTGACACGCTGACAGATGAAATGCTGTACGAACTGGTAGAAAAAGTGGTGATTCATTCCGCATCTGGCGGACGGACGATCTACCGTCAGCAGCAAATCGACATCTACTTCAATTTTATCGGTGATACGTTCCCTAGTCAAATTGAGATTAGTCGCGGCGACAAGAAAAATCTTACAGAACAGCAACTTGCCAAGCGTAAGAAATATCAGAAAACTGCCGGGGAAAACCGCAAAAAGAAACGTGCTGCTCTGCGTGAAGCTGCTAAAACTGATCCACAGGCGGCAGCAGAGTATGAAGTCCTCTTGCAGAAAGGCCGTGAACGATGCCGCAAGTATGCCCAAAATAAAAAGCTGGCTCAACAGGAGTCTGCTGATACAGTCCCCATTCAATTTGAACCATCTGAAGAAATGAAAGGAGAATCCGCATGAACGAACTGAAGAAATCCATCCATGACAACACTACCGGCCTGGACTACACCCTTGTCAATGACCACTATCTGCCGAACCTGACCGCAGCAGCCCCGGCAGAGCACCCCACCGGGCGGTGGGGCCGCTTACATAAGACGTACCTGAAGGAGCAGCACCCTGTCCGGTACAACCAACTGCTCCTGTCCGGTGAACTGGACGGCTATCTTGCCAAGCTAGACAAGCAGGTCGAGGAACAGCTTGCATTGACCATCCGGCAGATGCAGGAAGCCGAGGGCGTGACCGAAGCCCTGAAAGCCGCCGATCAACTGGAATGGGTGCGCCGGATGAACAATATTCGCAACCGGGCCGAAGAAATTGTTTATAACGAGATTGTTTACAAATAATCAGCTAGGAGGTTCTTTATGAAATCGTCAGAAGCAATCCCATTATATATTGTACGGTTTATGCGGCTTGATGACTATCCAGATGAAGAATACAATTACATTCGCAAGTCAGATGCAGAAAAACACTTTTCAATGTATGCTACTGACAATAGCGGGCTTTATTATGAAATTCAATTATCGGAAGTGAGAAATAAAACAGCGAAAATTTTGAATGCAAAACTGCTCCTTCCTTTGTCGCTCACCGAACTTCATATTCTAAAAGAATACGGAACATCGGATCAACTTGAAACTTGTATGGCTCTAAAGCTGTTAGTAGACCGCTGCCAGATTTCCAATCCTTATGCTGCTATAAATGCACGGGTAGCGATTGAACGCCTTTCGCCAAAGCAATATCTTCGTTTCTTTGCATCCCTTGAATCCCTGAAAGTATAAAAAGAGATAGCCGCCATGTGCCAAAACACAGGCGGCTATCTCTTTTTACGGAGCCTGATATGTACTTAGATAATTCTCAACACGCAATAACCAATCTTCTCTTGAAATCGCATTCGGCTTGAGTTTTTCGGCCCATTCACGACCGGGATGAATACAATCCCACGGTGAACGTTGCTGCTGATAACGTCCACTGCCGGGGTCGTGGTTTCCAAAGCCATCTATACATCTGTTCCATAGCGGCTTAAATCGCTCGATCATCATGGATTCTGCAAGCGGAATCCAAATGTCATCAACTACCAGAAAGCGGCATACAAAGTCATTTTCATCAAGATTGGATGCTTTTGAAACAGAAGTGAAATGTTCTGAAAGACGATTTGCAAGAGCTTGACCGTGGTCTACATTTACCCCAAAACCACCTTTTCTTGCACCCGCTGGAACAGCTTTACCTACATAAATCGGGACATTCCAACCATCTTGATTTAATTCAACTAATTTGCGATAAGGTTCAAAATCACCCTTATAGTAGATTGCATACACACCTGCACCAATAAAAGGCTCTGGCGGCAATTTCTGGACAGGAGTGTGCAGCATAGCTGATGCTACACTCTCTGCCAAATTTCGCTTATCAAGAGGATTGTAGGGAGTAATAACAGGAATATCACTTCTTGGCATGATGAACCTCCTCTAGTTGGGTTAAAACAGATACGCCAACCGCGTTGGCCAGCTTTACTGGAACTGCATTACCAATTTGGCGCATACTCTCCGTCCACGATGCAACAAACTTATAATCATCGGGGAAAGTCTGGATTCTTGCACTTTCACGAACCGTATAATACCGCACTTCACCAGAATCCAAAACCAGCATATTTTCTCCACCGGGAACACCGTGTGCGCCAGCCTTGATGGTTTTTGAAGGCTCATCTAGCACCGAGCCAGAGTGACCGGGATAGCTTTTAGCTCCTGCACGGAAGATGTGATTATCAAATTTTTGCGCATCGTTGCTTCGAGGGTCGGGTAAATCATGTAGCGCATCTCTGACGGTTTGCCAAGGAAACAGCTTTTTATCGGTACATTCAATAGCTGTGCGAACAGACCGCTCCATGTTTTTTGACAATGGCGATTCAGATGGTTTCAACAACTTGTGCTGCTCCCAGTAATCACCGGTAATCCATTTGGAATAAAGCAACGCTTCTTTAGAGTGTGTAGCTTTCGGAAAAGACCATTTTGCATCTATATCTTTTCTAAAGCCAACAATAACCACCCTGTGCCTGAGCTGGGGAACGCCATAATCGGCAGCATTCAACAGCCTAAATACAACATTATACTCGCAATCATCGTGACTGCTAGATGTGTGATGCTTTTCCAATAGTTCACGATGCTCTTCCCAAGTCATTCCAGCTGGCTTTTGGATGCTCGGATATGTCAACTGCAAAATAATATAACTGAAGTATAGGCTGAATGATTTTCTTAACAGTCCCTTGACATTTTCAAAGATAAAGACTTCGGGCATGATTTCTCTGACAGCCCGAACAGCTTCAGGAAACATATCACGCTTGTCATTATAGGCTTGAGCCTTTCCTCCCATAGAGAACGGCTGGCAGGGTGGGCCACCAGATACCATATTGATTTTTCCAGATAACCCATCATAGCAAACCGCACGAACATCCGCTTGATGGACATTCCACGATTCAATGCCTTTGTATCCAGCCTGAATGTTCGCCCTAATATTATCACAGGAATCTTTATCCCACTCATACAAAGCAGTGTGGTGGAATCCTGCTTTCTGCAAGCCAAGTGCCAAGCCACCTGTTCCGCAGAAAAGCTCGATTGACCTATTCTGTTGCACCTGACTACGCATCTCTCAACCATCCTCCAAGATAAAATGACATACAATATTAGTATATCGCATCCCCAACGATATTGCAACATAAAGCAGAGGACTTCCGCTTTTTTATCAAAAAAACACGTTTAATTGAACATTTCCAAGAGGTGTGGTATAATGAACTCCCCCTATTCGTACAACCAACCTCTGACCAAAGGAGCAAACATTGAAACTATTTGCAATCGGAAATGGAAGCGTATCGGATTACTTAAGAAGCAATATCAGTTCATTAAAAGATAAAATCGCTTCATACACTGACGAACAGATAATGAACAGCGATTTTGATGAATGGGTTGAATATCTTACGAAAAAGTATCAGGTTGAACCTATTACCTTTTTCGTTAATGCAACTACAAGAAGTTTGCATGAAACAACCATTCAACAGTACAATCCATGGAGCAGGATGGGAAGTGCCTATGGAGAGCCTGAATATTACAACTTGGATGGCTATAACATTGACTTCAAAATTCCCTTTGCTGGTGATTCGATTCTTCTTAAATGCCAACCGTCCACTTATACATTCACAAGTTATGAAATCGTAGACTTTCAACGCTCGACAGAGAGTAGCTATGGCTATATCACAATTCGCTTGTCTTATACAAACCAAGAAATAAAATCTTTTGGTGAGCAGCTAGAAGAAAAGATTGACACCGCTTTCAAAAACCGATTCAAAAATTTTGAAGAAACGAGTGGCTATGTAAACAACGAAGTTCGCAGCTATAATGAGCAGTTGGAATCAACAGTTCGGCAACTGTTAAATGAACGGAAAAATAAAGCATCAGACTTCTTTTCAATTAGCAAGGCATTGAAAATTCCACTCAATCTAAACTCGTCTGCACCTAATTTGACTCCTATTCCCTTAAAGAAACCACATCGGGCAAACCTGAACGAACCTAAGCAGCACGCACCCGAAAAGCAATACTATATTGATGATGCTGACTTTGAGAACATTGTCAGGATTATTCATATATGTGGAACGGCCTTGGAAGAAAGTGCCAGAACATTCAACCGTTTTAATGAAGAAGAACTACGCGATTATATCAAGGGAATACTAACCTCGCATTATGAAAATGCTGTAACAGGTGAAACTTTTAGACGTGTGGGCAAGACCGACATTCAAATCCAGCGTGATGATAAAGCCGCATTTATCGCCGAGTGTAAAGTTTGGCATGGAATAAAACTTTTCAGCGATGCTATTGATCAACTGTTTTGCTACGCAACATGGAAGGATACTAAACTTTCTCTTGTTGTTTTTAATAAGGATAACAAGAATTTTGCGGGTATTCAGCAGCAAGTACAGAATTGGATTAAGGAAAATTGCAAAAGCTATAAGCAATGGAACTCTAATATTTGGGATTGTGTGAAATATCGTGAGGACACTGGAAGAGATGTTCGATTAGCAATAGCACTGTACGATGTTTCCATCAAGGAACTCCCCAGTTCCAAAAAGAACTAAATACACTTCAGCAGGAACGGTAAAGCAGAGGTCGCTTTACCGTTCTTTTAATTCATAATAATAAGGAGCGTGATGCCATGACCCAACCGAAAACAGACCTTGCCTACCTCCGCAACGAAAAAGCCAAAGCAGAGCAGAAGCTGCGCTCATGCCAGCACCGTGAGAAGATTCTTGAACGCCAGATGTCAGAGCTGAACCGGAGAGAGCGTGTGCATCGTCTTTGCACTCGTGCCGGAATGCTGGAAAGCTTTCTGGTCTGTCCGGGAGAACTGACCGACGATC
>ERZ779840.4512-NODE-4512-length-10210-cov-11.047464_pt1 | contig 10210 bp, 8 predicted proteins | sample MGYA00511561_ERZ779840 | MGnify/ENA primary metagenome ERZ779840 (study PRJEB29588, sample SAMEA2162036) | human gut metagenome | biome: human gut; feature: human-associated habitat; material: faeces | place: Denmark | collected 2008/2010 ...
TGAATAAAAAAGTATTTAATTTAAAGAAGTTATATAGTATAATTATTTTGTTAATGAGGTGATAATATGTTAATACTTGCTAAATCAGTTTTATCTCTTATGATTGGTTTTTTAGCAACATTATTTTTAGGAGTTGTAATTGTTCCTATATTAAGAAAAAAACATATAGGACAAAGAGTAAGTGTATATTTAGAAGATTCTCATAAGAAAAAAGATGGTACGCCTACAATGGGTGGAATAATATTTATTTTATTTTCTATATCTATTAAATTAAATATAAAAACAATAAATACTGATATGTTAATAAATTTTATGTTTGCCACATTTTACATTGCTACACTATTTGTAATTGCAAAAATAGATAAAAAAGAGCATAGAATAGATAAAAAAATGATATTATTAGGATTTTTATTAATGGCAATATACATGATATATACATATATTGCTGACAAGAATAAAACAGTATATGGATACATTATATATTTATTTATAATCTGCATATTAATAATAGCAGATACCATATATATGAAGAGAAAAGCAAAACAAAGCTATACATTAAACATATTAATGTTATCTATGATAATGATATTATTTACATATGAAGGTGTATTTTTCTTTACAGTAAATTATACTTTGCTAATTATAGGGTTTAAATTGCTAATAAGCAAAATAGCAAATAAAAAAACAAGGTATGTAAAAACAGATAAAAAAACACAATTACAGATTCCTATAGCTTATTATATGTGTATTGCAAATATAATAATGCTTTTAATAACAAATTATTATATATTTTATTATATGTAAAAAAGGAATGAAAAAGATGAAAATTGGTGTAGATATAGGTGGAAGTCATGTTGCAATCGGAATAGTAAATAAAGACAAAATAATAAATAAAACAGAAGTAGAAATAAGCAGTAATATTATTGAAATAGAGGAATTTATAACCAAATATATTGTAAACTATATAGAAGAAGCAAAGAAAAAGGAAAGCGTAGAATTAATAGGAATAGCAACCCCTGGCAATGCTAAAAATGGTATTATATATGAGATTGTAAATTTGGGAATAAAAGAATTTAATATAACTAAAGAATTGCAACAATATTATAATGTACCAATACTTGTTAGGAATGATGCAAAATGCGCAGCAATGGCGGAAAAAATATATGGAAGTCTAAAAACATATGAAGATGCCGTATTTTTGTGTTTGGGTACAGGAATAGGAGCAGGAGTTTTTCTAGATAATAAATTATTAGTACCTAAAAAAAATACGGGATTTGAAATAGGACATATGATAATAGAAAAACATGGAAAACAGTGCAATTGCGGTAAATATGGATGTTTTGAGACATATTGTTCTATAAAAAGATTTAAACAAAACATAAGAGAAATATTAAAACTGGAAGAGGAAATTGAAGGAAAAGAACTATTGACAATCATAGAAGAAAACGAAGAAAATACGAAAGTAAAAAAAGAGATAAATGAATATATACAAAACCTAATAATTGGTTTATCAAACATAATAGACTTATTTGAGCCACAAGCCATAGCTATAGGAGGTGGATTTGTATATTACAAAAACATATTATATAATAAACTTTTAGAGGAGTATTACAATAAAAAATATGTATTTAATAAAGAATTTATGCCAGAAATAAAATTAGCCAGCTTAGGAAATGATGCAGGAATTATAGGCTCTGTTATAGATTTAAAATAACATTTTGAAAGGAACATAATAAAAATGAATTTATCAAATAAAAACATTGTTCATGTAAAAACGGATAATGTGGAATATATACAATTTAAAAGATTGCTAGAATATAAAAACATTGCCCATTGCTACACATTGAAAAGTGATGGGCAATTGAACTTTAAAACAGAAAATAATCCAATAATGTTGAAAAGCTACGAGAATATTTCTAAGGAATTAGAATTTACAGATATTATAAAACCTATGCAAAAACATACAGATAATGTTTTGACAATACAAGGTAAGCAAGAATTAGACGGAGTTGATGGATTAATAACTAATATCAAAAATGTAACATTGGCTACTACTTCAGCTGATTGTATATCTTTGCTTTTCTATGCTCCAAATAAAAATGTAATAGCAAATGTTCACTCAGGATGGAGAGGAACAGAAAAGGGAATATCTAAAATAACAGTAGAAAAAATGATGAATGAATTTAAATGTAATCCAGAAGATATCATTTGCTGTATTTGTCCAAGCATAAGAAGGTGTCATTTTGAGGTTGATACAGATGTAAAAGATATATTTTATAATAAATATAGTAATTTGCCAGAAATTAATGATATAATAAAAAAAGACCATGAACGTAATAAGTATTATATAGATACTGTATTAATAAATAAATGCATATTGAAAAAGTTGGGATTAATAGAAGAAAATATAATAGACAGCAATATATGCACAGTATGTAATAGCAATTTGCTACACTCATATAGAAAAGCTGGAGAAAATTCTGGAAGGAATATGGCAATAATCGAAATAAAAAAATAGAAAGAGACGAAGAAAATGTATGATAATTGGGAAGACTTAGAAAAAAGTATTTTAGAATGTAAAAAATGCAGATTATGCACAAATAGAACCAATATTGTATTTGGACAAGGAAATAAAAAGGCTAGGTTAATGTTTATTGGAGAAGGACCAGGGGCAGATGAAGATAAGCAAGGAATTCCATTTGTTGGAAAAGCGGGGCAACTTATGAATAATGCGTTTCAAGCATTAGAGATTAATAGAGAAGATGTATATATAGCTAATATAGTAAAGTGTAGACCACCATCCAATAGAGTACCAGAAGATGATGAAGTACAAACGTGTTTAAATTATTTAAGAAATCAAGTAATACTAATAAAACCAAAAATTATAGTGTTATTAGGAAGTACAGCATTAAAGAATATATTAGGAAAAGAGTATGGAATAACTGCGGTACGTGGAAATTGGATGGAGAAAAACGGCATTAAATATATGCCAACATGGCATCCGGCAGCTCTATTAAGAGATGAAAACAAAAAAATAGAATTTTGGCAAGATTTAAAAGAAGCTAAAAAATATATAGACAATAATATAGACTGGGAAGGGAAGAATTAAAAAATGGAAGCTGAATTAAAAGAAAAGGTAGAACAATGTTTGAACTGTAAAGTAAAACCATGTACTAAAGGTTGTCCATTAGAAAATAATATACCAGCCTTTATAGAAAAAGTAAAACAAGACAAGCTTGAAGAAGCATATGAAATACTTTCAGAAACAACTGTATTGCCAGCAATATGTGGAAGAATTTGTCCACATTATAAGCAATGTATGGGGAAATGTGTTCGCGGAATAAAGGGACAACCTGTAAATATAGGCGATATAGAAAAATACATAGGAGATATGTCAATTAAAAATAATTACAAACTTCCTAACTGTGAACAAGAAAGAAATGAAAAAATCGCAATAATTGGAAGCGGACCTGCAGGCCTTACATGTGCAGCGTTTTTAAGAAGAAACGGATTTAAAGTTACAATATATGAAAAATATAGTCAATTAGGTGGAATTTTAAGAAATGGTATTCCCAATTTTAGACTTGACAAAAGTATATTAGATAATACAATTCAAAAAATATTAGATCTAGGTATAGAAACAAAATGTGGAATGGAACTTGGAAAAAATCTTGACTTGAATGAATTGCAAAAAGAGTATAATGCAATATTTTTAGCAATAGGCGCAAACATCACTAAAAAAATGGAAATAAAAGGGGAAGAATTAACAGGAGTATATGGAGGAAATGAATTATTAGAATTAAATAACCACCCTACATATGTTGGAAAAAAAATTGCTGTAGTTGGGGGTGGCAATGTTGCCGTAGACTGTGCAAGAACAATTAATAAATTGGGAGCCAAAAGTGTAACTATAATATATAGAAGAGAAGAAGAGCAAATGCCGGCAGAAAAAAAAGAGATAGAAGATGCAAAAAAAGAAGGAGTTAGTTTCTTATTTAAACACAATATTACTCAAATAATAGGTAATGAAAAAGTAGAAAAAATAGAGTGCATAAAAACAGAACTTGTGCAGAAAGAAGGAGAAACAAGAAAATCACCAGTAGAAATTGAAGGCAGTAATTACACAATTGATATGGACTATGTTGTAATGGCATTGGGGTCAAAAACAGAAATAAATGTTGTAAAAAACCTAGGATTAGAGCTGACACAAGAAAAATATGTTAAAATAAATGATAAGAAACAAACATCTAACGAGAAAGTATTTGCAGGTGGAGATTTAGTAGGAGAAAAATCAACTGTAGCATGGGCAGCAAGAAGTGGAAGAGAAGCGGCAGAAAGTATGGGTCAATTTTTAAAGGGCTAAAATATTAACTGATAACAATTACAATAGAGAAAAGTGAAAAATACTTGAAAATTATGTAAATATGAGATATAATATAAGTGTCAACAGGCAAAAGAGGAGTTGTTATATAATATGTGCATAGAAAGGAAAAACATGAAAATAAGCAAAAAAAACAAACACTTTCCAATGCCAAAGGACCTATGGCGGGAAGCTCAGTGGCAACTGCTGATTGAGATAGTGGTAACTATCCTTTCAGATGTAGCAACATTTACAATACAACTGTCAAAATCCCAGATGCAGTTGGGAAGAGTAACAGTTGCATTGACAATTTTGCTACTGTACTATGTAAGTGATGTTTTCTTTACTGCATTGTCAAATGTGCAGAATGAAAAAGATCTTATCATTGAAGAGAGAGGAAAGATAGAAGCCGCCGAAATTGTAACTAAGCTTGCAATGAAGGTGCAAGGCAAAGTTTGGGATGGCAACGAAAGAATGTCTCACAGGGTAGTGATACAAAGTCTAAAAGAATATGTATTTGGAGAATGGAGAATGAGAATTGATGCTCCAAAGAAGATTTTTGACATTGTATCAGCAATCTACATCTGCATCGGATTTTGGATTGCTAGTCGAGAGGAAATCCAAGGCTTTAAGCTTTTCCCAGCAGTGGTGCTAATTGCATTAATCTGCAAGTGCCTTTTTTCCGCATATCGATTAAAAAAGCGGAAAGAAGTTCGAAAGAAACTAAAAGATATTTCTTTTGAAGAAAGGGAGATTGCTAACGACATTAATAATATACAGCCAGTTAATGATATACATATTAACTGGATGGTAGCAAGATATGTTGATTTTTTAAGCAAATCCTTTTTGATAAAGAAACAACTTAAGCGGAAGATTAACAGCATGGAACTGTTAAACAGTCTATTGGGTGTGATGATAATAGTGTTTATACTATTTTTTTCCATTAAAGATGTGGAAAAAAGTAATATTGATGCTACATTGATATTGTCAATAATGTCAATGGTTACAATTTATAATAAAGTCATATCCAAATTCAATAGGATATTGCGTGGAGTTGAGGATTGGAAAAACCAGCTCGAGGAACAAAGAAAGTATAATGATGAAGTTACGAAAATAATGGAAGTGGCATCATCATTAGAAAACGAGCAGGCAAAACCCAAAAGAGACATAGTTATAAGGCCATTTAAGGTTGAATATCCCAGAAAAGATGAAACTAGACCATTTACTCTTTCCTTGGATACATGCCTAGATATTCCGAATTCCTCAGTGGTAATGCTTGAGGGAGCAACTGGCTCTGGAAAAACAACTTTCATGAAATTTGTTACAGGAATGTTACGGATTGATGGATGCGAAAATCCTGTAATACCTAAGGCTGTTGAGCTTGGACAAGGCTCAAAACTTGGAAGTGGCAATATCCTGTCTGAGGTTACATGGGATAAAGTTGACGAGGGGAAGCTTATTCAAATACTGAAAGGGTTGCATCTCTACGAAGAAATTCAAGAGAATGCAGAAGATGTAATATCATATCTGGGGGAAACCACATATGATAACTATTCTTCGGGACAACAGCAAAGACGCCTAATTACGAGATTGTTGTATAATCTCGAAGAAAATATAGGGGTTGTTGGAATTGATGAAATGACAAACAACCTGAACGATGAAATTGCAGTACAGACAATGCAATATATATTGCAGTATTGCGAAGGAAGAACAGTTATTATATCTACTCACCAGGTAGATATAATGAAAAAATTTGCAGACATAGAAATAAAGTTTGCAAATGGTAAATGCCATATTATTAACTAAACAAACCCCCTAGCTATACTAAAGCTAGGGGGAACCTCATTGAAAAAGTTGGATATGATAAGATTACTTACAAATAACAATATTACTAGTAAATCTAAAATTAAAAAATGTTGGTACTTTAGCGTATGCCATTAAAGTGCTAATTTTCATTGTATCTTTTTTCGCCTTTTAAAGAAAATACATTTTTCAGGCTATGTAATATATTTTGCCATTTTGATGTATTTACAGGAACCAAAGAAACATTGTTTATAATAGAATCATACTTGATATCTAAGGCTTCCATTTGTTGAACATAATAATCATTAAAAAATGTATAACCATCAGTTGAACCTAAATAATTTTTAAAATTATATAATTTATATCTATATTCATCTATATCTGCTGTAGTTACTAGTTTTTTTATTTCATTGTCAAAATATGATGTAAAAATAATATTTTGTGTTTCAAAATACAATTTTTTTAATGTATTTTTATATGTTGAAATCTTTTTTCCATATTTTGCAGCTTGACTATCTGTACAAGAAATATTAAGCAATTTATTATTTAAGTTAATTATTTTTTCCTCTGCATACAAAATTCTATCTAACATATCTTGTACATAAAAGAAGACTTTTTCACCACATGCTTGTATTATATTTTGTTGAAACTGTGTTGTTGCAGAAAACATACTATCATAAAAGTCGTTTTCATTGGTTATATAAACAAGTTGAGCAACTAAATTGCAAAGTATAGGATAATAAGTTGGAGAAGTAGTAGAAAAAGCAATATCGTAATACTTAACCATCTCATAATTATGTCTTAATGCTTTAGAAGTAGCCAATTGAACAGCAGCTTCGTTTAAAGCCATACCATATTCTTTAGAACTAGTAAATACACATAATCCCAATTTCTTTAAATTTCCTCTTTTATCTTTAACCTCTTGCAAATAATGTATAACCTCATGAATAGCAAATTTTTCTATTTCATCAAGAGATAATCCTGCCCTAAAATATATAGAAGAATTTTTGTAAAAATAATTTGCTTCAGATAATCCTTCTGGCATTTCCGCATAATACATAGGAATTCTTGATATTGCAATAAATAGTTTTTGTGCTATAAAACGTTGGTTAGGGAATGCCCTACACAATTTTTGAGCAATGTTTTTTGCCAAAGTATTGATACTTAAAGTATCTAATTTATCTATAACTGTAATTCCATTTTTCTTTAATTCTTTTTCTATATTCATTTATTATTTCTCCTTAGTACATATTACAACATTATTATACAACAAAATACAAATAAAAACATTACAAAATAAATACGTTTATATTACAAAAATATTACAAACTATTTTACAACAATATTATAAATTTTATTTTTTACATAAATTTCTTTAACAATAGTTTTGTCTTTTAAATTGTTTATAACTGTTTGGTTATTATGAACAATTTCTTTAACAACACTTTCATTCGAATCTCTTACTATTTTGACAGTTGCTCTTAATTTACCATTAAACTGAATAGGTAATTCTATTTCATTATCTATAGTTTTACTTTCCTCGTACTTAGGCCATGTTGTTTCTGCAATGGTTTTGCTCTCGCCAATTTTTTCAAATAATTCTTCGGAAACGTGAGGGGCAAATGGATTTAGCAATTGTAAAAATGTTTTAAATTCTGCTTTATTTATTTTTTTTAGTTTATAAAACTCATTAACCATTGTCATAAAAGTAGAAATACAAGTATTAAACTTCATTTCCTCAATGTCTGCACTTACTTTTTTTATTGCTTTGTGCATCATTTTTTCAAATTCTGGCGAATATGTAGAACCTTCTACTAACATATCTTGCAAATTCCATACTCTGTCTAAGAATTTACCACAACCACGGATACTTTCCATAGACCAAGGAGCTGTTTGGTCAAATGGTCCCATAAACATTTCATAAACTCTAAAAGTATCAGCACCAAATTCTCCTATAATATCGTCAGGATTAACAACATTCCCTTTAGACTTTGACATTTTTTCACCATTTGATCCTAAAATCATGCCATGTGCAGTACGTTTTTGGTAAGGTTCCTTTGTTGAAACAACACCAATATCATATAAGAATTTATGCCAGAATCTTGAATATAGCAAATGCAAAGTAGTATGTTCCATTCCACCATTATACCAGTCAACAGGAGCCCAGTATTCTATAGCTTGCTTAGAAGCTAGTTCCTTGTCATTATGTGGATCCATATATCTTAAATAATACCAAGATGACCCAGCCCATTGTGGCATAGTGTCAGTTTCTCTTTTGGCAGGACCATGACAATGTGGACAAGTTGTATTAATCCAATCTGTTTGCTTTGCAAGTGGAGATTCACCATTTTCACTAGGTTCGTAATCCTGTATTTCTGGAAGTACCAAGGGCAATTCGTTTTCAGGAAGAGGACTCCAGCCACATTTCTCACAATATACCATAGGAATAGGCTCACCCCAATAACGTTGCCTAGAAAATACCCAGTCACGTAATTTATAATTTACTTTTCTTTTACCGATATTGTTTTCCTCTAAATAATTTATAACAGTGTTTATTGCCTGTTTGCAAGATAAATTATTTAAAAAGTCAGAATTAATAATAACTCCAGAGTTTACATCTGTAAAAGGCTCCTTATCAACTGAAACAGAATTAGAATTTGCAGGTTTTATAACTGGAATAATAGGCAAATTAAACTTTTTAGCAAATTCCCAGTCTCTACTATCATGGGCAGGAACGGCCATAATTGCACCTGTGCCATAAGTAATTAAAACATAATCAGAAGCCCATATAGGAATTTCTTTTCCTGTTAATGGATTAATAGCTTTAATTCCCTTTATTTCTACACCAGTTTTTTCTTTGTTTAATTCTGAACGTTCAAAATCAGATTTTAAGGCAGCAAGTCTTTTATATTCTTCAATTTCTTCTAAATTTGTTATTTTATCTTTAAATTTATTAATAAATTCGTGCTCTGGTGCAACTACCATATATGTTGCGCCAAACAAAGTGTCAGGTCTTGTAGTATAAACAATTAATTCTTCATTTGAATTAGCAATTTTAAATTTGACCTCAGCACCTTCACTTCTACCAATCCAATTAATTTGTTGAGTTTTAATTTTATCTAAAAAATCAACTTCCTCTAAATCATCTATTAATCTTTGGGCATATTCTGTTATTTTAAGCATCCATTGGCTTTTTTCCTTTTGAACAACTTCACTACCACATCTTTCACAAACACCATTTACAACTTCTTCATTTGCCAATCCTACTTTACATCCAGTACAATAGTTAATTGGCATAGTTGTTTTATAAGCTAATCCATGTTTATATAGTTGAATGAAAATCCATTGAGTCCATTTATAATAATTAGGGTCAGTGGTATTAATTTCTCTAGACCAATCAAAAGAGAAACCAAGAGCCTTTAATTGTTCTCTAAAATGATTTACGTTTTTTTCAGTAGTAATTTTAGGATGAATATGGTTTTTTATGGCATAATTTTCAGCAGGTAATCCAAATGCATCAAAGCCAATAGGGTAAAGAACATTATAACCCTCTAATCTTTTTTTCCTTGCAATAATATCTAAAGCAGTATAACTTCTAGGATGACCTACATGAAGTCCTTGACCAGATGGATAAGGAAATTCAACTAAACCATACCACTTTTTTAAAGAAGGATCTTCCTTAGCAAAAAATGTACCTTCGGTTTCCCATTTTTTCTGCCATTTCGGCTCGATTTTCTTAAAATTGTGTTTCATTGATGGTTCCTCCACATTTATTGTGCCTGTCATAGCTGTTCAATGCCTTCACAGCTATTGCCTGTCAACAAAATAACTGTCGGCTGATTCGCCTGTTTATCGCGCAGATCAGGCGCGTTATTTTGCAAAAATCCTTTTACCATTCTAATCCAACATAGTGGTTTTGTCAACGAGAAACCGCCTCTATTGCGGCCTGAAGCTGATTATCCTCGTCATGGGTATAATCCGTCCGGTTCAAAAGACTGGCATCCAGTTTTACCTCCACATCCGGCGTGATTCCCACGCCTGCCAGAC
>ERZ779840.4516-NODE-4516-length-10206-cov-3.321643_pt1 | contig 10206 bp, 5 predicted proteins | sample MGYA00511561_ERZ779840 | MGnify/ENA primary metagenome ERZ779840 (study PRJEB29588, sample SAMEA2162036) | human gut metagenome | biome: human gut; feature: human-associated habitat; material: faeces | place: Denmark | collected 2008/2010 ...
GGATAAAAATGTAGTCCACCTTTTTTCTCGCAAGCCATTCCATGTGCCCGTGCAGTAATTTTACCGGATAACAGGTCTCCTCCGCCGCCATCTCCTGTCCGAGCGCAATGATCTTATCGTCCGTCTCCGGCGACAGCAATACATTAAAGCCGAGAGTATTAAAATACTGGTACGCCATCGGGAAAAATTTATAAATCATGAGCGCACGCGGAATTCCCACAGTCTTTTTCCCCGGCAGCAGCGTTCCGTCATAGCCTGCCAGGAACCATTTCTGGCTCTTCCGGTAATTCTCCTCATTCCGGATGCTCTCCTTTTGGGATGTGCCACCCTGCTCTTTTGCCGCGAGCGCCGCTCCGTATGCCCCGGTCACATCGTAAAACGGCGTGATGTGAAGCCGTTCTCCAAACACTTCATAGAAAGCCGCAACGATTCCCTCGTTATGCACGACTCCGCCCTGAAGGCAGATATGTTCTCCCTTGCGCTTATTGCCGACTACCCTGTTTAAATAGTTTCTGACAATCGAGCGGCACAGCCCTGCACAGATATCCTCCTTGTCCGTGCCTGCCGCAAGCTCCGCTGCAATCTTGGATTCCATCAACACGGTGCAGCGCTCTCCCAGATCGATCGGCACATTTGCTTTCAAGGCACTGTTTCCGATCTCCTCCAGCGATACTTCCATGCGGTTCGCCTGTTCCTCGACGAAGGAGCCCGTACCCGCCGCACACACTTTGTTCATCTCGAAATCGACGACCTGACCGTCCCGGATACTGATGTATTTGGAGTCCTGACCGCCGATCTCAAACACGGTATCCACCTCCGGGCACAGATGGGCAGTCGCGCGCGCCTGCGCCGTGATCTCATCCAACACCGTGCCTGCACCGGTCTTCTCCGCGATATAGTACCGCCCCGATCCCGTGACACCAATGCCTTCCCACGTGAGTGCTTCCCCGTATTTCCGCTTTAACTGTGCCATTCCCTGCTGCACCGCGCCGAGAGGATTGCCGCGCGTTCTAAGATACAGATCGTCAATGACGGCTCCGTCCTCCCCCGTCAGCACAAGGTTTGTGCTCGTGGATCCCACGTCAATCCCGAGCCAGAGCTTTTCCCCGCCACGTAACGGTCTGGTCCGGTGAAGTGCCTCCTTCTCGTAGTCATATCGCGGCAGCGCCTTTCTTTTTTGCTCCTCATCCGCCACCTCCCTGCGGATCGGGTGTTTCCAGTCGAAGGTCAGCTTCCCGCGGCATGCACAGGCTGCGATTCCGGCAGCAGACACCACAGCTCCCTCTTCCCCGCAAAGCAGTTCTTCCTCTTTTAATCCGAAGATATCACAGATGGCGAGGCGCACGCCTTCATTATAGGCAACGCCTCCCGTCACAAGCACCGGCGGCTGTACCGGAAGTTTCCGCACGACCGCAGATTTAAAATTGCGGATCACGGCATAGGAAAGTCCGAGCAGAATATCTTCCACCGGCACACCTTCCTGCTGTCTGTGGATCAGGTCTGTCTTGGCGAACACGCTGCACCGTCCCGCAAGCCGCGGCACACTTTTCGCCCGTCTGACATACTCCGAGTAGGCGGACAGCGGAAGTCCGAGCCGGTACATCTGATCCTCGAAAAATGCTCCCGTTCCGGCGGCACATTCCCCGTTCATGGCGTAGGAGAGCGTCTCTCCCTCACGGATTCCGGTAAGGAAGCAGGAATTCTGTGCTCCCATCTCTACGATGCTTCCCGCGTCCGGATAGAGCATTCTCTGTCCTTCCAGAAGGCTGCTGATGCGGTTGATCTGCACTTCCTTTTGGATCCCCGGATACAAACAGACTGCACCGGGATTGACCGCTGCATACAAAATCCTGTCGCCGCACGATGTCTCCACCTGCCCAAGCATGTCCACAAGATTCTGATACAGTTCTCCGCGATGCAGTCTGTAATCTTTATATATGATGTTTTCGCCTTCGACAACAGCGATGGAAATACTTCCATTTCCGATGTCGATTCCAAGTCCTGCTTCTCTCATTGCTTTCCTCCGAAATTGCCTCTTACGCATAGTTAGAATATTCTAACTAAATGTATCACATTGCAAGAGCCGTTTCGGTTGCAAAAGCAACGGAATCAGTTTTCTATTAGAGAAAGATTCTCAAATAGTTCGATCAGTCTAACTTCAATCCTGCCAGAAGCGAGCCAAGGCTGGTTCCTGTTGATGTGTGGTCTGTGTATGCCTCCAGATCTTCCACGCCTTCGGTATCTACCATCTCCTCTGCCAGCGCCTTCATGGACAGGCTGATCTTATTGTCGTTGGTATTCAATACCTTTGCCTTAACCTTCTCTCCGACCTTAAGTACTTCGGACGGCTTTCCGATTCTGCGCTCACAGATCTGTGAGATGTGCACCAGTCCGCTCAGTCCGTTGCCCAGATCAATAAATGCGCCGTACGGCATCAGGCTCTCGACAGTTCCCTCAAGCACGGTTCCCGGCACGATCATAGAGATCTTGTGATTACGCTCCTCCGCCTCTGCCTCGAGTGCGACCGCCTTTCCGGAAAGCACGAGTTTTTCACGCTCCTCATCCACCGTAATGACCCGGACCGGAATCTCTTTTCCAACCCAGCTCTCCGTATCCTCCACATAAGCGGATGTGATCTGGGATGCCGGAATGAACGCGCGGATCCCCTCAAGATATGCCACAACGCCTGCCTTCACGCTCTCCTTGATGCGGACGGTTACCGTTGTACCCTCCTCCATCATCTCTTTGAGCTTCTCCCATGCCTGCTCTTCATTGGCTTCCCTGCGGGAGAGAAGAATGTTGCCTGCGCCGTCGTCTACCCGGATCACGGTCGCCTCGATCGTATCCCCCACATGCACAGCCTCCGCCAGTGAGAAATCCGGATCGCTGCTCATCTCCTCCGCACTGATAAATCCCGGTGCATAATATTTCAGGTCAAGCGTAACGCCCTCCTCGTTGACATCGATCACCGTGCCGGTTAAAATATCTCCCTCTCTGATTCTGCGGAAAGAAGCTTCTAACTCCTCCTTGTAATCATCCATTGATTCCATGTGTCTTAAACCTCCATCTCTTTTTCTACCTGTAGTGTACCACATTTCAGTCTGATTACAACCTTGAATAAATCACCATCCACCTCGATTGACAGTTTTCCGCCCTGCGCCTCGGTAAAACTTCTGGCAATCGCAAGTCCCAGACCCGAGCCTTCCGTGCCGCGCGAAGTATCGCCGCGCACGAAGCGCTCCGTGATCTCCTCCGGATCAAAATTCAGTTCCGTTGCCGACATATTTTTGATCGTAATCTCCACGAATCTCTCCGGTGCCATCCCGTATTCCTGTACCTGCACGTACACACGGCTCTGCGGCATCGCATATTTCTGGATATTGACAAACAGATTTTCAAAGATGCGGAATGTCTTCTGATTGTCAAGCACCACGATCACTTTTTCCTCCGGCACATCCCATCGCAGCACAAGCCCCATCGCCGCAAAGCGCTCCGTATGCTCCACCGCAACCTGCTTTAACAGATTCACCACATCGACTTCCATCGGATGCAGCACAATATTGTTGCTGGTCGCCTTGCTGACCTCAAAAAGATCCTCGATCAATATTTTTAACCGCTGGCTCTTTTTATCGAGCGTCTCAATGTATGACCTGCGCTCCTCCTCCGTGATGTCCTCCTTCTTTAGCAGTTCCACGTAGGTTGTGATCGCCGTGAGCGGTGTTTTTAAATCATGGGAAACGTTCGTGATGAGATCCGTTTTCATGCGCTGGCTCTTCACTTCCTCATCCACCGCCTTCTTAAATCCGTCGCGCACCCTGGAAAGCTCCACCTTCATCGGCTCATATATTCCCAGATCCTCGGTGATCTCCGTGGCCAGATCTCCGTCCGCCATCCGGCTTACACTGCGCAGCAGCGCCTGATAGTCTCTGCCGATCCTGTCATAATATTTTTTGATAAAACAGAACACAAAGATGGAGTACACGATCAGCGCGCCGATGCCGAAAAACCACATCATTGAGCAGAGCGACAGCACCGCAAAGTTGATCAGCACGATTTTCCAGATCGTCTTTATGGATTTTTCTGAAAAATCCACATGCGCCACCTCATAGCGGAACGTGTTCCACAATTTTTTCAACCCCGGAAAAATCTGATAAATCAGGCTGTACTGTCTGATATATTCCCTGACTCCCATGGAAAATACCGGACGCAGTACGCGAAGCGCCGCGTACCAGATGCCATACAAAAACAGGAGCGGAACCATCATCTGTCCAAGCTGTAAGACGGCTCTCCAGGCATTGTTTCCAAGTAAAACATCCACTCCTTCGCTGTAATAGGAATAGCTTCTTATGATATCGTAGAAGTTTTCCTCCATACATGCCATGCAGCAGACGGCAATCACCGCCACCTCCATGAGATACCATTTCCCCGGGCGTTGCATTGGTATGTCTTCGTTCCAGATGCGCCTGCTCGTCATAAGAAACATCCATCCCGCCACCGCAGCAAGGCTTACCAGAAGCAAAATGCTTCCTCCTGACGCACGGTACACCAACACCACCTGCGTCCAGTAATTCGCCATATCCCCATACGGATCTCCCAAGGAAATCGTGTCGCTTGTTGATACCGGAAGTCCAAAGATGACTTTAAAGTCCTTCGGTCCCTGCAACTGACCCGCTTCCACATATCCGCCCAGCGACTGTCCCAAAAGATTTTCCCGGTCTACATTCTGAAACGCCTTGATCAGAACGCTGCCGCTGATATTTTCGTCGTACAGCGGTGTCACTTCCAGCGCGCCCTCTTTGTCAAAGGATAAGCATACGATGTCCGTATAATACTGCTTTATCTTCTCCGTCACAGTTCCATCCACGCATGTCTCGAGCGGCTGATCCGTATTTTTCACGCAGTCGGCACTGCTTTTGTATACACAATAATCGATGTTCCAGCTGTCACTCTCAAACTGGCTTTTCCATTCGTCAAACGTAGAGGTTACCGTGTCCTTTACATACTGGTAATCTTCATCATCCGTCGGCAGATTCAAAAACAGTCCGCCTGCATCTGCCTGCCCGCTCCGCTCCATCTGCTCTACATACAGGACATAGCTGCCCTGATAGAGTGTCTGTACCGTATCGTTGTCCACGCTGTCCGAGGACTCGCGCATCATCTCCGCTTTCTGCTGCTCTTTCTGTCTCTCAGCCGTCCGGTACACCACCGGAAAAAAACACATGGTAATGATCGTGATGAAAATGATTCCCGCGATCGCTATGATAATCCGCTTGCTGCTGTTTACGGCATTGCTGTTGTTGCTGCTGTTGCCGGCACCATTATTTCTGCTGGCACCACTGTTGCTGCTGGCATCGTTATTTGCGCTGACATTGTTATTGCCGGCACCGTTGTTTCTATTGTTGTTTTTCAATTTTATATCCAACACCCCACACCACCTTTAAGTATTTTGGATCTCTCGGATTGATCTCAATCTTGTCCCGGATATTTCTCACATGCACCATAATCGTATCGGTATTGATCGCCTTTTCATTCCACACGCGCTCATAGATCTCGTCCGCCGAATATACACGCCCCGGTGTCCGGATTAAGAGCGCAAGTATCTTGAACTCAATCGGCGTCATCTTCACCGGTTTTCCATCCACAAACACCTCCACGGTGTCCTCATTCAGTTCCAGTCCTCCGATCACATGAATCCGGTCGTTCTTTTCCTCCTTCGGACTCCTGTTTGCAAACTGCGTATACCGGCGGAGCTGGGAATTGACGCGCGCCATCAGTTCCAACGGTGTAAACGGCTTGGTCACATAATCATCCGCCCCGATATTTAATCCGATTACCTTGTCAGTCTCCTCCGATTTTGCCGAGAGCATAATGACCGGAAAGTCATATTTTTCCCGCAGCTTCATGGTCATTGTAACGCCGTCCATGCGCGGCATCATGATGTCGACGATCGCCAGCGAGATCTTCTCCCGCTCCATCACCTCAAGTCCTTCCACGCCGTCTGCCGCCTTGAATACGTTGTAATTCTGACTCTTTAAAAAGATTTCAATTCCGTCCCTGATTTCTTTATCATCCTCAACAATTAAAATGTTATATTGTTCCATTTTTCCGCTCCTGCTCTTGTTCTCTTTTCTGCTATCATAACACATCCGCCGCAGAATCACACGCCTCCCCGTGCATTGATTACATTTTACCTGATCTGCCGCAAAATTCCCCGCAGAAATACCCGAAGAATTTCTAAAGAATTATTTAGAATTATTATCTTGACAACTGCCACTTCGTAGTGTATAGTAATACAAGTGCTGAGGCAACTCACACAGATGCTGCTGTGGCTCAGTCGGTAGAGCGTCGCATTGGTAGTGCGGAGGTCACGGGTCCGATTCCCGTCAGCAGCTTCATTGAGAAGAAGCGCAAATCCTTGAATGAAAGGGTTTGCGCTTTTTTGTGCTATGGTGTTACAGTGTTACGGTATTATGACGAATGTATTGTGATGGAAGTCTGGATGAGGGGGGGAATATACGGTTGAGGCGTTAATGCTATCTCGTGGCCAAGGGGAAAGTAGGAAAACTTTTTCTCGTCCTGCGGGTCTCAACGATACTTTTCTACTCTTGGACCCGATTTTTGCTTCTATGCGGGTCTGGTTCGCACTTTTTCTCTTCTCAGACCCGGATTGCTCTTTCCTTCCGGCATTATGTCAACCTTTTTCCATTCTTTCCGGGTCTGGCACGCACTTTTTCTGCTCTGGGACCCAATTTTTGCTTCTATACGGGTCTGGTTCGCACTTTTTCTCTTCTCAGACCCGGGGTGCTCTTCTCTTCTGGCATTATGTCAACCTTTTTCCCATTCTCTACGGGTCTGGCACGCGATTTTTCTCCTCTGGAACTTCGCCTTTTCCTTCTATCAGCCCCGGATTCCAATTTGTTTGACGATTCTTCACACATTTTTCAACACTGCTTCATACCTTTTTCACATTTATCCGGTATCTTAATCATTGTCAAGAGGAAATCCCCATTGACACAATTTCTTTTTCATAATATGGCCGGTAAGTACCCCACATCTTACCGACTTCTCCTTCTTTTTATAAAATGATAAACGTACAAAACGCCTCACCATCCGGTGAGGCGTTTTGCGTATTCCTGTTGAATACCCAGATTCTGTCAACTTCTCCTTTACTACATGCGATTCATCATCTTAATGTGTGACTTGAACAGGGAATAATATTTCATTCCCTTGTCCTTGCCATAATGTCCCTGCAATGCTGCTCTTAATGAATTAAGGTTCTTTCTCTTTGTATTTGCTTTATACAAAAACGAAGAAAAATCTTCCGGACAGTCCATTTTCGGATCACTGTAAGCAAATACCGTCTGACAGTAAACATCAAACTTCTCTTCCTCACTGATCGCAGTCTGATTTACACGACAGATTGCATACGCAGAACTGTTTTTTGCCTCCTGATAAAGTTCTTTTCCAATATCTTCACCAAAGAACAATACCAGCGCATTGTGAAAATCTGCAAGCCGATCCTTACTGATGCAGGTAAGCAGACTGCGAATGACATCGTCATGTTCCTGTGAGATCTTTGTCTTTTCAACTGCTTCCTTACGCGGATCTGTAAATGGCAGTTTCTGATCCGCATTTACAGTTTCATCCGGCCTCATGATTTCATCCGGTATCTCCATCTGGATTTCTCCCGGTTCTGACTGTTCATCTGTTCCTGCAGTTTTTTCCGTCTGTGCCGTTTCTTTTATTTTTGCTGTTTCCATCTGCTCTAGAGTTTCCTCTGGTTCTGCCATTTTATCCGGTTTTCCGGCTTCACCCGGTTCTGCTGTCTCATCCGGTTTTCCGGCTTTTCCCTGCTCCAACACTCCGGTCAGTTCTGCAGTCTCCATCATTTCTGAGGCTTCATTCAGTTTTGAGACTTCATTTAACTCTGAAACTCCATTCAGCTTTTCGACCTCACCCGGCTCTTCGCTTTTATCCGTTTCTGTCATCTCATTCATCTTTGCTGTCACAATCTCAGCTTCATCTGCCAGACTTCCAGCCACGTCCCCGGCGTTCTTCTCCTCCGCTTCAAAGAAAATTTCTCTTTCTCCATTCGTCTTTGCTTTTTGCTGCAGTCTGCGGTTTAATTCCTTTCCGCTCAAACGCTGCACCGGCATGTTACGCTGTTTCCAGTAGCGTACGGCTGCATCAAATCCGGTATCATTTGAAACGATCACATAGCTGTTTGCCTGATTCTCACACAACAAGTATCCAAGCTGTGTAACAAGCTGGAAATCCAGTGCATTGCTTCCCTCAAAACATTTTATAAACTCTGCTTCTTTCTCCGTCTCCTTCAGTAACCTCACATTTTCGTAATTCATATGCGGACTTTTCTGCGTATAAAATACGATCACTTCCTCATCGGGCTGTGATGCTACCAGTAACGGCACCCATATATCGCCTACATTCTCACTGTCAACCAAATATATTCTTTTCATCTGATCACCGGCTGATTGAAACAGTTTTATTATAACATAAGACGGAATGAAGCCTCCACTCTTTTTTACAAAATATCAATATATTCTCCTGCAAGCGCTTTGTTCATACTGCGCACTGCACAGAATTTTCCACACATGGAACAGGTGTCCTCATGCTCCGGTTTTCTACTGTTCCAGATTGCTTTTGCGGTTTCCGGATCAATCGCACATTCCCACTGCGCATCCCAGTCTAAGACGCGTCTTGCGTCTGCCATCTTATCATCGATCTCTCTCGCACCACGGACTCCTTTTGCGATGTCTGCAGCGTGTGCCGCGATCTTTGATGCAATGATTCCCTGTTTTACATCCTCCACATTTGGAAGTGCCAAGTGTTCTGCCGGTGTGACATAGCATAAAAATGCTGCTCCGTTTTGTGCTGCAATCGCCCCGCCGATTGCGGATGTGATATGGTCATATCCCGGTGCGATATCAGTGACAAGTGGTCCTAACACATAAAATGGTGCTCCCATGCAGATGCTTTGCTGGATCTTCATATTTGCTGCGATCTGATCCATCGGCATATGTCCCGGTCCTTCTACCATGACCTGTACATCTTTCTCCCATGCGCGTTTTGTCAGCTCTCCAAGTCTTACTAACTCTTCGATCTGACAGACATCGGATGCATCTGCGAGACATCCCGGACGGCAGGCATCTCCAAGTGAAATGGTAACATCATGCTCACGGCAGATTTCAAGGATCTCATCATAATATTCATAAAACGGATTTTCCTCCCCCGTCATGCACATCCATGCAAATACAAGGGAACCGCCGCGGGAAACGATGTTCATTTTACGTTTATGTTTCCGGATCTGCTCGATTGTCTTTCTTGTAATTCCGCAGTGCAGTGTCACAAAATCCACACCATCTTCCGCATGCAGACGCACCACATCAATAAAATCTTTTGCGGTCAGTGTCGCAAGATCTCTCTGGTAATGGATCACAGAATCATAGATCGGCACGGTACCGATCATTGCCGGACATTCTGCAGTCAGTTTTCTGCGGAACGGAATCGTATTGCCGTGGGAAGATAAATCCATGATGGCATGTGCACCCATGTTGACAGCCGCCATCACTTTCTCCATCTCCACATCATAATCCTTGCAGTCTCTCGATACACCGAGATTGACATTGATCTTCGTGCGTAACATTGATCCTACACCTTCCGGATCAATGCAGGTGTGATGCTTGTTGGCGCAGATTGCTACTTTTCCCTCTGCTACAAGCGGCATCAGCTCTTCTACGGTCATGCGCTCTTTTTTCGCTACAATTTCTAATTCTTTGGTCACGATGCCTCTGCGTGCGGCATCCATCTGTGTGGTATACTGTTCCATACGTTTTTCTCCTTTTTCGCATGGGGGACTGCTTGAACCACTGTCTGGCAAACGAATTCTCCACGTCAAAAAATCTCCTGCCGCAAGCGCGACAGGAGATAGCATCTTCCCAATACGCTCCCTACGACAGTATTAACTGACAGGTTCAAAGAGTCAGGTTTTAACCTTCTCAACCGCAATCCCTCCGGGCATTCTCCCGGACATGCAGTCCCTCTGCGTTGTTTTCTATTAAGTTTTATCGACTTGTTCAGTCTAGCCTAATCTGTGACGGTTGTCAATATTTGTACAACAAAAAAGACAGCCACTGCTGTCTTTTTTAGGAGAAGGTATTTTTACTATGGGGTATAGCAAAAACTATA
>ERZ779840.4524-NODE-4524-length-10196-cov-2.693521_pt1 | contig 10196 bp, 7 predicted proteins | sample MGYA00511561_ERZ779840 | MGnify/ENA primary metagenome ERZ779840 (study PRJEB29588, sample SAMEA2162036) | human gut metagenome | biome: human gut; feature: human-associated habitat; material: faeces | place: Denmark | collected 2008/2010 ...
CAAGGCCGGCCTAACTTTTGTTTCCCATCGGCAGCAGCGGCATTACCATCCACTATACAGTTGCGAAATACATATCCGAACCTCACATTTTTATGGGAGGGAGCAACTATTACAGAACCACTGCGTACATTATATAATGTACAATTCTCAAGCAAAGCATCTCCACTGCCATAAAAGTAATCTACCGCGCCCTCAATCCAGCAATCTTTCGCATAAAGACGGTGAGAGTCAGTTCTGGAAGTCATCCAGGTGTCCTGAAAAGATCGAAAAATGCAATTATTGTATGCAGCACAATCAGCTTGGCTACTCATAGCCAAAGCTTGAGGACCATTTTGGCTATCTACCCCCCAGTCATTAAGATAAGAGATATTCTCCGTATAAAAATGGGCTCCCTTCACATAAACAACGCTGCCTTCTAATTTGTAAACTTCGGAGGAAGGATTATGAACAGAATGTTTCCAGTAAGCGGTTTTCTCGGGTGCAGTACCTTCTTCGGGTTTTCCGCCCACATTGAGAAGGTGATGGATGATCGTCTTATCCTTATCCTGCCCAATGAGATGAATGTAAGTCTTGGTCTCAGGGATAATTACCTGTTCACGGTACGAACCGTTCTTTACGAAAATGAGCCATGGTTCCCGCCGGTTCTCCGGTACCGCATCTACGGCAGACTGAATAGTTGCATAGTCGCCGCTGCCATCCTGAGCCACTACTGCCTGAAATGGAGAGACTGCTTCCTTATCCTGTGCACATCCTCCGGATAAGATTCCGACAAGTAGTACAGTAAAAATAATCTTCTTCATACTTCTATGTTTGATAATTGTTTCTTGATTCCTATGGTACGAGACTGTTCATATAGACTTCCAAATTGGTATAACCTTCCTTACTCAATGTAGCAGTAACACCATCGGAAGCATCCTTCGGATTCAGCCCATGAGCCGTTTCCCATACATCCGGAATACCATCTCCGTCAGTATCTTTTAGTTCATCGGCTGTAACACCGCCATTCGTTAATTCCGGCCAGGCGCTAGTAGCTCCCTCCGGTTTCACATCTGCCGGTAAGTCGATCAATCCGGGAGCATTTTCAGCACCTTTCGTCACGCTGCCAATGTAAGTAGCCGTACCGTTTTGGGTTTCTTCTATAATACGTATATCTATAATATCACGTTGTTTAGAACAACCAGCGTGGGCCAATACAAGATCATACGCCTGTTCGGCGGTATGTGTAGTGACAATGCCTGCATCCAGAGGTTTGACCAGACGCATCTCTTTCTTCACTTGTTTGGTGAAAGTATTATCGCAGGATGAGTTGTTTATTTGTTCGTAAATACCCTTTGTCCAGTTATCCTTGGTGACTTCCTTATTACCTTCGATTACGTTACCGTCCACATAGAATTTCCCCCATACATGTTCCATAGGTTTCCAAACATTGGGTTTACCATCCGCCTTGGTACAATATTTCGTAGTACGCACTCCAAGAGCGGCAATACGATAGCGTACAGGACTTTTTTGGGGAGTAGCCGGACCCGGTTTATAATAATTGTTCACGATGTTCACATGCATTCCCTCTCCACCGTAGCAGCCATTTCCCGCCCAATTATAAAAAACGTTGTTCCGCATATCCACATGCTCACGTTCCTGAGTGAAAGGACGGGGACCAAGTCGGGGAAAACGGCTTTCATGGTGTGCCAGCAGATTATGATGAAAAGACGCTTTCGCTCCTCCCCAGATGGCTCCATATCCGTGTTTTCCTTTGGCATGACCGGCCGTCCGAAGGCTTTCGGAAACAAGACACCACTGAACAGTCAGGTTTTCACCACCGTACACCGAACAACACTCGTCTACCGACCAACTGATAGAACAATGGTCTACAATAATATTCTTGCAGTCGGTACTTCCAAGTCCGTCGGGTTCTCCACCGCCTTCATTGCCGACACGAAACCGTACATAACGAACAATAACATTGTTGGCGTTAATAGTTACCGGACGTCTGGCAATACAGATGCCTTGCCCCGGTGCCGTTTGTCCGGCAATAGTCAAATCTCCGTTAGTGATTCTTAAAGGTCTGTTCAGGAAGATAGTCCCGGCTACATCAAAAACCACCGTACGTGCACCTGTTTGTGCAAGTGCATGACGTAAGGTTCCTGCCTGCATTCCATCTTCCAACGTAGTGACGTGATAAACTTTACCACCGCGACCACCGGTAGTATTCCGGCCAAAACCTTCAGCGCCTGGGAAAGCGATTAATTCTTTCGTACCGGATGCTGATCCATCATCAGAAATAGTAGTCGCTCCTGCCGGTATTCCACCTAATAAGAACAAGAAGAGCCATAAAAGGCATAAGTCCTTCATCTCTATTACTCGGTTTTTCATTTTGTTTTTCATATACTTCCTCTTATAGATTTGTTTGTTGATATGCAAAAGTGAGCAATCATGAAGAAAGTAAGGGGTAAAAACTGGTAGAAAAGGAGGAATGATTCATATACTTTATGGAAATAAAGTGAACGGCCTGTCCGGTGAAACCTCTGTTTCATTCTGACAAGCCGTCCGTCTCCCGCCACGGGAGTGCTTTCAGCTAGGTAAAAACGATGAAAGCAATGTTTATAATCTGTTCTGAATATCTGAGTTACTATTACGCTGTCCCTTGCTGCGGATATCTCCACCAAACGTGTAGGAAACACCGATGCGGAAACCAGTAAAGGCAAACTGATTGTCCGTCGTCATCCGGACTCCATTGGAAACGGTTTCAAGCTTCGAATGGCTAACCAGAATGTTATTGACATTCAGGCTAAGACTGAGCTTATTATCCAGCATGCGATAGAGCAAACCCGCACTGACACCATAAGTAGGTTTTATCAGATATACTCCACTATACTGGCGTGAAGTAAACCAACCTGAAAGCGTTCCGATAAATGTCTTCTTCGGATTAAGGAAGAACGTATTGCGCAAACTGGCATTATAAGCCCATCCTTTCTCTTCGGCTGATGTGGAAGCGGCACTGGAAGTTGTACGGCTATAGTTTACACCGTGCTGAGCATAAGCTTGCATCCATTTTGTACGGAATGTATAGGAGTTATTCAGCCCGAAAGAGTGTGTCTCCATAAAGTTATCCCACAGGAAAGAACTGACGTTCGTTTCCGGATCCAGACCTACAACCTGAAAGAATACATCGTCCGAATAAGAATAAAAGGCAGAGATATTGAGATTGTTCTTGAATGTATATCCCAATTCGGCATTGTACGTATAACTCGGCTTCAGGTCTTCCTTTCCGCAAGCATAGGTATACTTGTTCTGATAGAACGGGAAAGGGTTCACCATATTCTGTGAAGGGCGGGAAATGCGATTGGACAAACTAAGGTTCAACGCATTCTGCTCATTGGGTGAATATAGGAAATAGAGTGTAGGGAACAGACGGGTATAATCGTGCTTGTCCGTCGTATTCTCCGACTCGGAGATACCGATAGTACGGGTGTGTTCCATACGCAAACCCAGCTGCATGGAGAACTGCTTGCCAAACGCGCGGTTATAGTCAGCGTAAAGAGCATAGATTTGTTCTTTATAGTGGAAGTAGTCGTCCTGCACCAGTGTCGGGTCCGAAGTATCATAATTGATACGGTTACGGGTATTCGTGAAAGAAACCTTGGCACCTGCGGTCACCTTATACTTCTCAAACGGAAGTGTAAAGTCGAGTGCAGAAGAGAATACATCTACTTTGCGGTTTTGCAAATAACTGTAATCGAAATTGGTTCCGGATATGGTTACACCATCAGGGGTCTGAGTGTCAGACAGGAATCCCATGTGGCCATCCCTCTTATCATACAGATAATCCACATCCCAGGTCATCTTTTTACCCTTATCACCCCAGGACTTATCGGTATGGAAATTCAAATTGATGCGGTCGGCTTTAGTTCCTTCTTCACTGTCAGAGAATAAGAGAGAGTCCAGACGGGCAGTAGCCACATCATAAACTTCCGTAATAGAAACTGCTTTGGAATCTTTAGGGTTGTTGTGATTGTAAACGGCTTGCAAACCTAACGTCCAGTTGCGTTCCAGAGCAAAGTCCACACCTGCCTGGCCATAATAACTCTGCATGTATTTCTTATAATCCGTACGTCCATCCCAAGTATTCAGGGCAAAATAGCGACGATTCGCCTCGCGGGTCTCATAGTTGCCTTGCGTAGTGCCTGCATTGATAAAGGAAGATACACGACCTTTACTGATGTTCAGGTTTACACCACCATAACCGTAATTTTCCTTTTCGCCTGCATTATAAGAAGCAGATACCGTACCTCCCAGATAATCTTTAGGGCGTGACTTCAGGCGTATATTGATAATACCTGCATTACCAGCCGCATCATATTTGGAGGGCGGAGTAGTGATTACTTCCACTTTCTGTATCTGAGAGGCGTCATAAGAACGGAGATAGTCAATCAACTCGTCACCTGAAAGTTTCGTTTCACGATCATTGATATATATCTTCACGCCTCCTTTACCTATGATATCAATACTGTTCTGCCCAACGCGCAAACCGGGCACTTCACGCAAAAGGTCGAGTGCATTTCCCCCGGCAGTAGCAATGGCATTATGTGTATCAAAAACAACTCTGTCTACCAGGCGCTTGATTACCGGACGGGCTGCCGTAACGGTTACTTCATTCAAAAAGGTAGAAGAGGATTTCAGGGTGAGCATACCTATATTCTTATTTCCCTGTAGGGAGACGGGCAAATAGATATCTTCACAACCTATCAGAGTAATATGTAACAGATATTCCCCTTTAGATTGAGTAAAGGTAAAACACCCTTGTGCATCCGTCAGCATACCCGTAAGATAAGTACTGTCTTTAGCCTGTTTCAACAGAATGTTTGCTACTTCCACCGGCTGATTGTTTTCGTCCTGTACGCAACCGGAGAGTTGATAACTTTGAGCAGAAATAGAAACTGCCACACACATGATAAGGATTAAGAATGTTAGTCTTTTCCCGATAGTCTTCATTGAATTTGCTTTCATCGTTCGATTGATTTAAATGTTTCACTTTTCGTTTTTACCTGATGCAAAGTTAGGGGTGAAACATGTCTCAAACACTCTATATCGGGATATAAAAGTTCTATATTTTCCACATTTATACACCTAATTACAAGTACATTACACTTTCACTTCTCTATATTAATCTTTTTAAGGTCTATATGATATCTATATGTAATAATAAAGAATGTTTTCCTTGTGACCTCTATTGAAAAAGAGTAACTTTGTAAACTGTTATAGAATTCTGTTTCCATAAATAAATAAGCAATGACGAAAACCAACGCTATAAAGTTATTTGAAGATAAGAAAGTCCGTTCTATATGGGATGATGAAACTGAAGAATGGTATTTTTGTATTATAGACGTTATTAGTTCATTAACAGATACTGTTAATCCTACCGATTATATCAAAAAAATGAAGAAAAGAGACGAAATGCTTGCCAAAGGGTGGGGACAAATTGTCCCCACCCTTTCTATTCAGACTGCGGGTGGTAAACAAAAAGTCAACTTTGCTAATGCAGAAGGCATATTTCGTATCATACAATCAATTCCTTCACCTAAAGCTGAACCTTTTAAACAATGGATGGCACAGGTCGCCGCAGAAAGAGTAAACCAGATACAAGATCCTGAACCGTTCAATAAATCAGGCTTTACTTGACTATAAGTGGTTAGGCTATTCTGATAATTGGATAAATCAGCGTTTAAAGAGTATTGAAATTCGTAAAGATTTGACAGATCAATAGAAAGAACATAATGTAAAGGAAGGAGTACAATATGCAACACTAACAGATATAATTTATCAAGCGTGGACCGGTAAATCAGCAAAAGATATGCTGGCAGAGTTATCAACAACGAGTATAACGAAAGCAAAAGATCCGCAATCATTTGAGGAAAACCAACAATGTGCAGCAGAAGGAGGAAATGTAGCTTTTGTTGCTCGCCAAGAATTGGAAGCAAAGACTGGACGAAGCGTAATTACCCCATTGAGCGCTAAACGTTTTTTGACAAACAGAGCGAAGATAAAGAAGAAGATAAAAAAATCGGAGAATCCGAATAATCGGATTATCTTTCTAATATGAATTCCACTATGTCCTCCTTCTCCCCCATTCCCAGCTTCTTCCGGATATTCGTCTTCCGCTGATAAATAGTCGGAATGCTTTGCTGCGTCACTACACTAATTTCTTTTGTAGAGAACTCTGCACAAAGCAGACAGCAGAGCTGCTGTTCTTTATCTATCAGTACAGAACCAAAACATCTGTTCATTTGAGTATAAAAGCCATCGTATATACGATCGATCACGGGATACAAATCCTCCCATACCAAAAGACTTTCTACGGGTAACTCCCGGTTCGTAATGCCGGATATGCGGCGAAGTAGTTCTTGATTTTGTGATGTAGGCTGCGTAGCGACCAAACGAATAATGCCCAACTGTTGCAAAAGTATTTTTCGGAAAAACTGTCCGTCTTCCACTTCCTGATTGACATTTCCGGCAGTCCCCGGTTCACTGTCTCCCTTCGTAGCATCTGCCAGCAAGCGGTTCAGTGTTTCGATTCGCTCTTCTGCCTCAATCAGACGATGACGACGAGCCCGGATATAAAAAAAGGCACCACCACCCGTAACAACCAGTAACAGCAAACAAGCTAACAGCGTCAGTTGCGCTTCCTGCCGCTCTACCGTCAGCTGCAAATTGGCATTCGAAAGTGATTCCTTACTTTCATCCTTCCGCTGAATGGTACTTTGCAAGGCATAAAGGGCATTGTGGACAGAATCATTATAACGCATCACCTTCAAGAAATCAAATGTACGATGACGTGTATAATCTATGAGTCCCTGATAATAAGTCATCATATTTTCTGTAGTTAAAAACTTCTCCCGGCTGGCAAGTAATGCTCTGCCCTGATCAAGATAGTATTGGGCGGAATCCAACTCTCCCATTTTCAAAAAACATTCTGTCAGCACCAAGTCGGTCATGGCAACCTGCCCCCCATCGGGCGTTAAACTCCGCAGACGTTTCGACACTTCTGCCGCCTTTTTATAATCACTGCTTATATAGGACAATAGCTGCGCGTAGTTTCGCAGATAATGCACCAAGCGCATCGTATCTTTCTTTTTCTCCACCAGTTCAATGCTTCGGTCCATATAGTAAGAAGCCGAATCATTTCCCTGTAATCCCATGGCAATACCCAAAGAATAGCACAGGCCTTCATCTTCACGAATGGCAATCGCTCTGAGATGTGCTTCTATTGCCTTTTTATAATCCTTCTCAACGTACACGTACCTGTTTGCTTTCTCAGAAAGCATATTGACCATCAGATAAGTATCTCTACATACCGTAGCCGCCGCAATACCGCTATCCAGTACAGCCATAGCCTCTTCATGCTTTTTCTGCCAATATAAATATTTGGATTTCAACACGAATGAATTCAGCATCTTTACTGTGTCCGGACCGGCGACAAAATAATGAAATGCCGGCAAAATCAGGGAGTCTTCCGCCATGGAGGCTCCCCGTACATTATGTGCAAATGTACGCAACCAGCCATACAACATTTTTTCCTCGAACGGCAACCGCTCCGGATTCTTGATTAACGACAGGAGTTTCATTGCACTATCCGCATTACCATAAACCACCGCATCCGCCTGGCGGAGCAAAGCAGTACTATCGGTATGCCTGCAAGCACACAGCAGAATACCACTTACAATAAAAAGATATAAGAGTTTCTTCATGTAGTATAGACCTGTACGGCCAACAAAAATAGATTCTTCTTTTTGATATTACTGCACAACAGCCTCACGTAATTGCTGCAAAGCCTGCTTCAGCACTGAACGGGGACAACCGATATTCAACCGCATAAAGCCCTCTCCCGGTTGACCAAACATAGTTCCGTCATTCAGAGCCAGATGTGCTTTCTCTGCAAAAAGTCGGGTTAACTCTTTCTGTGTCAGCCCCAAACCCCGACAATCCAGGAAAACAAGATAAGAAGCTTGCGGGCGTATCATGCCAATGCCCGGAATATGTTCTTTCAGATATTCTTCTGTAAAATCTATATTCCCTTTTATATAATCAAGCATTTGCTCCAACCATTCTGCACCATGCATGTAAGCAGCTGCCGCACCGATATAGGCAAGCAAATGTCCTTCAGAAAACTCACCCGCCTCCATAAAGGTCTGAAAACGTTCACGAATATCCTTATCAACAGTAATCGCATACGAGCTTCCCAATCCGGGCATATTGAATGCTTTACTGGGAGCCATGAAGACAAGTGAGTTCGATGCTGCTGCTTCGGAAACCGTAGCAAACGGATGGTGCTTATAAGGAGGCAAAGTCAGATCGGCATGAATCTCATCAGAAATCACAAATGTTCCATTACTATAACAGATAGCCGCTATTTCTTTCAACTCTTCTGCTGTCCATACACGTCCGCCGGGGTTATGGGGATTACAGAGAATCAGAACTTTACAACCTTGCAAATCTTTACGAAAACGCTCAAAATTGATATGATATTGTCCATCCTGTAATTCCAAGGGTGAATATACCACTTCACGCCCCATACGTTCAGTTACCAAGAAGAAAGGATGATAAACAGGAGTCATCACCATTACCTTATCCCCCGGATTAGTGAAACATTGCAGGGCAAAAGCCTGCCCGCGAACGATTCCCGGAACGAATGTCAGCATCTCTCGGGATATATCCCACTGATGACGGTCGTGAAGCCATGTACAAATAGAAGTATACCACTCTTCACAAGCAAAAGTATATCCCAACACCTCATGTTCCAGGCGTTTTCTTAAAGCATCCATCACGAAAGGCGGAGTACGGAAGTCCATATCGGCCACCCACATAGGGAGCAAGTCATCACGCCCCCAGATATTCTTTACACCGTCCCACTTCACCGAGTTAGTGCCACGACGTTCAATGATTTCATCAAAATTGTATTTCATTGCTGTTTGTTTTATATTCTATATTCCTGTAAATCAAGATTTCATTCTTCATCCGCAGATAGCGCGGATAACGCAGATTTCTTTTACTTCAATTTATAAATCCGTGTAATTCTGTGTCATCTGCGGATGAAAAATTACCGCAAAAGAGCCATGTTAAATCGGAAACACAACAAATACCGCCACATCCCACACTGCATGCGACACAATCAATGCTCCCAATTTCTGCGGATACAATCTGTAAGCCAATCCCCAGATAGCACCAACCACCAACGCCGCCATCACCAGCATAAAGTTGAACGACCAGATATGTACCAATGCATAAACTAATGTTGTCACTATAAAACCGACATTCGAGCTCCAGCGCTTCGAAAGTGCATTCTGCACATATCCCCGCCAGAAGATTTCTTCGGCAGGACCTATCAATATGAGTAGTAATATGGAGAGTAACCAAGGATTTTCACCGGTTTTCATTCCGTAAATCAGTTCCACCTGCGGACGGGCAAAGTCGAAAAGCCAGGCGGAAGCCTTATCTCCCAACCAGAATACTCCCCACAAAACAACAGCCAATCCCACCCCTCCGGCAATATTCTTCCAATCGAACTTCACATCTTCTATCCACCACTGCGGACGAAGCGCAAAAGCCATATTCATCAACACAATAGCCGAAAAGCTCATGGCCGTCCAGAAATTGAATATTCCGCTTGTCCAGGGAGAAAACATAAAGAACCACAAGAAAGCAGCTATCAATAAAGGAATAATAATTCGTTTCATACTATATCAGGAATGTAACAGTAAACAATAAACTGAACAAGAGTTGCAGTTTCGCCGTCTTTTCATCCAGATTGGATATGACACCAATCCCTTCTTTCGGCAACCGCAACATAGTCCGTGCATTGGCTATTGCAGGCAGAATTCCTACTATCGTCAATAAAGACCACCACGGAAAATATCCCAACGCTACACAAGCCGCGATCCACAGAAACGGGAAAAGCACCTCGAACATATATAGGAAAATATCCGTCTTCACCCCAAGCCTCATAGCAAGAGTACTAATCCGGGCCCTTACATCCGTACCTATATCACGCGTATTATTAGCATGCAGGATGGCTACTGTAATCAATCCCACCGGAACGATTATCAACCATACATCAGGCAGGAATTTCCCCATAGTAATATAAGATATACCCAAAGTAGGAAGTATGGCATAAGCTACAAAAATAACGAAATCTCCGAAAGCCC
>ERZ779840.4527-NODE-4527-length-10192-cov-2.267140_pt1 | contig 10192 bp, 9 predicted proteins | sample MGYA00511561_ERZ779840 | MGnify/ENA primary metagenome ERZ779840 (study PRJEB29588, sample SAMEA2162036) | human gut metagenome | biome: human gut; feature: human-associated habitat; material: faeces | place: Denmark | collected 2008/2010 ...
TTGATAAATATATCGGATTCTCAAAAAATGTATTACATCCTGTCACAGGAAAACCTTTCAGCCAATTATATTCCACGGATATTCAAGTTACAGAAGGCATAGCTTATGGACATCATCCCATACGGGGAGAACAATCATATACGCAACAACGAATGGCAGCTATTTTTGTAGATTCGATGAACAGAATTTTACCTATAAAGTACTAAGTATGAAAAGAACTATTATATATACCCTCTTTCTCCTGTCTTTCGTTTGTCAACAGGCGAATGCGACACATATTGTTCAAAATCAATATGATTCCTCATTGAACCAATCGGAACATATGTCTTGGTGGACACATGACAGGTTTGGTCTGTTTATCCACTGGGGACTTTACGCTATGCCTGCTCGCCACGAATGGGTAAAAAGCAGAGAAAAAATGTCCGATGAACATTACAACCGTTACAAAAACTTATTTAATCCCGATTTGTATAATCCGGAAGAATGGGCGTATATGGCAAAAGCAGCCGGAGTTAAATATATGGTTTTCACGACTAAGCATCATGATGGTTTTTGTATGTGGGACAGTAAATATACGGACTATAAAATAACCAATACACCTTATAAAAAGGATGTCTTAAAACCGTTAGTTAATGCTTTTCGTAACGAAGGTATACGTATAGGATTTTATTATTCGCTATTGGATTGGCATCATCCCGATTTCACCATTGACCGTAACCACCCCCAAATGCCACAAAACCCCGACCTCTTGAAAGAATTAAATAAGAACCGTAATATGGCAAAATACAGGGAATATATGAAAAACCAATTAACCGAATTGCTCACTGAATTTGGACAAATTGATGAACTTTTCATGGATTATACGTATGCTGAAGGAGAGAATGGAAAGAATAGTAAAGACTGGGATGCAGAAGGTATTGTCAAATTAGCACGAAAATTGCAACCACAGATTATTATAAACAACCGCCTCGGACTAACAGAAAATAGACAAGACTGGGATTACATCACTCCAGAACAATTCATGCCACAACAGTGGCCCACAGTAAACAGCCAACGAGTTCCTTGGGAAACCTGTCAAACATTCTCCGGTTCATGGGGCTACCATCGTGATGAATACAGTTGGAAAAGTGTACATCAAATAATTGTTATGTTAGCCGAAACTGTCAGTAAGGGTGGAAATCTATTACTAAACGTCGGGCCAACAGCAAGAGGTGTTTTTGACGAACGTGCTATAGAACGTTTAAACGGCCTGGCACATTGGATGCGTTTTCATAGTAGCGCCATTTATGGATGTACTGCCGCACCAACTGAATATGCTTGTCCCAACAATTGTATTCTCACATATAACCCCAATACTAACCGACTGTATATACACGTGTTAGAATGGCCATTCAAATCCTTATATCTAAAACAATATAAAGGAAAAATCAAATATGCTCAATTATTGAATGACAATTCAGAACTCAAATTTCGGACTGAAACCAAAAAAGGAAGCCATATGACCGAAAATACAGGAGCTGATGATGTTATCATCACTTTACCTGTAGAACGCCCAAATGTCGAGTTACCGGTTATAGAACTTATATTGGAGTAGTCAACAGCAACGGAAGATTCCAACTAGATGTTGAACTTCTGATCGAAAAACATGAGCTGAAGTTTGATTACACTATTCAATCGCTTCAAATAAAGATAAGTCACTATTTCGATTCCATAACTTATGAATTGCTTTTCCTGATATGCAATGAAGCGGAACAAGTCCTCTTTGCCGGCTATCTAAAGAATTATACCTGAAATCTCCCATGACGAAATAACAATCCTCTTTTATAACGATAGGACCAAAATTATCATGAGAAGCAATTCGTTTACCTTTTTCCTCAATAGCCTTATTATTAATATATACGATCCCATCTTTAAGCTGTATTGTGTCTTTCGGCATCCCTATAATTCGTTTAACGTATAACTGCGTTTCATTTTCATCCCACTTGAATATAACAACGTCCATACGCTTCGGAGAAGAGTATCCCCACACACGATGATACCCCCAATTTGTTTTTTTATCAGCTTTGGCTACGGCTGGTATCAGACAGAGTAAATTGAGTACAGGTGTTTCTACAATTCGCTGAGGCATTAAAGCCCCGTATGTAATTTTCGAGTTCCAAACCAGACTTCTTGCACTTATCGTAGGAAACATACTATCAGACGGAATATATACCCATTCGCCAATGAATACCTTAACCAAAAGCAATATAAGTAACATACAAGTCCCCAGTTTGGCTAACGTCTGAAATTTGATACGTTTCATTTCAATTCCTCAGTAGATAAAGACTGTAAAGCAACACCATGTGTCTGAACCCATCTCGCCATGAACGCAAATGTGGTCTGCGTTTCCGACCATCGGGATAGAGAGTCACCGGGATTTCACAAATACGCATCTGATGAATAGAAGCCAAGGCAACAAGCTCAGAAGCAAACTCCATACCATTACACTGCGGGTTAATAATGTTATAGCATTTTTTCGTGAAAGCTCTCAGACCACAATGGAAGTCTCCAATATTATTCTTAAATAAAAAACGCCCCAAGGACGACAAGAACGGATTGCCGACATAGCGATGAAGCCATGGCATAGCCCCTTTCGTGATTCCACCTGCAAAGCGGTTTCCCATTACCATATCATAACCAGCCTGTAATCGTTCGATAAATAATGATAATTCAAGAAAGTTATAACTATCATCAGCATCACCCATAATGATATATTTCCCATTGCAATGTTCGATGCCATGTCTCAAAGCACTGCCATATCCTTTCTGACTTACCTGTATCACATCCGCCCGATTATTCTTAGCAACGAGAGCGGAATTGTCTGTACTACCGTTATCGGCGACTATAATTTCATAAGTTAATCCGGTGTTTGAAAAAAATTGATGGATTTTCCGGATACATATGCCTAATGTCTTTTCTTCATTGAGGCAAGGCAAAATGATAGAATATTCAATGTCTGTGGTTTTCATGGTGTTAGTATTTTATATATTGCGAAATCTTGATTACAAAATACTTGTTGAAAACGGTTATGGTTCAATCTGATCACCCCATGAGGGTATTGAAGATAGGAACCACGATACAGAAACTCGACATACCAATTGACGTTGGCAGGAAGATTGGATATCTCTCCCGAAATATTGCAGGAAAGACGATTCGTATATAAATAGATAGAGCGACTTTCTCCGCAGGCTACCCAATCGTCCTGAGCGGTATTCATACGGAGGAAGGCGTACATTTCTTGAGCACTCTCGCCTTCCACGTTCGGATTTATGGTAGTATAAATCCGTATGGATGAGGTCGCATATTTTATTGAAGCTTTCCAAACAGAACAGATTAGTATGCCTATAATTGGATAGAGAACCCATTTTCCCGCTTTTTTGCCCCACACCATACACATAAATCGGAATCCTTGAATGAAGAATATGAAACATAATGGAAAAAGGGGAAGCCAATACCTTATTACATCATAAGGCCAACAGATTAAGAGCATTATGGTAGAAACCAGATAAACTGACTCCGCCGTTAATTTCCGGCTACTTATGTATAAGCCGAGCAAGCAATTCACCCAAAAGAAAAGATTGAAGAGTGAAAAAGGAATATATAAGATCTGAGCAGGATATTCGTAAAATGTTTGGATGTTGTGAAGTAGGTTTGTCAGAGTCACCACCTTAAAGTGCTCAAAATGTTCTGTATATCCCGAAGGAAAAACAAGAGTAAAGACAAACCAAATGCATAGAGCAGATGCATAAGGAAGGAAAAACCTCCATCCTGATAATCTGTTTTTCCATTGAAGTACGATTAAGGAAATAAATAAGAAGTATCCTTCCGTACGAATCTGTGCCGTGAAAAAAAGAAGAATACCTAAACCGATGTATAGTATAGTTCGCTTTTCGGTCTGTTCCTTCAATGCATAGAGTTTGTTCATTGTCCAAAAGGAGAACATGAGGAAGCAGAAAAAGGGAAGTTCGCTGCTGACGGAGTTAACATACCCCCAATAGAATATGTTGCCTGTCAGCAAAGCTAAAACGAGTAGGACGGACATTCTGAAACGCTCTTTCGAGAGAATAGGGTGATAATAGAGAAAGATGAAAGCCCCTACCAGACAGATAACTCCTACAATTTTGAAGGCAAAATAGTTGATGCCAAACAATGCCACACACGGAAATAGTAGCAGAGGATATCCCCACGGGTAAAGTATAGGTGAATAGCGCTGATAAGTAGAATGGGCTATCATCTCCTGCATGTCCGAAAACACTTGCTGCATATCTCCGTATTGTATGCTTTGTGCCTGTCGGATATAAAGTGCAAAGTCACCGTTGAATATATGCCCCGACACTATTAATTGCACGGCTCCCCATAGGGTGCCGCACAATAATAGCATAAAACATAGTTCAGTAATATGTTTTTTCAGGAACTGCATGAGTCATTATTTGCATCTAATAGACAGAACTATAGAGCTTTCTCTTCTACAAATTTAAAGTCATATCCCGGTTCGTTGTCTTCCTTCGTCAAAGGAGTAATCTTTCCCTCTACAATCATAGATTCCGAAGATCCCAAACTGGGGAGTTGAACGAGTTTATACCCCGCTGCCGCTTCCTTTATAAGTTCAAGATACTTGTCTGTACAAATAATCAGTGTATTTTCCGGATTGTATAACATCGGAGTTTTCTGCAATAATTCTTCCAACCGAATAAGTGCTTTGAGATTAGCCTTTGGACTTATTGAGATAGTATGGATATAAGCCGGTTTCCATATTTCTTTTAAACTCTCAGCTTTTATAAGCGATTTTTTATCAGATGTGCAAATAACAACCTTAGTCATATTTGTTATCTGAGGATCAAGCTCTTGCGAATAGGCAAAACCCAATGTCATGCAAAACAAGCATAACAATAAAATTCTTTTCTTCATAATTCTAAATTTTTAATTGGTTTGAAAATATCGTTGACTTATGTTTTTAAGATAATTGTTTGCCAAATCAGGAACAGCTTTGTCGGGTATGAAAGCATGTAAGATTGTCATGTCACTTGATAACAAAAAGCAATATGGAAAACCTTCTTCTTCCAATGGGAGAGATAAATTTCCATTTTCTATATCAAATACAGTAGAAGGTAATTTCATGTTTTTCTCTAAATATCTACGAGCTGTTGACGATTGGTAACTTCCAATAAGCAAAATATTCTCGTCAAGATTTAATTCTTTAGATAAACGCCCTATTTTTTGAAGTATGAAATTGACGCAATCACTGCAATATAATTCGTTGACTCTTACTACTAACACTTCTTTTCTCCCTTTCATATATTCCTCAAGCGGAATTGTGACACCATTGTATTCTTTTAATAAGATATTTGGCATCTTCATTCCATTCACCGAGAAAGCAATTTGAGAATTTACCCATAGTGCCATTTCTTTTTGTCCGGTAATGGATTTATCAGCAATCTGTTCCTGACAATACGTCTTTAGGGCCCTATACTTCTTTAAAGTAATCACATTGACACCTAGTAATAATAGTGCTAATATGCCAACAATATATATGTTGATATTCTTTTTCATCCTGTTACATTTAAATAGATTTAATATGTAAGAGGAATAAGACAGGATTACTATCTTCCGTTAATCCATCATACAACTGCATTAACTTGCTATCGTTAATTAATGGCGAATTATAAATTTGCTCTTTCATACGCATAACAGTAGTGGCAGATTGTGGAATAAGAAAAGTTTCTTTGTCATAACAAACTATGGGTGTATTTCCTGGAGAATGTGCAAAAAATAAAGGATTGTAATATCTGCCATTACACTTATAAGTCTTTTTCGTTTTATGAGAATAAATAACGAAAGGAGACCAAGTGAATCCATTTTTGCTAAAATAGAACAATGCATAGTCCTCTAATATAACATAGTCTGCCATATGAACTTTTGTTCCGACTATTTTTATATATGTATCACTGTTCATGTCCTCTGGTCTTTCTGGATATCCACCATTAGTTATATTTATTCTATATTTCTCGTAACAACGATCTTTCTCTATCTTATAAATATTATGCGTCCATGGCTCTTTTAAATAAATGTCATTTCCAAAACTACGTAAAGGATGCATTCCATTGTTTAAGTGAAATACCTCGTTATAAAAACTTGGAAATTCTCTATAAAGTAGTTTGAAATCTTTGTCATAAACAGATAGCATTTGCCGTTGAGAATCATCGTCCATACCAGCTTCTATAAACCCAGCAATAAAATCATTATTAATCAATTCAATATCATTTGCATAAAAGCTAGGAGATACATCTTTTATATGCTTCCCATTCAAATCGTAATAATGAAGACGATTCCAGTCATACAAAACTATTTGTTTTTGATCGCTTGTTAGACACATTTTGCATAAACGCGAGTATTCACCAGGACCTTGTCCTACTTTTCCGATTCTCCGAACGAAATTGCCGTGTTTATCAAAGCAATATACAGCATTTGCAACAAAAACATCCATTATGAAAATATACTCATTAGAGCAAAGTATCTGATGTATGTTTCCTATTAAACAGTCGCTGTTTGTTTCCAATTTGATGTATGATATATCATCGATCAAGCTGTCGAAAGCATAGGACTCTTCTCCATCCGGATCAACATTTATTTGAATAAGAGTTGAATCGGAAATAATATGCTCGCCTGTTGAAACTTTATTTTGGGGTGTCTGACAGCCAATGTTTATGAAGAGAATGATTACTGTAACAATGTTACAACAAAGTGTGAATAATTTTGATAATGACTTATAGTTTATCATACAATATATATTTAAAAAAATTATATACTAAGTCCATAGCATTAGGAATCCATGAACTTAGCATTTTTAATCATTACTGACGGCAAGGATCAGTAATACTACAAACTTCAACGTAATTTGTGGCTGGACCACAGTAATACTTTTTAGCATTAAATTCTTGTACTACAGTTTCAGTAGTGGTTGTTGATGAACCAGATGAAGAGTTTGAGCCCCATGAATGATCACCTCCAATAGAACCACCTATGATTCCATTACCTACACTAATACCACCATTGATATTAGTATCGGTTCTAGTACCCGTTGTGACAGATGAAGAACTCGAGGTGGTGGTTGTTTTTGTGCATTTCACATCTGTCTCTAATTGTTTTCCCATGTTAGTTGTAGTTCCGGATGTCGTCCCCGTCTGCGCCATCACCTGCGGATGCAGTGATATCTCCATTACTCCGAACTCATTAAGCGCGTCATGCACGTTTAAGATAGTTCCTACCATTAGTAAAGCCATTCCGGCTAATACTACGATTTTGTTCTTTTTCATTGTTTCTCGTGTTTAAAATTAATACTAAGGTTAGTTTCTCTTTTCTTTAAAACTTCTTTAAAGTGTTCTTTCAAAGTATCTGAGTTCTTCCATGCAGGAGCATAACCGGCAGTGTAAACGCATAGGTATGAGCAATATAGGAATCCGGCATATAGAATCCACTTTCTTTGGCGTTCGTATAGATGATATGACAATATGGAAAGCCCAATTGCAAACGCAATATACGGTATATACAGATAGCGGTCAGCTGCAACAACGTAGCGGGGTAGCGGAATCACATGAAGCACCGGCAACAGATGTAATATGAAAAACAGCGTGCAAAAGACCAATAATGGCTTTCTGCGGTTCAGGTATATCACATATCCTATGAATAGGATAACAAATGGGTATATCCATAAAGCCATGGGTATCTTTTCGCCTACCTGAAAGGGGAAAGGATAAAGATAGGAAAGCTTGAAAGGAATAGCCGAAATCAAGAGATACTTAAATGATGAATAGCAAAGGAATATAAAACGGTCTACTATCGTATATCCTATGATTTCTTCTCCTGTATTTTTGTTGGCCACAAGGGTAACTATAAAAATGGCAATAGCAGGAATGAGATAATATACTTTTTCGATATACACTTTCAAGGAACGCATATTTCTTTTGAACAGCATCCAGTCGAACAGCAACAAGCATGGAACTATAATAACGGACTGTTCTTTGCAGCCCATAGCCAATATACTACTGACCACACTCGCTAGAAGATACTGCCATTTACTATTGCGCATATATTGTATGTAGCATATCAGTGCCGACAAATAGAAAAAAGTGCTAAGCACTATCTTCGACGCACTAATCCAGCAAACGGTTTCTACCTGAACCGGGTGTATGGCAAATAACAGTGCGGTGAAGAAGGATATACCCAATGCCTTTTTAGAATCAAAATGATTTCTTATAAAAGAATAGGCCAATAAGTACACTAAACAGGCATTAAATATATGAAACAGCAAATTACCTATATGAAAGGCTAAACTACTGTAGCCGAAGCATAGATGAATAAGCGTGTAGTATAATTGATTGATTGGGGAGTATTGACCGTTACTAATACTGTGGAATATAGTCTGCAAATTCTTCAATGATATCCCGTCGTTCGTCATCGAATTAATCACTTGCCACTGATCATCCCAATACAATTGAAATTCGTGCGAAAATATACTATAATATATCAATACAGCAACAACTGCAATAACACTCCAATGTGAGACAATCGTTTTGGCAAATGTTGATGTATTCATAGCATTAATATATTTGTTATTGTGAGACAAAGATAGTCTGGATTATAATATCATGCAATTATTGGAGGAGGACAAAATATGTAAATTATCTATACATGTACTTTGTTGATTATCTGTACGTTTAATTCTTATTTATCTTCGTTGAATTGAGATTTAGGTAGACAGATAGTAGAATTTCTTCTCCTAATTTCAACTTGTTTTTTATCCTGTTTTTATACCTTTTGATTGTATTTGTCTCAATAATCAGGACTTTCGCTTGTTCAGAGATGGTGATTCCTATATAAGTAAGATAACAAACCTTCACCTCTTGAGAGGTTAGGCCAAAGGAAGAAACTATATGGCTAATATCTCCATATAATATATTGATAGCATCGTAAAGCAACCAGCCAGTCTTCCTCTTTCTTGATGTGATTATATCGATGTTTCTTCAAAAGCAACAATGACTCTAAACCAACTGTCAATAATAATTCTTTTTCAGTTAATTCACTTTTAAGAGATAACTGCAATCTGAGTTTAGCTTTCAGCTCTCGATTACGCTGGATTAAATTTAGGTTCAGCTCATCTTTGTATTTCAACCTCTCCTTCAATTCAGATACTACTTTTTCTAACTGAATATCATCCTTTTTTAGTTTATCCATTTTCATGACGAGTGTTTTTTATTTGTATCCAGATTTAATGCTTCTCTATAATATAAATACACCGCAGGAGCGTCTGTCCCCACACCCCTAGGCATATTTTAACATTTCGTTCCTTTTGATATGCGGAAGGCCTTAAGTAAAATTTTACATAAGGCCTTCCGCATATCAAAAGGAACTTTGAAAACACTCCCCATATTCCACTTTACCGAGCAGCGTATCGAAGTCTTCTGCTGCTTCATCGCCTATAAAACAGCAGAAGACAGATTAAAATAACAAAACGCTTTCACCGGTATCCAACCATTCCGACATCAAACGATAGTATGCCGGATATTCGGCCGGAGTTATCAATTGCTTTTTCAGTTTCAAAGTACTGACATCATAAATATCGATCTGCTTTTTATAATGATAAGCGACAATAATCACCGAATCATTGGCAGCCATCACCCCATCTCCATCGGACAAATAGGAATTTACCCTATTTTTAGATCCAATTTTCAATTCCTCCATATTTTTCCCATTTTTCAAATCGTATAATTTTACCAAAGGCTGTGTAGGCATTAAACTATATACACATATAGAATCCCGGATCAAATGCATAAAATTAAAAGTTTCGTATTTATCCAAATGATAATCTTGCTTTACAGTAATATGTGCATTAGAATCTACTGAAAAACAACGAATCAATCTAACGTCGGAATATCCCCATATATAAACATCATTTCCCGGAGCTTCTACAAACATAGGCAAGATAAACTCACCGGGACCTTTTCCTTTTATCCCAAAACTTTTACAGTACTGCAAATCAGGTAAAGCATACAAATAAACCATAGAATCCGATCGGGTACTGATCATGAACAAATAATCCCCTTTCTTTATCATAAAATCGGCCAAAAGAATCTCGTCGATCTTAACCGATATCATT
>ERZ779840.4534-NODE-4534-length-10175-cov-7.597332_pt1 | contig 10175 bp, 9 predicted proteins | sample MGYA00511561_ERZ779840 | MGnify/ENA primary metagenome ERZ779840 (study PRJEB29588, sample SAMEA2162036) | human gut metagenome | biome: human gut; feature: human-associated habitat; material: faeces | place: Denmark | collected 2008/2010 ...
AACAGGAAAAAGCGCAGATGGAATCAACGCGAGTAAGGCTTGAAGCAGAGCGCATGTGTTTCGCACACATGATTTAAAACAGTTTTCGCTCAACAAGGCTCTGTATCCTACGTTGCGCGCAGAATTCGGACTAAAATCTCAAATGACTCAGTCTGTATTCAAGACGGTCATTGCCAGATATAGGACCATCCTTGAGAATCAGAAAGAATGGATAAAACCGTCGTTCAAGAAGCCCCAGTATGACCTTGTCTGGAACAGAGACTATTCTCTGACGCAAGGCCGGTTTTCCGTAAACACGCTCGGCGGGAGAGTAAAACTGCCTTATTTCTCGGAAGGAATGTCGAAATATTTCGACCGTTCTATCTACCGGTTCGGCACCGCCAAGCTGGTGAACAAACACGGGAAATACTTTCTACACATCCCTGTGACCTATGATGTAGAAGAGAGTGATCTCTCCGATATCTGTCATGTTGTAGGCATCGACCGAGGCATCAACTTCGTCGTTGCAACTTACGACAGCAAGCACAAGTCCGGGTTTGTGAGAGGTCGGTTCATCAAGCAGAAGAGAGCCCACTATTCGGCACTTAGAAAGGAACTCCAGATGCGGCATACCCCGTCTTCAAGACGTAGACTCAAAAGTATCGGTCAACGAGAAAACCGTTGGATGCAGGATGTCAACCATTGTGTATCAAAGGCACTCGTTGTAAATAACCCCGCACACACTCTCTTCGTTCTGGAAGATTTGTCCGGTATCCGTCATGCCACAGAACGTGTCAAAACGAAGCATCGCTATGTTTCTGTATCGTGGGCTTTCTACGACCTCGAACAGAAGCTCTTCTATAAGGCGAAACAGAACCAATCTTCCGTAATCAAGGTCGACCCTCGGTATACCAGCCAGTGCTGTCCCGTCTGTGGACACACAGAAAAGGCAAACCGCAACAAGAAGATACATCTGTTTACCTGTAAGAACTGTGGTTACAAGTCGAACGATGACCGTATCGGCGCAATGAATCTGTATCGCATGGGAATCAACTATCTATATGATAGTCAAGTACCTGATACAGTTGCGGCAGAGTAAACTTTGCCGCAAAGGGTGCTGTCAACCACCCTACGATGTAACGCCACTTGAGACAGCAATGCCTCTTGGGGTTAAAGGTCGGAGGAGCTATCCGTTACTACGACTGGGCAGTTACAAGCTCATGGCCTTTAGGCCGTGGGTTGTTGACTCTATGTACAGGATGAAAGCGGAGCGCTGTGCTCCTACCAGGGGAGGAGCCATATCCATATGTTGGAGTATTTTAAGCCACAGGACAGGGCCTACGGTGAGATCGCCGTAGAGACAATCAGTTATGTGGCGCAGAAGGGGAAACCAAGGGAAATTACCATCCCCACAACCCAACAGGCTGAAAAAGGAAATCTGTATTGAATCTATCCAGCACTTAAGTTATAAATATAAAGGGCAGAAGTACGAGCGGATAGGCCCATACTTCTGCCCTTGCATACTCTGAACTATGTGTATCCTTGTGCGTGGATAGCTCGAGGCGTGCATCTGTTTTTAACGGAGCGGCATCATTGCCCCCAATTAAATATGATAGCATAGGTAAAGGCGCGAATCAATTCACAGAACGGTCAAAGTTTTTCTGCAAATTTTAACATCCCTGCGAATTGATATTCCGGCGGATTTGCGTATAATAAGAATCAGGAAAGGGTGAGTCCGATGTATCACTAAGAGTACCCCAGCAAGCGAAAGACCAAAGCTTTCCGAAAACTGAAGAATGTGAGGTTGCGTCAATGATTGAACCCAAGATGCATGAGTAACGGCCTTCAACTGGGAGACAACGGTTGAAGGTCGTTACTTTTTTGCCTGATTCCATTTTGGGGTCCGCATTGCGTTTCCGCGCCCTGTAGTATGTCAGGGGCGCAAAAACCAAAAGGGGACCGGAGATTCCGGCCCGCCGCAGCTTGGCCGTGCCCACATTCTCAAAAACCGCGTTTGTCCGACAGGGGAGAACTGCTCAGCCGTTGGCTGGGAGCGGGGCTTCCAGGTCGATCCGTGACGGCAAGCGGTTGAGCTTGCAGTAGTACCTGTAAAAACGCTCTGCCAGTGATTTTCCATCGGCTGTCAAGGTGTTCTCCTTGCAATCAAAGAGGATCTTTTCATCGGTGCGGTTGGACATATATTTGAAGGCCGTTTTGCCCCAACGCTGCTTTTCCGGCTCCTTGACCACGTAGGGCCAGAAGAGGGGCTGGTGTTCCGGCGGCAGCTGGATCCGATAGGTGGGATGGGCCTGAATGGTGCCGTCCGTGCAGCAGGCGCCGATGAAATCATCCTCCACCATGAATGCGCCGACGATGCGCCGCTCCGCCTCGGAACAGCCCCTGGGCCGTTCCGTCAGCAGGCACATGGAGTTGGGCTGCAACCGCTCCGGGATTCGGGGCTCGCCCTTGGAATAGCCGCTGAGATAGCAGCCTGTGGAGACCGTCCACGAAGAAAATACCGCCTCATGTACCTCTGCGTCGATATGGAATACGGCCTGAGACTGGGGCAACAGCTTCAGATTTTCCAGCATGTGCTTCTTTTCCTGCTGCTCCTGAAGCTCCTTCAGTTCGGTTTCCCGTTCCTCCTCACGGACGTCCAGCAGGTGCTGGACCTTCTTCTGGGCGTCGGCGTTTTTCAAAATCAGGAAGTTGGAAAAGGCGTCCGGGTAGATGAATTTCTTTTCACCGGCGGAAAAGCAGACGGTGATCACATTTCCGTTCCAATCTGTAACGACGCCTTTTCCGAAGGTAACGTGTTTGATTAACAAAAGGCGCACACCTCTTCCAAAGCAGTTTGGGAGGGGTTAGCCTTTTTCCTTATTCCTCTGGTTTCGTATATACTCGGTAATAAGTTCGTGGCTGCGTTCACTCACAGTGCAAACAAAATACGAACGACTCCAGAGATAGGGTTTCCAATAGAACGGAGCAAGGTATTCGGCGAATTCTTTTCTGAGTAGTCTTGCCGTTACCGTCTTGTAGGAACAGACCAGGGAGGACAAAGCCACTTGAGGCGGTGCCTCGAAGATAATATGGATGTGGTCCTTATCGGTGTTTACCTCATTCACGTAGCACTGGAAGTTCTCCTCAAAGATACGATACGTCAGTTCTGTGAGCCGGTCCTTAAAGGCTCCGTCTATGACCGGATGCCTGTATTTTGTTACTACAACCAAATGATATTCCAAGTCATAACAACTGTGTCTATTCGTTCGATAGCTCATGTTTACGCCCTCCACATGTCGCTTTACAACCAATTCTTGTTATGGTATAATAATACTATAGCCAAAGGCATTTAGCAACAGGGGGTGAAAGCGTATGGCAAAGATAGTTTCAAGCTATTGCACGAAGGTCATTGGCGAAAACAGAATCTTCAAAGATACCATTCGGGTTTATCGCGATGCGCTTTCTCTTCTTATCCGCATCGTAGAGTCTGAATGGGATACCGGTCTTGGAGAGCTCTATGCGAAGTCCACGCTCAAAGCACAGAGAACAGTTGAACTGATTGTTCATGCAAGCCGTACGAGTGTTGCCAAGTATCCTGAATTCGACAAACAGTTCTATAAGTACCCCAGTTACCTGCGGCGGTCCACGATTTCCGAGGCGCTTGGCGCCGTATCTTCGTACCGTGCTGCTGTTTCTCATTGGGAGAGTGCAGGCAGAAAAGGGAAAGAACCTAAACTCCAGACCTCTCGTTCAGCTATGCCGACTTTCTACAAAGACAACATGTACGAAGACAACGGTGATGGGACGGCCCTGTTGAAACTCTACCACAAGAACGATTGGGTATGGGTCAAAGTTTTGCTTAGAAAGCAGGATACAGACTACATCCGGGAGCATTGGGGGGAGGTTAGCGGGTCAGCGCCTAAACTCGTGAAGCGGAACCGCCGTTATGCCTTATGCTTTGCCTTTGAAGAAACGGTTGCTTTCGGCACGAAGCCTCTAAAAGACCAGACCATTCTTGCTGTTGACCTTGGCATTAACACCGACGCTGTGTGCAGCGTTATGCGTCCAGACGGAACTGTCCTCGCACGGAAGTTCATCGACTTCCCGAGTGAAAAAGACCGGCTGAATACGCAATTGGGCCGCGCACGCAGAGGTCAGCGAGAGAATGGTCATCGAGGCGGCAACCGCCACATGAAGAAGGCTGTTCGCATCAACGAGGACTTGTCCAAGAAAATCGCTCCGGCAATCGTTCGGTATGCTGTTTCTGTCGGAGCCGACATCATTGTTATGGAACATCTTGACTTCATCGGGCAAAAACCCAAGCACAAAAAGCATCGGCTCCACATGTGGAGAAATCGCGACATTCAGAAAATCGTCATGCATCAGGCCCACCGCAATGGAATTCGTGTGCGTTTCGTCAACGCACGAAACACCAGCAGATTGGCTTTTGATGGTTCTGGCGAAGTAGCCCGGAATAGTACCAACATGGCGCTGTGCCGGTTCCGAAACGGAAAGCAGTATAACTGCGACCTGAATGCGAGTTATAACATCGGCGCACGCTACTTTATCCGAGAATACTTAAAACCCATCCCGGAAACGGAATGGTCTCTAATTATGGCAAAAGTTCCAGAATTAGAGCGAAGAACAAATTGCACATTATCCACCCTCTTTAGCCTCTACGCGGTGCTGAACTGTCAATCAGTTTCAGTTTCTGAGTCTTGGCCCCATGGTGGAAATGAGTCTAGGGCCTAAAACCCCGGAAGCACCATCCATAGCGTTCACGCTTGGGTGGTGAGGTTCACAACGTCCATTGTGATCCTCCTTATGGTATGGTATGATGGTACATATGTATAAAAAGAAAGAGGCTCTTCAGGCACCTCTGTGGGTAGGAAATGCCACTTTATCCTGTGATTAAGCGGATTTCTCCGCTTTAGGTTTTCGGTTCGGAAGTGGTACCCTGATATTTGAGCATACCATATCCATCATGTTCTGGATATTCCGGAAGCCATAGGCCTTGCGGATGATCAGCTTGATCTTGTTGTTTGTTGCTTCGATCCTTGCATTGCTCAGGCCAAGTCTGATCGTGTTCAGAATGTGTCCCTTGTGTCTGCGGATCTTCTTGTAAAGCTCTTTGAAAGCCGGGATTCTGCTATGGCTCGCCCAGAAGAGCCAGTGCTTCAGATTTTCCTCTGCCTGATCCACGTCAGTGGACTTCAGAAGCAGCCGCAGCGATTCCTTCAGTCGATAGGCTCGGAACAGCTGTGGGTCATTTGCCTGGATTATATTCAACCGGATCTTCTGGTTCTCGGTGAGATGTTCCGGCACCTTGCCAAGTGAATAAACAGCGCCTTTGATCTCGGATGCAGCCTTACGGGCGTCATGGACCATGGCAGCATTTCTATCATCTGCCCTGGGCTTGCCACGCTTCTGTGGATGGTCATTGACAAGCTTCATTGCCTTTTCGTGGGCAGCATGCCAGCGTTCCTTGCGAACAGCATCCAGCGCTTCCATTGCCCACTCAATGACATGGAAGGGATCGACACAGCGCTCACAGTCTGGTGTGAATTTATTGACACACTCCGTGATCCAGCGGGCGCCGTCACCGTTGCCAACCCATACAACAGTGTTGGTATTGTGGTTCACAACAACAGTGATGTACTTGTGGCCTTTGCGGTAACTGGTCTCATCGATGCCGATGTTAACCAACCCATCCAGACGCTTTGCACGCTCTGGTTCGGGATCGTGAAGGCTCCTGGAAATGTAGCTGCCTACTGTCTGCCAGTCGATACGCATGCAGTTTGCCACGGCGCTTCTGGACAGGTATTCGGCCAGCCAGGTAACAGTAAGATCAAAGTCTCTGGTAAAGCTGCTTCCCGGGTATGCCCACGGAACAGCCGCTGTTACAACACCATGCTCCGGGCAATGTATCCGATGGGTATCCGCTTCAATTTCAACGAGGATCCCGCCGAAGTCCAGACCGCGCCATACTTTCCTGTTCTTCACCGGGCGGTCATAGCCAGGGCAGCGTCTGCCGCAGAAAGGACAGTCATCCCTGTGCCATGCACTGGGACGGGCCTTGATCCTGAGGTGAACGACACCATCCTTATCCGAGTAGAAATCGTGGGATTCTACAACGATGTCTTGACATTGAGCAGTTTCTTGCATAATGTATTAGCTGAAGCCATCTTGAGTTTTTCCTGTATCGTTGATGTTTGGACGCTGATACTTTACAGGAGCCCAGGTGGCTTTTTCAATATGTAATTGTAGTCAGAGGCTGGGGATGTTTACCTACAATCATGCCCGAAGACTCAAGAAAGACCTCCCTTTTTGCCGGCGGCAAAAAACATAAGCCTTTCTTTTCAGACGGTTCTTTTTATTTGGTTTTCAGTTCGCGTACCCCGTTGGACTGCCGGGTATGCAAAAAAGAAGGACCTTCCATACAACGCCCCGCGGCGTGGTACCAAAAGCCCTTCTTCAAGAGACGGTTCCTTTTTGGATTTTCTTCATTACAGCACAATCAAAGCACAAAAGCAACCTGTTTCCCGGAAATTATTTTTTATTATTTCGACATTTCGCACATTTTAAATGATTGAACAAAAAAATCGGAGCAGATCCGAAGGGACAACAGGGAAGGGGGGCGACCCCGGAACGGAGGAATATCCATGGCACGCTTACTGATGAAAAACGCATCCCACATCGTCACCTGCGACCCCAGCGACACCGTGTACACCGACAGCAATTTGCTGATGGAGGACGGCGTTATCACCTACATCGGCCCGGAGGAACAGCAGGCGGAGGAGGTCATCGACGCCGCCGGGTGCATCATCTATCCCGGCCTCATCAACACCCATCACCACCTGTACCAGACCTTCAGCCGCAATCTGCCCCAGGTGCAGAATCTGGAGCTGTTCGACTGGCTGAAGGCCCTGTACGAGATCTGGAAGAATCTGGACAGCCGGGTGATCTACCACAGCTCCGTCACCGGCATGGGAGAGCTGATGAAAAACGGCTGCACCACCTGCTTTGACCACCATTACGTTTTCCCGCAGGGGCAGGCGGAGGGACTGTTGGATGCCCAGTTCGCCGCTGCGGAGGATCTGGGCATCCGGATGTACGCCTCCCGTGGCAGCATGGACCTGAGCAAGAAGGACGGCGGCTTGCCGCCGGACAGCGTTGTGCAGACCGTGGACGAGATCCTGCGGGATTGTCAGCGTGCGGTGGAGACCTACCATGATCCGTCCCGGTTCTCCATGCGGATGGTGGCGCTGGCCCCCTGTTCGCCCTTCAGCGTTTCGGAGGAGCTGCTGCGGCAGTCCGCACTTCTGGCCCGAGATCTGAGCGTGCGGCTCCATACCCACCTCTGCGAGACGAAGGACGAGGAGCGTTTCGTCCGGGAGCGGTGCGGGATGCGGCCCTTGGAATACATGGAATCCCTTGGTTGGATCGGCTCGGATGTCTGGTACGCCCACGGCATCCATTTCAACGGGGAGGAGCTGCGCCGTCTGGCGGAGACCGGCACCGGCGTTGCCCACTGTCCCATCTCCAACATGAAGCTCAGCTCCGGCGTGTGCCGGGTGCCGGAAATGCTGGAATTGGGCGTTCCCGTGGGCCTTGCGGTGGACGGCAGCGCCAGCAATGACGGCTCCAATCTGTTAGAGGAGCTGCGGGTGGCCTATCTGCTCCACCGCCTCCAATCCAGCGAAAAGGCTCCCAGCGGCTACGACATTCTGAAAATCGCCACCGTGGGCAGCGCGAAAATTCTGGGCCGGGACGACATCGGCTCTCTGGAAGTGGGGAAGGCCGGCGACCTGTTCGCTATCGACACCCGGCGTCTGGAGCTGGTGGGGGCGGATCTGGACCCGAAATCCCTGCTGGGGACCGTGGGCTGGAAAGGCCCGGTGGATTACACCGTGGTCAACGGCAAGGTCACGGTCCGCAGCGGAAAACTGGTGAATCTGGACGAGGAAAAAGCTGCCCGGGAGGCCGCCGCGCTGGTGCGGGGCTACTTGGCTCGCTAAAATCCGGCCTGACCCATCCTGCGTTGAAGCCGGGCCGTTTGGCAATTTATCCGAAAAATGAGCGGCATGCCGCACGGATTTTCCGTGCGGCATGTTTGCTGTATCCGGATCATCAGTTCCGCAAGAGCCGCTCCACTTTTCGGACAGGGGCTGCTTGCGGAGAATTGGCAGGTTATCGGGCCGTCTGCGACGGTTTTACAGGCGGCGGCGTGGGAGGAAAAAGTTCAAAAAGCGTACTTTGAAACCTTTACAATTATTCAAACTTTACTTTTTTTACCCTGTATGCTTGACTGAATATAGGCAATATACCCAATCTGATAGGTGCACCTGCTATTGAACGGCATATGATCCGGACCCCTGGGAAAAACGAACGTCAATCGAATTTCAGAGGAGTTAAGAAAGGAAAAGAGGAAGTTTTGCTATGAAGATGAAACGTTATTTGAGCCTTCTGCTGGCCGGTACGCTCGCACTGGCCCTCACCGCCTGCGGCAGCAGCGCCAAGACTGATCCGGGCACTTCCGATCAGCCCTCCACTTCAGATGAGAACTGGACCCCCAAGGAAAATGTTACCATGATCGTATCCTATAAAGCGGGTTCCGGAACCGATAACACCGCCCGTGTGCTGGCCGCCTATGCTGAAAAGTACATCGGCAAGCTGGTCATCATTGAAAACCTGGAAGGCGGCTCCGGCTCCATTGGCTGGACGGCCCTCTCTCAGGCGGCCCCGGATGGCTACACGCTGGGCTTCATCAACCTGCCCAACTTTAACGCCACCATCTCCGAGGGTCTGGCAACGTATACCGTGGACAGCTTCGCGCCCATCTGCAACCATGTGACGGAGACCTCCGTGGTTCTGGTGAAGGCGGACTCCCAGTTCAACACGCTGGAGGATCTGGTGAAGTTCGCAAAGGACAACCCCGGCAAGCTGAAGGCTTCCACCAATGGCAACCGGGCATCCAACCACATCGGTGCGCAGGTTCTGGCTACTTCTGCCAGCTTTGAATATACCGACATTCCTTACGGCGGCACCGCCGACCAGCTGCTGGCGCTCCGTCAGGGCGAGGTGGACTTCTCCGTGGCCAAGGTAGCGGACTTCGCTTCCTTCACCTCTGAGGTCAAGGTTCTGGCCGTCTACAATCAGGAGCGTCTGGAGGGCTATCCCGACGTGCCTACCATGGGCGAACTGGGTTACTATGACCAGTGGCTGGGTTCCTCCCGCTGCATCGTGGCGCCTGCCGGCACCCCCGAGAATGTGATCAAGTTCTATGAGGACGCCTTCCAGAAGCTGATGGAGGACGCCGACTATCTCAAGGCTGCCGAGGCCGCTGGGATGGAGACTGACTATAAGAACAGCGCAGACACCGCCGCTCTGATCAAGCAGCAGCAGGACTTCACTGAAAGTCTGGCCGACGTTTGGGGCGACTGATCCCCATTTTGTGCGGGAGCAGCCGGTGGTTGCTCCCGCCTTATTTTTCCGCATCAATGCAGTGCGAACTGGAGGGCACTATGAAAAAAACTGATATTGGCGTTGTAGGCTTCATGTATGCGGTCTGCGCCTTTTTCTTCCTGATGTCCAGAGATCTGAAAAAGGGAGCTCGGATCTATCCTCTGTGCATCATTGCGATCCTGTTTCTGCTTACCACCGGTTATGTGGTTGAAATGCTGTTTGCCGCGAAAAAGAACGGGGTGACCAGCGGTATTCCAGAAATCTTCGAAGGGTTCCAGCCCAAGCAGTTTTTTGTCGTTCTGGGAATGCTCATCGCATATCTGGCCGGTATGTACTTCGTCGGCTTCTATCTGGCGACCATCGTGCTGATGGCGGCCAGCCTGCTGTATCTCAGGGTCCCCAAGTGGCAGATCCTGATCTCTACCATTGTGATCATCGGATTGGTCTATGGCGCGTTTACCATGTTCCTGGGTGTAAAGCTGCCTGTGGGCCTGCTGTTCAAATAAAGGGGGGCATGAGTTATGCTTGAAACTTTAGCCTTGATGGGACACGGCTTCGTAAACGCGATGTCCCTCAGCAATCTGCTGTTTATGGCCGGCGGCACCGCCATCGGCATCATCATCGGCTGTATCTCCGGCTACTTCGGCGGCAAGGTCGATATGTTCCTGATGCGCTTCACCGAGATTTTCGGCGCCATTCCGTTCCTGCCGTTCGCAATGATTCTGTCCGCA
>ERZ779840.4540-NODE-4540-length-10171-cov-2.080763_pt1 | contig 10171 bp, 5 predicted proteins | sample MGYA00511561_ERZ779840 | MGnify/ENA primary metagenome ERZ779840 (study PRJEB29588, sample SAMEA2162036) | human gut metagenome | biome: human gut; feature: human-associated habitat; material: faeces | place: Denmark | collected 2008/2010 ...
CCCGAACCTGATAGCGTTATCTCTCCTGGCCTTGGTATCCTTCCACCACCAAGCATAGCAGCCGCCGTTATAGTATGATGTGGACTTCTGAATGGTCTTCTAGTTATAAGTCCCTTTTCTGCATCAAGTTTTCCTGCAACACTGTATATTTTAGTAACCTTCAGCTTCTCTTCATCTGTCATATCAGGTAATATAGTAGGAATCCTTTTAGCAAGCATGGTTTTACCACTTCCAGGTGGACCAACATACATAATATTATGCATTCCTGCTGCTGCAATAAGAGTTGCTCTTTTCGCACTATACTGACCTCTTATATCAAGATAATCTTCCTCTTCGTTTAAACTGTCAGCTAATATAACACCCTCAGAAATCACTCCATCAGATTTAGCTTCTTTAGATTTAACTTCTTTAGATTCAGCTTCATATTTTTTATTAAAATCATCACTGGGATTATTGGCTGAAACGCCATCTAGACTATTATTAATAAGTATATCCTGTACATCCTTTAAGCTCTCTGCACCATATAACCGTATTCCTTGTGCTATGCTGCCCTCTTTTAGATTATCCTTAGGAATAATACATAGCTTTATACCAGCTTCTTTTGCTGCACATACTATAGGAAGCACTCCATTGACAGGATTGACTGTTCCATCAAGACTTAATTCTCCAAGCACAAGCGTATCTTTAACCTTTTCCTCTTCTATGATTCCGTTTGATACGAGAATGCCTATCGCTATAGGAAGATCAAACCCTGTTCCTTCTTTTCTTATATCTGCCGGCGAAATATTAACCACTATACGCTGCGGCGGTAATTCAACTCCAGTATTCTTTATGGCTATCTTTACCCTGTCTCTTGCCTCTTTAACCTCCGTACCAAGATATCCACTCATATCAAATGTTGGAAGTCCACTTCCTACATCAGTCTCAACACTTACTATCCGGGCATCTATACCACACAACGCCGCAGTTGTTATACTGCTAAACAATACATTACACCCTCTTTCTTAACTTTTGCACTTTTCATCTGTGTTTTTCTTATAAATAACTTGCACCTTTCATAGCACACTGAAACAAACTTATAAGCCAAGCATCTTACGATATCTTACTTAATCCTCATCAGCTATATCAAGCGTATCCATAGCTTCTTCTGCAGTCTGGTCAAGCTTTTTCATTAAAGTTCTTATACTGTCAAGTCTGGCTTCATCCTTTCCTTCTATCCTGCCCTCGCGCTGTCCTTCTATTCGTCCTTCACGCTGTCCTTCGCGCCTGCCTCCTTCTAAGAACTCTTTCATTGCATTGCACATCTCCATATTAACTACCTTATCCTTTCTGCCATGATATGCATATTTATATACTATATATATCATAAAAATATTAATATTGCAAGTATTGTTTTACTTTTTATAAACACTTTATACTTTTACAAACACAATAAAAACAGACTACAATCTACTGCCTATACAGTAAATCATAGTCTGCTCTATCGCCTGCAATTTTTAATGTCCTAATTCAACTTAAACAAATCTCTCCTTACAACTCTTATAACAGCCTTTCCAGTTCCTCCCTTGGAATCAGATACCTGCATTCCAAGATATATAACACCTTTATCTGCCAGCTCATCACACATATTTTTATATATCTGTGTACTTTCTGATGTGAGATTCACATTTGTATCTGATGAAGCTGTTGCACTCTTATACACAAGACTCGCCAGTCTTGTATATTCACCTGACTTGTTGAATCTGGCCGACATAAGCTTTTCACTTATGCCATTATATATATTATATCCACTATTTAAACCTTCTGTCACCTTATCAAATGTCTGGATAACAACATCTTTGTCTGCGTTATTCTTAGTATAATTACCATCTTTATCCTTATCCCAGTAAAATACTCCTGATGACATCAGAGCACTTGTGTCTGAACCCATATCTATATCAGTTGCAACAAACTGTATATCTGGTATAGAACCGTCTAGTGAATACATTTCATATATGCCATCATCAGTCATCACGGCATTCTCAATCTTAATCTGAGGTGCATTATTTCCAGAGTTAATAGACCATATAATAGTATTAACAAAGAGTTTAAGTTCATCTTCACTTATGGCTTTACTCATAGTAGAATGTCCTGCACCAGAATAAGTAACATTACCCTTAGAATAAATATAATAATTATTGGCCGCATCATTTCCAGTTACTGAAAAATAATCACTCTCACTATATTTAGATGTTCCCTGTCCTAATGTATACCATACAACCACATCTCCGCCACTGTCTATACTGCTTGCTGTATCATCCTGCTTTTCAAGGTCAAGAAGATAATACTGTGCATGTGTTTCTGCAACATTCAGATTATCTGGTATCGTATATGGATAAGAGGTAATCTGTCCATCATTAATCTTATTAACAGCATTGGTACGAAGCGATGAAACCGTTCTTTCCGTTCTATGATTATATTTGTATATATAATTATTATCATTTTTATAATCATAGCCTGGCAATACGCCATATCTTGTAACTATTGTATTGGTGTATCCCTGCTGGTAAGACAGATTTTCTTTAGCCTGTCCAACCGTAACATGATACATATCCATACCAACTATGTTTCTGAACGCAGTTGTGAACATATAGCCCTTTGATATCTTGTCATCAATCATTATCGGAACTGCTCTTCTTATATCGGAATCATCTCCTTCAAATAAGCTTTCAGTTTCATCAGTATTCTCATCCGTATATGAATACTGTCCGATAGTATCATGAGTCATAAGCACAGCCTTGCCACTTTCTATATAATCACGCAGATTAGCCAGAGCATGTGTGTTCGTAATATTGTCAAATGCGTCTGCAAAGCCAAGAACAACAATAGTATAATCCTTTAGCAGATCTTCTCCATCTTTATTAAGGCTTGTTCCTGCTGTATACCTGCTGTTTTTATACCAGTCATTACCTTTGTTATCACCTTCACACAACTCCTTAACAGTTACAATATCAACATCCTTTTTATTTATTCTTAATCCAGTTGTGCCACTTGCATCATTAAACAATTTCATAAAATCAGAATCATTTAACTTAAGACTGTAATCATGCTTACTATCTATATCAGGCATTATCTGTAATATCTTTACATCTTCCTGCTTTTCGTCTGGTACATTTATTCTTAATATTCCTGTTGTTTCAGCCGTCAATCCTGTACTTACATCCCTAATAACAAGCTTCCAAGGTAAATAAGGTCTTAAATCTTTTGGTAATGTTGTTGTCGTAACAGTTATATATCCATTGTTATAAGTATAAGCTGCCGGATTCGTATCACTAAATCCACCTGCATATAACTCACCAGTGTCATCATGTGCATTTACAAACACACCATTTGCATCTTTATCAATATAAAACTCTACATTATATTTTCCAGATGTATTATCTGTCTTGAATTTAACTGTAAATGTGTTATCTTCCTCATTCAGGCCAGTATCTGCAATAGTCTGTCTTATAACTGGTTTAAACTTATATTCTATTTTGTCACTATCTGAAACAGCCGCATCTGAGGCAGCTTCTACCGTTATGTTAGAAGTTTTACCTACACTTCTGGCATATGGTAATACAGAATAAATGTTAGTATCAACTGTTCTTGTATAATTACCATTACTATCTTTAACCAAGACACCACTAGTTGATGCATTGTATATATCAGAGGCTAATATAACTGGTTTATCCATATTGATATACTCTTTAAGTTTTTCCAGAGTCTTTTCAGTTATATCATTTCCAGCCGAAGCAACATCTTTTCCTGTATCATTACCTGAACGATCCCACAGACTCACAACTGCACCCTGCGAATAATAATAGCTGTCAATAGTATTACCATTATTCTGCTTAATAAGTCCTTTAATGTTAAGAAGATTCTTAGAATGTTCATCTCCTATAATAACAAGATCGTATTTATTGGCTATATTATCCGTCATACCATTAAGTTCATTTACAGTAACTGACGTAACATCAATATATCTTTTATAATTCTTTTCTGTAATTCCTGACACATTTATTTTAAACTTTGCATTACTAAAATATTTAAGCAAAGACTTTGCCCCATCACATGTATTATAATCATAATCAGCAGATGGCTGGATTTCAAGAACTTTGAGTTTTTCTATAGCCTTATTTCTCTTATATCCACCAAGAACATATTGAATCATTTTAGCAATATCTATATTTCCATCATTTACATTGTATGTTTTTAAGACATCATTAACCTGATTGAACTCGTTATTATTTCCACTGATATCAATTTTAGATGATATAAAGCCTGATCTAATAGGATTATTCCGGTATCCAAACCAGAAAACATTCTCATTAATTCTATCTGGTGCAACGTTATATCCTTTATATGGAAAATTGCTATAATAATTACTTACTTTAGGCCATTCACCGAGGTATTTACCAAAAACACCCTGATTAAAATCAATCCATCCAGCAGTATCATATGTTACACGGTATGTATTGCTCCTGTTCTCATTAAATATGTATATTTCCATATTATCAAAGTCAAATCTGCCATACTCTCCCTCATATACACCAGTTATTTCATTTGTTGTATCTTCATCAATAACCTTATACTCGCACAAATCACGCAGACATGTATCCCTGTCTATTCCAGTTATTGTTACAAACATTTTCATAAGATTTTCCTGTCTGCTTTTATCAATCTTATTATAATCACATCCACCTATTATACTAAGCTCCTGATTTAAATATTTGTAACAAATGCGTCCTGCAATTGATGCGTCACTAAAATCTTTTCCCAAACACACATTATCTCCCCATGTATGAGATGACCAGTCTTTATCAGTGATTCCGGCTTTAGCTGGATATTTTGCTTTTAGTTGTGCATCACCATAAGCCTGTGCATACTCATACATTTTTTTATATGTGTCTGCAGGATAAGTACTGATATTTTCTCCAGCAGATACTATTATTGCATCCGCATTATCAATCATATCTGTTGTCAGGGCATCAATAGAAACACTTGTAACCCTGATTTTATCCATCATATTATAATCGCCTTTAGCTATTGAATTATCACCAGCAAATACCATATAAGCAAAGAGATTATCGTTATAGCCGCTTATATTATTTCCCTGTTCATCGACAAATGTTTTATCATATATATCAAGTTCTTTTTTATTTCCATAATTATCAATAACATTAAATTTAAACTCAGTATCAGAGGTTATCTCGTTAGCACAATCCTTAGAATAAAGCTTCCATTCAGACGCGCTATTCTTTCTATAATAAATATTCTTTCCTGCATACTCAGCTTCACTCTTTTTTTCTGGAATCTTATAGTTATTATGCTCAATAATACTTTTCATATAATTATTCAGCCATGTGTTACACAGGTCATGCTTTGCAGCACTATCTGGCAATCCAGCAATATCTGACCACTTGACAGCACCATTATCCATGCCTGTAAGATATCCCCATGCACCTACTGCTTCATCAGGAACCAATTCAATAATATTAAGCGGATTATCCCTTGTATATGTTCTTTCACCTATTGTGACTGCATCAGCAATCACAGCTTTTCCGCCACCTGTCGCCTGCGTCTTATATATCATTCCGCCGATGACAAACAAAAACACAAGTGCCACAGATAACAAAACTGTACTAATATATTTTCTTTTTCTTATCTTACCTAACATCCGTTTCATATTGTCATCCTTTCTCTGATACTCTTAATATGTATTCCACACACTAAACATTCTGTCAAAACAAGCTGTTACCAACATTTATGCTTACAAGCTATAATCAGGCATCAACATACCCTTGCGCTTTTATATCTCCCAGCTTAAAATACTTTATCTCTATTATTGTTTTATCACTGCCGTTTACCTTCACTATTTTAACCTTGTTGGTTAAATCATCTCCATAAAGAGAATTTCTAAGTGATACTTCTCTCTTTACTTCACGGCTTACATTCTGCTTATAAAGCTTTATATATGCCTTTGCCTTTATATTTGATGTAAGAATAACACCCTCTTCTTTCTTTGGTGTTTCCCCAACTCTTGTTGTAGGCTGCTCCACATCTCCTGCTGATACACATTTATCATCAATTTTTATAGAAAAGTCCTCGACATACTCACATGCCACACTCACGTTATCAAGCGGCTTATCTCCTAACGGGTAGAAATCATTTGAAAAATATAATATCTTATTAGCTTTATCCCATATATAACCATAGTACCTTGACTTATTAGTATTAGAATACTTAGTAAGATAATAATCGTATCCACTATTCTTATCAGGACTTCTATACATTATAAGCATATCCGCTTCCATTATATCGTTCTCGACCTGATTTAATGCAATATCCGCATCGCTTTGCAGCTGTGCCTGTGCTGTCTGCTTCGTGAAGTTATGCACTGAACTCTGTATAAGAACAACCAGAGCTGACAGTACTATACCGCCTATAGTCAGGGCAATAAGCATTTCTACAAGTGAAAAGCCTTTATTATTAAGTTTTCCATCAGCCTTTCTCTTACCAGCACAATCTGCTGACACATTAACCTCATTCATAGAATCCTTTGCTCCTTTTACTATGATAACGATAACTTACCAGTACTGTACCACACTGTAACATCATACGAATGGCTTCCACGGCTTATAGTTATAACCGCCTTTAGATTATTATTAACATCTAATTTATCGGACCTGGAGGCTCCTACGTTAACAACAAAAGAACCAACCCTTCCACTGCTTCTTGTATAAGTCACAGTAGCTTTTTTATCACTATCTACAGCATAGTCTGTCTTATCAGATGAATTGGCATAATCTGATATCGTTATATTATAACCTTTTCCTATAGTTTTACTTTCTGTCTGGACATCATTCTTATATGTAACAAGCCTGCATGTTCCATCTGTATCCTTATCTATATCAAGCTTCCAGTCTGCATTAACTGTAAGAGTTTGTGAACGCAGATTATTAAGCTCTGTATACACGAAATTACCTGCTTTTTTTACATTTCCCCTGCTGATTACTGACACTCCTATAGCAGAGCCGCCTATAACTATCGCCATAATAGCTATAACAACGAGAATCTCAACGAGAGTGAAGCCTTTATTTAGTTGTAACTGCTTCTGTAGACTGTGTCGTCTTTTCCGAATCATCACGTTTCCTCCAATTAGCAACTCGTATCATATCCTTATATGTCATATTCTGAACATCCAAAAAGCCGCTGTCATCACTGTTTTCAAGCGGATTCCATACCTTGAATATCTCTGCATATTTCTGATCAGTTTTTATAATATCAGTAGTGTCAGAAAGGCCTGTAACCGTAACATCGCCTTCTATAGTTATAGTTCCACCAGCTATTATAGTTCCAGAGAAATTTTTCTTAACCACAACATCCCCAGATGCAACTATAACACCACCATCAACATCTCTAAAGCTATAAGTTATATCATTTGACATATGTGCTTTTTTTCTTATAACCTCATCATTATTACTTATAATAAGCGGTTCAGAAGTTGAATTGCTATTATTAAACGCAACCAGCGCATACTTATCATAACCACCTGTAAGCTTTGTAGTAACAGGACCAAGCTTATCCTTTGTATAAGCTTCAAGACCAATAGTAGATATAATATTAACATATACCTCTTTGGAATACTTATTTAAATCCGGATACATCTGACCTATAATTGTGTTATTCATCTTTTTTGTATCTGTTATTTCATAAAGCGTTCTGCTAAGAACATTGAATCTTGAAGCCAGGTCCTCATAATCTCCTGCATAATCATATTTTGTTGATGATGCAGCATCATCTGATTCATTATAAACAAGACTCATGCTGCCATCTGCTGCTGCAACAGCTGATAACATAGAATTCTTAGTATACACACTGCCTGAGCCAGCCTTTATGACACTATTAAGACTCTGCGCATTAAGTGTCATCTGTGACTTCAATCTTTCTCTCTGCTCATTGTATGTTTTCTTTACTTTAGCAGATTTACCTGAAAGAAGACTGTTGAATTCAGTATCATCAAATATAGCCTTAACATAAGAAGCAGCCGCCTTTTCATCTTTAAAGCGCAGATAATAATAATCTCTTGTAAGACTTCCTATAGTTATAGTCTTTTTAACAAAATATTTACCTTCTGCCTCAGATAAATACTTATATCCAAAGAAGTTATCTTCTGATATTGTTATATTCACATTAGCTCCTGCCGCAGCCGGATTAGTTTCACCACCCATAAGTGCTGCAGGCACAAGATATATCTCCTGATTTCCAATAAATGATACTGACTCACCTGTATCATAATCTCCTGGTACAGTATATCCATCAGCATTTGCAAGAGAATAATAATCTATATATGCCCTTCCTGAAACAAGAAGCTTGTTAAGTGACTGAAGATCAAGCTCTGAATTAGTACCATTTATAACAATAGCACTACTCCTGTTTACCTTTTCAGTAGCATTAACCCCTACATAACTATAACCATAATAATTACCTGACAGCTTGACCTTGCTGTTGTTTCCGTTTAACTCCAGATCATCTCTTACATATGTATCAGAGCTTCCGTTTACTGTTATGCTAGAAGTTCCACCTGTACTGTCAGAGGTCTTGATATTCTCACACCATATCCTGCTGCCTGTTCCACCATTTCCTGCATTAAGTGTTCCATTTTCAACAACAATATCACCACTTGTAGCAAGAAGTGTGTCTCCTGCTACATTAGCTGTTGCCGCTGGATTCACTTTAAAACCACCTGCTGAGCCTGCAAAAGCATTACCATTCAGGTTAAATGAGGCATTGGATGCAACTGATATCCCCTTGTTTCCAACAATAGCATATCTTAAAAACGAATCAAGACTAAGTTTCTTTGAATCAGTTATATTAACAAGCTTGTCAGGTATTCCAAGGGTCATATCAAATGTAATATATGAATAATATCCTGCCTGTGTAAGATACTTTACAAGGCAGTTATTAATATTAATTGTATAATAAAAAATATTCTCTTCAACCTGACTCTTCTTACTTACAATCTGGATGTTATCTATGGATTCAACATCAAGCGTGTTACTTCCTGATTTATGCGTTGCTTCTATACAATCATTAAGGACACTGACTATACCCTGCGCCTCTATTGTATTACCGCCTCTTTCGTACACGCCCTCCTGCTTCTTGCTTACATAATCACTATCATCCTTATACTTGATACTATCAAGCATATTATCCTGTATAATGCCAAGCTTATTAAGCATTCTATGAATATAATCAAGTCTTAGCTCCTTATTACATGTTATATTATCAACAGTTGTTATACCACTTTCGGTATTAACAACCATCTTCGCAACCTGATCCTGGTATGCACTGTTAAAGCAGTCTGATGACATCTGTCCCATAGCAACATATATCTCATTGACTGCATCCTCAGATGTATAAAAAGTTTTAGCTGACTGCTTATTAGCTACCTTCAGCTTAAGATTCATAATAGTAGATGAAGTAACTACGGTGGCAAGTATCATAACAAATGATAACATTATAAGTACGATAACCATAGTTGAACCGTTATTATTACACTTAACTCTTTTTCTTAAATTATGTGCCATCATAAGCTTCTCCTCACCTTTCTCTACCCGATCTTTGTTGTAGTCATCTGTATCATCGGTTCTTCCTTCGATGTATCAGCATTACCGCCATAATATACTTTAACCGTCATAGTATACAAAAGACTCTTACTTGCTACTCCATTGCTGCCTGAACCAGTATTGTTAATATCCTTATATTCATCCCACTTATATATATTAGAAAATACACTTACCGGTCCTGGATTAGTTGTTCCATCTTTATTAACTGTCTTATTTCCAAGATTAATCGTTCCTACGTTTGCAAACTCCTGTCTTGAAGTATCTTTGTTAAGATAAAGACTCACCTTGTCTTTGTTAATCATCATATTCTTAGAGCTGTCTGTTGTGTTGTTAGATGTCTGCTGAATAAGGAATACATTACAATTATCATATTTAACAAATGCATTTTCCTGATAATCGTAAGTTATGTTAATCTTATCAGTAGTATAATAATATCTGTTATCACCTACAGTTAAAGTCGAATGTCTGTCATAAGGTATATAAAACATATACACATCTTTAAGATTATTAGGTAATGAGGA
>ERZ779840.4542-NODE-4542-length-10168-cov-2.336003_pt1 | contig 10168 bp, 5 predicted proteins | sample MGYA00511561_ERZ779840 | MGnify/ENA primary metagenome ERZ779840 (study PRJEB29588, sample SAMEA2162036) | human gut metagenome | biome: human gut; feature: human-associated habitat; material: faeces | place: Denmark | collected 2008/2010 ...
CAAAGAGTGCTTTTATGAGATGGCGCGCGGTTTAGAGGATGTGAAAGAGGGCGGGGAACGCTGCTTCCGCTGTTATGAGCTGCGCCTTAGGGAATCGGCAGAGCTTGCAAAGGAACTTCACATGGATTATTTTACGACGACATTATCTATCAGCCCGCTCAAAAATGCGGAAAAATTAAATGAGATCGGGGACCGTCTGTCGGAAGAATACGGGATCGCATATTTGAATTCTGATTTTAAAAAGAAGAATGGCTATAAGCGTTCCGTGGAACTATCGGAGGAGTATGGCATGTACCGCCAGTATTACTGTGGCTGTGTTTTCTCAAAGCGGGAGCGGGATGCACAGATCGCGGCAAAAGCGGCAGCTGGGAATGCATAAATTCCTGTATAAAAATACAACAGGGACTTGCGGCGAAAAGACACTTCATGTAGAATGGAAGATAATTTATGTAAGGAAAGTGAGGATTTAGATATGGCACAGTTATGGGGAGGACGCTTTACAAAGGCAACAGATCAGCTTGTATATAATTTCAATGCGTCTATCACATTTGACCAGAAGTTTTATAAACAGGACATTGAGGGCAGCATTGCACATGTCAAAATGCTTGGAAAACAGGGCATTTTAACGGAGCAGGAGATGAACGACATCATCACAACACTGCAGGAGATCAAGGAGGATGTGGAGAGCGGAAAATTAGAGATCACATCGGAATATGAGGATATTCACAGTTTTGTGGAGGCAAATCTGATCGACCGTCTTGGAGATACTGGTAAAAAACTGCATACCGGCCGCAGCCGTAATGACCAGGTGGCACTCGATATGCGTCTTTACACCAGGGACGAGGTGCTCGCGGTGGACGGACTGCTAAAAGAACTTCTGACTACAATCTTACATATTATGGAAGAAAATACAGAGACGATCATGCCTGGTTTTACCCATCTGCAGAAAGCACAGCCGATCACATTAGCACATCATATGGGTGCTTACTTTGAGATGTTTAAGCGTGACCGTCTGCGTCTGCATGATATTTATGAGCGCATGAATTACTGTCCGCTCGGTTCTGGTGCACTTGCTGGCACGACCTATCCGTTGGATCGTGAATATACTGCAGAGCTGCTCGGTTTTTACGGACCGACCTTAAACAGTATGGACGGTGTGTCGGACCGTGATTATCTGATCGAGTTCTTATCTGCATGTGCGACGATCATGATGCACCTTTCACGTTTTTCCGAGGAAGTCATTATCTGGAATTCCAATGAATACCAGTTTGTGGAAATCGATGATGCATACAGCACAGGAAGCAGTATCATGCCGCAGAAGAAAAACCCGGATATCGCAGAGTTAGTGCGCGGTAAGACAGGACGTGTCTACGGTGCATTGATGTCACTGCTCACAACCATGAAGGGAATCCCGCTTGCATACAATAAAGATATGCAGGAGGACAAAGAGCTTTCTTTTGATGCAATGGATACGGTAAAAGGCTGTGTCGCTTTGTTCAACGGCATGCTTGCCACCATGCGCTTTAACAAAGACAGAATGCGCCAGTCCGCAAATCATGGATTTACGAATGCCACAGATGCGGCTGATTACCGGTGTTGCATCTGCATGTTCATCAGATAGTTGGGTTCTCAGGGAATCCGTACATACGGCTTTCAGGTGGAAAGTGATTCCATCGGCTTCCGGATTGAAGCGGGGCTGTACACGTACATGCTGCTTCTTGTCGTATGTCAGTAAACTGCCGTTTTGCTCAAAACCCAGATACTGTTCTTTCTTTCCGCGGCTTTGCGTATACCGTGCTTCAGTCGCTTCCGCTATTTCACGGTCAAAATACCAGAAAGCATCATGAGGATCACCTTTATATTGTGAATAGGGGGCGGCTTTGACTCGCTTCTTCTGATCGGGATGCCAGCGTTCTGCCAGCCAGCCTTTGGTTGGGTTTACCGGATTCAGTTTTACTTTACCGTCTTTCGTTACTTCATCAGTCAGTCGTTGATTGATAGCTTTTTCCAGAAATAGAGCAATGTATGCGGCTGTCTCATCTGCCACATCGAAATGTCCCCGTCCTGCGTCACACAGAAATGAGATGCAACTTTCAGGATACATCATGCGGAAGGCCAGTGCCGGATTTACCCGGGCTTCCCACCATTCATATTCTCCTTCAATCATCAGTCCGGGTATTCCATCTATATTACGGGTACGTCCCCATTCCAGATTCTCACGCCCGTAGCCGGTAAGGTTTGTGCGCGGAGCATCGCCATGCAGGGAAATGATAGCCAAAGTGCGTTCCGGATTCCATGCTGCGAAATTCCAGGGATAAGTAGCCATAGCCGAATGGCCTATGGGAACGATGGGGACATTTTTTAGTTCGCTATATCCGCTGACGTCTGCCAGGTCGACCATCATTTTCTCAAATATCTGTTGTGTGCCTTTCGATACATCCCATTGCTGATCGATACCGGGAGTTATCCATACAAAGCCGATTCCCAGCTTCTGCATCTTTTCGCGGAAAAGGGGATTATCAAAAAGAGTTTCTTCGCTCATATTGTGTTGTCCTACAATAATTGCTTTTATCTGCATACAGTCAGCGGGTATCCACAAGAAAGCCGTAGGATTCCGGTTCGTTTCGTTGGAGACGAATCCGTCAAGAGTCACAGACCATTGCCATTCTCCTGCCCGCAAACAGGGAGAGAGGAAAAGCAAAAGGATCATTGAAAAAAGCAGTCTATATCTATTCATTGTTCTTTGTTTTTATGTTGTATAATACGAACGAAGAACAGGGTTTACTCAAATAAATCAGGTTATAAATCCAATAAGAATTCTTCTATGTTGGAACGATTGATTACTTTAAAGGAACTGTTTGGATAAGCTTCAATAAACTGTTGGGGATATTTATATTTGGCACCGGGATTCCACTTGAATTCAAAGGTTGAAATCTGTCCGTCTTCTTCTTCTATATAGTCGATTTCTTTCTGTTGTTGAGTACGCCAGAACCAACTGTTACAATAACTGTCAGAATAAGCGTTGTGCTTGATTCGCTCAGATATAATGAAGTTTTCCCATAATGCACCCGCTTCCTCGTGAGTGCGACTTTCGAGCATAGAAAAATTAGCCAATACGGCATTACGAATTCCGTTATCATAAAAATATATTTTCCGGCTTGCTTTCAGCTCATTGCGCAGGTTTCTTGCGAAGGATCCTAAACGGAATATGACATAATTCTTTTCGAGTACATCAATATATCTGTCAACAGTTTTTGTGTCAAGTCCTACTAATTGCCCTATTTCATTATAAGAAACCTGTGAACCGATTTGCAGAGCTAATGCTTGAAGTAGTTTTACCAGCTTTTCCGGCTTCCCGATAGAATCAAGAGCAAGGATATCCTTATAAAGATAACTGTCGTTCTATCATAACTTTAAGAGAATAGTTGCATAGGCAAAGATAAGGTATTTAAAATAATGATTCCACAAATCTTATAAGATTTATGGAATTGAATCCATAAAAATTATAAGATTTGTGGAATCAGCCTGCTTTCTCTGTAATTCTGTGCGTCTTAGTATTCGTTAATAATCGTTCATTTAGAGGCTTCTTTCAGTTGTTCCGTCAGCTTATCCATATTTTCCGGGCTGGCTGCCGATGGGAATTGCAATTCCCCTTCTTTATTGACAATGGCATAATGCGGGATTGACAGTATGCCGTTCCGCCCGAACTTCTCATAAATTTCCATTTTGAAAGCCTCATTGATGATGACATGCTCTCCTTTTAAGTTATAGTGCCCTGTCATCTTTTTCCAGAGTTCAGCTTTCTGGGGAGTATCGATGGAAACATACAATAACACGATATCATTTTCAGCAGCATATTTCTGCAAAGGTTTGATGTGTGCAAACGAAGCACGACAAGGACCGCACCAGGTAGCCCATACGTCGATGAAGATCACTTTACCCGGGTATAAGTCAGTAATTTCCTTAAAGGTGCGTACACTGTCCGTATTCAATATATGAATGTCTTTCGGAAGTTCGGCTTCATTGAACGCTTTGTTCTTTTGTATTGCTGTTTCTAATTTCGGCATCAGTACGCTTTTGGGATATAATGTCTTGAATTCCTCATACAGTGCAGGAATACCGGCTGCAAAATATTCGCGGCTTTCATCTTCTAGAATGAGAAGTCCCATTGCAGCTTCTTGTACCCGGCCTTGTAGATTTGCTTTGTACCAATCGAATAACAACTGATTGCGTTCATTGTCATCATTCGTGCGCCTTTCATGTTTCATAAAAATATCTATGCCTGCCATATTCGATATGACATCTGCAAATGCGGGTGAGAATGCGCTTTCAGCCTGACCGACGTTTGCAAAATCCAACATCTGGGCGTAAGTGTCGTCCCATTCCTTCTTGACCGTTTCGGAACCTCTCCGGTAGTTACCGAAATACTGATTCATATATGCCATCAAAGCCTGTATACGTATATCTTGTACGGCTCTCTGCCTGAACTGATCGTCCACTCCTGCCACTTCTTTTTCTAATGTAGTAGCGTAGTCTGTCAGCTTTTGATATACGGATGAGGCAACCGTGTCCTTACTGACGTTAAAGATATCTCCCTCGCGTGCACGCAGATTAAAGACATTTTCGTTCAGATCAGCCAACTTCTTGAGTATTTCATTTTCTTTCGTCAAGCCGTCAACCGGGTTTAGTTCATTAGATTTGGAAGCATCGATATCAAGCGTCTGTTTTCCCGGAGTAAGATAGATACTGCCTAAGTTTCGCTCACCATATAGAAAAAGAGTCAGCTTTTCGTTCCCGTTTACAGGTAAGGTAATCTGATACGTGCTGTCGGCATTTAAACGTAAAGTATCAATCTTGTTCGGTAAGTAAATGCCATCTGTAGTGATGTTATATACAATGGGAGCGCCGGATGTATTCGTTACTTTGCCTTCTAAAGTAATGCTCTTCTGGGTACATCCGCTTAGGAGCATAGTGGTTGCTATGCCGCCAAGGCATAAAGATTTGATGAATTCCATTATTTGTTTTTCATTTAGTTCATAATCTGAGACGCTAAAATAGTAATAAGGTTACACTGGGACAATTATTTTCTGTTATTTCTCGATGATTACTTATTTTATCTTAATGCCTTTTATAAAGTCATTGGTTACTACCCCTTTCAAGTCCTTCATCCGTTCTCCATTGATTACTACATTTTCAAACGTCACGTTTTGCACGGTTCGTTCTTTGTCCAATCCTTGAATCAATGATGGATTTTCTCCTACACCTGTATATGTAATATTCCTGAAAGTAATGCCTTCAATACCGCTTCCCGGCTGTTTATCATATTTCTCGTTGAAACGTACTTTTACATAAAACAGCCGTCCTTCCTGAATATTCTCTACCCGGATATCTTCGAAAAGAACATTACGAACCTGATTCTTATCACCACAATCCACTGTCATGCAACCCTGATAAATCGGATCATCCTCGTCATGTTCCAGAATGTCGATGTTACGGAAAGTCAGATTCTCTATTACTTCTCCTGTCGGTGAGTCCGGATCGCCATGACCACCTATATTAATGGGATGTGCCACATCTGCCCAAAGAATAGAATTCTGCACTGTGATATCCGATGAACCTCCCCACCAGTTCCAGCGGTGATTGTACAAAGCAATACAATCGTCCGAATTGCGCATAAAGACATTGTCAATAAGTACCTGGCGGCAACACATCATATCTATGCCATCGCTCCAACCTTTACAACTGAATGATTTCAGGTTTTTGATGGTAATTCCTGTTGACCCGCCGCCGAATACAGTATAATGATCAGGGTTCACTACGGTAATTCCATCTATCAGTACATTTTTTGAGTCGGTTATCTCTATACCCCGTATCGGATGATCTAAGATACCTCGTCCGATGATCCGAACATTTTCTGCTTTATCTACCAGAAGTTTTGCTTTTACTACTGCTCCTGGTGCCAGATATACGGTTGTATTACTGGAAATACGGATTTGATTATTAGGTAAGTCTTTGGGGCGGTGTATTCCCGGACCGAAGTACATAATGCCTTTTTCTTCTTTATTATATTTTTCTGTTTCCAAGGGATTGGCAAAGAGATGTAGATTATGCAGTCGGTCACCATTAAATTCGATGGAGAGATATTGGGGCTGCTGTAAAGTGAAGAAAATGGTGTTTTGTATTTGCTTGTATTCAATGCCTTTATTTGAAGGGCGGATTGCTATATCCTGCACTGTGCCATTATTCTTTTTTACCATGACCTCTACAGGACTCCCCATATCAAACTGTACCATGGAAGCATCCTGTATATTGTCCATGTCCACTTGCACTTTGTATTCAAACAGGTCTTTCCAGTCTTCACCTGGTATTCGTACACGTACCGTGTAATCATCATTATGAGGCATGCCCGAATTTAAACTTTCGGGATATGTCACTAACTGTGCCTGTATGGACAAGCAGAAAAGAATAGAGAAAAGTATTGATATATACCTCATGATATAAGTATTTTTAGGTTTATATGTAAAAATACGAATTAAGGTGAGATATTACTCAATATAATCTCTATTCTTTTCTACCATCTTCTTAGTGAACTGTATATTTATTTAGTCACTATGCTGTTTTTTACAGGAGTCATGATAAACGTAAATTCATAATCTCCGTAAGGCAACATGAATTCCGGTTCCGGCAGTGCGCTCCAACTATCGATGCATGCTAATCCCATTTGTGCTTTATCAATCAGTACATTCGTTAAATCAGCTTTTTCAATCTCATGCGAATGTCCTTGTTGTTTCTCCCAACCTTCATCCAGTGACTCGATAGTATAGTGCAGGGCAGAAGCTGAGAACGGAGCCTCGGCTATAAATTGCAGACCACTGCCGCTGATATTCAACTGTTTCCACCAGCGGATATCAGTTTTAGTACCGTTTTCCTGTGGACGAATGTAGGGGTAGAACTGTTCGTCCACTGTTTGGTTGTAGATTCCCAGGTCAGTGCAATGATTACGGTTACTGTAATTTTCTATGGGGCCGCGGCCGTAATAAGAGATTTTCTCATAAGGCTTCGGCATAACCAGTTGCATACCAAAACGGAACATATTGGATACTTTCGCATTCTTATCGGCTACCATCTTCTGATTTACTTTTACGCTACCTTTATTATTGATGGTATATGTGAGATATAATTTGGCAGAAACATTTTTCATGTCATATTCAGCGGAAATAATTACCTGTTCGTCTATCGTTTCGTTCTTCAGAGAGACAAGCCGGATATCCGGATTCTTCCAGGCTATATACTTCTGCTGCAATTTTGCACCATAATCATTGTCCGTTGGGGCACGCCAGAAGTTTGGAGTCAGTGCGCCACCTTTTTTAATCAGATTCATGCCGTTAACGATGTAGCGATCCATATATCCGGTAGATCTGCTGAACCGGATAAGAAAATTTTCTCCTTCCACAAAAAGGTTACTGATATTTTGGTCATTGACTTGCGGGACAACTGCCGGTGTATAATTATCAACGACATTTTCCAAGTTCATTGTAGGAGCTTTATATGCATTCACCACTAACTGGTCTTTGGCAACCACATGCCCCATAGGAATTAAACCCTCACGATTTTTCTGGATATAGCGGACATTCAGTAACCATTCATTGTTTTCATCTGTTCTGCCCCAGTCGAGTTTTAGTGAAGCGGTTTGTGTGGGCGGTACATTTAGGTCTTCTATGCGACCGCCACGCATGGGGATACCATTCTTTAATAGTTCCCATTCCAGATAATAAGCTGAAAGATTACGGAAGAAATTTTCATTATAAATTTTAATTTCGCCTTTGGAAAGATCGCCCGCAGTGGTCCGGATATTCTGATAGAAATAACTTACTTCATAAATGTGAGGATTGGGGATGCGGTCCGGATTCAACAGACCATTGTCACTGTAATTGAAGTCTCCGGTGCTGAAGTTATCGAAATCGCCGTCATATCCATAAATCATCTTGCCATCTTTGCCGGTCCAGCGAGGGGATTGGTCTATCAGGTCCCAAATGAATCCTCCCTGGAATTTGGGATATTTACGAATGAGATCCCAATATATCTTGAAGTCTCCCAGAGCATTGCCCATAGCATGTGCGTACTCACACATAATCATCGGTTTCTGTTTACTGTCGTCTTCATTATAACTGATACATTTGGAGTAAACCGGATACATCGGACAATAAACATCCGTAGTGGAACCCGTATCATAAGCCTGCTCAAAGTGTATGAAACGGCTTGGATCTTCCGACTTTATCCATTGGTAGCAAGCCTCAAAGTTTGATCCGTTGCCGCACTCATTTCCCATTGACCAGAGGATGATGCTGGGGTGGTTGAAGTTACGTTGTACATTCCGTTGATTACGTTCTAAGTGGGCTTTCTTATAAGCGTCAACCTTAGCCAGAGTCGTTTCTTTGAATCCCATTCCATGAGATTCCAGATTAGCTTCTGCTACTACATAGAGGCCATATTTGTCACAAAGTTCATACCAGAAACTGTCATCCGGATAATGGCAGGTGCGAACGGCATTGATATTGAACATCTTCATTAATTGAATGTCCTGGATCATACGTTCGCGTGAAATGACATAACCACCGTCCGGGTCCATTTCGTGGCGATTGGCTCCCTTGATTAGTATCGGCTGACCGTTTACGAGGAGTTGTGCATTTCTCATTTCTATTTTGCGGAAACCTACTTTCAAAGGAATCACTTCACTAACCTTGCCGCCTTCTTTTACTGTGGCGCGGAGGGTGTATAGATAAGGAGTCTCCGCACTCCATTTATGTGGATTTTCCACTTCCATGGAGGTAGACACGTGACCGGAACCTCTGAGCTCGGTGGTTGTGACCGTCCGGTTCTGAGCATCGAGCAATTCCAGTGTAACCTGATTATTGCCTTTCAGATTCAGGTTGATTGCTAAAGAACCGTTTTGGTACTGACTGTCTAAATCGGGAGTTACGCGGATATCCTCAATGCGTTTTTTGTTGCGGGTGTAGAGATAACAATCACGTGCAACTCCATGATAGCGGAAGAAGTCCTGGTCTTCCAGATAGCTGCCGTCGCACCAACGGAACACCTGGAATGCGATGAGATTTTTTTGTCCCGTTTTCAGGTAGGGAGTCAGATCAAACTCTGCTTCCAGTTTGCTGTCTTCACTATAGCCGACAAACTTTCCATTTACCCATAAATAGATATTCGAATAGACGGAGCCGAAGTGGGCGATGATATTTTTATCTCTCCAGTTGGCAGGAACCGTTATTTCCCGGCGATATGAGCCGACGTGATTATCTTCAACGGGAAGTTCCGGCGGATTGTTCTTGCACCAGCCTTTCCGCAGTTTCCAGTCGAATCCTACACCGGAATAGAGGGGAACATCATAGCCGTTCAGTTCCCACATGGCAGGAATAGCCAGGTTATCCCAGCCTTTGTCGTTGAAATCAGTTTTCCAGAAGTCTGTGGGGCGGGCATCCGAATCTTTCACCCAACGAAATTTCCAAATACCATTCAAAGTCATATAATTGACTGATTTTTCTTTCGCAGCCTCGGTGGCTGCTTCTGTGCTTTCGTAAGCAAAGAAGTGGGTATGCATTGGGGCACGATTCACTGCATTGACCTCCGGGTCTTGCCATTCGTGGAAAGTCTGTGCATTTCCCGAAAGCATACATATACATAAAAATCCTGATAAAAGATGTCTTTTCATTTTGTTATAATTTACAATGTAGGCACTATTTTTATTATAGAATCGTTTTCGTCAAATTCCAGCTTGGCAACACAGGTGTTGTCACCCCAGCCGATTTCTCCCATCTGTTCGGGTGCAAAGCCGTGTGCAATCGTCAGCATGCCGCGAATCGCACTGCCGTGCGTCACTACTGCGACCTCTTTGCCCTCATTTTCGCGCACAATCGCGCGCACGCCGTCCAGCATGCGCTGACCGGCCTGCATGACCGTCTCGCCGTGCGGCGGCGCTGCTTCCCACGGACGGGCACACCACAGCGCGTACTGCTCAGGCCATGTGTGCGGCAGCTCGGCCCACGGAATGTCCTCCCAGTCTCCCATATCAATCTCGCGCAGCACCGGTCGGGTCTCCACCGAGAGATGGTGCGGCTCCGCCACAGCCTGCGCCGTTACGCGTGCGCGGAACAGGTCG
>ERZ779840.4560-NODE-4560-length-10135-cov-3.818155_pt1 | contig 10135 bp, 8 predicted proteins | sample MGYA00511561_ERZ779840 | MGnify/ENA primary metagenome ERZ779840 (study PRJEB29588, sample SAMEA2162036) | human gut metagenome | biome: human gut; feature: human-associated habitat; material: faeces | place: Denmark | collected 2008/2010 ...
TCAGCTGGTTAGAGCGCATGCTTCACACGCATGAGGTCGATGGTTCGAGCCCATTCGTCTCCACCAAATCCCCGAAACCTTTCGTTTCGGGGATTTTATGTTCTTTTTTTGATTTTTAGACCGTTTGCTTTTTCTGTACATTTTGAGATAAGCATACGGTCTGTTTTCATAAAGATTACCATGAAAACCCCTGTAATATCAAGGTGTTTGATGCCGTTGAAGAGTTTGCTGTTTCTCGTTACGTAAACGGCCTGAAACGCTAAACAATCTATAATTACCGAAACTTTCTCCATTCTATGGGTAATTATTTTGATTTTTCTCGATCTTTTGTTTTTTGCTCAATACGATTTGGATGTGTTGATCGTTCGTATAAGGATAGAAAAAAGGACACGGGGTATCCGTGCCCTTTTACTGTATTTCGATGTTTTTTACGCCGTAATCCAAAATGATGTTGATGAGTTCGTTGCGGGAATAATTGCTCTCATTCGCCAGTCGGTCCAACCCAGCAAGGATATCTTCTCTGATCCGAACGGTGATGATCTTGTTTCCATCCTCGCCGCGTTTCTTGATGATCAACGGTTCATTCGCCATATTGTAATACACCTCACAATCTATTTCGATTATAGATTGACAAGAAGATGTAAAATATACTACAATACGATTGCTATTACGATAGCTAAATATAATATAAGGAGATAGCGCAATGAAAAGAATTATTTCAGTTATCTTAGTTTGCCTTTTCACTCTATCACTTTGTGCATGTGGGAGTAACCCGGTGCAAGAGGTTGAGAAACAAATTGAAGATCTTGTGAATTCACCCTATTCCGAGAAAGCTGCAAAACTCGATGATGTTCTTTCCTCATACAATGCTTTGGACGATAAGCAGAAAGAAAAAGTAGAGAATAGAGATCAGTTAAAACAAACACAAATCTATGTATTGGCACAGAGTGCATATAATAATATCAATACAGCGTATGAAATAATTGAAGTAATGGGTTCTGATATTTACGAGGCTTGGCGTATAGGAGTATTCAACTCAAAGGAAGTAAAAAGAGGGAAGTTTTCATATCTTGCGAGTACACTTAGCCTTTCGGAGAAAGAGTTGATTGAAGGAGCCAAATACTATGTGGCATCTTTACGTGACCAAATGGCGTGGGAAACCTTGTCAAAAGATCAGAAAGCGAGATATGATGAAAATGTAGAAAGCGTGTTCTACTTATTAGATGACGTATTTTCCGCATGTGTTCTTGTGACTTCAAATGCTTATGTTGAAAATGGAAAAACCAAACAAGTCGAAGACTTGTTGACGTCTGCCAAAGCGCAAATGAAAGAGATGAGTCAGAAATACTCTGACTATGAACATTACTCAAACCTAAAAGAATATTTTACATCAGTAAGCGCTTTTTTTGACTTCTGCAAGTCACCAAAGGGCTCTTATGAACAAGCAATAGAAACCATGAATGATTATAGAAACACTGCTCGCGAATTAAAAAATGACTTAGCTTTTATTTTTGAAGAATGAATGTGATTACCATAGATCTATCATTTTAGTTAGCTAGTGTTGAACGAGGAGCGTGATCCCCACAATCATTCAATAAGTCAGAGCCGTGCCATACCGGCTGAGCCGGAGAATGTGCCGTCAACAAAGCGAGTCGCTGCGGTGAATGGATCGCAGCGGCTCTGCTTTGTTAAAAAGGCAACCACCGGCTATGCCGGTGGACATAAAGAGTTCCACTTATGGATAGAAAAAGAAAACCTCCGATGATAGAGTGTAGTCAGGTTCGCCAACCGACAACAGACAGAATCAACGGAGGTTATCCCAAAGAATAATGCAATTATAGCACGAACTGCGTTCGTAGGGCGAAAAGCTATTTTAATAGCAGCGGAGCATTTCGTGCAAAAGAAAGAGATTCAATGCACCTTAAGGTGCGGCCGGTAACATGCCCTTATAGGGCTTGTGCAAGCCACCGGCTACTCCGGTGGTCTTGACTTACGGCTAACAGTTTTCGATATATGCGGCGGCAGTCGGATTTCTTTATCGCAGGATCTCTTCGGCCACTACGCGCTTCGGCACACAGCGGTCCATGGCCTGCTTTTCGATGTACCGGTGAGCGTCCTGCTCAGACATGCCCTGCTTTTCTATCAGCACCCATTTGGCGCGGTTTATAAGGCGGATCTCCGCCATTTTATCTTCCATGGAAAGACTTTTCTGCTCCATGCGCCGCAGGCGCTCCCGCGTGCCGCACAGGAGCTCCATGCATTGCAGCATCATCTGCGGCGACGTCGGCTTCTGAAGCGTCAGCACGCCGCAGGGCGTGATCTGCGCGGACACGTCGGAGTAATACTCCGGCTTTACCAGGAGCAATATCCCCGCGCCCGATTGCTCGGCGAAGTGCTGTGCAAGATGGGTGCCGAATTCATCGCGCAGCGGCGCGCTGATGATGATTATATCATATCGGCTTTCGAGAAGCCGGCGCCGTGCGTCCGCAGCGTCGTACGCAAATCGGACGGGGGCGTAGCGCCCGCCGGGGAGCAGCTCACGCAGGGACGTATGAAATTTTTCCGCAGCGGCTACGGACAGCACGCTGTAGGTTCGCGGCAGATACTCCATGCGCATTCCTCCTCCCGAAAGATTTAGCGGCGCTTACTTCGTATAATACTCCACAACGGTCCGCGGCAGGGAGGAGGCGATAAATTCGCTCGTTTTTGCCGCGGCTTTTGCGTCCGCGAGCGTTGCGGGCAGCGTCTTATACTGCGAACGGACCTCCTCCGACGCGGTGTAAAAGTTGATGTCCGCGCTTGCGGGCAGCTCTGCGCGGCGGCGTATACCGTCGAGACCGGCGTAGATGAGGAGGGTATAGGCAATATACGGGTTGCAGATCGGGTCCGGGGATCGAAGCTCCGCGCGGCGGTACTCGCCCTCGGCGGCGGGAATGCGGATGAGCTGCGAGCGGTTTTCGCTTGACCAGGAAATATAGCGCGGCGCCTTGTAGCTGCCGAAGCGCTGATAGGAGGCCGGCGTTGTATTGAGGAACGCGGTCATGTCGGCAATATGCGAGAGAATACCGGCGATCACTTGCGGCATAATGTCCTCGCCGGTGGAGCTGCGGGCGGAGAGATTGATGTGCATGCCGTTGCCCGGCTCGCTGCGCAGCGGCTTCGGGGAGAAATCGGCGGCAAGACCATTGCGCAGGGCGACGGTATTTACGACTGTGCGGAACGTGACCGCATCGTCCGCGGCCTTCACAGGCTCGGCATACCGGAAATCAATCTCATTCTGACCGGGGCCCTGTTCATGGTGGGAGCATTCCGGGCGGATGCCCATCTGTTCAAGCGTCAGGCAGATCTCGCGGCGGACGTTCTCACCCTTATCTTCGGGCGCAATGTCCATGTATCCGGCGCGGTCGTAGGGGATCGTGGTCGGTTCGCCGTTTTCGTCCCGGCGGAAGAGATAGAACTCCATCTCCGAACCGAACGCGAACGAAACTCCCATCGCCGCGGCGTCGTCTACCGCCTTTTGCAGCAGCGCGCGGCTGTCACCCTCAAAGGGCGTGCCGTCCGAGCGCAGAATGCGGCAGAACAGGCGCGCCACACGCCCGTGATCCGGCCGCCACGGGAGCAGACAGAGCGTCGAGGTGTCCGGCTGCAAAAAGAGATCCGAGCGCAGCTCGTCGCCGAAGCCGGGGATGGCGGAGGCGTCAAACGCGATGCCGGCGGAAAACGCGCGGTCGAGCGCATCCGGCAGAATGGACATGTTCTTCTGGTTGCCGGTCAGGTCAAAAAACGTCATGCGAAGGAACTTGACGTCCTCCTCCGCGACATACTGCCGGATCTCGGACTCGGAATACTTCATTGCTGCTCCTGCCTTTCTCAATCGGAAACGTACATCTGCTTATAGGGGTTTTTGCTGTCCGGCGTGACGACGGTGTAGGGATCGCGGAGCATGGCATCCGCGTCGCGCCCGAACAGGCGGCAGTGCTCGCGCACATAGGGTGCGAACTCCGCCTTATCCGCCTCCGTGGCGGCATGCGCCGTCACCTGACTCGGGAACGGCACGCGCGACACGTCGCCGCGGAAAACCATTTTCCCGCCGTGCATGCCGGTGCAGGGGAAATAGCCGGTGACGGGTTTTCCGTCCGTATGCAGCGCGAGCACAACGATCAGCCCGCCGGCCTGGTATTCACCGAGAAAGCTCCCGGCACGCCCGCCGATCACGATGACGGGCTTGTGTTCCTTGTATTCCTTCATGTGGATGCCGGCGCGATAGCCCGCGTTGCCCTCCACGAAGATCTCTCCGCCGCGCATGGCGTAACCGGCGGCGTCGCCGATGTTGCCGTGGATGACGATCCGTCCGGCGCTCATCGTATCGCCGACGGCGTCCTGCGCGTTGCCGTGCACGGTGATGTCCGCGCCGTTGAGATACGCGCCGAGCGCGTTGCCGGGGATGCCGTCGATCTCAATGCTCTTGCGGGACATGCCCGCAGCGATGAACCGCTGGCCGAGACACGCGCTCACGCGGCATTTCGCCCCGGCACTGCGGATCGTCTCGTTCAGCTCGGAAAAGGAGAGAGAGCCTGCTTCTATATAATCCATAGTATCACACCTTTCACCGATTTTCCACAATCATTCTCCGGCGTGAGCCACGCCGAGGATTTCGAGTTCCTTCTCCGTAAGGCCGATGCCGCGGAGCATCACGCGGTTGCCGCGCAGCGCCTCGATGGAGTTGATGCCCATGCCGCCCATCATTTCCTTAATCTCGTGCTCCCACGCGGTGACAAGGTTCACAAGGCGCTTATAGCCGATGTCCGGGTTGAGGCGCTTCACAAGGTCGGGACGCTGGGTTGCGATGCCCCAGTTGCACTTGCCGGTCTGGCAGGTGCGGCACAGGTGGCAGCCCAGTGCCAGCAGGGCGGCGGTGGCCACATAGCAGGCGTCGGCTCCCAGAGCCACTGCCTTGATGACGTCGGCGGAGGAGCGGATGCTGCCTCCGGCGATGATGGAGACCTGGTTTCGGATCCCCTCATCACGCAGCCGCTGATCCACGGCGGCCAGAGCCAGTTCGATGGGGATGCCCACGTTGTCCCGGATGCGGGTGGGCGCCGCGCCGGTACCGCCCCGGAAGCCGTCGATGGCAATGATATCGGCACCGCTGCGGGCAATGCCGCTGGCGATAGCGGCGATGTTGTGGACGGCGGCTACCTTGACGATGATGGGCTTCTTATATTCTGTAGTCTCTTTCAGGGAGCACACCAGCTGGCGCAGATCCTCAATGGAGTAGATGTCATGGTGAGGAGCCGGGGAGATGGCGTCGGAACCCTCCGGCACCATACGGGTGCGGGACACGTCTCCCACGATCTTGGCGCCGGGCAGGTGCCCGCCGATGCCGGGCTTGGCGCCCTGGCCCATTTTGATCTCGATGGCGGCGCCGGCTTCCAGATAGTCCTTGTGAACGCCGAAGCGGCCGGAGGCCACCTGTACCACCGTGTTGGCACCATAGCGGTAGAAGTCCTCGTGAAGGCCGCCCTCTCCGGAGTTATAGCAGATGCCAAGAGCCTCTGCTGCCCGGGCCAGGCACGCATGGGCGTTGTAGCTGATGGAACCGTAGCTCATGGCGGAGAACATCACCGGCATGCTCAGCTCCAGCTGGGGAGGCAGGGTGCAGTCCAGACGTCCCCAGACATCCCGGGTTACATCCGTAGGCTTTTTTCCCAGGAAAACCCGGGTCTCCATGGGCTCCCGCAAGGGGTCGATGGAGGGATTGGTAACCTGGGAGGCATTGATCAGGAGTTTGTCCCAGTAGATGGGCAGGGGCTTGGGGTTTCCCATGGAGGAGAGCAGTACGCCGCCGGAGCCGGCCTGTTTGTAGACCTCACGGACAGTATCAGCGTCCCAGTTGGCATTTTCCCGCAGCTGGCAGTCGCTTTTGACGATCTTCAGCGCCCGGGTGGGGCAGACGGAGACACAGCGTTGGCAGTTGACACACTTGCTCTCGTCGGCCAGCATCACATGGTGGGCCTCATCGTAGCGGTGTACCTCGTTGGCGCACTGCTGTTCACAGATGCGGCACCGGGTACAGCGGCTGTCGTTTCGGACTACCTCGTACTCCGGGTAGAAATCATTGATTTTCATCAGTATGCGCCCTCCTTTACCCGGACGATCACGGGTTCGCCTCCCATGGGGGAGTAGAGATTTTCAGCGTCCGGCGCAATGGCCCGGATGGCCGCCTCTTCGCTGGCGATGTACACCAGGTCTTCCTTTTCACCCACCACCATGCTGCGCAACTTCAGCCGGTCGTTGAGGGCCATGAGCCCGCCGTTGAAGCCCAGGATGATGGAGAAAGGCCCTGTTACCAGCAGACTGGGGAACATGGTGCGAAGATACGTCAAGACCTCCCGCTCCTCCGGCGGGCGGCGGGCAATGGTGCTCCAGAAGGGAGCGGCCATGCCCGCAGCCGCCTCGGAAAGGCTCAGCTTCTGGCGGCGAAGCAGATAATCCAGCACGTAAGTGAGGACTTCGGTGTCCGTCTGGAGGGTGCACTGATAACCGAACATCTCGATGAAGCGGCGGTTGGCGTCATAGGAGGAGATCTCACCGTTATGGACTACGGAATAGTCCAGCAGGGCGAAGGGATGGGCGCCGCCCCACCAGCCCGGGGTGTTGGTGGGATAGCGGCCGTGGGCAGTCCAGCAGTAGCCCCGGTACTCGCCCAGACGGTAGAACTTGCCGATGTCTTCGGGGTAGCCCACGCCCTTGAAAACGCCCATGTTTTTGCCACAGGAGAACACATACGCCCCGGGGATCTCCGTATTGAGGCGCATAACGGTGCGCACCACGAACTCCTTTTCATCCACCTGCATGGCCCGCAGGGCGGAGCGCAGGGGGGAGGCGAAGTACCGCCAGATCAACGGCTCATCGGTGATCTGAGGCATTTTTTCCACGGGGATCTCCTCCGCCAGGACGATGTCGAAGCGCTCTTTCAAAAACGCCTCACAGGCCCGGCGGGTACTGTGATCCTGGAAAAAGAGATGAAAGGCGAAATAGTCCCGGTATTCCGGGTAGATGCCATAGCCGGCAAAGCCGCCGCCCAGACCGTTGGAGCGGTCGTGCATGGGCTTCATACTGTCAACGACGGCCTGGCCGCTCATGCGCCGGCCCTCCCGGGAGATGACGGCGGAGACGGCGCAGCCGGAGGGGATACGCACTTGTCCTTCCAGTAGTTTCATGTATCTCATCCTTTCGGAGGAATGAAAAAAGGATGTCCAGCCAGAGAAAGGCAGACTCCTCCCTCTGAGTGAACATCCTTGTTCTTATATAAAAAAATACAGCCAAACAGGACGATTTGTCAACAAAACGGGCTGACAAAAAAATCCTTTTCTCTGCTTTTGTTTTTGGAAAATCTGCCATTGACGGGCAGGATGTCTTGGGCGTATAGTAAGCGCATCAAACGACGATGACGTCGCGGAAGGGAACTTCTGCCGGCGCATTGCCGTTTTTTTATTTTTTTCGTGAGGTGAATCGTTATGATGATACCGGAATATTTTGGCAGCATGGTATTTGATGACCGCGTGATGAAGGCACGCCTGTCCGCCGATGTCTACCGCTCTTTGAGAAAGACCATCGATGAGGGAACAAAGCTGGATTTGTCCGTGGCAAATGCTGTGGCTGCCGCCATGAAGGACTGGGCGGTGGAGAAGGGTGCCACCCACTTTACCCACTGGTTCCAGCCCATGACCGGCATCACGGCAGAAAAGCACGACAGCTTCATTTCCCCCGCCCCTGACGGCCGGGTGATTCTGGAGTTCTCCGGCAAGGAGCTCATCAAGGGCGAGCCCGATGCCTCCTCCTTCCCCTCCGGCGGCCTGCGGGCCACCTTTGAGGCCCGGGGCTATACTGCCTGGGATCCCACGTCCTATGCCTTTGTAAAAGGAAAGACCCTCTACATTCCCACGGCATTTTGCTCTTACGGCGGTGAGGCTTTGGACAAGAAAACGCCTCTGCTGCGCTCCATGGAGGCGCTGAACCGTCAGGCTATGCGGATTCTGCACCTGTTCGGCAATGAGGATGTCAAGTGCGTGCGCACCTCCGTTGGTCCCGAGCAGGAGTATTTCCTGGTGGATGCCGAGTTGTACAAGCGCCGCCCCGACCTGATTTTCACCGGCCGCACCCTCTTCGGTGCCCGTCCCCCTAAGGGACAGGAGTTGGACGATCATTACTTCGGTACCATCAAGCCCCGGGTAGCGGCTTATATGGAGGAGCTCAATCAGGAACTGTGGAAGCTGGGCATCCTGGCCAAGACTGAGCACAACGAGGTGGCCCCCGCCCAGCACGAGCTGGCTCCTATTTATACCACCACCAACTTGGCCACCGATCACAACCAGCTGACCATGGAGATCATGCAGACGGTGGCTGCCCGCCACGGGATGGTGTGCCTGCTGCATGAAAAGCCCTTCGCCGGCGTCAACGGTTCCGGCAAGCACAACAACTGGTCCATGTCCACCGACACCGGTGTCAATCTCCTCTCTCCCGGTGAGACGCCCCACGAAAACGCCCAGTTCCTGCTGTTTTTGTGCGCGGTGATCCAGGCGGTGGACGACTATCAGGATCTGCTGCGTACGGCAGTGGCCACCGCCGGCCACGATCACCGTCTGGGTGCCAACGAGGCACCTCCCGCGGTGGTGTCCATCTTCCTGGGCGACGAGCTTACCGCGGTGCTCAAATCCATTGAGGCGGATGCCCCCTATCAGGGCACGGAGCGCACCCGCATGAAGCTGGGAGTTCCCGTACTGCCCCGGTTCCTCCGGGATACCACCGACCGCAACCGTACCTCTCCCTTTGCCTTCACGGGCAACAAGTTCGAGTTCCGGATGCTGGGCTCCTCCAACTCCATTGCCTGCGCCAACATCATGCTCAACAGCGCCGTGGCGGATACCTTGCGGAAGTTCGCCGACCGACTGGAGGGCGCCGAGGACTTTGAGGGTGCCATCCACGCTCTGATCCAGGATACCCTCCGGGATCACAAGCGTATCATCTTCAACGGCAACGGCTATGACGATGCCTGGCTGGAGGAGGCGGAACGGCGCGGACTTGCCAACCTGCGCACCACGCCGGACTGCGTGCCCTGCCTGCTGGAGCAGAAGAACATGGATATGCTCACCGGGCTGAAGGTCTATACCAAGGCAGAGCTGGAGTCCCGTTATGAGATCACCATGGAGAACTACTGCAAGACCGTCACCATTGAGGCCCTCACCATGGTGGATATGGCCCGCCGGGATATCCTGCCCGCCGTGGAGACCTACGCCGCAAAGGTGGCCGGCACCGCCGCGGCCAAGAAGGCACTGGCTCCCGAACTCCTCTGTGCGTATGAAAAGGACCTGGTACGCAGACTCTCCGGCCTGACGGATCGGATCGCCGGGCAGACGGAAGCTCTGGAGCGGCTGATGGCTGAGCTGCAGACGGAAAGTGATGTCACTGCCACTGCCTGCCGGATCCGGGACGAGGTGCTTCCGTCCATGAGCGCTCTGCGGGCTGCCGTGGATGAGGCAGAAACGCTGACCGCTTCCGACTGCTGGCCGTATCCCACTTACGGCGACCTCCTCTTCAGCGTTCGCTGAGGCCCGGGGGCTGTGTCGGGAGAAAACGTAGCGATTCATATTTTGTGTGTGTTTTTAGGAGAAAAGAGGTTTTACTATGACGTACAGTGCGGTTAACACCATTTGGGTGCTGTTGGGAGCAGCTCTGGTGTTCTTCATGCAGGCAGGATTTTCCATGTGCGAGGCCGGCTTTACCAGAGCCAAAAATACCGGTAATATCCTCATGAAGAACCTGATGGACTTCTGCATCGGTACGCCCTGCTTTTGGCTTTTTGGCTTCGGCGTGATGTTTGGGCTGGGCTCCGGTGCCTTCGGATGGCTGGATCCCCTCATCATGAAGGACTACAGCCACATCCTTCCGGCGGGCGTCCCCCTGTGGGCTTTCGCCATTTTCCAGACGGTCTTCTGCGCCCCCTCCGCTACCATCGTCTCCGGTGCCATGGCGGAGCGCACCAAGTTCAGTGCCTACTGCATTTATTCCGCAGCCATTTCCCTGTTCATCTACCCCATCTCCGGGCATTGGATCTGGGGCGGCGGCTGGCTGG
>ERZ779840.4563-NODE-4563-length-10129-cov-5.196347_pt1 | contig 10129 bp, 10 predicted proteins | sample MGYA00511561_ERZ779840 | MGnify/ENA primary metagenome ERZ779840 (study PRJEB29588, sample SAMEA2162036) | human gut metagenome | biome: human gut; feature: human-associated habitat; material: faeces | place: Denmark | collected 2008/2010 ...
TTTTTGTTCAGGTACTGGATCTCGTCCAGATACAGCAGAATGCCGCCCGCCGCTGCCAGCGTGCCGATATCCTTGAGCACCGCCTTGATATCCCCGGTGCCGCAGGAGGTGCCGTTGAGCTTGTGCAGGGTCATGCCGCTGTTCTCGGCAATGATGCGTGCCACCGTGGTCTTTCCGGTGCCGGAGGGGCCGTAAAAGATCATGTTGGGAATGCGTCCGCTCTCGATGGTGCGGCGGAACACCCGCCCCGGGGCCAGCAGATGCTGCTGCCCGCACACATCCGCCAGCGTTTTGGGACGCAGGCGCTGCGCAAGTGGTTCATTCATGGTGGTTTCTCCTTTCCTGCCCGCAAGGCACTTTTTATATAGTATAGCGCATTTAGAAAAAGAGGACAAGGGCTTTTCTGAAAATCATTCTCAGATAATGCCCTGCAAACATTTACAAATCCTGTCAAACATGGTATGATTCAGGTATTCCCTTTCAAAGGAGGTTTGTCCCATGCCGGTACGAAAAAAAGCCCCGGAGGATCTTACTGCAAAAAAAGCGCTGGCGCTGGAGGTCATCCGGCGTCTCAAGGCCGAATACCCGGATGCAGGGTGCACCTTGGACTACGACCACGCATGGCAGCTACTGGTCAGCGTGCGGCTGGCCGCCCAGTGCACAGATGCCCGGGTGAACATTGTGGTGGAGGAGTTGTTTGCCAAATACCCCAGCGTGGCGGCGTTGGCTGCCGCCGAGCCGGAGGACATCGAAGCCATCGTCAAGCCCTGCGGACTGGGGCACTCCAAGGCGCGGGATATCTCGGCTTGTATGCGGATGCTGCGGGATCAATACAACTGCCGTGTGCCCAATACCTTTGAGGAGTTGCTCGCTTTGCCCGGCGTAGGGCGCAAGAGCGCAAACCTCATCATGGGGGATGTGTTCGGCAAGCCCGCTATCGTTACCGACACCCACTGCATCCGGCTGTGCAATAAGATCGGCCTTGTGGACGGCATCAAGGAGCCGCAAAAGGTGGAGATGGCGCTGTGGAAGATCATCCCGCCGGAGGAAGGCAGCGACCTTTGCCACCGCTTTGTGATGCACGGCCGTGCGGTGTGCAACGCCCGCAAGCCGGAATGCGAAAAATGCTGTTTGAAAGACATCTGCCGCACTGCCCGCGAAGCCGCCGGGCAGCAGGCAGAGTCATAATTTTTAAGGAGGTATAAACTATGATCACTTTAACGATTTTGCTCATTGTTGCCCTGCTGTGCGTACTGGTGGGCTGCCTGACCGGCCTGCTGACGCTGGTAGGTGTGCTGGCTTCCCTTTTTGTGGGCGTGCTGGTGGGTGCGCTGGCCGGATATCTGGCCGGGCGCTTTATGGGCACGGAAACTTCCCTTGGCCGTAACATCCTGATGGGCGTGCTGGGCAGCTTTGTGGGCGAGTTTTTGTTCGGCCTGCTGGGCATCCACGCTTCCGGCAGCTTTTCTTCCTTTGCCATCTCGGTGATCGGTGCCTGCATCTGCATCTGGATCGGCCAGAAGATCTCTGAGTAAGTTTTTTTGTAACAGTATGCCGCCGCGTTCTGCCGCCGGAGTTTCCGGGCAGGGTGCGGCGGCTTTTTTATGGGCGTTCTGCCGGATAAACGCTGCCCGGGCTGTGCAGGCCGCCGAACTTTCTGCCAATTCTTGACAGGCATTCCCTGCCGTTGTATCGTTGACCCAGAAACGGAGGCTTCAACATGGAAAAAGCATTTGCACATATTTCCGAGGACGGAACCCGCACTCAGACCGTCTACGAACATCTTTCCGGCACAGCGCGCCTTGCCGGAGCTTTTGCCGCACCCTTTGGTGCAAAAGAGGAGGCCGAATACGCCGCGTGGCTGCATGATATCGGCAAATACAGCGCCGCTTTTCAGCAGCGGCTGGCGGGCGGTGCTGCAACCGACCACTCGACCGCCGGCGCACAGGAAGCGATGAAGGGCTGTACGCCCCACGTTCAGGCCGCCTTTGCCGTAGCCGGGCACCACACCGGTCTGCCGGATGGCGGCAACAAAAGGGCAGCCGATTCTGCCGACGGCACCCTGTTCGGGCGGCTGAAAAAGCCGGTGGAACCTTACGATGGCTGGCGCGAAGTCACCCTGCCCCAGAGCGCCCCGCCGGACTGGGCAAACCGCGACCCGCTGGATTTTGCATTCTTTACCCGGATGCTCTACTCCTGTCTTGTGGATGCGGATTTTATCGACACCGAAACTTTTATGAGCGGGCAGGCCGCGCCCCGGGGCAACAGCACCGCGCTTTCTTCTCTTCTGGAAAAGGTGCGTACCAAGGCAGCTGACTATCTTGCGGCACAGAGCACCTTGCCGGTAAGCATCCAGCGCAATGCTGTGCTGCGGGCTTGCATGGAGAAAGGTGCCCACGGCGCACCGGGGCTGTATACCCTCACCGTGCCCACCGGCGGCGGCAAAACCTTTGCCTCCCTTGCCTTTGCGCTGGAACAGGCCGCTGCGCAGGGCATGAAGCGGGTGATCTATGTGATTCCGTATATGTCCATCATCGACCAGACTGCCGCTGTTTTTGCAGACCTTCTGGGCGCAGAAAACGTACTGGCCGATTACTCCTGCGCAGACTACAAAAGCCTTGAGCGGGAAAACCTGACCTCGGCACAGTACCGCCAGCTGCTGGCCAGCGAAAACTGGGATGCACCTGTTGTGGTGACCACTGCGGTGCAGTTTTTTGAATCGCTGTACGCCAACCGCAGCAGCCGCTGCCGCAAGCTGCACAACATTGCGAACAGTGTGATCATCTTTGACGAAGCGCAGACCCTGCCCACCAGTTATCTGCTGCCCTGCGTCAGTGCTATTGCGCAGCTGGTGCGGCATTACCACGCCACCGCCGTGTTATGCACCGCCACCCAGCCCGCATTAGAGCCCTATTTCCGGCAGTTTGCGCCAGAGCTGCCCTTGCAGGAGATCGTGCCGGATACTGCCACCTTATACACCACCCTGCGCCGCACCACCCTTTGCGATGCCGGAGAGCTGACGCTGGAAGCGCTGACTTCGCAGCTCTGCGCACTGCCGCAGGTGCTGTGCGTAGTGAACCGGCGCAAAACGGCGCAGGAAGTGTACGCTGCCTTGCCTGCCGAGGGCAGTTACTGCCTGACCACGCTATTGTGCGCCGCAGACCGCCGCCGCCAACTGGCAGAGATTCGGCAACGGCTGCGGGAAAGCCTGCCCTGCCGGGTAGTTTCCACCTCGCTGATCGAAGCAGGTGTGGACGTGGATTTCCCCGCCGCATACCGAGAGCAGTGCGGGCTGGACTCCCTTTTGCAGACCGCCGGACGCTGCAACCGGGAAGGACACCGCAGTGTGGAAGAGAGCCTGGTATACCGTTTTACGCTGGAAGGCTGCGGCGTACCGCAGATGCTGCGCCAGAACGTACACGCCACGCAGTACGCAGCAGGCTGCACCGCAGCGCTGGACAGCCCGGAGGCGGTCAGAGCTTATTTTAAGGAGCTGTATTTTGCGCGGGGTGAGGCCGCACTGGACACAAGCGGCATTCTGGACGCCCTGCGCAAAGGGATCTCGGGCTGCATTTTCCCGTTTGCACAGGTGGCTGAACAGTTCCATCTGATCGAAGCCCCCACCCGCACCGTTTACCTGCCCATTGGCGAAGGAAAAGCCCTTTGCGACCAGCTGCGCAGTGGGACTGTGAGCCGCACACTTTACCGCAAGCTGGGCGCTTACAGCGTAGCCTGTTATGCCCAGCAGTTTCAGGCACTGGATGCTGCCGGAGCATTGGAACCACTGCCCAACGGCAGCGCTATCCTGACTGACAGCACCCTGTACGACCCTAAGACCGGGCTTTCCATGGACGTGGAGACCGGAAAAGGTCTGTTTTTCTGACCAAAAGCTAAAAATAAGGCCAAGATAGCCCTTAGAAGTCCTTTTTATTGTATTTTATTTGTTGTAATATAGTATTCGATAAATGAAGAAACGGCAAAGCATCTGTCGCTCTGCCGTTTCCCCGTCATACATCCATGACCCACTAATTATTTCTATCCACATCCAAGTGCGCTCACCGGATGACAGCAACAGTATACGAAAAAAAACATTAAATTGCAAGTTTCCCCTTGTATTATTGATTAAATTGTGTTATTCTAGGCTCGGAAACGCTTATACATCCATTACGTATTAATTGAAGATTTTTAAAACGAGGTGATCTTAGTGGGTAGGCTTTCTCTTTGTCTGAAGATTCAAATAAACAATGAAAGGAGGTGGTGTTCATGTCTATGCTGATCGAGGTCTGGGGCGACTATGCCTGTTTTTCAAGACCCGAGATGAAAACCGAGCGTGTATCCTATGACATCATGACGCCCTCGGCGGCGCGCGGGCTGGTGGAGGCCATTTACTGGCACCCGGGCATGAAGTACCATATCGACCGCATCTACCTGCTCAAGCCGGTGCAGTTTGCCAGCATCCGGCGCAATGAGGTCAAGGCTACCCTGCTGTCCTCGGCGGTGCTCAGTGCAGCCAAGGGCGGCGAGGTGCCCATGCTGTGCACGGCAGAGAACATCCAGCAGCGTGCCGCACTGGTGCTGCAGGATGTGCACTACGTTATCGAATGCCATTTTACCATGACCGAAAAAGCCGCACCCGGCGATAATCCGGGCAAATTTCAGGATATCTTGCGGCGGCGGCTTGCCAAGGGGCAGTGCTATCACCAGCCCTGCTTTGGCTGCCGGGAGTTTCCGGCAAACTTCCGGGAATGGCACGGCAAGGCTGAAGATATCCCCGCACTGCCGCTCACGCAGGATCTGGGCTTTATGCTGTATGATCTGGACTACTCCGACCCGGAAAATATCCGCTCCCAGTTCTTCCGGGCAAAGCTGGAAAACGGCGTGCTGGACTGCCGGGATGTGGAGGTGTTTACATGATCTTACAGGCACTTACTGCCTATTACGAGCAGCTTGTCCGGCAGGGCAAGCTTTCTGCCCCCGGCTGGGACGACAGCTTTAAGGTGAGCTATGAGCTGCGGTTGAATGACGCCGGGCAGCTGCTTAGGGTCGTTTCCCTTCTCACCGAAAAGACCGTGGGCAAAAAGACAGTCCTTGCCCCGCGTGCAATGCGCGTACCGGCGCATGAAAAGCGTTCCTCCGGCATTGCCGCCAACTTTTTGTGCGACAACTCTACCTATTTGCTGGGCGCAGACGAAAAAGGCAAGCCGGAGCGCGCTGCGGATTGCTTCAAGGCCTGTGCCAAATTGCATCACGTCATTCTGGACGGCGTAGACAGCCCCGCAGCCCGGGCGCTCCTTGCTTATTTTGACAGTTGGGATCCGGCGCAGGCTGCCGCGCATCCCCTATTGGCTGAGCAGTGGAAGGAGATCACCGGCAACGCCAACCTGATCTTTGGCTACGAAGCTGCCGACCACAGTCACAGCTTTGTCAACGACGACCCTGCCATTCAAAACGCTTGGCAGACGCACTACAACGACCGCTCTGCCGATTCGGACATGGGGCAATGCCTGATTACCGGCAAGTATGCCCCTATTGAGCGCACACATCCCAATATCAGCGGTGTACCCGGGGCGCAAAGCTCCGGCGCAGCACTGGTATCCTTTAATGCACCGGCCTTCTGCTCCTACGGCCACGAGCAGGGCGATAATGCCCCTGTCAGCAAGTACGCCGCCTTTGCCTATACCACTGCGCTGAATTATCTCTTGGCTGACCGTAAAAATCATTGTCGCATTCTAGGTAGTGGCAGTAGCTCCACCGCCATGGTCTTCTGGGCCGAAAATGCAGAACCAGCTTATTCCGATGCTTTTTCTATGTTTTTTTCCAGTGACTTGAACGACGAACTCGCTGCAACAATGAAAAAGTTAGCGCTTGGACAACATGTACATTTTAACGGTATCGAGTTACAGCCCGATGAGCATTTCTGTATTCTGGGTCTTTCACCAAACGTAGCACGGCTATCTGTTCGTTTTTTCATGCGGGATACCTTTGGAGCATTTGCCAAGAATCTCCAGCGTTTTTTAGATGAGACTGCAATCACCCGACCAGACCTCGACATACGCGAATATCTATCTGTCTGGTCTGTTGCTCTGACTACGGTACGCACCGTCAAAGGCAGTACGCCGCCTGACCCGTCCCCGCAGCTGGCAGGTGACCTGCTGCGCGCCGTGCTGACCGGCGGGCGCTACCCCGCAACCCTATTGAACGGTGTGACCCTGCGTATCCGTGCCGAGCAGAATGTGACCCGCGGCCGGGCTGCCGTAATCAAAGCGTATTACCTGCGTAATTACCCTACCGAACTGAACAAGGAGGTCTATACTGTGAGCCTGAACGAAACCACCAATGTCCCCTATCTTCTGGGACGGCTGTTCTCTGTGCTGGAGGCCGTGCAAAAAGCTGCCAACCCCGGCATCAACACTACCATCAAGGACCGGTATTTCAACGCCGCCTGCGCCACGCCGGGTATGTCCTTTCCCACCCTGCTACGGCTGAGCCAGAAGCACCTGCGCAAGCTGAATGACGGCCTTGCCACCCACTACGATAAGCAGATCACCGAACTGATGGCACAGCTGCCGGAGAGCGGTTTCCCTGCCCGGCTCAGTCTGCCGGATCAGGGTAAATTCACCATCGGCTACTATCACCAGACCCAGAAACGTTACGTCAAAAAGAACGAGGAGGAATAAAAAATGTCTGCACCTATCAAGAACCGCTACGATTTCGTCATTCTGTTCGATGTAGAGAACGGCAACCCCAACGGCGACCCCGATGCCGGTAATATGCCCCGCATCGACCCCGAGACCGGCTACGGTCTGGTAACCGATGTCTGCCTGAAGCGCAAGATCCGCAACTATGTGGAGACGCTGAAGGAGGACGCTCCTGATGCCGACAATTACCGCATCTATGTCAAGGAGGGCGTACCACTGAACCGCAGCGATGCCGAGGCGCTGGAGCACAACGGTCTGACCCCCAAGGACGACCTGAAAAAGGCCAAGAAAAGCGACCCGGATATCGACCGCAAGCTGCGGGATTATATGTGCGAACATTTCTACGATATCCGCACCTTCGGTGCCGTGATGACCACCTTTGTCAAGGGTGCGCTGAACTGCGGCCAGGTGCGCGGGCCGGTGCAGCTGAGCTTTGCCCGCTCTGTTGACCCTATCGTGCCGCAGGAGGTGACCATTACCCGCGTAGCCATCACCACCGAGGCAGACGCTGAAAAGAAGAACAGTGAAATGGGCAACAAGCATATCGTGCCCTATGGCCTGTACCGTGCCGAGGGTTACGTTTCTGCCAATCTTGCCCGCAAGACCACCGGCTTCTCGGAAGAGGACTTGCAGCTGCTGTGGCAGGCTATCCTGAATATGTTCGAAAACGATCACAGTGCTGCACGCGGCAAGATGGCCGTGCGGGAGCTGATCATATTCAAGCACGATTCCGAGCTGGGCAATGCGCCCGCCTATAAGCTGTTCGATGCCGTTACCGTGGCGCACAAGGCCGAGGTGGTCGCGCCCCGCAGCTATCAGGACTACACCGTTACGGTGGCCGACACCCTGCCGGAGGGTGTACACTGCGAGAGGTTCCACTGATGGACGCGCCGGATGACTACCTGCAAATGTCCGGCATCCAGCATTTTGCCTTCTGCCGCCGCCAGTGGGCACTGATCCATCTGGAGCAGCAATGGGCAGAAAATCTGCGTACCACCGAAGGACAGCTGAACCATGCCCGCTGCCACGATGACACCCGCACCGAGCGCCGGGGCGATTTGCTGATCACTCGGGGAATGCGGGTGACCAGCCACCGGCTGCGGATGTCCGGCAACTGTGACGTGGTGGAGTTCCGGGCTTGTGCGGATGGCATCCCACTGCAAAGCACCCCCGGGCGCTGGCAACCCTACCCGGTGGAGTACAAGCACGGCCACGCAAAGGAAACCGATGCCGACCGGCTGCAATTATGCGCACAGGCCATGGCGCTGGAGGAAATGCTGGTGTGCCATATCCCGGAAGGGGCGCTGTATTACTGCGAGACGAAGCGGCGGGAGGTCGTGCCTTTTACCGACGAACTGCGCAGCACCACCCGGCAGATGGCAGACGAAATGAACCAGTATTTTGCCCGCGGCTACACCCCAAAGGTAAAGCCCGGCAAGCACTGCAACGCCTGTTCCCTGAAAGAGCTCTGTCTGCCGAAGCTCTGCCAGAAGGCAGACGCCAAGGCTTATCTGCGGCGCTATCTGGACGAGACGGCCACGGAGGTGACACCATGCGGCAATTCCTGAACTCCCTGTTCGTCCTCAGCGAGGACGCTTACCTCACGCTGGACGGCGAAAACGTTGTGGTCAGCCGTGGAAAAGCTGAGGTCGGGCGGGTGCCGCTGCACACGCTGGAAAGCATCCTCTGCTTCAGTTACGCCGGTGCCAGCCCCGCGCTGATGGGCAAATGCGGGCGTATGGGCGTCGACCTGAGCTTTTATACCCCGCGCGGACGCTTTTTAGCGCGCACTGTGGGCGAGGAACGCGGCAACGTATTACTGCGGCAGACCCAGTACGCCGTTGCCTCCAGTGAAGCGCTCAGCTGTAGCTATGCCCGCAGCTTTATTCTGGGCAAGGTGTACAATGCCCGCTGGGTGCTGGAGCGCGCCACCCGGGACCACCCGCAGCGGGTGCCCGTGGACGAATTGAAACAGACCAGCGCACAACTGGCGGCTGCCCTACCGCTGGTGGAAGGCTGCGAGGATCTGGAGCAGCTGCGCGGGCTGGAGGGCGAAGCTGCACAGCGGTACTTCGACCGGTTCAACGCGCTGATCTTACAGCAGAACGATGCCTTTGTGTTTACCTGCCGCAGCCGCAGACCGCCACTGGACAATGTGAACGCGCTACTGTCCTTTGCCTATTCCCTACTGGCCAGCGATTGTGCCGCTGCGCTGGAGGGTGCCGGGCTGGACCCTTATGTGGGCTTTTTGCACCGTGCCCGTCCCGGGCGGTGCAGCCTTGCATTGGATCTGATGGAAGAGCTGCGCACCGTTTTTGCAGACCGTTTCGTGTTGTCCTGTATCAACCAGAAAGTGCTGAATGCGAAGCACTTTGAAAAGCAGGAAAACGGTGCCGTTCTGCTGACCGAGGAGGGACGCCGTGCATTCCTGAACGCATGGCAGCAGAAAAAGCGCGAAGTCATCACCCACCCGTTTTTGAAGGAAAAGCTCTGCTGGGGGCTTGTGCCTTATGTGCAGGCGTTGCTGCTGGCGCGCACCCTGCGGGGCGATTTAGACGTTTACCCTCCGTTTTTCTGGAAATGAGGTGCAATCATGCTGGTACTGATTACCTACGACGTAAACACCGAGACCTCCGCCGGACGCAAGCGGCTGCGCAAGGTTGCCAAGAAGTGTGTAGATCATGGGCAGCGGGTGCAGAATTCCGTGTTCGAATGCCTGCTGAACGCTTCGCAGTACGCAGTTCTCAAAGCAGAGCTGACCGCCCTGATCGACCCTGCCTTGGACAGTCTGCGGTTCTACCAGTTGGGCAACAACTACCAGACCAAGGTCGAGCACGTTGGACTGCACCCAGAATTTGCCCAAGACAGCGTGCTGATCTTTTGATGTCCAGCCAGTGCGAACCGGCAGCACACATGGTTTTCCGGGACGCTTCGCACCGGAATACCAGCCGTTTGCGCAAGTAACGGTGTGATTTTGCGGTTTGTTTTGTAAGCATCTCTTTGCAATTTGTGCAGAGAGGTGTATAATGAGACAAAAGCAGGGTGTTTTCTCTCTGTTTTTGCTGTCGCTCTCCTCGCGGAGGGCGTGGATAGAAATCTTTACTGTGGCTATATATTACCATACGCACGCAGTCGCTCTCCTCGCGGAGGGCGTGGATAGAAATACCACCCGGAGGTTGTTCTGCCGGGCAAAAATCTGTCGCTCTCCTCGCGGAGGGCGTGGATAGAAATCCCCTGACAACGACCACCGTACAGAATGCCACCAGTCGCTCTCCTCGCGGAGGGCGTGGATAGAAATATCCGCCCCGGCCTCGGACAGATCACCTTTGACGTCGCTCTCCTCGCGGAGGGCGTGGATAGAAATAGAGCGGTGATCAGGTAGTCGTAGGAGCTGCCATAGGTCGCTCTCCTCGCGGAGGGCGTGGATAGAA
>ERZ779840.4567-NODE-4567-length-10125-cov-15.067825_pt1 | contig 10125 bp, 6 predicted proteins | sample MGYA00511561_ERZ779840 | MGnify/ENA primary metagenome ERZ779840 (study PRJEB29588, sample SAMEA2162036) | human gut metagenome | biome: human gut; feature: human-associated habitat; material: faeces | place: Denmark | collected 2008/2010 ...
CCGATTCGCCGGTCGCCGGCTACGCGATCGCGCAGACCGACGGCGAACTCGAAACGCTTGGCAAGACCGAAGGCATCGCCCCGGAAGGCATCGTCGTCAAGAAGGGCGACCAGCAGATGGACGAGGCCCTGCAGAAGGCCCTGCAGAAGCTCATCGACGACGGCACCTACATGAAGATCCTCAAGTACTGGGGTGTTCAGGACGGTGCCATCAGCAAGCCGGAGATCAACACCCCCGGCACCAACGAGTGAATGTTTCGGAACTTTTGCGTCCGTTAATACGCTCGTAGCAATCCGCTCTTAGGTTATGCCATAGCCACGTTTGGCTGGTTGATTTGGCTGGATTGAAGAGAGGACTTGCCATGATGAGGAACCTGAAAGGTTGGGCGGCGCTCGCGTTGAGCGCGGCGATGGTCGTCTCGATGGGAGCCTGCGGAACCTCCGACAAAACGGATTCCCAAGCTTCCGTCGATTCGAATTCGTCGTCGACCACCGGTTACGACGTGTCCGGCGTGAAGAAGGACGAGAAGATCGCCAAGATGCTGCCGTCCTCCGTCACCAAGGACGGCAAGCTGACCGTCGGCATGGATACGTCGTACGCGCCGGCCGAGTTCCTGGCCGCGGACGGCAAGACGCCGGTCGGCTTCGACGTGGACATCGTCAAGGCGTTGGCGAAAACGTTCGGCCTCGAGGCGGATCCGCAGACGTCGAATTTCGATTCGATCATTCCATCAATCGGTTTGAAGTACGATATCGGCGTCTCGTCGTTCACCATTACCCCGGAACGCATGAAGGCCGTCGACTTCGTCAGCATGTTCAAGGCCGGTTCCACGTGGGTGGTCAAGAAGGGCAACCCAGGCAAGATCGACACGTCCGACCTGTGCGGATTGAAGATCGCGGTGCAGACCGGCACCACACAGGAGGAGGAAGTCAACAAGGGCGCCGAACAGTGCAAGGCGGACAACAAGCTTGACATCCAGATCCTGTCCAACAAGCTGCAGACCGATGTGACCACCAACGTCGTCACCGGCAAGGCCGACGTGTTCTACGCCGATTCGCCGGTCGCGGGTTATGCGATCTCCCAGACCGACGACCAGCTTGAGGCCCTCGGTGAGGACGTCGGCGTGACCAAGGAGGCCGTGGCCATCAAGAAGGGTGATTCCGACACGGCCAAGGCGGTGCAGGCGGCGTTGTCAGCGGGACTGGCGGCACTGCTGGCACCGTATCTGCTGCCGTAGGGCACCCCGAGGGTCCCTCCTGCGTAGAATGACCACGGAGAGAAGTCTCCCATCATTCCCGACAGGAGGTCACATAGGATATGAGCATTACGCTCCGTCATGCCGCCGCCTGCTATCAAGCCCCGGACGGCGAGGTGGAGGCGGTACGGGACGTGTCCTTCACGGTGGAGGAGGGCGCGTTCGTCAGTTTAGTGGGGCCCTCCGGCTGTGGCAAATCCACCCTGCTCAGCGCCATTGCCGGGCTGGAGCCCCTCAGCGGCGGCGCTATCGAGATCGACGGCCGGACGGTACAGGGCACGTCGCCAAAGATCGGCTTTATGCCTCAGCGGGACCAGCTTTTCGAGTGGCGGAATATATGGGACAACGTGACGCTGGGGCTGACGGTCCGTGGTGAGAAGGACCCGGCGGCCTATGCACACGTGTCCCGGCTGCTGGAGCGCTATGGGCTGGCGTCCTTTGCCAAAAAGCGGCCCTGCCAGCTCTCCGGCGGTATGCGCCAGCGCTGCGCCCTGATCCGGACCCTGGCCACTGAGCCGGAGATATTGCTGCTGGATGAGCCCTTTTCCGCCCTGGACTACCAGACACGGCTGGCGGTGTCGGCGGATATCTGGCGCATATTGCAGCAGGAGGGCAAAACGGCCCTGCTGGTCACCCATGACATCGCTGAGGCGGTGAGTATGTCCGACCGGGTGGTGGTGCTGTCCCGCCGCCCCGCCGTGGTGAAGGCGGAGATGGACATGGGTGCGCTGCGTGGTCTGCCGCCGCTGGAGCGCCGGGACACGCCGGAATTTCACCGGTACTTCAACGCCATATGGAAGGAGCTGGACGTTCATGCCTGAGAAAGCGCCTTCGCCCCGCCGTGCGGCGTACCTGAGGACCGTGCGCCGCGAAAAGCGCCGGGTGCGTATCTGGCAGATCGCGCTGGTGGCGGTGCTGTTTGCCGTGTGGGAGCTCAGCTGCCGGCTGGGGCTGTCCGACGGCTTTCTGGTCAGCAGTCCCAGCCGCATGGTGCAGACCCTGTGGCGGCTGTGCGCCTCCGGCGAGCTGTGGCACCACGCGGCGGTGTCCATCGGTGAGACGGTGCTGGGCTTTACCGCCGGGACAGTGCTGGGCACGGCCGTCGCCGTGGCCATGTGGTGGTCGGACACCGCCGCCCGCATTCTGGACCCGTACCTGGTGGTGCTGAACGCACTGCCGAAAACAGCCCTGGGGCCCATCTTCATCGTGTGGATGGGCGCGGGCATGGGGGCCATCGTCACCATGACGCTGGCCATTTCACTCATCGTCACCATCCTGAGTATGTACACCGGCTTCCGCACCACCGACTCGGAGAAGCTGCGGCTGATGCGGACGCTGGGCGCTGACAAGCGCCAGATCCTGTGGCTGCTGGTGTTCCCGGCCAACTGTCCCACGCTGTTCTCCACACTGAAGGTGAACGTGGGCCTCTCGTGGGTGGGGGTCATCATGGGCGAGTTCCTGGTGTCCCGGGCCGGGCTGGGGTATCTCATCGTCTACGGCTCCCAGGTATTCAACATGGACCTGGTCATGGCCAGCGTGCTGGTGCTGGGGCTGGCGGCGGTGGGGATGTACCTGCTGGTGCTGCGGGCAGAAGCATTCTTAAATCATCTATGGGGGGTACGTGCATGAAAAAACAACTTATCTGCATTTGTATGGCCGCGCTGCTGTCGCTCAGCCTGCTGACCGGCTGCGGCGCGGGGACCGATACCGCCGATACCGCCGGCACGGAGGCGAAAAATGTCACGGTCCGGCTCAGCGAGGTGACGCACTCGGTGTTCTACGCACCGCAGTACGTGGCTATGAGCCAGGGGTTCTTCGCCGACGAGGGGCTGGACATTGAACTGAGCAACGGCGGCGGCGCCGACAAGGTGATGACCGCCGTGGTATCCGGCGGCGCGGACATCGGCCTGGCCGGGCCGGAGAGCTGCATCTATATCCACGCGCAGGGCAAGGATGATCTGCCGGTGATTTTCGCCCAGCTGACCAAGCGGGACGGCTCGTTCCTGGTGGGCCGCAGTGATGAGGCCTTCGACTGGAACGACCTGAGGGGCAAGACCATCATCGGCGGGCGCAAGGGCGGCGTGCCGGAGATGACGCTGGAATACGTCCTCAAGCAGCACGGCATCGTACCCCAGGAGGACGCGGTGGTGGACACCTCGGTGCAGTTCAACATGATGGCGGGGGCCTTCACCGGCGGACAGGGGGACTATGTGACGCTGTTTGAGCCCACCGCCACGGAGGTAGAGCGCGCCGGACACGGGTATATCCTCTGCTCCATCGGCGAGGAGTCCGGGGAGATACCCTACACCGCCTATTTCGCCAGCCAGAGTTATATGACGGCGCATCCGGAGGTCATTCAGGGCTTTGCCAACGCCATTGCCCGGGCGCAGCAGTGGATCGTGGACCACACAGACCGGGAGGTGGCGGAGGCCATCATCGACCAGTTCCCGGATACGGACCTGGATACCCTGGAGGCCGTTACCGCCCGGCACCGGCAGATCGACGCATGGAACGCGGGGCCCATGATGGCGCGCTCGGCGCTGGAACGGCTGGAGACGGTGATGACTGAGGCCGGCGAGCTGGAGAAGGACCAGTGGGTGGATTTCGACAAGCTGGTGGACAACAGCTTTGCCCAGAAGGCCATGGAAGCGCAATAAGCAAAAAAAGAAAGCCCATGCGGGCTTTCTTTTTTTGCTTATTTATTGCAGGGCGGAGATGACCTCGGCGTATTTGTCGATGTCGGACGCGCCGTTCCAGGTCATAAAGCCGCCGGTGCACCCGGCGTCGCGGAGGGCCCGGACCTCGTCGGCCAGCTCCGCTGCGCCGTAGTGGTTATACGGCTCGCGGATGGCGTTGTAGCACTGTATCCATGTGCGTACCGCGCCGGGGGAGACCGTCTCGCTCTGGCGGGCCATGGCGCTCTCGCCGAAGTTGTGGACCGTGGTATAGGGGTGCTCCCAGGGCTTATAGTCCCCCTGGGCGCTGTAATGGTCGGGGTAGGGCATACCGGAGATGGCGTCCACCACGGAGCTGATGGCCGGCCAGTACTGACCGCAGGCCGTCACATAGGCGTTGGCGCACTCGCCGAACACATCGCCGGAGATGTAGTACCCGGCGTCATGCAGCCGCTGCGCGGCGTAGATCAGAAACCGCTGGACCGCCTGTGCCTTGCTCTCACCGTAGGTGTTCTTGTAATCGATGGTACCCGCCTGCTCGTACTTATACGCGCCGTCGGGGAAGCGGATGTAGTCAAACTGGATCTCGTTGAAGCCCAGCGCCGCGGCCTCCAGAGCCAGATCCACCTTGTACTGCCACACAGTGCGGTTGTAGGCGCTGGGCCAGTACATGGAGCTGATCTTCAGGGGCGTGCCGTTCAGGTCGGAGATGACGTACTCCGGGTGGTCGGCGGCCAGGTGGGCGTCATTGAACACCGTGATGCGGCCGATGACGTAGTAGCCGGCGTCGCGGAGCTTCTGCACGTTGGCCTTGAAGCCCTCCATAGTGTCCTGAGCCGCGGCGTAGGCGGACGGGCTGTACTGCTGCATGACCGGGGAGGCGTAGGACACAGCCGTGCCGTCCACGATGTCCACCACAAAGGCGTTGATTCCGGTGCCCTGGGCCAGCCGGATATAGCTGTCCGCGTACTGAATGGCGCTGCCGTTCAGGTACAGGGCCCGCACCTCGTCAGGCATCACATTGTCCGTGAAGGCCGGCTTTTCCGTGGGGTAGTAGTCCAGGCCGGCCGCGTCGCCGCCGCCCCAGGCGTCGCCCCGCGCGGCGTGGCGCTGGTAGAGCGCGTCGTCATACTGCGCCAGCGCTTCCTCCTCCGTCATGCGGACGTTCTCTCCGTCGATGTACCCCTCACCCCGGTCACAGCTGACGGCCCAGCGCAGGACCTCGCCGTTTTCGTCCAGGCCGTCAAAGCCGGTGACGGTCAGCGCCATGCCCTTTTCCACCGCGCAGCCGGGGACCGCGCCCGTCTCATCCGTCAGGCTCATGCCCCGCAGGGCGTAGACGGTATCGGTCAGCACCGCGCCGTTGTAGTCTGCGGTCAGGTTGGCCGCGTCCAGATAGGCGTAGCCCTCGCCGTTGACCACGCGGACGCGGTCCGCGCCGTCCTCGGCGTCCTCAACAACGTACTGTACCTCCGCGCCGCGGACCAGAGAACCCAGCTGGGCCCCGTTTTCGTCATACACAGGGGCGGTGGTCCCGGCGGCGGCCACATAGCCCGCCGCCGTCTCCGGCACCACGGGATTAAACTGCCGCCAGATAATATATCCCAGCGTGCCCAGCGCCAGCAGGCACAGCACGATGAGTACCACCGCCGCGCCGGTGCCGTGTTTCTTTTTCGTATTCGTTGACATAAATTGATTTCTCCTTGCGTATTTTTGTCAGCCTGCGGCCATTATACGCCATTTCGCGCCATAAATCCACCCAAATCTTGTGGCGCCGGTGACAAAATTTTCATATTTTTTGTGTTTTTCTCGTTTTTTTGGTAGACAACGACGCAGACCGATGGTATACTACACATGACTATTGTTATGTAAATCGGCGGAGGGGCCTTCCCGCCGCCGGCGCTTCCCATACAACTTAGAGATAAGGCAGGGTGTATCGACATGAAGAGGACGAAACGGGGAATGGCATTGATCCTGGCGGCGGTGATGGTGGTGAGCTGTTTGACCACCATACTGCTGGCTGCCAGTAAGAATTGGGCAAACCCGGAATTGGGCTCTCTGAGCCAATATTACGAGACGGGTACGAATGCCGACCCGGGAGCCGTTTCCAACGTGAACGGCGACCCCGGCGGGGTTTCCTACGGCCTGTACATGTTCTCCAGCAATGCCGGAACGCTGGATGGCTTCCGCTCGTGGTTGAGTAATCAGAAGTCGAATAACGTCTATCTGAATTTTTCCGCGGAGCTGGACAGGGCATACGGCACGAATTCCAGCGGCGGCAGCCAGGCGGGCTATGGCCCGAACTTCCGCGCCACGTGGGCAGCAATAGGCCACGGCTCCAACAGCCGTGAATTTGGCCAAGCCCAGACGCAGTATTGGCTGGAAATGCGCTATACACCGCTGATCAAGAAGCTGGAAGCAAAGTACAGGAGCCTTGATCTGGGCAACTACTCCATCGCCCTGAAGAACGTCCTGTGGAGCCGCAGCGTCCAGCACGGCGTGGACGGCGCGTATAACGTGGTGACGCGGGCCATTGACAACCGGCTGGGTGGCTTCAAAAACCAGAGTGAGACAGACCTGATCACCGCCATCTACGCCGAGTGCAGCAAGCTGGACAACAAGTATAAGGATATGCAGACCCAGCAGGCCGACCGGTACGGCGTAAAGAACCGTTCCATGGCCTATTACAGCGCCGCAAGCGGCGACGTGCAGTCCTCGGTATACAGCCGCCTGCACATCAACGAGCCTTCGGATGCGCTGGTGATGCGGTATCAGAACACCGCTTCCCATCTAGAAGGAAAGTATACGATCCTGTACCACGCGAACCAGAACTACGGGTACGGCGTGAACAGCACCGACCTAGTCTCCAAGGACAACGCGTCCTCCCTGACGCTGACGTACTACAACTCCGGGCGCTACACCCTGACCGCGGAGGATGGCACGCGGCTGGCCGTGGCCAGCGGCGCGCTGAAATTGCAGAATCCCTCCGACAGCATGAACCAGTTCTGGACGTTGGACAACAGCAACAACGGATACATTCTGTATAATGTGGGGGCAAAGAAGTATTTGACCGTTGAGGTCAGTACCACGGAGATACCGGATGTCTCTACCTCCGTAGGCCCTACAGCGGAAGATCGTCAGGATCGGATAGATGCGTTTATTGATGCCATCGAAGAAGAAAGCGAACTGTACACTGAAAATGAGGAACGCTTTGGCGAGTTGTTGGCGGAAGAAATCACTACACTTGTCGCGGAGAACTACAAGGGAAATGAAGGCCAAGCAACAGAGGATCTCAAGAAACTGACTGAGATTCAAAAGAAAGAGGAGGAATTGTTGACCGAACTTCCGGATGATATAAAACAGTTCCCTGATGCTCAGAAAGCCGAGATTGACAAACTAGAAGCGGAATATGAAGCTCTTATCAAGGCGATGACCGGCAAAACCTATGAGGAAATCATCGAAAGTGCAGTGGGGAAGCTGATCGACGAACAGATCGCGGCAGAGATGGCCTCGTCTACGCCGACTACCACGACGACGGTCACCGCCTACAAGGTCAAGTTGAGTGATGATGCTAAAAACGCCACCCTCGTGACACTGTCGCCTGTATCGGGGCGGGACAGTTGGAGCACCATCGGCCTATTCTATCCCCAGATGCCGGAGAAGGACGACTATGGCAACAAGATCGTCCACAATCTGACGCAGGGGAACTCTTCCTTCCCCATCCGTGGTATCGTCACCTGCACGCAGAACATCGACACCGTCAAGGCGGTCGTTACCAACAACAGCACCGGCGCAGTCGCAACGCAAAGCTCCCGCAGCGGCATCAACGCCAAGTGGTTCGACCTGTGGGAGCTGGATGCGAAGCTGACCATCAGCCAGCTTCCGCAGGGTACATATACCTTTACCCTTACCGGCACCAGCAGCTCCGGCACAGAGACACTGGTCAACCGCACCTTTACCATCGGTGCGGCGACCGCGTCGCCCCCGGATACATCGACCAACAACGTGTATAAGGTCAAGTTTGTGGTGAACGGCAAGGTGGTCGCAGAGCAGAAGTACAGCGAGTCTCAGCCCTACGGCAAGCTGCCCGAGGTGACAGAGGCCGGCTTCAAGGGCTGGTTCTACAACGACCAGGAGATATCACAGAGCACGCCTGTGGCGCCCAGAGACCACACTGTAACGGCTAAGTTCGGTGATCTGTACACCGTGACATTCAAAAACGGCGACTCTGTGTTTGAGCGCTACACGCTGGCGAAGGACGACATTATCCGCATACCGACATCCAACCCCTTCAAGGCCGCGGACAAGAGCTATGTGTACAGTTTTAGCCACTGGGTGAACAGTTCCACCGGCAGCAAGCTTACCGGCAGTACCGTAATGCCCGCCGCGGATCTTACGTTTGACGCCGTGTTTACCAAGACGGCCAACAGCGGCGGTAGCACCGGTGGGAGCACCGGCGGGAGTACCGGCGGAAACACCGGTACGAACACGCCCACGCCCTCCGGCAACTATCTGACCGGCGTATCACCCAGCACGTCTGTCTCCGCAATGAACCGTGCGGGCTACACCATCTATAGCGGCAGCACCAAAGTGACCTCCGGCCTCGTGGGTACCGGCATGACCGCTGTCAGTAGCTCCGCCACCGTGACCATCGTGGTCACCGGCGACGTCAGCGGCGACGGCAAGATCACCATCACCGACGTGGTCAAGCTGCAGAAGTCCGTGGTGGGCTCCGGCAGCCTGTCCGGCGCCTATGCCAAGGCAGCGGACATCAACGGCGACGGCAAGATCACCATCACCGACGTGGTGCAGGCCGCCCAGGTCACCGTGGGCCAGCGCACCATCGGCTGAGGAGGAAACATCCTATGAAAAACAAACTGTTCCGCGCCGCGGCCTCCGCGCTGCTGACGCTGCTGCTGGTGGTCACACTGCTGCCCGTGCAGGCCCATGCCGCCGGGGCGACGCTGACCGGCACCGCCGCCCCGCAGGCGGGCGACACCGTCACACTGACGCTGTCCGTGCCCAGCAAGGTCTACGGTCTGACCGCCGACCTGAGCTACAGCGGCAATTTGTCCTTCACCAACTACAACTGCTCTGTCAGCGGATGGAGCATCGTGGTCAACAACAACAAGTTCAGTGTTTACGGCACGTCCAGCTCCAGCGGCGGACTGGTCACCATCAAGATGAAGGTATCCGGCAGCGCCAAGGAGGGCGACGCCCTGACCGCCACGTTCTCCAACATCGTGGTGTCCGACGGCAACAGCGACACCAGTCTGGACAGCGCCAGCTGGTCCGGCAAGGTGGGCGCGGCACCCAGCGGCAACTGCAACCTCAGTTCGCTGAGCTGCTCCAATGCCACGCTGAGCCCGTCCTTCTCCAGCAGCACCACGTACTACACCTGCACGGTGCCTTTCGCAGTGGAAAAGCTGGACCTGAACTACAAAAAGGCCGACAACAGCGCTACTGTGTCTGTCAGCGGCAATGAGCTGGCGGTGGGCGTCAACACCGTGACCATCAAGGTCACGGCGGCCAACGGCGCCACCAAGAGCTATACCATCGATGCCACACGCCAGCAGGACCCCAACTACAAGCCCTCCACCGACGCGTCCATCGCCGCCCTGACGCTGGAGGGGGCCACGCTGTCTCCGGTGTTCACGCCCACGGTGACGGATTACATCGCCTACGTCCCCTATGAGACGAAGCAGGTGACCATCGCCGCCACGGCAAAGGACGAAAAGGCCCAGGGCATCACCGGCACCGGCGAGGTGCGGCTGTCCGCCACCGAGGCGGAGACGGTGCTCACGGTTACCGGAACCGCCGAGGACGGCAAGGCCAAGCAGAACTATACCATCCATGTGCTGCGGATGCCGGCCTATACCGGTATTGTCCCCACGGTGGAGGTCATCGACCCGGCCACCATCCCCGAGGTACCGCCGCTGGAGATCCCCGGGACCATTGCGATGCCGCTGATCGGCGAGGTCAAGACCGTGTATGTGGCCATCGCGGCGGCGGTGCTGCTGGTGGTGGTGCTGTTCCTGCTGGGCTTCCTGATCGGCCGCGGCCACACGGGCGGCGGCGATGACGAGGAATACGACGACGAACCGCCGCGGACCCCGGCGAAGCCCCTGATCCCCGAGGAACGGCACACGGCACGGGTGCCCCGTCTGGTTCCCCGCGAGGAGAGCAGCGACAGCG
>ERZ779840.4579-NODE-4579-length-10109-cov-2.101253_pt1 | contig 10109 bp, 12 predicted proteins | sample MGYA00511561_ERZ779840 | MGnify/ENA primary metagenome ERZ779840 (study PRJEB29588, sample SAMEA2162036) | human gut metagenome | biome: human gut; feature: human-associated habitat; material: faeces | place: Denmark | collected 2008/2010 ...
CAAACCCATCACGAAATGAGCCGCATGTATTGCAGACACAGGAACCTGCCTCTGCATAGTCAGGGAAAAGGCGAAAGCCGTCCTTTCCTCCATGCACAGGACACGGGACGTGTTTTCCAGGTTGTTGCATCGCTGCCTTGAGCATCGTTGCCAGGGCACAGAAAATCGCGTCCCAGTGGCCACGAGCCGCTTCTCGAACGACAGAAACATCCAATCGGTAAGTCATAACATCCTCCTGTTGAGTTGTTGTTCTGTGCATTTGCACAGTTGAGGGACCCCACCTTCCCCGAAGGGAAGCAAAGTCCCCTTCGGGTTGATGAAAGTGAGTCCTCCTTCACAGGAGGAGCTTCTTGGCAAAGCCAAAAAGCACTTGCTGCAACTCGCCGACATTGGAAATATGCGCGGAATCAATCGACAACCCGTTGAGGTCGTTGATGTCACCGATTTGAATTCCGAACACACGAATGCCGGCCCGTTTCAAGTCTTCGATGAGCTGCGCCGTTGCCTGCACGCTCACTCGCCCATCTGTGATCAGAATGAGCGCCTTCTTGGCTTCCCGACAAGCGGCAAGCGCAAAGCCCGCCGCCTGCAGAGCCTGTTGAAGCGGCGTGCCGCCCCAACTGGAAATGGCACCGATTTGTCCCGGTGTCACCTGGGTAAGGCGTTCACCGTGCTTGAGTACCATGCAGATCGCCTGTTGGGCGTGCCCGCAGGCTGCGCCCGGAAACACGCTCAGTGCCGGATTGACCCCGCGTATTCCTTCAAGCCCCAGAACGAGTTCGAGACTAGACCGAACCGCAAGATCGCCTCCGGCCACTCCCATGCTGCCCCAAAATCCTCGTCCTTGTTGTTCTTCAGGAAGCCGTTGTCACGATTGATCGTTTCGATCATTTCCTTCGCAGGAATCTTGAAGTGCTTGGCAAGCGCTTCCAAAGTGTCGAACTTCGGCATTTCGCCGTTGTTTTTCTTCCGCTTGAAAGGCAGGGTCTGCGTCGTGTATCGTTCCTGCAGGATGGCATCACCCATATAGCGTGGATTTCGAAGAATTTGGTCTACGGTTGTATACGACCATGTCTTGCCGCCGCTTGGCGTTGGGATATTCTTTGCAGTCAAGAGGTTCGCAATGCTTTGCCTGCCGATCCCACGCAGCGCAAGGCGGAACATCCAGCGCACTACTTTTGCTTCCGGCTCGAAAATTTCAAGCAGGCCGTGGATCAGGCGAAAGCCGTATGCGGCTTTGCAGCAGTTAAACTCTCCGCATTCCATCCGCTTGCGGTAGCTCCAGCGCATATTTTCCGAGATGGACATGGATTCCTGCTGCGCGACCACGCCGGGCATGGTTAAAAGCATTTCGGCACTGAGCTTTGCCGTGTCGATGCTCTGTTCCTCAAAATACACGCTCACGCCGATTTCTTTCAGCATACGCACGCTTAAAAGGAGTTCCTCAGTGTTACGCGCAAACCGGCTGACGCTTTTGGTGAGGATGCGGTCGATATGTCCGCCTTTGCAGTCATTAAGCATGCGGTTCATTTCATCGCGTCTTTCCATGGAGGTTCCGGTAATGCCCTCGTCGGCGTAAATGTCGACCAGCTCATACTCCGGATGTTCGCGAGTGTAGGTGCTGTAGTAACGAATTTGATTGGCAAATGAGTGCAGCTGGTCCTCTGAATCCGAAGAGACTCTGCAGTATATGGCAAGTCTGATCCTGTGCGCGCTCACTGCCTCAATTGGTTTGATCTCTGTAACGTTCATTTTGCACTTCCTTTCTGTGATGTCCGCAAAACTCTTTTGCGGCAACAACAACACTACCATAGAAGTTCAAATACATCCAGCGTTATTTGTAATGATTATATTTTTATACAATTCTCATCGCGAATCTTGTAAGATCCTGCGTTTGCGGCTTTGATCCACATAAATTCATCTTCGGTGATCACGCTGATTTCCAAAAGCATGCTCAAAAGGTTCACGCAGTAAAGGTGCGCAGCAAGGCGCATGGCCTTTTCAGTTTCTTTCTTCTTTTCATTTTTCATAACACTTTCTCCAATTCTCCAATCAAAAAATCCCCTGCACTTTGTCAAAGGATTCGCTTGTTTCCTTATTTATTTGTATGACTAAGCCGTTGATCGTTCACCTTTTCATTCACCCTGCTATTTTTAGCTTCCAATCGTTCACCCTCCCTGTCAGATGCAGCTGCGATTTTCGGCTGAAAAGCTCGAGGTCGTTTTCGGGGTTCATCTCGGGGTCGTTCTCGGGGTTCATCTCGGGGGGTCTGCTGATTCGCCCATGCAAATTCTTCATATAATAAAAAAGACCTGATTCCTTCATAGAACCAAGTCCTGTAAAAAATTTCTTTTCAAGCGAAAACGAGCTTGTCCGTTTTTAGCTACTCAACTTTGCAACAAACTCCTGCTCAAATTCCTCTTGGGTGTATGTAGCCACTTCTTTGAAACAGTAGCCTTTAAACTTGTCCAAGCCAAAACCAATTTTTCTATCTTTGGCAAGTTTGAAAATGCTTTTACTGATTTCCTCTCTTGCCGGTGAGTCCTGCATCGTTGTTTTCGGGTTTATATTTTCATTGTCCGAATTTTTCACTTCATTATACACAAGAATATAGTTCAAATGTTCTCTCGTGTAACTTATATTTTCATCAATGATATCCATCAGAATCAGCAGGCTGTCATAAATTTTTTCTTTCAGCTCCGGTCCTTTTCCTTTTTCCATATATCCAATCCCTCAAACAAATCTCCTCTGTCTTTATATTTGTTTGAGAAAAAACATTCGAGCATGTTCATGTTCAATGTCTTTCCAAAGCGGCGTGGGCGTGTTATGAGTGTTACTATATCTTCATTTTCCCACCATTCTTTTATAAAAGAGGTTTTGTCAACATAAAAATTATCTCTTTCACGCATTGATTCAAAACTCTGATTTCCTATACTTATAACCTTTGCCATACACACACCTCCTGATTTTTACTTATATGCTAAGTTACTTTTATCTTTTGCCTATTTTCAAAAATAACTTAACATAAAAAGTGTTTTTCTCATTATGCTAAGTTATTTTTATCTTTTGACCCTTACATCATATTAAATTTCCTTATCAACATTTGCTCCTCGAAGTTTTATACCATCCGTTGTTTTTAAATCCTGCTGATATGGATTTGATTCATTATAATACTTTATCTGTGTCCTTGTATCTCCGCCTGAAATATATGACCGTCCACATTCTGGACAAACTGACATATGTATACTGACAGATGCTGAGATTACCTTTCCATTGTTTTTAGCAGCATCATTATAAGCATTTTGTACATGTTCTCCCTCATGTGCCCTTACTGCTGCCCCGGCAGCCTGTGGCGATACATGAGCTGCACTCTTAAATGATACATTCGCCTCATCTGAACCATCCTTATACTTTCGGTTTTTGCATGTCTGACACTCTTTCTTTCCATCTTCATCCTCACCGACACGTTTAAAACCATTTTGATTTTCCACATCTGTGTCAGTTCCTATTGCACCACTGTAACCATTTGTATAAGAATTGTATGGATTTTGAATAATGCCTGTTGTTATGCTATTAACCATAGCTGTCACCTCCTTGTAACATGTTTTTGTATTTATTATATCAAAATACTTTTTCAAATTATAACATTTTTTTCATTCACTTACATTTAAATAATATTTTGATTTTCAAAAAAATATCAGCCAATCAACACATTCTTTCCTCTAAATGCAAAACCATAATGATGAATGTTTTCTCTTTTCACGCCTCTTTTTACAAGCTCTGCATCATATCCTTTATCTTCTATCTGCTTTAGTGCTGCTTCTACCGTCTCCTCAAGTGTTTTTTCTTTTTTAGGATTTATTACCTTAAACTCGATTACGATACCAGGCTGCTTTTCATTTGATTTATCTATCGGCTCTAACATTATGTCATAACGTCCATAACCACTTTCCCTGTTTGATGTTATGATATAGTTTTCTGTCTGATCCACCATAAGACCAAGAACTAAACCATGAAAAAATCTCTCCGGTTCTTCGTCAGACGGACTGTTTCCACTGTCAAAATAGCTTATTGTCTTCAATGTCACTTTATTCATGTATGCATTCATGCTTTCAACATCACCATTTATAAGAGCTTTTATAAATTCATTTGTTTCCCGCTTTGCCGGTGTAAACCATCTGAGTATCATTTTTCTAAACATGAATAATATCTCACGGTTTGTAATGGCAAGCTCGTACTCATTTTCACTTTCTCTTATCAGATTCAACTCCTCCGATGATATTACTTTCAGATAACCACTTGCAAGCATAAGACTCCAAACTGCATCCTCCGAATAATCAAGTTCTGAAAATACTATCTGCTCATCTATTATAACATTTATTTTCTCTCCTCTGATAAGCGTCTCCAGCATGGTTTTTATATACGGACTTCCCTTTTGGATAAGATTATTTATAAGTCCATTTGAACTTGAATCTGCCCAGTATGTTGTAAATTTCTTATATTTAAGATAGTTTATTATTGACCATGGATTATATATGTCCCTGCTGTCACCGAATGTAAATCCATCATACCATGATTTAACCTCCTGCTTTTTTTCAGAAAGTCCCTGTTCATCAAGCGCATTAAACACTTCTTCTTCCGTAAAACCAAATGCTGTCTCATATTGATTTGATGTTGTTGTAACTACTACAAGATTATTAAGGTCAGAAAAAATACTTTCTTTTGAGACACGGGTTATTCCTGTCATTATCGCTCTTTCAAGATATGGGTTTGTTTTAAATGTCGCATTGAACAAACTTCTTGTAAAAGCTACAAGTTCTTTCCCATATCCGCTTACATATGCTTCCTGCATCGGGGTATCATATTCATCAAGAAGGATAATGACTTTTTTGCCATAATAACGGCTGAGATAATCTGAAAGATCTTTTATAGCTCCCTGTGCCACAATATCACTCATAACACAGTCAATATTTCTAAAAGCCGTTTTTTCTTTATCAGTGAGTCCTTCCCAATCTTTTAGAAAATCGTATTTTTGGTATATATCAAAAATTATCTTTTTTATTTTTTGTATTGTCTCTTCATAATTATTTTGTTTTACATCTGCAAAACTTAAAAATATCACCGGATATGTTCCCTGCAATTTTCTATATTTTTCTTCTTTCCAAATATTAAGTCCTTCAAACAAGTTACCCCTGTTCTCATAGCGATTTGAAAAAAAACATTTAATCGTATCCATATTTAATGTTTTCCCAAAACGACGTGGACGTGTGATAAGGGTCACCACATCATCTGACTCCCACCACTCACTTATGAAATTTGTCTTGTCTACATAAAAGCAATCTTTCTGTCTTATAGTCTCGAAACTCTGATTTCCTACACTAATTTTTTTCATAACATTCCTCCAACACAAACTACCGTCATTCACGAAACATTTCCATTTATGATATAATGAACACAATGTGCTCATCTTAGGAGTTTCTTTGAAACTCCATTATACTCAGAAAACATGCACAGTTATTATGATATAATAACATCACCCGAAAACAAAGTAAAGCCAGTGTACTGTATCGATGATTTTCAGTTAAATAACTTCTATAATAAATTCAGAAAAACAAACGGCAACCATAGACTAAAATTTATTTAACCTATGATTGCCTTATTTAAATTTTTAACAAAAATCACCCTATAATGTTCCATTATCAAAGTAATCTATCTGCATTGCTTTTCTTACATCATTCAATGTGGCTGCCGCCTTTTTCTCTGCTTTTTCGCTTCCTTTTTTCAAAATATCGTATACATCCGGAAGTCGTTTCTCCCATGATTTTCTTCTCTCTCTGATTGGCTCAAGTTCTGCCTGTATTACATTATTTAAGAATTTCTTGACTTTAACGTCTCCAAGTCCACCTCTCTTGTAATGCTCTTTTAATTCATCAAGATTATTATAATCAGGCAAAAATTCCTCAAAATATTCCGGTTTGCAGAACGCATCAAGGTAGATAAATACCGGATTGCCATCGACCTGACCCGGATCCTCAACTCTTATGTGATTAGGGTCTGTATACATTGACATTACTTTTGTCTTTATGTCCTTTGCTTCATCAGAAAGATAAATACAGTTGCCAAGTGATTTACTCATTTTTGCTTTTCCGTCAATTCCCGGAAGTCTCAAACATGCCTGATTGTCAGGAAGTACAATCTTTGGATCTGTAAGTGTTTCTCCATATACTGAGTTAAATTTGTGTACTATTTCCTTACACTGTTCAATCATAGGCATCTGGTCTTCTCCAACCGGAACAGTTGTCGCCCTGAATGCCGTTATGTCTGCTGCCTGGCTTATCGGATAGCAGAAAAATCCAACCGGAATACTTGCCTCGAAATTACGCATTTTTATCTCTGCTTTTACGGTAGGGTTTCTTTGAACTCTCGATACTGTTACAAGGTTCATGTAATAAAATGTAAGCTCAGTAAGTTCAGGTACCATAGACTGGATAAAGATATTTGATTTTTCCGGGTCAAGACCGCATGCAAGATAATCAAGTGCAACCTGAATAATGTTCTGTCTTACTTTTTCCGGATGCTCTGCATTGTCAGTAAGTGCCTGTGCATCTGCTATCATGATATATATTTCATCGAATTTTCCTGAGTTCTGTAATTTTACTCTCTCTTTTAATGAACCTACATAATGACCTACATGGAGTTTGCCTGTAGGACGGTCTCCTGTTAATATTATCTGCTTCTGTTCCATTTTATATATTTCTCCTTAAATTATATTTTGTGTTTATCATTCAAAATATGCCGTACCTGACTGTGTCTTATACAACACCACATTTTATTGTACTATATATTTTAATTTATCGCAATTGTTAAAATATTTTTGAAATTATTATTCCTCTGAGAATGAAATTCCAAAATGCTCATAACCGGCTTTTGTAACACTTCTTCCCCTCGGCGTTCTTGCAACAAGTCCGTTTTGTACAAGATATGGTTCATACACATCTTCTATAGTTCCGGCATCTTCACCTATTGATACGGCAAGTGCTTCAAGTCCGACCGGCCCTCCTCCAAAATTATTTATCATTGTGAGTATTATCTGTCTGTCCGTGTTGTCAAGTCCAAGTTTATCTACCTCAAGCAGATCAAGTGCAAAGTCAGCAACTTCTTTTGTTATCCTGCCGTCATATTTTATCTGTGCAAAGTCTCTCACACGTTTTAACATTCTGTTCGCAAGTCTTGGTGTTCCTCTGGAACGTCTTGCAAGTTCAATGGCACCATCTTTTTCTATCTCTACGCCAAGCACTTTTGCTGAGTTTGTAATAATCTTATAAAGTTCATCCGTTGTATAAAATTCCATTCTGTTCACAACTCCAAACCTGTCACGCAAAGGTGCTGAAAGCATTCCTGCTCTTGTAGTTGCACCTACCAGCGTAAATTTAGGCAGATCCATTCTTATAGACCTTGCCGTAGGCCCTTTTCCTATCACAATATCAACTGCGTAATCTTCCATTGCCGAATAAAGCACTTCTTCCGCCTGTCTGTTTAACCTGTGTATCTCATCTATAAACAGCAGGTCTCCTTCTGCAAGACCATTTAAAATTGCAACAAGGTCACCTGTTTTTTCTATAACAGGTCCTGAAGTTACTTTAAAATTTACCCCCATCTCATTTGCGATAATTCCTGCAAGTGTAGTTTTTCCAAGCCCCGGCGGGCCATATAAAAGAACATGGTCGAGAGCCTCGCCTCTTTGTTTTGCCGCTTCTATGTATATTTTAAGATTACCCTTAACCTTCTCCTGACCTATATAGTCTTTCAAGAATTTAGGTCTTAGCGTCGTTTCTATACCCGCATCTTCCTCTGTAAATTCTGTTGTTATACTCCTTTTTGCCATCTATTTTCTCCATTATGAATATAAGTATTTCAAACTCAGTTTCAGCAGTTCTTCAACCGTAACATCGTCACCTGCATCAGCTTTTCTGACTGCCTTAGTCGCTTCCGTTGCGGAATAACCGAGTGACACAAGTGCTTCTATTGCATCTGATACTGCCTGCTTTGAACCACCGTCATCAAATATACTCTGCTGCCCGTCAATTTCTGACGAAATATTTTCTGCCACATCACGCATTTTAAGCTTATCTTTGAGTTCAATAACCACTTTGCTTGCAGTCTTTGCTCCAATCCCCGGTGCCTTTGCAATCGTCTTTGCATCCTCTGCCATAACCGCATATCTGATGTCATCCGCAGATAATGTCCCAAGAACACCTATAGCTCCTTTTGGTCCTATTCCGCTGACAGTGATAAGAAGCTTAAATATTTCAAGCGTATCTCTGTCAAGAAAACCAAAAAGCTGCAATGCATCCTCTCTTACATGCATATATGTATATATCATAACTTCACTGCCTACAAGCGGCATATTTCCTATAACCGACACAGGCACAAATATCTCATAACCTATCCCGTTATTTTCTACTATAATAACATTCTCATATATGTGAACCAGTTTTCCTTTTATAAAACTAATCATTCGTCATCCTCCAAACGGCTGAACGTACCATTTACGGTATTTAGCCAGCCCTCGTCCATAAATTTTATTATCTCATACGGATGTATTCCAAGTTCCTCCGATATCTGAAGTGCATTACTGTTTGGATACATTCTCAGATATGCCACAATATCATCAAGCTGCGAATCGTCAACACTGCGGCATTCTTTACAGCAAAGTGTTCTTATCTTTGACTTAAAAACTTTGTGACAATGCTTACATACATTTGTATAAACCATTTTGCCTCCTCTTTTCAAAAACGCTTCTGCGTCAAATCATAATAATGTTGAAAATACATTTAATATTGGCTGAATCATTTTCCATGTTCTCGGTCTGTTAAGCCAATCCTGATAAGTAATTTCCCTGCTTTCCTCAAATGTTTTCTCAAAATCTCTCCTTACAGCATTTTGAATCTGTTTTCCCGACATCCACACCCCATTTTCATAGTGCAGATAAAAACTTCTGTAATCCATATTTATAGTGCCAACAATAACTGCATCTTCCGTAAGTATCTGTTTTGCATGTATAAATCCCGGCGTATATTCATAAATCTTTACACCGTATTTTAACAGCTGCTTATAGTACGTCCTCGCCAGCAGATAAGCATAGATTTTATCCGGAATATGCGGCATGATGATGATCACTTCAATACCACTTTTGGCTGCACGTATAAGTGTTGTCAGCATCTCATTATCCAGTATCAGATACGGAGTCATGATATGCACATACTTCTTCGCATGATTCAGGATATGGAAATACACCTCTTCTCCTACGTTCTCATGGTCAAACGGACTGTCCGCATATGGGATCACGTATCCCAGTCTGTCATTCAGTGATTCCGCTTTTTTTGTAAGATATTTTCCATAAGGCTCAACACCATGCATATCTACAGCCCACATCTGCAGGAATATCATTGTCAGGCTCTGGACCGCATCTCCTCTTAACAGAACAGCTGTATCTTTCCAGTGACCGAATCGTTCTTTTTCATTGATATATTCATCAGCCAGATTCACACCACCTACATACCCTGTCTGCCCATCGATCACACAGATTTTTCTATGATCGCGATTATTCTGGATTGTAGACACAAAAGGCCGGATCTTATTGGACATTTTGCACTTGATCCCGAATTTCTGAAGTTTCTTAGGGTAACTGTACGGCAGCAGATCAAATGCACACATTCCATCATACATGAACCTGACTTCTACACCTTCGTTCACTTTCCGTTTCAGGATCTCCAGGATTGTATCCCACATAATTCCTTCCTCTACAATGAAATATTCCATAAAAATGAACTTCTCTGCTTTTTCCAGCTCTTTAATCATAGAAGCAAATTTATCCTCTCCCACCGGGAAATATTCGACTTCCGTATTGCGGTAGGTCGGAAATCCAAGTTGATGTGACAGATAATAAGACAGCTGTGCATTTGCCGATTTGCTTGCCCAGAGTGCCTCTGTAACCTTCTCATCCTGATCCATATAAGGTTCTGTCTCCATACGAAGTGCCGCAAGTCTGTTCTGTACAAATCTCGTCTCCAGCTGCAGATGTACATAGATATAAAATACCGTTCCTA
>ERZ779840.4595-NODE-4595-length-10087-cov-2.213118_pt1 | contig 10087 bp, 10 predicted proteins | sample MGYA00511561_ERZ779840 | MGnify/ENA primary metagenome ERZ779840 (study PRJEB29588, sample SAMEA2162036) | human gut metagenome | biome: human gut; feature: human-associated habitat; material: faeces | place: Denmark | collected 2008/2010 ...
GCCTGCAGAAAAATCCGCCGCAAGAATTTACATATCTTGACAGTATTCCAATGCAGCTTGCCGGTGTGATTGAGCGTGGTCTTGCTTTACAGCCGGCGGAGCGTTACAAAACAATGGAAGATTTCATCTATGCTTTAAAACACCCGGAGTCCGTAGAAAATGGCAACACGATCGTAGAATCTGCTTCCGAGGATAACAAAACATTTCACCGGCGCTCCCGCATCGCGCTGATCTCACTCTGTGCGGCAGCTCTTGCCACAGGTGGGCTTCTGTACGCTTTCCGCGGATCTTCTGCTCCGGGCACGGTTTCGACGGTGCCGACTGCTGTACCTATGGCAGTAAAAAGCAGCACGCCGGCGCCGGTCGCTTCTCCGGCTTCAACCGTGCCTGCCCTCCTGACGATGGATAATGTCACAGGATTATCGCAAAAGAAGGCGAAAAAAAAGATCCGCGCGTTGGATCCTTCCATCAAGATCTGCATTAAGAAAAAATATGACACCACCCAGACCAAAGGCTGCGTAATTTCGCAATCGATTGCACAGGGAACCGTTTTTAATGCCGGTTCGCTTCCCCAGATCACTCTGACGATCAGCCGTGGAACAAAACCGGCAGGCCACAGCCGCAATACAGCCGCACCTACCGGTACAAGTCCAAAACCATCTTCGAAAAAGAATGATTCAAAAGCCTTTGATGTAACTGTGAAAAAGAAAAACCACAGTTTTGAAATCGATTAATCTTTCTATTATAAGGTGAACTGCTCTGTATGATCTGCCAGATTCTGAGCAAGTTTTGTCAATTCCTCCGTAGCTTCATGACAGGAATCGATGATCTCATGGAATTCTGCCATAGACGCGGAAGTTTCCTGCGTCCCGGCTCCATTCTGCTCGGCAATCGCAGCCAGTCCGTCCACGATATCCAGCACCTCTGTTTTCTGAGCATCCAGTGCCTCTGTCTGCTTCCGGATCTTTTCAATGGCTTCCGATACCTCTGAAATTTCTGCATTCAGGGAGCGGAACATTTCTCCGGTCTCTTCAATCTTCGCATTTTGCGTGCGGATATTTTCAGCCACTTCATTCATCGTACTAACGCTTGTATTCGAATTAGCAATCAATGTATTTACAATTTCTACAATACGTTCTGCAGACTCTCTGGACTGTTCTGACAAGTTACGGATCTCATCTGCCACAACGGCAAAACCGCGTCCGTTTTCCCCGGCTCTTGCCGCTTCAATGCTTGCATTGAGGGAAAGGAGATTGGTCTGATTGGCAATATCTGTAATCAACTCGGTTGCCTCGCGGATCTCCTGTGCAGAATCATTGGTCTGGTTCGTCTGATTCTGAACCAGAAGGACAGAAGATTTTGTCGTCTCGCTGATATCATACAATTCATTCAGATTTTGAGCTGCCGTTTTGTTATACTGACGCATTTTTTCTGAACTGCTGCCAAGCGTCTCTACATTTGCAGCGGTCTGCCCCAATGCATTGCCCATCTGCGTTACTTTCTGGCTGGCATTCATCGTCTCTGCTGCCTGATTGGATGATCCATTGGCAATCTCATCCACCGCGATATTTACATTGTTGATTGACTCTGCGATATGGTCAAAGGACGATGAAAATTCTTCTGAAAATTTCTGGAGTGACTGGGTCGTCGTCGTAATGTTGGTAATAATATCACGCATGGACTCGACAAGACGTTGAATCGCGCGGGCGATATCTCCAACTTCGTCTTTCCTTTCCACAAGATTCTGTTTCATCTCTAGATTCAAGACACCCTTTGACAATGTTCCAAGGTTGTTTACTGCACCATCCAAATGTTTAACAATTCTTGTGATTATAAACATACCGCTCACAATGGCTGCGACAAAAACGACCATCATAGATAATGCCATGGAAACAATGGTATTATGGACTGCCGCATTGACTTCTTCCTGGCTTCTTCCGCAGAAAATACTTCCCACAACCTTATCGGAACCCGGTTGATACAATGGCGCATAATACCCTGAATACGGTACTCCAAACAATTCCAGGTCTTCCGAAAAGTAACTTTCTCCACGCTGAATTGTGTCATATATTTCTTTGGACATCTTCGTATTGATCTCCCGCTTTCCTGAAGCATCTTTCAATGTCGTAAGAACACGGGTATCTCCATAAAATACAGATAATTCAACTTCTCTTTCCTGTTTCAGTTTATCAATGAGTTCATAATTTTCACTTAATGTCTCATTTCCCTTTTTCAATGTATTGCCGCTCATCGTAAAATCTGCGCCATCTCCCATCTCCGTGTAAGCTTCTCGTACACTGGTTGCGATTCCGCTGATCTCACGCTCTACCAGGTCTTTTGATATGCTGTTCTGCTTTCCTGCGCCGATTGCAACACCTATCACCGTAATCAGCAGAAGCGGTATAGACACCGTTAAACTCAATTTGAATGCCAGACGCATTCCCTTTTTCTTTTTACTTTTTACTTTTTTCCGCGATTCCATTCACATTTCCTCCTTTTTCTATAATCGCTTGGTTTTTACAAAAATTTTATCTAATTATAGCATATTTTTTACAATTCAGCAAGTAAAAAAGAGTCACTATTGTTAAATAATGACCCTTTTTAAGTATTTCATCTCTTATTATGTTTTATGCTTCTTCTGCCACAGTCTCTTCTCCATCCTCAGCCGGCTGTACATTTTTACTTGCTACTACGCTGACAATCGGGGTATCGAGATGCGTCTGAATCTCAATCTTGTCATTCTTTGCAATATCCAGATCAGACACTTTGATGGTGTCACCCAGTCTCAAAGAACTACAGTCAATTTCCACTTTTTCAACCAACTCTTCCGGAGTGGCCTTATAGGAAATTTCTTCCAAAAGTTGTTCCAGTACACCTTCTACAACTTTCTCTTTATTGTGAAGGACAATCTCCGCAACGGAATGTACTTTTTCTCCTTTTACCAATGCCTGGAAATCAATCTCCAAAATCTGATGGTTCATAGTATTATAATCCATCTCTTTGATCAGCACATCATAGGTCTTTCCTTCCAGTTCCAGATACAACTGGCTTCCTTTCATGCACTCTCTCTGGATTCTCTCTGCCTCACTCTTTTCGATCTGCACAGGAATTGAACCCTCAATCTCTTTTCCGAAAAGGTTACCGGTTACATAGCCTTCTCTTCTCAACTTTTTAGCCTTGGTTTCCATGTTTCTTCTTTGTACTCTTAAAGTAGTCATTTGTCTTTTCCTCCATTCATACAAATTGATAACATAGGGAAGTTTGCGGAATGTCGATATTAAATTGGCGTTTCGTTTCTCTTGTTACAACTGTTGTTTTTATTTACAATTACGTTATAGCACTATTTTTTGAATTCGTCAAGGGGGGTATGGATATTTTTTTACAGGCAGCCCTTTTCTTTCTTACTCACATTTATTCCTTGCTTACAGTTTCTTCATTAACTCTTGAACTCGTTCTTCCGTCTCTTCACACTCATCTGCAATCTGTGCAATCGTTTTTCCTTTCGAAAGCTTTTTCGATATCTGCTCAAGAAGTATCCCCTCACGTCCCTCAGCAAGTCCTTTTTCAATTGCATCTTCCCAAATACCCTCACTAAGATTACACATAGTTTCCACTTCCTTTCCTAACACCTGACTCGAAATATTATATTCTTCCTCCATGATACTAATACGTTGATCTGTTGTCAAGCCTTTTGAAAACAAAGTTCCCAAAAATCGAAGTAATTCCTGTGATTCATTATGTTCCGCAAGATTATTAGAAATTCCAATCATAACAAGATTAATCAAATCCAAATTACCATCCCATTTGCAATCACCAACCAGATTATCCTGTGTCAGATGAATGTGACACATGCTGTTTTCTTCCATATTCATACAGATCCAGACACTGTACACTTCACAAATATCTCCATAATTCTGCCCTTTGAAATCACGATATTTCTGCGACGAGATCAACCGGCTCACATAGAAGATACCGCGATTTATAATAGGGTATTTACTCGGCTGATCTTTCTGTGGTTCAACATTTAAAATAACCTTCGTAAGACCACATCTTCTATGTACATAAAGCACGATATCAAAATAAATAATCCCCTCATTGATAATACTATTTTCCGTGTTAAGCCCCACAATTTCCTCATTTTGACCTTCATATGCAGCATTGGTAACCCCCGGATCAACAGGCACTGCTCCAACTTGCGGTTCTCCCTCGATATAAGGCACAATTTCCTCAGGATCCATATCTTTAAAATCATCAAGAATCCTTTTCAAAATATGCGCTAATACAATTTTTTGCGCCAATAACTTTTTTGCTGCTTCATCGTATTGTATCATCACCTCCCTCGTCTTCAAAGTATTCTTTAAATTCGTATTAACCATAATTCCCTCCTAGTGTATCTGTAGTTAACAAATTACTTTATATAAAAATCGTATCATACGAAATAGCGGAAAGCAAGTGTTGTATGTACGTAAAAATTGTCGTTTGTACGCATAAAATGTCGTTCGTACGTATTATTCACAAAAATACGCATATTATACATTTTTTATGCATCGTTGCAGGCAGGCACTCTCTTTTCTGCCCCTCTTGATTTTCCCTCAAAATAATGATAAACTTTTAGTGCTTTAAACGATAACATTCGCAGTTCAATATTGAGCAGAAAGCAGAGGAAAACAAAAATGTATTATTCCTATCCTGACTACTATGATAAATTTCACTGCACCGCAGACAGATGTATCGATACCTGCTGCGCAGAATGGCAGATTGTGATCGATGACGAATCTTTGGAGAATTATGTCAATTACAGAGGCAGTTATAAAGATACATTATGCAAAAATATCGACTGGGAAGAAGGTGTATTTAACCACAACAAACGCGGAAAATGCGCCTTTCTGCGGGATGACAAATTGTGTGATATGTACATTCATCTGGGAGCAGACATCCTGTGCAGTACTTGCAGGGAATATCCCCGGCACACCGAAGAATTTGAAAATCTGCGAGAAATCACTCTGTCACTCTCCTGTCCGGAAGCTGCAAAAATTGTAATGAATCGAACAGACCCTATTACCTTTATTTCCAAAGAAGATGATGTGGATGAGTGTTATGAAGAGTTTGACTATTTTCTATTTTCCGAGCTTGAAGATATCCGCGAAGAAATGATGCGGATCATGCAGAACCGGAGCGCGAGCATTGAGGATAGAATTGGTAAGATTTTACAAATTGGCGTTTCGGTGCAGCGTCATTATGATGCGGGTTCCCTTATTTTATGGAATGAATGCGAAGAAGCCGATCGTGTCCACATAAAAGATGAATATGAATTATTAGAAAAACAGTTTCTATTTTTATTTGAAGAATTTGAAATTTTGTACCCACAGTGGGCAGAGGTTTTAGTGGAATCCCGTCTGTTTTTATTTGGCGAAGGCAGAGATGTTTTTGCGCACAATAAAGAGGAGTTCGAAACCTGGTGGAACACAAGTGGTCTGACTCCTCTTGAAATCGTTTTGGAACAGCTTGTCGTCTATTTTATCTCTGTCTATCTGCTCGGTGCCGTGTACGACGAAAATATACTCGCCAAAATTGACGCCTGTATCGGTCACACCATCGAAATTTATCTGCTGCTCTTAGGGCGGTGGCTGAAACACGGTGAATTGGCGATGGACGACGTGATTGAAATCGTTTACCGCTATTCAAGGGAGATCGAACATTCCGATGAAAATTTGGAACGCGCGGAAATGTTAAACTGGTTTGAGCGGTAGTTTTTTCACTATTTTTTCACTATTTTTTCACTATTTTCATCCGTCACACCGGATTCATGACCTCATCCATTATCTCAATGGATTCCTTGATCATATTGTCGCAGTGCGTCTTTTTCTCGCCGCCCTTTTCTGCGTTGGCATGCAAAAGATCCGCACAGTCGGTCATGCCGTCGTGGTTTTCTGCCATTTTCCGGTGATAGGTCTGAAATGCCTGTGGCGAATCGAATCCTTTTGCGCCAAGCACCATAAGCGCTGCGGTGATCGCACCGCAGGTTCCTCCACAGCGCATTCCTGCCCCGAAATTACTTCCGACTGCGGCAGCAAGATCCTCGCTCATCCCCATTTCTTTGGCATATACGCGAAGGATTGTCTGGGCGCAGTTGTTACACATCGGTGTCGCATTTCTAAGTTTCATCGCTTCTTCTACATGTTTATTCATAGTCCTCTCCTTTTCCATCTGCACTTAAAATTTCTTCTTTTGCAGCTGCGCGATCATTGGAATCAACATTTTGTGCGGTACAAACCGTGCCATCGTGGTCGCCGCGCGAATGGTAAATTTTGGCACAATGACGGTCTTCCGTTTTCTCATCTGCTCAAGTGCGTAGGAGGCACAATACTGTGGTGAAATACCCGGCAGTGCAAATTTTACTTTTGCCACATCATTGAACTCCGTATCAACCGGTCCCGGACACAATGCTCCTACGTAAATGTGGCTCCGCTTGCTGCGCTGTTCTGCTGCCACCGCACGCGTCAGACTGACCATGTATGCCTTTGTCGCATAATACGTCGCCATGAAAGGCCCTGCCGGAAGAAGTCCCGCGGAAGATGCGACATTCAAAATATAACCGCTCTTTCCCTGCCTTTCCATCTTCTTAAGCATCAATTTCATCAAAAGATGCATCGCTTTGACATTGACATCGATCATCTGCAGCTCCGTCTCCGCATCGGTGTCGGTAAAATTCCCGCAAGCGCCAAATCCCGCATTATTGATAAATATTTTAATGGGAAGATCCGCTGTCTCTTTTATGACACGCACACATTCTGCCGGCTGGGAAAGATCCGCCGCGATAATCTTTGTATGACTTCCGTATTTTTCCAGTTCTTCTGCAAGTTTTTTCAGCCGGATTTCACGCCTTGCCACAAGGATTAAAGAATATCCTTTTCTTGCTAATTGTCTGGCAAATTCACGCCCGATTCCTGAACTTGCCCCTGTTATCATTGCATATTTCATACGCTGCCGCCCCCTTGTATTTTAAAAAATAACAACCAGCAGCATTTTAAACTGCTCCTGTCCGTAAACTGCATGTGGATGTTTCGCCGGCATTACGATCGATTCGCCTTCATGAAGAATGTATTCCTCGCCATCGATGGCGATTCGTCCGACACCATCCAGACAAGTCACAAACGCATCTCCGCCGGACTCATGAGTGCTGATCTCTTCACCTTTATCAAACGAAAACAGTGTCACACTGACATGATCATTTTGTGCCATGGTTTTCGAAACAACTTGTCCTTCCTGGTAAGCTACCTGTTCTTTCAATGTAACGACTTCTGCCTTATTAAAATTTTTAATTCCTGACATAGGATTACCTCCCGGATTTATTTTTGTTTTTATTATACACAATCCGGGCTGAAAAATCCACCTACAGAACGTATATGAATAGTTACTTTATTTCTTTCTTCGCCAGCTTTTTCCTGGCAAATGCAAAAACCTGAGCCATCCCAAGCACAGCTGCCACATAAATCATGGGGATATAATTTACAATATAACGTGCATTCGTCTCCCACATCATGAGAAATAGAAGCAATCCAAATACTGCCAGTTCCGGAATCAAATATTCCATTTGAAATGCATCCTCCCCCTGTTTAAGATCAAGGATCAGACGAATAATACTCATGATACCGCCCACGATCATCAGAACCCAAAATCCAAAATAAATACCTGTGCAGAACTTTTTATATCCTTCGTATTTACTGCCATCTGACAACACATAATCATCCAGAAAGCACGTTCGAACCAAGCCATGATAGAAAAATGCATTGTGTTCATACGTTCCATCCGAAAAGCATTTTTTCGCCTTAGCCAGAGCAAGTTTATAAACACCGGAAGGCCCCATCGTTTCTAAACGTTCTTTAATCTTCGCTTTGAGAGCCTCGTCTCTTTCCTCTAAATCCGTAAAACTTCTTGTAAATTCATAATCTGCTCCATTGTAACCGCCATCGCCCTGCATCGACATCATCACCCAGTGAAGCAGTGGTGTATTACGTTCTTCTGCAATCTCTTTCTCCAAATGAGATCCATAAACATCTGCATTATAAATTGCATTACAAATTCCAAATACCGCCAGTGAGCATCCGACAATCAGCAGCGCCTTTTTCCATTTTATCACAATTTTTGTCCGCTCACAACACCAATTTATTTTTTATTGCTTTTCCACTGCGATGACACTATAATAAAATTAACGTAACTATCTCAGAAAGAAGGAATCTTTATGAACACCTATAAAAAATCCTATCGTTTTTATGTTGCCTTGGTACTTTTTTTTGCGGTATTTTCTTTTGCCGGAATACCGTCCTGCACTTATGCCAAGGTATTAAAAAATGCCACCTTTGCCTATCTTGATGTCGCGCAGGGAAATGCCGAATTGATCAAAATAGGAAGCCGGGCAATTCTGATCGACACCGGCAAACACAGTGAATACGCCACTTTGCAATCACAGTTAAAATCACTTGGCGTAAAGACCATTTCCACTCTCATCGTAACGCATCCTGACGCGGATCACATGGAAAGTGCAGATGACGTCATCGCCGATTATAAGGTAAAAAAGATCATCCTGCCTCAGATTGAGACAACGACACAATGCTACAAACGCATGAAATCCGCCATTTCTACCTATAAAGTAAAACAGATTCATCCACAAACCGGCTCTGTCATCACCCTGGCACCTTCCTGCAAAGGAACGGTGCTTTCTGTGGATGCCAGCAGTTCTGACACCAATGAGGCAAGTATTGTCATGCGTGTCACCTACGGCAGCCGCTCATTTCTCTATATGGGCGATGCGACCGCCCGTGTCGAAAATGCGATCCTTGCTTCCGGAAAAGCGGTTGCTTCAGACATTTATCTGCTTTCCCACCACGGTTCCGATACCGCAAACGGTATCCTTTTTGTAAAAAAAGCGCTGGCTTCCAAATACAAGGCAGCGATCATCTACGTCGGAAAAAATAACAGCTACGGCCACCCGGTTGCCAATGTCGTGCGCCGTGCGGAAACGTACGCCAAAACACTGTATCGAACCGACCAAAAGGGGTGCATCATTGCTACGACAAATGGAGAAAATTTACAGATTAAGTTCAAAAAGGTAACACATTCGGGCAGTTCCTCCATCCGATCTTCCTATCGTACTTCCGGCACTGCCAAATCCTCTGCCGGCAAATCTTCCTCCGTAACGAACGTAAGCAAAGTTGTCTATATTACAAAAACCGGCTCAAAATACCATACAAAAAACTGCCGCTACTTACGTAGCAGCAGTATCAAAACGACATTAAGCGAAGCCAAAAGCAAAGGACTGACTCCTTGCTCGGTGTGCCATCCATAATAAAACCAGCCGGTTAATTACCAGAATTTTACAATATCATCCGGTGTCTTACGCTTTGGTTTGTTCGGAGACTCTGCCCCATATCCTACTGCGATTACAGCGACAATGGTCTCTGTCTCCGGCACGCCAAGGATCTCACGGATCTTATCGCTGTCGCGAAGTCCCATGATAAGCGTATCCAGTCCCAGTTCTTTCGCTTTCAGGATAAAATTTTCATTGTGAAGTCCAAGGTCATAATAACCCCAGCCGTTTCCGCATTCGTTATCCGGATTTCCCTCGCGGTCAAATCCGGCACGATCCGATACAAAAGTAGTTACAACAAGTGCCGCTCCGTCTACTTTTTTATCGTTTCCGTGAAGCAGGCATTTCTGCGCAAAATCTCTGCTTTTGTCTGCATCCAGGATGCAATAATATCTCGCTGTCTGTGAATTTTTCCACGAAGGAGCCTGAATCGCCGCCTCGACGATCTCATTTATCTGCTCTTTTGTCACTTTTTTTGATGCATCGTACGCACGCACACTTCTTCTGTTTTCTAATACTGTCTGAAATTCCATGATTAAGTACCTCCATTTCTGCCCTGTTAGGCATGTCTAACTGTATCATATCACATTTATGCGAAATGTCAACGGCAAGTTTTTACCTTTTCTTTTAAGAAAAATAAGCCTCTGATTTTCCATTCGGGACCGCTTGCGCTTAGAAGAACACTCGTAGCGGTACATGAGGGCAAACTACGCCCTCTAT
>ERZ779840.4597-NODE-4597-length-10086-cov-5.544213_pt1 | contig 10086 bp, 6 predicted proteins | sample MGYA00511561_ERZ779840 | MGnify/ENA primary metagenome ERZ779840 (study PRJEB29588, sample SAMEA2162036) | human gut metagenome | biome: human gut; feature: human-associated habitat; material: faeces | place: Denmark | collected 2008/2010 ...
TTGGTGGTGCTCTGGGGGGGGGGAGCCGCCTATCTGGTTACCGGCGGCTTTCGCGGTTATGGAGCCAGTGCGGGGGGCAGCGGGATCAATAACGCGGGCAGTGCTGCGGACACAGCAGTATTTATGTCCTACGCCGGGCCGGTGCTGCCCCTGACCACGGCAGACGAAAATCCCGGCGTGACGGCGGAACGGCACACGGATTGGGATTTCACCCCCCGGACAGACCCGGAGGGGTACGCTTCTCAGTGGGGCGCGGCGATAACGGACGGTTATATCCTCAGCAATCCAACCGATACGGATGTGACATTGACCCTGCTGTATCCCATTGTGGGCGGGATCAAGGATCTGCTTTCCATAGATCCCGGTCTGACGGTGAACGGAGAGACAGTGGGGGCGGAGCTGGTCATCGGCGATTATGCGGGCGGCTTTGGCGGCGCCGGCGGCGGTGACACTTCTACCCTAAATCTGCGGTATCCAAGCCAATGGATGGATTACCAGGTGCTTCTGGACGGCGGCGATTACCGGGAAGCAGCCACCGGGACGCAAGCACCGGCGGATATTCCGGTCACAGTCTACACCTTTACGGATTTTGAAGCGCCTACGGAACAGTATCAGGCGGCTACTCAGGCGGTGACGTTTACAGTGGATGACACCCGTACCACGGTGCTGTCCTATGGCTTTGAAGGGTACGGCTGGGATGAGCGCACCGGAGAGGTCACTTACAGCTATTTCGTGCCTGACGGTCAGCGGCGGAGTAAAATCTGCAAGAAGCTGATCGTGATCGGGGCGGACCTGACGGGCTACACATTACAAGGCTATCGGGACGGCGGCTGCGATCCCGGCGAGGAGATCGACGGTGTTTCCTGTACCGTTACCCGGAGTGAGACCACCCTCCGTGCGGTGCTGCTGGAGTTAAGCCGGGAGATCTTTGACACAATGGAAGAAGATCCCGGCTATTACGGCTGGCTCAGCGAGGCGGCGGAGATTTTGAACCCGGAAACTTATTGCTTGCTGGCGGAGCGGGCGTTGGAGCAATACGGCCTGTTGTCGGATAAACCGGTGGACCGTTATGACAGCGGACGGCTGGATGAGCTGATGGACGAGGTGCTGTCTGTGGATCGGGTACTGTATCTGAAAACGGAGGTTACCGTTCCGACTGGCGGTACGGCGGAGGTCACGGCGCAGTATTGGAAGGCCCCCAGCTTTGACTTTGCCTGCTCCGGCTCAGACCGCCGGAACTTGCAAGGATATGATCTGATGACCACGCTGGATTCTACCCTGACCTTCACGGCCCAGACAGCCTCCGTTAGCCATGCAGAAAACGTCCAAATCACAGGCCAGAACGTCGGTTTTGATCCGGAAAACGGCGTTACGGAGGTGACGTTGGATTTGAACCAGCCCCATTATTATTTGGAAATTCAACCGGTTCCCAAGGAGACGGATTGACAGTTGGAATGAACAGGAGGCACAGCGCTGACGCTGTGCCCCCTGTTTTCATCTGTTATTTTTCGTAGAATTTGATCAGAGCCTGGGTGCCCAGATCACCACAGCCCCGGTCGATCAGGGATTGACAGTTGGAAAGCGCCTGCTGCAAAACATTCAGATCCAGCCCGGCGTTTTCTGCTTCCTCTTCCGCAAGGCGCATATCTTTCACAAAGTGCTTCATGAAGAAGCCGGGGGCAAAGTCACCTGCCAGGATCTTCTTGCCCTGAAAGTCCAGCTGCTTGCTGCCGGCGGCTCCGGTGGATACGGCGCCCAGCAAAGTATTCCCGTCTAACCCCTCCGCCTTGGCGTAGGTCAGAGCCTCACACACGCCGGAAAGCGCCCCGGCGATCATGATCTGATTGGCCATTTTGGCGTGTTGGCCGCAGCCTGCGGGACCGAAATAGGTGATGTTAGTGCCCATTGCCTGGAAAATGGGGAGGCAAGCGTCGAAATCTGCCTGATCGCCGCCTACCAGAATGGAAAGCGTTCCAGCACGGGCCCCGCTGTCACCGCCGGTGACGGGGGCGTCCAGCACTCGCAGTCCCCGGGCGGCGCCCTCTTGGTAGATCCGCTGGGCCAGGGTGGGACTGGTGGTGGTCATGTCGATGAGCGTCATGCCCTTGGCGGCGCTGTCCAGAATATTGCCGGGGGCAAAGTAGACCTCCTCCACATCCTTGGGGAAGCCCACCATGGTGATGACCACCTCGCTGGCCTTTACGCACTCCGCAATGCTGCCGTGGGGTACGGCACCCTCGGATACCACGTCTGCCACTTTTTCCGGGTGACGGGCATAAATGTGGACCTCGTAGCCCGCTTTCATCAGGTTCCGCACCATGGCTTTCCCCATGATGCCTACGCCGATCCAGCTGATCCTCTGCATATTGATCCCTCCTGTGTCATTTTTTTCAGCATGACACATTTAAAGAGGAGTGTCAAGAGAAACAACTGTCCTTGTTGTAAATACACATAAAAATGGCAGGAAAAACGCGGAAATTTGACATCTGAAATCTTGACGAATAAACTGCGCGGGACTATAATCAGTCCATCAATTTCGGAGCGGGCCAACGCTTCGACCATATTGAAAATGCGTGGATCGAGACGAGTACCGTGGCCAAACGGTCACAGCGAGCCGGGGGCAGTGGAAGCCCGGTACAACGGGGCGGCGGGAATAACACTCAGGAGCAGCGATCTGAACGGCGAAGGCTTAGTAGGGGAGACGCGGCGTGCGGCGTTAAAGCACAGGGGTTTGTTGGAACCCCGCAAAGGGGCTGATTTTGAATCAGCAAGTTAGGTGGCACCACGGATGCGGCAGCGATTCGTCCTAAAATTTTAGGATCGTTCGCTGCTTTTATTTTTTCCGGAGGTGCTTTTTTATGTGCGCAATTATGGGTTTTTCCACCAAGAAGCTGGACAAGAGTGAGATCCCGGCCTATTTTGACCGGACCGTTTCCCGTGGCCCCGACATGTCCAAGATCATGGACACCGGCTCCGGCTGGCTGTGCTTCCACCGGCTGGCCATCATGGGCCTGACCGAGGCCGGTATGCAGCCCTTTGAGCTGGACGGCGACATGGTGGTGTGCAACGGGGAGTTGTACGGCTTCCGTCCCCTGAAGCGGCAGCTGACGGAGAAGGGCTACGAATTCAAGAGCGGCAGCGACTGCGAGATCATTCTGCCGTTGTACCGGGAATACGGCCTTTCTATGTTTGCCAAGCTGGACGCGGAGTTTGCCATGATCATCTATGACCACAAGACGGATTCCCTCATCGCCGCCCGGGACCCCATCGGCATCCGGCCGCTGTTCTACGGCTATCTGGATGACGGCGGCATCGTGTTCGCCAGCGAGGCCAAGAACCTCATCGGCCTCTGCAAGGAGGTCTGCCCCTTCCCGCCGGGGCATTATTACGCAGACGGCAAGTTCGTCCGCTACGCCGACCTGACCACTGTTACGGAGTATTGCCATGACGATCTGGAGACCGTCTGCCGCACCATCCGCAATAAACTGATTGCCGGTGTGGATAAGCGGCTGGACGCCGACGCTCCGTTGGGCTTCCTGCTCTCCGGCGGATTGGATTCCTCTCTGGTGTGCGCCATCAGTGCGCTGGTGCTGGGGAAGAAGATCCGCACTTTCGCCATCGGCATGGACAAGGATGCCATTGATCTGAAATACGCCAGAGAAGTGGCGGATTACATCGGCGCGGACCATACCGAGGTATATATGACCCGCCAGCAGGTGCTGGATACGCTGGAAGAGGTGATCTCCCTGCTGGGGACCTATGATATCACCACCATCCGGGCCAGTATGGGTATGTATCTCTGCTGCAAGGCCATCCACGAGCAGACCGACATCCGGGTGCTGCTGACCGGCGAGATCAGTGACGAGCTCTTCGGCTACAAGTACACCGACTTCGCCCCCTCTCCCGAGGCTTTCCAGCAGGAGGCCAAGAAGCGGGTGGATGAGCTGTATATGTACGATGTGCTCCGGGCGGACCGCTGCATCTCCGCCAACTCTTTGGAAGCCCGGGTGCCCTTCGGCGACCTGGATTTCGTGAAGTACGTCATGAGCATCGATCCGGCCATGAAGATCAACACCTACGACATGGGCAAGTACCTCCTGCGCCACGCCTTTGAAAAGGACCACCTGCTGCCTGACGACATCCTCTGGCGCCAGAAGGCCGCCTTCTCCGACGCCGTGGGTCACTCCATGGTGGATGACCTGAAGGAGTATGCTGAGACCAAGTACACCGACGCCGAGTTTGAGGAAAAGCGGAAGAAATACGATTTTGCCCAGCCGTTCACCAAGGAATCCCTGCTGTACCGGGAGATCTTTGAGAAGTACTATCCCGGCCAGGCCCCCATGGTGAAGGATTTCTGGATGCCCAACAAGAGTTGGAAGGGCTGCGACGTCAACGATCCCTCTGCCCGCGTGCTGAGCAACTACGGCGAGAGCGGAACATAAAGAATCAAATCACCTCCGTCGTTTTCGGCGGAGGTGATTTTGATACATATATAAATTAAGGGGTACACTTCGGCCTTTTCAGTGCTTTCGGGCTTAGTCAGAGGGGTTGATCTGGGAGAGGTAGCGGTAAATGCTGGCGGTGGAACAGCCGAGGGCGGCCGCGGCGCTTTTAATGGCGCCCTTCAACAGAAAAATGCCGGCGGATTCCAGAGAAGTGATGACCTGAAGCCGCTCGCTGTGAGTGAGGTGGCCGGGCGTGACCCCCATCCGTTCCAGCTCCCGGTTGATGGCGTCCAAAGCCACCGCATCTGCGGAGTTGCGGAATTTTTCTGGGGAGGATCGGGCGGATATGTCATCTTCGCTCTCTGGCAGCGGTTGTGCCAGCACATCGGTTACGAACAGGTCCGGGTGGCACAGCTTCAGGATATGGTCGCTGATGGCCCGATAGCGGCTGTCGTCAAAGTTGATGCACAGCAGGCCGATGAGCTTGCCGCTGTCCTTGATGAAAAAGGTGCTGGAGCGGAGATCCTTGCCGTTGACGTTGATGCTGTAATAGTGGAGATGATAGTCCGTATGCTCATAGCTCTTGTCCCGGAGAATACCCAGGGACATATTGGTCAGAGGCGCGCCGACCTCCCGGCCGCTGATATAATTATTGGCGATGGCGATGATGGAACGGTCCTTCCGGGTCAGATCGTGGAGGGCCACTTCATAGTCGGGACCCAGCGCTTTCCCCAAAAATTCGGTCAGCTTGATGTAATGCTGAAGAATCAGGTTGGAAGAGGACGTCATAAGATTCCCTCGTTTCATTTTGCATATTTTCAGGCTATGAAAATATTATATATGAGAAAGTCATATTGTCAAAGTAAAAAATAATGAGAAAAAATTATTATTCGTCCATCGAGGAAACGTGCAAAATATATAAATTTAAACAGCTAAACAGCGTAAAAAATATTGAAGATATGCAAAAAAATCGCAATAAAAGTTGACGACCCTTAAAAAACATGATAAAATAATCGCACAACAGGAAAGGGGCGGAGACAGGACCCTGCCGGGCGTTCTGTTCAGCCAGCCTGAAACGAGCCGCTCCACGATTCTTTTGTATCGGATACTGTCCGCCAGGCGCAGAGCAGGAAATGGGAAGCCCGCTCTTCGACGACCGGGGTATCTCCAAAAAAACAGGCGAAAAACGCCAAATTATGGAGGTAAACAAAATGGACAAGAATGCGAAGCACTATCCCCTGAACGTGACGATGCCTCAGCACTGCGCATATGTGGTGCGCGATCTTCCTCAGGCTACCGTTGAGCAGCGTGAGCGCGCTCTGAACGCTACGCACTGGAATGAGTTTGCGTTCCCCTCCGGCATGCTGACTGTGGATATGCTGTCTGACTCCGGTACCACCGCAATGACCAACCAGCAGTGGGCCACCCTGTTCCTGGGTGACGAGGCCTATGGCCGCAACACCGGCTACTATGTGCTGCTGGATACCTTCCGCGACATTTTCGAGCGCGGCGGCGAGAAGAACTGGAAGAAGGTCATCGACCTGGTCCGCACCGATTGCCGTGACATCGAGAAGATGATGGACGAGGTCTATCTCTGCGAGTACGAGGGCGGCCTGTTCAACGGCGGCGCTGCTCAGATGGAGCGCCCCAACGCCTTCATCATCCAGCAGGGCCGTGCCGCTGAGTCCGTCCTGATGGAGATCGTGAAGAAGATCCTGGCCCAGCGTCATCCCGGCAAGGTCTTCACCATCCCCTCCAACGGCCACTTCGACACCACCGAGGGCAACATCAAGCAGATGGGCTCCATCCCCCGCAACCTGTACAACAAGGAGCTGCTGTATGAGATCCCCGAGGGCGGCTCTTACGAGAAGAACCCGTTCAAGGGCAACATGGACATCGAGAAGCTGGAGCAGCTGATCCAGGCCGTGGGTCCCGAGAACGTACCTCTGGTATTCACCTGCATCACCAACAACCCCATCTGCGGTCAGCCCGTCTCCATGGCCAACATCCGGGAGATCAACCGCGTGGCGCATAAGTATGACATTCCGCTGGTGTTCGACGTTGCCCGCTGGGCCGAGAACTGCTACTTCATCAAGATGAACGAGGAAGGCTATGCCGACAAGTCCATCGCCGAGATCGCCAGCGAGATGTTCTCCTACTGCGACGCCTTCACCATGTCCGCCAAGAAGGACGGCCACGCCAACATGGGCGGTATGCTGGCCTTCCGTGACCGCGGCCTGTTCTGGCAGAAGTTCTCCGACTTCAACGAGGACGGCACCGTGAAGACCGACGTGGGCGTGCTCATCAAGGTCAAGCAGATCTCCTGCTACGGCAACGATTCCTACGGCGGCATGTCCGGCCGTGATATCATGGCTCTGGCCTGCGGCCTCTATGAGAGCTGCGACTTCGGCTACATGCATGACCGCGTGCAGCAGTGCGAGTACCTGGCACAGGGCTTCTACAAGGCCGGTGTCAAGGGCGTCGTTCTCCCCGCCGGCGGCCACGCTGTGTACATCAACATGGATGAGTTCTTCGACGGCAAGCGCGATCATACCACCTTCGCCGGCACCGGCTTCTCTCTGGAGTTGATCCGCCGCTACGGTATCCGCGTGTCCGAGCTGGGCGACTTCTCCATGGAATATGACCTGAAGACTCCCGAGCAGCAGGCTGAGCTGGCCAACGTGGTGCGTTTCGCCATCGACCGCAGCCGTTTGACCCAGGAGCACCTGGACTACGTCATCGCCGCTGTCAAGGCGCTGTATGAGGACCGCGAGTCCATCCCCAACATGCGGATCGTCTGGGGCCACAAGCTGCCTATGCGTCACTTCCACGCCTTCTTGGAGCCCTACGCCAACGAGGAGAAGTAAGTCCGGGAAATACAATTGAATAAAAAGATTTCAGCGCAGCATTTCCAGCAAGTTCCTTTGTCTCAGTTTTCATCGCGCCCGGGCGCTTGAATAGGTTCCGTCCCGTTTGGGTGCGCCGCTTGCGGCCACCCATCGGGCGTGAGCCGATCTGAAAAGTGCCACATCCGATCATCACACCAATCTGTGTCTTTAGGAGGGCAATCTATGTCAGACAAACACGCAACTCTGGAAAATCGCGACGGTTTTCAAAGCAAATGGGGCTTTATTCTGGCCTGCATTGGCTCTGCCGTTGGTATGGGTAATATTTGGCGCTTCCCCATCATGGTGCAGCAGTTCGGGGGCATGACGTTCCTGATCCCCTACTTCCTGTTCGTACTTCTGGTCGGTTCCACCGGTATCATTGAGGAATTCGCACTGGGCCGTTGGGCGCAGGGCGGCCCCGTGATCTCCTTCGGCAAGGCTACCGAGGAACGCACCGGTAATAAGCGGCTGGGCGAGGCCATCGGCGCGCTCCCCATCGTCGGCTCTATGATGCTGGCCATCGGCTACACCGTGGTCATGAGCTGGATCTTCAAGTACTGCTGGATGGGTATTTCCGGCAGCCTGTACGCTATGGGCACCGATATGGCGACCATCGGCGGCACCTTCGGCGGCACCGCTCCCGAGGCAGAGACTCTGGGCGAGGCTCTGGGCATGATGTTCAGCAATGGTATCTTCGGCATCGGCAATGGCGTATGGCTGATCGTGGGTCTGGTGGCCTCTCTGGCCATCATGGCATTCGGCGTGGGCAACGGCATTGAAAAGGCCAACAAGGTCATGATGCCCGCCCTGTTCTTCCTGTTCGTGGTCCTGGGCATCTATATCTGCACCCTGCCCGGCGCCAGCGAGGGCTACAAGTACATCTTCACCCTCAAGCCCGAGGGCCTGCTGAATCCTCAGGTCTGGGTCTTCGCATTCGGTCAGGCATTCTTCTCCCTGTCTGTGGCGGGCAACGGCTCCGTGATTTACGGCTCCTATCTGCCCAAGGATGAGGATCTGCCTTCCTCTGCTCGCAACGTGGCCCTGTTCGACACCATCGCCGCTCTGCTGGCTGCCATCGTCATCATCCCTGCCATGGCAGTCATCCTGGGTGACGGCATCGTTGGAATGAAGGGCGGCCCCGGCCTGATGTTCGTCTATCTGGTCAACGTGTTCAACGCTATGCCCGGTGGACGGATCGTGGGTATGATCTTCTACATCTGCGTGCTGTTCGCAGGCGTCAGCTCCATCGTGAACCTGTATGAGGCTCCCGTGGCTTTCTTGCAGGAGAAGCTCCACACCAACCGTGTGCTGTCCGTGGTCATCATCGGCGCAGTGGGCGGCGTGATCGCACTGTGCATCCAGCCCTGGACCTCTCAGTGGATGGACGTTGTCTCCATTTACATCTGCCCGCTGGGCGCTCTGCTGGCCGGTATCATGTTCTTCTGGGTCATGAAGAAGGACACTGCTCTGGCGGCTGTCCACGAGGGCCGCACCGTCGGCAAGAAGGACATCAGCGGCTGGTTCTATCCTCTGGGCAAGTGGGTGTATTGCGCAGCCTCTCTGGCGGCCCTGATCCTGGGCGCCATCTATGGCGGCATCGGCTAAGCCTGTATACAATTTGAAAATGGAGCACCGGGATCGGCCGGTGCTCCATTTTTGATTTTTTGTGAAGCATGACTTTTTGCGGAGCGCATAGAAAAAAGGATAGTAATGAATAAGGGAGAGAATGTGCGAATCAGATTCTTTACTCGAAAAAACGAATAGAGCACTCAGTGGGAAAAGAGTGGGAAAACAGGAATAACTCTCATGGAACCTGTCCGTAATACGAAAAAAAGTATCAGTATTTTGTCTTTGCTCTGTTGACAAACGCAAGCGATTCAGGTATCATATATAGCAACTATTTGCAGGTCTCTTGTGAAATACTTGCAAAAAAACGAATTGGAGGCATGTATGAAAAGATTGCTGAGCACACTGCTTGCCCTGACCATGGCCCTGGCCCTGGTTTCCTGCGGCAAAAGCAACCCCACCCCCAACACTGGCAGCAACAAAACCGAGACTCCTTCTGAGACCGCTGACACGAAAACCGAGGGCAACGTCCACATCGGCATCGTGACCGGCTCCGTTTCTCAGTCCGAGGACGACCGCCGCGGCGCCGAGGCTTTCCAGGCCCTGTACGGTGAGGATATGGTCAAGCTGGCCATCTATCCCGATAACTTCACCGAGGAGCTGGAGACCACCATCCAGACTATCGTGAACCTGGCTGATGACGCCGACATGAAGGCCATCATCGTCAACCAGTCCGTCCCCGGCACCACCGAGGCGTTCCGTAAGATCAAGGAGATCCGCCCCGACATCCTGTGCATCGCCGGCGAGGCCCATGAGGATCTGCTCGAGATCGGCTCCGCTGCCGACCTGGTGTGCAACAACGACTTCGTGGCCCGCGGCTATCTGATCATCCGCACCGCCCACGAGCTGGGCTGCGACACCTTCGTGCACATCTCCTTCCCCCGTCATCTGGCTTATGAGACTATGAGCCGTCGTATCGCGGTCATGAAGGCCGCCTGCGAGGAGTTTGGCATGAAGTTCGAAATGGAGACCGCTCCCGATCCCACCTCTGACGTCGGCGTGGCCGGCGCGCAGGCTTACATCCTGGAGAAGGTCCCTGAGTGGTCCAAGACCTACGGCGAGAAGGCCGCTTACTTCTGCACCAACGATGCTCACACCGAGCCTCTGCTCAAGCAGCTGCTGCAGTA
>ERZ779840.4602-NODE-4602-length-10076-cov-4.559824_pt1 | contig 10076 bp, 9 predicted proteins | sample MGYA00511561_ERZ779840 | MGnify/ENA primary metagenome ERZ779840 (study PRJEB29588, sample SAMEA2162036) | human gut metagenome | biome: human gut; feature: human-associated habitat; material: faeces | place: Denmark | collected 2008/2010 ...
GGAAGCCGCAGCCGGTTCCAAAATTCCTCCGGTGTCATGTCGATGCGGAAAAGAAAGCGATGCAGCCCGGCATCGTAGTTCCGAACGCCCTTGAGCAGTTTCCTCTGACGCAATAGCGGCAGGAGATTGACGAACACTGCAAGTGGGGCAAGCAGGAGAAGAAGCGCAAAGATCCAAAGCGGACTGCATGGCATAAGCGAAACCTCCTTGGCCCTATCTGCCGGTAGGGCCGATCATAACGAGAGGGCAGCACGGCACTGCCCGCAATCAGTGCAAGCATCAGAAAACCAGCAACCGGGAATCTTATAGATTTTCATTATTATAATACAATCACCAGCCGGTCTTTGCAAATGTTTTCCCAGCGATAAGACAAGCAATGCGGCGTTTTCGAAAATTTCGCACCTCGCCAGACGGCAGCCGGATTTAAAAAATCTTCCTGTTATTAAGACCGTCGAAAGGATGATTTGCAACCAGATTCTTTCGCCTTTTATGAAAAAACAGAAATTATCCGCGGAGCATTCGGCATTTTATATAAATTCGGTGCGCACGGCTTATAGAAAATGCTGAAATTTGCCAAGACAGAGAAAAAAGAATGGACAAACACAAATTCCGTTGATAGAATAAAACCAGAAAGTTGATTTAACGTTTGACCAAGCGGTGATGAGAATGGCAGCGACCCTTAAAGACATCGCAAATTCCGTCGGTACCTCCGTGACGACCGTTTCCAAGGTTCTGGGCAACCGGGAGATCCGGGTGTCTGAAGCAAAGCGGCGGGAAATTCTGGAGGTAGCCGAAAAACTGAACTATCTTCCGAACGCCTCCGGCGTGAATCTGAAAAAGGGGAGCACGGACGCCATTGCCGTGATCGTCGGCGACTTGCTTTATCCCTACTACGCAAAGCTCCTGAAGCAGATCGCCTATTGCCTCAATGAACACGGCAAGAGCATCATCGTCTGCGACGCGGACAACGACTTCCGCACGGAGCTTCAGCACTATCAGCGCATGAAATCCGGCTATGTGGACGGCGCGATCATCGTTCCTTCGCCGCTCACGGTCACGCGCGAGAACGTCAAAACCGTGCTGAAGGTTCTGGACGGGCTTGACCTGCCGATCACCTTCGTCTGTCATGGACTGCCGCCTTTTGAGTGCTATTCCACGGTCGGAACGCCGCCCTATGCCTGCGGCTACCTTGCCGCCAAGCACCTGCTGGAACTGGGGCATCGCCGCATTGCCTACGTCTCGGAATCGCTGGAGCACGAGACGCTCAACCCCAAGCTGTTGGGCTTCCGTGCGGCGCTGCGGGAATACGGCGCGGACGACTGCGGCGACCTGACGCGCTACGGCTATGCGCGTTACAGCGGCGGCAGCAGCGCCTATCAGGAGCTGGCTGCGTCGGACATGACGGCGGCGGTCTGCTCGGACGATCTGCTGGCCATTGGCTTTCTTTCCGCAGCGACTGCGGACGGACGCAGTGTTCCGCAGGAGTTGTCCGTCGTGGGTATGGATAACATCATGGCGACGCTGCACAGCACGCCGAAGATTACTACGGTCTCGCAGAACACGCAGCTCATCGCACGCAACGCCGTCGATTGCCTGCTTGACGAGATCGACGCCCGCAAGCGCGGGCAGCATGCGGACATTACACACATTGCAGTCGAGCCGACGCTCATGGTGCGCGAAAGCACCGGCGCGGCACGGCCGGGAGAGGGCGTAAGGTGAAGCAAAAAAAGATATTTCCGTTTCTGGTTCTGGCAATGTGCTTCCTGATTCAGGGAGGACTGCTGGGTATTATTTCCAATTGCCGCGGAATTTTTTATGATCCGGTCTGCGCGGAGCTGGGCATCAAGCTCGGCAAGCTCACGACCTATTCCGTGTTCTACGGGCTTGCCGTCTGCGCGGCCATTCCCTTTGCCTCGCGTGCGATCAAAACCTGGAATCTGCGCTGGACACTGACGGGGTTTGCCTTGCTCACCGCGGCGGCACAGTTTGCAATGTCCTATTTTCACAGCGTTTATCAGTGGTATATTGCCGCTGCGGTGCAGGGCGTGTGCTATGCGTTCCTGTTTGTGCAGACGGTTCCAATGCTGGTCAATCGTTGGTTCAGCGAACAGAGCGGCTTTTTCCTCGGCATTGCCTGCTCTGCCTCCGGCATTGTGGGTGCGCTGATGAACCCGCTGGCGCAGAGCTTTATGGCCGCTTATGGCTGGCGGGCGACCTACCGGATGCTGGGCATTGCGCTGTTTGTGCTGCTGGTTCCTGCCTGTGCGCTGTTTGCCGTGCGCAAGCCGGAGGATGTCGGCGCACAGCCCTATCACCGCCGAAAGGTCCCGAAGCGTAGCGCGCACATGCCGGTTTTTCAGGATTTTTCCGCAAAAAACGGGGTATTTGCACTGCTCTTGGTGTTTGCCTGTGCGATCTGCATCACGACCGGTTATAACCAGATGCTTTTCGGCGTTGGTCAAACGTTTGACCATCCGAAGGAGCTTTTGGGAACCTTTGTTTCCGTCTCCATGGTCGGCACGATCGTCTGCAAGCTGCTTGTCGGCTGGCTCAACGACCGCTTCGGCATGCAGGCCGCCTGCTATGCGGCCGTCGGCACCATAGGCGCAGGGCTTGTGTGCCTGTTTTTCGGGCAGTCCGTGGTGCGGATGTACATCGGCGCGTTTTGTATGGGCATGCCCATGGCGGTCACAGTCGTGGCCATGCCGAATCTGGTGCGCAGCGTGTTCGGAAACGAGGCCTTTGAGCAGCGCTACCGCACGGTGTCGGTGATTGTCAATCTGGTCAGCAATTTCAGCTTTACGGTGCTGGGCTGGCTCGTGTCAATTTTTGATTCTTACAAGGTGATGCTGGCTTTCGGTATCGGTGCATCGGCACTCTCGGCGCTGCTGGCCGCCGCCCTCTTTGCAGTGAGAAAAAGGAGCTTGATCTATGAATGAAGTGATTAAAACAATTCTGGAGCGAAGGTCTGTGCGCCGTTTTGCGCAGCGTCCGATAGACGAAGCGCTTGTGCGCGAGATCATCGAATGCGGCCGCAGCGCGCCGAATGCGTGGGGCCACCAGACCTTTGAATTCTTTGCCGTGACCGATCGCACGCTGATGCGTGAGCTGGCAGAGCTGACGGCAAGGTACCTCGGCGGGGAGCCGGAGGAGCACATGTTCTTCGACGCGCCGCTCATCATCCTCATCAGTGACATCCGCGATAATTACATGCGCCTTGCGGATGCAGGCTGCGCCATGGAAAACATGTTCCTTGCGGCACGCAGCCACGGCATCGGCTCGGTGTGGATCAACCAGTTTTCACCCATCTGCGACAAGCTGGAGGTCATAGAGAAATTTGAGACCATCGGCATTGCCAAAAACCGCGTCGTCACGAGCCTCGGCGCCTTCGGTTATCCGGACGAAACGCCGCAGCCGAAGGAGCTGATCTCCGCGGTGCATTATCTCAGATAGGAGGCAGACCATGAGCATGCACATCGACGCCCGTCCGGGCGACATTGCGACCCATGTGATCACCGCCGGCGACCCGGAGCGTATTTCCTATCTTGCCGAGCACTATCTGGAGCATGCGGAGCTGGTCAGCAGCAAGCGCGCCGCGCTGTGCTACACCGGAATCTATGCAGGGCAGCGCGTTTCGGCCATGGCGGTGGGCATGGGCATCCCGTCCATGCTGATCTATGCGACGGAGCTGTTCCGCGATTATGGCTGCGAGGCCATTGTGCGCGTCGGCACCTCGGCGGGCTATCTTGATTCCATGCAGCGGCACGACATCGTGCTCTCACAGGCGGCCTGCCACACCTCCGCGATCAACGACGGCCTGTTCAACGGCACCTTCTGCCCGATTGCGGACTACCGCCTGTTGTCCGAGGCCGAGCGCATTGCTGCGGCAAAAGGGCAAAAGGTCTACATCGGCAACACCGTCTGCAATGACCGCCTCTACCGCCTGCCCGAGAGCTACCGTTCGGGGGCATGGCGCGATTACGGCGTTCTGTGCTCGGAGATGGAGGGAGCGGCACTCTACACCGCCGCCGCGCAGTTTGGCAAACGCGCCCTGATGCTCGTTTCCATCCTCTCACATCTGGAGGTCAATGCTGCCGGGAAAGAATGCATCCGTCCGCTGCCGGAAACACCCGGAAAGACCATGGACGACGCGCTGCTTCTGGCACTGGAGACGCTGGCCGAGGACGGCAGGAGGCACCATGGAGGTCTTTGAGGCACTGCGCACCCGCGCGAGCGTGCGGGATTTCCTGCCGGCGCCGATCCCTGCGGAAGCACTGGAAAAGCTCAAAGAGGCCGCGCTGTGCGCGCCGACCTCGCTGAATTTGCAGCAGCAGCGCTTCTGTTTTATCACCGCGCCCGACATTCTCCGCACGCTGACCGAGGGCGTCATCCGCGTCTCCGAGGAGCGCGGTGAGACGGATTATCTTGAGCGCTTGGCGCAGCGTGACGGCAAGGTGTTCTTCGGCGCACCGCTGGTCATCGTCATTGCGGTAAACCCGGAGAACAATTATATTGATGTCGATGCCGGCATCGCGGTGCAGAGCCTTGCGCTTGCCGCAAAGGCGCTTGGGCTGGATTCTGTTATCATGGCCGCCCCCGACCGCGTGTTCACCGACCCGCGTGCGCAGGAATATGAGCGGCTGCTGGGTTTCCCGGCGGGCTACCGCTTCGCCATCGCGCTGGCCGTCGGCTATGCGGCCCGCGAATTCCGCCCGCACGAACACAAGTGGGAAAATATGATCGAACTATGTTGATTACTGCCACCGCAGTTTTCATAAATTACAAACAAGGAGACAAGAAATGAAAAAGCTGATCGCAATCCTTCTGGTCCTCGTCATGGCGCTGAGCCTGTTCGCATGCGCCGGCGGCAACGACCCGACCGAGCCCAACAACGACCCCTCGAAATCCGAAAACAACAACACTTCCAATACTCCTTCCGAAAACGTCAAGAAGGCGAACATCGTCCTCGTCATCCCGAACTCCCTCGGCGACAAGGCCTTCTCCGACATGGTGTGGTCCGGCGTGCAGATCGCCAAGGAGCAGAACCCCGACCGCATCGGCAACATCAAGTGCATCGAGCTTCAGGGCGACACCACCGCCCCCATCCCCACGCTGACCGAGCTGTCCGAGCTGGGCGAGTGGGACATCATCGTCACCGGCACCTTCAGCCTGAAGGAATCCATCGTGGAAGTCGCCGCGAAGTTCCCCGAGCAGAAGTTCCTCATCTATGATACCGAGCTGGATTACAGCGACGGCAAGTTTGCCAACTGCGCTTCCTTCGCTGCCATGCAGAATGAAGGCTCCTTCCTCGGCGGCGCACTGGCGGCCATGATGTCCGAGAGCGGCGTCATCGGCTTCGTCGGCGGCAAGGAGACCTCCTCCGTCAGCGACTTCCTTGTCGGCTACATCGAAGGCGCGAAGTATGTCAACCCCGACGTCATTGTCCGTTCCGCGTTCATCGGCAACTTCACCGATACCGCAGCGGCCAAGGAGCTTGCCAACGCGCAGAACGCGCAGGGCGCGGACATTGTCTTTGCAGTCTGCTCCGGCGCAGGCTCCGGCGTCTATGAGGCGGCGGCAGAGGGCGGCTTCTGGGCACTCGGCGTGGACAGCGACCAGTCCCTCATCCTCGAGGCGACCAACCCCGCAGCGGCCAAGGCCATCCTGACCTCCGTTGTGAAGAACTTTGACGTCGTCCTCAGCACCGCTATCAAGGAAGCGCTGGACGGCACCCTCGAATTCGGCAAGCACAATGCGATTAACCTCGCGGCCGGCGGCATCGGCCTTGCAGACAACAGCTACTATCAGGCTGCCGTCTCCGCCGACATCCGTGCGAAGGTCGATGAGATCGCCGAAAAGATCAAGAGCGGCGAGATCACCGTCAGCACCGCCATCGGCATGGACGCCGATACCTACAACAACCTGAAGGAATCCGCATCCAAATAATCAGACATGGACAGCAAGGAGGCTGTGATGGAAGAACAGTATGAATACGTCCTTTCCATGCAAAACATCACCAAGGTCTATAAGGACGGCTTTGTAGCGAATAAGAATATCGATTTCTCTGTCCGTAAGGGAGACATCCACGGCCTCGTCGGCGAAAACGGCGCAGGCAAGAGCACGCTGATGAAGGTGCTCTTCGGCCAGGAGCAGCCGGAAAGCGGAAAGATCTTTTACAAGGGAAAAGAAGTGGATATCAGCAGCCCCCTTGCTGCTTTGAAGCTCGGCATCGGGATGGTGCACCAGCATTTTATGCTGGTGCCCTCCCTGACCGTTGCGGAAAACATGGTGTTTGGCATCGAACCGACAAAATGCGGCCTGTTCAACTATAAGCAGGCGGCCAAAATGACCCGCGAAGTATCCAAAAAGTTCGGGCTCGACGTAGATCCGGACATGAAGGTGCGCGACCTCTACGTCGGCCAGAAACAGCGCGTAGAGATTCTGAAAATGCTCCTGCGCAACGTCGAGGTGCTCATTCTCGACGAGCCGACGGCGGTTTTGACGCCGCAGGAGACCGAGGAGCTGTTCGCACAGCTCATCAACCTCAAAAAAGAGGGCTATACCATCGTTTTCATTTCCCACAAGCTCAACGAGATCAAACAGATCTGTGACCGCCTGACGGTTCTGCGCGACGGCCACTCCATCCAGACGGTGGATGTGGACAGCGTGACCGAGCAGGAGATTTCTCAAATGATGGTCGGCAGAAACGCCATCAATTCCCTGACCAAGATGCCTGCACAGCCCGGCGAAACGCGTCTGCAGGTGCAGGAGCTGAACTATTACAACAATTTCGGCAAGCAGGTCCTGACGGACGTTTCCTTCAGCGTGCGCGGCGGCGAGATCTTAGGTGTCGCAGGCATCGAGGGCAACGGCCAGCGCGAGATCTCCGAGATGATTACCGGCATGGACAAGATCCAGAGCGGCGAGATCTTCGTCGGAGACAAGAGCGTCAAGGGACATACCATTCGCGAGATCCGGCAGATGGGCGTGGCGCATGTTTCCGAGGACAGAATGACCTACGGCATTGCGGGCGACGCCAGCATTGAATACAACATCATTTCGGATCGTTACTATGAAAAAAACTATCAAAAGTATCATATTTTGCGCCGCAAGGCCGTGCGCAAGCTCTCCGACGACCTGATCCGCAGCTTCACGGTCAAGTGCGACGGAAGCACGGCGGCAATCAAGACACTCTCCGGCGGCAACATTCAAAAGGTCGTCGCGGCGCGTGAATTTTCCAGCCGTCCGCAGATCATGATTGCCAACCAGCCGACACGCGGGATTGACGTCGGCGCCAGCGAGCTGATCCGCAGCAAGCTCATCGGTCTGCGCGACGACGGCGCGGCGGTGCTCCTGATCTCCGCCGACATCACCGAGCTGCGCGAGGTGAGCGACAGCCTGATCGTGCTGTGCGGCGGACGGATCGTTGCCTACTTTGAATCTCTGGAGAATGTGACGGAAACGGAGCTGGGCGAGTATATGCTCGGCCTGAAGGAACAGACGCCGGAGCAGATCGCGAGGTGCTGCAAATGAATCGAACCAAGAAAATTGAAGCGGCCTTTTTTGTGATCCGCGACGTGCTGGCCATCGGCATCGCGCTGCTGATCTCCTTTTTGCTGATCTTCGCGGTCAGCGAGGACGCCTTCGGCTCTTTGAAGCTGTTTCTGGTCGGGCCGCTGCAAACGGTATCCAGACTCGGCTATATCGTTGAAAAAATGATTCCGCTGCTGTTTACCGGCGTCGGCGTGAGCCTGATGTTCCGCTGCCGTCAGGTGAACATGGGCAGTGAGGGCGCGTTCTATCTGGCAGGCGTCGCCAGCACCGCCGCGGCGGTGCTGCTGCCGCTGCCGTCCGTTATTCATCCCATCGTCTGCATCCTGATCGGCGGCATTGTCGGTGCGCTGGTCTGCGGTCTGACGGCGGTGATGCACACCAAGTTCCATTCCCTGACCATCGTGACCTCCCTGATGATCAACTACGTCTGCCTTTATCTCGGCCAGTATTTTATCAATCATCAGCTCTGGGATGTCACGACCGGCTATCAGGCCTCCTTCAAATTCCTGGAGACCGCGCTGCTGCCGAAGCTGTTCAGCAAGACCAACATCCACGCGGGCCTGTTCCTCGCCGTGGCGGTTGTGATCTTCGGCCACATCCTGCTGGAAAAGAGCACCTTCGGCTATAAGCTCAAGCTCGTCGGCATCAACCCGGACTTCTCCCGCTACTCCGGCATCAATGTGACGGCCGTCATCATCGGCTGCCAGCTCATCGGCGGTGCACTCGCCGGTCTGGGCGGTGCGGTGGAGCAGCTCGGCATGTACAAGCGCTTTGAGTACGCCGGCATGTCCGGCCACGGCTTCGACGGCGTGATGATCGCCGTCATCGCGGGCAACAATCCCAAATATGTACCCATCGCCGCACTGTTTTTGGCCTATGTCAATGTCGGCGCGGAGACCATGGCGCGTATGTCGGACGTTCCGCCCGAGGTCGTGTCCATCGTGCAGTCGGTCATCATCATGTTCGTCGTGGCCGAAAAGTTCCTGGCCAATTGGAAGCACAAGGTCATTGCAAAGCAGTCCTTGAAGGATCTCGGAAGGGCGGAGGTGCGATAAATGGAAAGCGTACTGAAATATATCTTCTCGACGCAGTTCATTGTCGCGGTTCTGCGCATGAGTACGCCGCTGATCCTCTGCTCCATGGGCGTTCTGCTTGTGCGCAAGTCCGGCATCGTCTGCATTGCCTTTGAATCCATGATGCTCGCGGCGGCCTTCGGCGGCGTCATCGGCAGCGCCTATGCCCAGAGCCTGGCCGTCGGCATGCTCTGCGGCGTTGGCCTGAGCGTGCTGTTTGCGCTGCTGTTCGGCTACTTCGTCTTGATTCTGAAAGCAAACAATATGCTCGTCAGTCTCGCCCTGAACACACTGGGCAGCGGCGGCACGGTGTTTATGCTCTATGCGCTCACCGGCGACCGCGGCAACTCCACAAGCCTTGCAAGCCTGCAATTTCCGACGGTGAACATTCCCTTCATTCAGGACATTCCGGTGCTGGGCAAGATCCTCTCCGGTCACAACGTGCTGACCTATGTCGCGCTGCTCAGCGTGCCCGTGATGTTCATCATTCTGATGAAAACGCCGCTGGGCCTGCGCATCCGCGCCGTCGGCGAAAACGAGGGCGCTGCCGAATCATTGGGCACCAGCCCGGTGAAAACGCGCTTCATTGCGCTGATTATTGCGGGCGTGTTTGCCGGTTTTGCAGGCATGTATATGTCCATGGGCTATGTTTCGGCCTTTACCAGAGACATGATCTCCGGCCGCGGCTACATCGCCATTGCCGCACAGAACCTCGGCGGCTCCATGCCGGTGGCGACCTTCTTCTGGGCTCTGGTGTTCGGTGCATCCAATGCCATCGCCAACGCCTTCCAGGCGATCAACATGCCGCCGGAGTTCTTGCAGATGTTCCCCTATGTTGCGACCGTCGTCGGCCTGATGCTCGTCGGTATGACGATCAATCGCAAGAAAAAGCGCGAAATGCGCGAAATTGCAGAAAAATGCAAAGCGCTCAAGTTTGAAAAGGAAAGCAAGTAATATGGCAAAAAGAAAGATCATCATGGACGTTGACACCGGTACGGATGATGCCGTCGCTCTGGTGCTGGCGATTCTGGGCGGTGAGGTCGAGCTGCTGGGCGTGACCACGGTCAACGGCAATCTGGAGCTGAAGCTCACCACGGACAATACACTGCGCGTGGTGGAATGCTGCAAGCCCTATGGGCAGGTGCCGGTTTACAGCGGCTGCGAATATCCGCTGGTGTCCACGCTCTCGCCTTACAGTGCGCAGTCGCGCCACCCCATCCCCAAGCGCGAGGGCACGAGCAAGAAATTCGCAATGCACCGCGACCATCTGCCGCTGCCGGAGACCACGCTGAAAAAGCAGGATAAAAATGCCGTCGTCTGGCTCATCGAGACCGTTATGGCCTCCGAGCCGGGGAGCATCAGCCTTGTCGCGCTTGCGCCGCTGACGAACATCGCCGCGGCGATGCGTGCGGAGCCTGCCTTTGCCTCGCGGCTGGGCGAGATCGTCCT
>ERZ779840.4605-NODE-4605-length-10074-cov-3.278770_pt1 | contig 10074 bp, 6 predicted proteins | sample MGYA00511561_ERZ779840 | MGnify/ENA primary metagenome ERZ779840 (study PRJEB29588, sample SAMEA2162036) | human gut metagenome | biome: human gut; feature: human-associated habitat; material: faeces | place: Denmark | collected 2008/2010 ...
AAAATACTTCCATTTAGGGTAATTTCTCCGGTAAATGCAATATCTTCGGGAATCTTTTTTTCTTCAAATCTACTACATATTGCAACTGCAATGGGTAATCCTCCACTTGATCCATCTTTTTTAGTCGAAGCATCTAAGAAATGTAAGTGAATATCTTGGTTATGGAAATTATATTTATACTTATTTTTAAGCATAGTTAAACATACCAAAATACTTTCTTTTAAAATTTCTCCGGTATTACCTGTTATTGTTATTTTTTCACTACCTTTATTTAGACTTACTTCAAGTTTAGAAACTATACCACCTATACTTGCAACTGCAAGAGTACTTACTACACCATATTCATCTTCATTTATAGTTAATTTTTGATATTTTGGCGTTCCAAGTAACTTAATTATTCTTTCTGTATTTAAAACTTTAACATTGTTAATAGTTATTTTTCTAGCTAGAGATGATAAGACTCTATCTAAGTCTCTTACTCCAGCTTCTTCTGTATAGTTATTGATGATGAAATATAAAAGTTCATCACTAAATTTTATTTTACTGTCATATACCATGTTTTCAAGTAATATTCTTGGTAACATGTAATTTTGCGCTATATCTTTTTTTTCAAATATTGTGTAACTGTTAAGTTCAATTAATTCAACACGATCAAGTATTGCTGGTGGTATATCATTTATATTATTTGCTGTTAAAATAAATAATATGTTACTTAAATCAAATGGTTCTTCGATATAGTTATCTATAAAATACTTATTTTGATTTGGATCTAGTATTTCAAGAAGAGTTGATGCCGGATCTCCTTTAAAGTCTTTTACCATTTTATCTACTTCATCAATTAACATAACAGGATTATTTGTTCCAGTTTTATATAATCCTTGGATTATTTTACCTGGGCTTGATGCTAGATATGTTCTTCTTGTTCCAATAAGTTCTGTTGAATCATTTAATCCACCAACACTAATTTTATAAAATTCACGATTTAATGATGTAGCAATTGACATAGCAATTGTTGTTTTACCTACACCCGGAGGTCCCACTAAACAAATTATGGGACTTGCTATTTTAGGATTTAAATTTTTAATTGCAATATATTCACTTATTCTTGTTTTAATTTCATCAAGACCGTAATGTGATTTATTTAAATCTTTATATACTGCTTCAAAATTAGATGTTTCTTTTGTACTTTTATTCCATGGCAAATTTATTACCCAATCTAGGTAGTTATGCATCACACTAACTTCTGGACTATTTTCACTCATTATTTCATATTTATCTATTTCATGAGCAAAGTGTTCTTTAGTTTTTTTATCTATTTTTAATTTATGAAGACTCTTGCGATATTCTTCAACTTCAATATTTTTCCAGTTTTCTTCTCCGAGTTCATTTTTAATAGTTTTAAGTTTTTCTTTTAATATATATTCACGTTGTTCTTTTTGTAGTGACTCTTCCATTTTTTCTTCAAGTTCATTATCAAGTTCAACAGACTTTATTTCTTCATTCATATCTTTGATTAGAGTTTTAGCCCGATTTAATGGATTTATTTCTTGCATGTATTCTAGTTTTTTAATTGTGTTAAATGGTAAGAATGATGCTATAGCATCAGTTATTTTATTTAAATCTTTTGAATTACTTACATAATTTATTATATCATTTGATATTGTTTTTGATATATTTATATATTCTTTTAAAACTTTGATTAACTTTTTTAATATGGCTTTTTCTTCGGATTCAATTAATGGTGGTAAGTCAATATACATTACTTCACTATATAAGATAACGCTTTTCTTTTCTTGAAAGTATTTTGAAATAGCTACTCTTTTTATACCACGGATTTTTACTTCGATGATACCATCTTTATCTATTTTATTTTTAATTTTAGCAATTACACCTACTTTTGGTAAGTCTTCAACACTTGGTTCTTCTTCGAGAGTATCAGTTGGAGCAACAACAAGGATTTCGCCTTTGTAGTTTTTGCTTGATTCACTAATTGCTAGGTTACTTATTTTATTATTTAATTCTATTTTAATTTCCTGATTAGGGAGGATAACCAAATTTTTAAGTAATATTACGGGAATGTTAAAATTCATAGTGAGTACCTCCTAAACTTAAATGTTATTATATCGTTTTAATGGGAATTTGTAAAGTAAAATCACAATATTTTTTTTACTTCATACAATACATTAGATAAAAAGGAGCGAATATGATTAATTGGTATATAAATTTAACATACCCATTGCAGGCTTTAGTTGCATCAATGTTTACTTGGGCAATTACTTCGATGGGTTCAGCAGTTGTATTTTTATTTAAAAAAGTAAATAAAAATACAATGGATGCAATGCTTGGTTTATCTGCGGGAGTTATGCTTGCTGCGACATTTTGGAGTTTGCTTTCACCTGCTATAGAAATGGCTAATAATCTGAATTTAATTTCATGGTTGATTGTTTCAATTGGAGTACTTTTGGGTGGCTTACTGCTTTTTAGTGGAGATAAAATATTTGATAGATTAACAGAAAATAATAAAAATGCAAGTAGTATGAAAAGAAGTTTAATGTTAATATTTTCAATAACACTTCATAATATTCCGGAAGGAATGGCTATTGGTGTTGCTTTTGGTTCTGTTTTTTATAATTTAGATGGGGCAACACTTATGTCAGCAGTTATGCTTGCAATAGGAATTGGAATACAAAATTTTCCAGAAGGTTCTGCAGTATCATTACCTCTTCGAAGAGAGGGAATGAGTACTACAAAAGCATTTATATTTGGAGTTTTAAGTGGAATTGTTGAACCAATTTCTGCAGTAATTGGAGCTATACTTGTTATAAAGGTACAAATACTTTTACCAATACTACTTGCTTTTGCAGGTGGTGCAATGATTTATGTTGTAGTGCAAGAGTTAATTCCAGAAAGTCAAACCAATGAAAAAAAAGACCTAATGGCCTTATTTACGATATTTGGATTTTTACTTATGATGATCTTCGATGTTGCACTTGGGTAGCTTATGCTATCCATTTTTCTTTCTAGTTCTTGTTAGAATATTATCATATTTGTTTAAAACTTCTGTTTCTTTATCTGAAACATATTTGAAATTTTCTATCATTTTAGTTATTTCTTCGCTATCACCTGATACTGTTTGTTGTTCATGATGCATTTGTGGTAGTGGACTTAATGATGTAATGATATTAGAAAGATTCATATTTTCATTTTCAATATCATTTATTTTCTTTTTATTTTCTTTAATTTTGTATTCTAGATATGCAAGATATCCTTCGATTGTTCTTATGTAGAATGCACCGAATAATGGGCTTTGATGAGTTGCTTCATAAATTTGTCCATTTTCACCTTTAATCTTATAAATTTGGACATACCATGGACTTCCATGATATGATAAATCTTCGGATTCTTTACTTGAAATAATTACCCCTTTGATAAATCTTTCTTCTTCGTAATCATTTTTTGAGTTAAAAAATATTAAAACTTCTGTTCCATTTGGAATTATTTTTTCCATACGTATTTCTCCTTCTTGATAATTTATTATACCATAGATTATTAATTTTACAAAATATTTATTATCAAGTTGCAATAAAGCCACTTAAAAAAATTTTTATTCATTTGCATATAGTTTCTTGTATGTTTTATTTTTCTTTATTAATTCATTGTGAGTTCCTTCATCAATTAATTTTCCATCTTCGATTAGGTAAATGATGTCAGCATCAATTATAGTTGATAAGCGATGTGCTACGATTATTATTGTATGGTCTTTAACTAAATTGTCTATTGCTTGTTTTATTTTACTTTGGTTTTCATTATCTAAGGCACTTGTTGCTTCATCAAATAAAATAATTTTACTATTTTTAAGCAAAGCTCTTGCAATAGCAAGTCTTTGTTTTTGTCCGCCGGATAAATTGATGCCTCCCTCACCTATCATGGTATTATATTGATTAGGAAGACTCATGATATAATCATCGACTTCTGCAAGTTTGCAGGAACTACAGATTTGTTCTAAAGTTAGTTTGTTATTTACTATTTTTAGATTTTCTAATATTGTTTTATTAAATAAAAATGGTTCTTGACGAATTATTGCTATATTTTGTCTTAGGGATTCTTCAGTGAAGTCATCTAGGGGTATATCATCAATATAAATGGTACCATTTGTTGGTTTAAAATATTTTAGTAAAAGATTAAATATAGTTGTTTTTCCTTGACCACTTTTACCTACGATTGCTACTTTTTTATTGGTGGGAATACTTAGATTAAAATCTTTTAAAGTTTCTTTATCTTCATTTGGATATTTAAAAGTTACATTACTAAACTTAATATTACCAGTGATATCTGTTTTATTTAATTTTCCATATATTTCATCTTGATATAGTTTATTATCTAATAATTCATTTATTCTTTCTATAGATGATACCATTTTTTGATAATAAGTTGAAAAGTTTGTCATTAAATCGATGGTATTCATAAATCTATATATGTAATAAGTCATTGCCATGAAGAATGCAAATGTGCCCCGGTTTGTTATAATTAAAATGATACATGTTGCAAAGACACTGAACTCAAGTAAGTAATTTAGAACTCCGATCCATGCAATATAATTTCTTTCAATTATTGCTTGATTATTTAATTTACTATATAGTTTGTTATTTTTCTTTTTAAATGTATTATTCATGTTTTTTCTAATACCTAAGGCACGGATTTCTCTGATACCTCGAATATTTTCAGAAGTTATTGCAATTATTTCATCTTTTTCTTTATTAATGTGCTCTTGTTCACCTTTGATGTTAGGTAAGTATTTTTTTGATATAAAATAAAATAGTATTAGATAAATTATTATAATTAATGATACATATAGGGAATTAAAACAAATGTAGATAAATACAATTATTGATGTGAATAGTGATATAGCTATTCTTAATACTTGTCGAAAAGATTCAGCGATGGTTGTTGCATCATTTACAGTTCTGTTTATTAATTCGCCGCTGCTTTTTTCTTCGAAAGCTACTGAAGGAAGAAGTCCAACTTTAACAAATACGTTGTAACTTATTTTTTCCATGATGTTATTTGCAAACTTTTCTAAATTAATTTTACCGTATCTATCAAAGAATAAGCCATCGATTGAGTTAATTAAGAATATTACCAATAAAACTATGATACCACTTAGATATTCTTGTGTTCTTGCTAAGTCTATTGCTAAACCAATTAGATATCCATAAAGAGTGCCTACCAAAGATGTTAAAAATAGTAAAATGAATGATTTTATTAGTAAAGATTTATCTTCTTTAAAGTAAGTTTTAAAAAATTTTATGATATCTTTTAGTTTCATATTATTCTCCCTTTTTTATTTTTTGCTTTAAATCAAATAGTATGTTTAAAGCTTCGATTGGTGTTGTATTTAAAACATCAATTGAGTTAATTGTTTTTTTGATAATATCTTCCTTTTTTTCTTGAACATCAAAGTCCATGGCTAGTTGAACTTTTTCACAAGGATTTTTTTTCTTACTGTTTGTTTCATATTCATCTAATATTTCTTGGGCACGATTTAAGAGTTCATCTGGCATTTTTGCAAGTCTTGCTACATGAATACCATAGCTTTTATCTACGGAACCATTTTTTATTTTGTGCAAGAATGTTATTTCATTTCCATTTTCAACTGCTGAAACATGGACATTTTTAATGTTTTTGAAGTTTTTATCTAAGCGAGTTAGCTCATGGTAGTGAGTTGAAAAAAGCGTGAATGCGTGAATGTTTTTACTAATGTATTCAAGAATTGATTGAGCAAGACTCATTCCATCATATGTTGCTGTTCCACGACCTAGTTCATCAAATAAGATAAGGCTGTGTTCAGTTGCTCCGGCGATGGCATTTCTTGCTTCCTTCATTTCTACCATGAATGTCGATTCACCACTTACTAGGTCATCACTAGCTCCGATTCTTGTAAAGATTTTATCAATTATTGGAAGAGTTGCTGATTTACATGGCACGAAAGAACCCATTTGAGCCATGATTACTATAATTGCCAGTTGTCTCATGTAAGTTGATTTACCACTCATATTTGGACCGGTGATTAAAAGAGTATCTATACCTTGCTCTAATATACAATCATTTGGTACATATTCACTTTTGCTTACAACTTCTACTACTGGATGACGTCCATCTTTGATTTTTATTATCTTTTCATCTGTTAATGTTGGTCGAACTAAATTATATTCTTCACTACATATTGATAAAGACACTATTGCATCTATATCACTGATTTCATCTGCTGTTTTGTTTAGAAGGGGGACTTCTTGTTTTACTATATTTTTAATTTCACAAAACAATTTATATTCTAGATCTATGATATTTTCTTCAGCATTTAGTATCATGCTTTCTTTTTCTTTTAATGCGGGAGAGATATATCTTTCACAATTTGTTAGAGTTTGTCTTCTTTCCCAATGATATTCTTCTTTTACTAAAGATTTGCTTCCGTTTGGAATTTCAATGAAGTAACCGAATACTTTGTTAAAACCAACTTTTAGATTTTTAATTCCTGTTTCCTCTTTTACTTTTGCTTCGAATGCTGCGACGAAGTCTTTTCCCCCACTTCTGATGTCGCGTAAGTTATCTAATTCTTCATTATAACCAGATTTTATCATGTAGCCTTCTTTGATACTTATTGGTGGATCATCAACTATGGCAGAATCTAATAAATTATATAACTTTTCATGAGTGTTTAAACAATAATTAAACCCAAGTTTATTGGAAATATCTTTGATTGTTGGAAGGACTTTGATACTATTTTTTAATTGAAGTAAGTCTTTAGCATTTAGACTTCCATTTATTACTTTACCTGCGAGTCTTTCAATATCATATACTTCATATAAAGCGTTTTTAAGTTCATCTTTTAAAATAAATTCATTGTTCATTTTTTCTATTTTGTCATATCTTTCATTAATTTTGTTTTTATCTTTTAAAGGGTTTAGTAGCCATGTTTTTAACTTTCTACTTCCCATTGCCGTTTTACATTTATCTAGTAACCATATAAGAGAATAAGTTCTTTCTTTTAGGCGAAGAGTTTCGATTAGTTCAAGATTTCTGATGCTGTGAATATCCATTTCAAGATAGTTATTTTTCTTGATGTAGTTAATTTTGTTGATGTGGGATAAATCTTTTAGTTGTCTTATATCTAAGTAGTAAAATAGATGTGCTATTCCATTTTTAACACGAGCATCTTCGATTGTATCTAGTAAATTTTTGTATTTATCCCAGAGAAATTCACTACTTATTGTTACTTCAATACCATAGGTATTTTTTAGTAAATCTATTAGATTGGTATTTAAATTATCTATGAATATTACTTCTTTTAGGTTGTATTCTAGAATTTCATTTATTAGTTTTTCTTCATCGTTTTCTATAGATAAGGTGGCTAGATAACCTGTTGAGATATCTAGTATTGTTAAAACTATAATGTCTGAGAAAAAAAGAATACTTGCAATGTATGATGAATCTAAGTCATTAAGTAGGTCATTATCAGCGATTGTTCCTTTGCTTATAACATCAACAATTCCTCTTTTTACCATACCTTTTGTAAATCTTGGATCTTCTAGTTGTTCACAAATTGCAACACGATATCCTTTGTTTACAAGTTTTTCGATGTATGGTTTTACATTATTATGAGGTACTCCGCACATTGGTACCTTTTCTTCTAGACCTGCTACTCTACCTGTTAGAGTTAATTCAAGTTCACGAGATGCAATTAGGGCATCATCAAAAAACATTTCATAGAAATCACCTAGTCTATAAAAAACTAGTTCTTCTTTATACTTATCTTTAATTTCCATGTATTGAGCCATCATTGGGCTTAATTTTGTTCTATCCACTTCACTTATTTTCATACTTCAAAACCTCATTGGTTATTATAACACAGGAAGTGTTAAAAAAGAAGTTAAAGTTGTTTTTTTCGTTTTAAAACTAGTGGTTTTCCATTTATTTGCTGAGTTACTTGAGTTTGAATTTGTTTTGTTTCTTCTTCAAGTGATACCACTTCATCTAAAGTTTTAGTTTCTGAAAGAGATTTCTTTTTTAATAATGATAATTCATTTTCATATTTGTGTTTCAAAATACGAGCATTTACTAAACTGGTTCTAGTTTTTTCTAGGTTCTTTTTGTTACTCTTTTGAAAATGTAAAACAAATAATGCTGTTGCTAATGTCATGATTGAACCACTCATTAAAATAGTGATTAAATTTTCATAAACAACCATACCAAAAGCACTAAAACATGCATTTATTAAAAATGTCAATGGAATATATAATGGTGACATAATTAAAGTAGTTCTTAGTAAAGATTTTCTAGTGGTGCATTTTTCTATTTCTTTTCTTAACTCTTTTATTTGATTTGTTACTATTTCAATCTTATTTTCTTGTAAAAGAACTTCTTTGGCATTAGAAATGTATTCTCTTTTTTCATATTCACCGATTTCATTTCTTACAAGCAATTTTTCATCTGTTAAAACTATTAATTCTTTATTCATTTTAATATCTCCCTTTAGTGAATAATATCTTACCATAACATTAGATTAAAAACAAGTACTTTTTCTTTATATAAATAAGGTTTAAAGATAAATCAATATTAGTATCAGGTATGTTATATATTTCTATTTCTTTTACTTCTTTATCAGTAATAATATCTATGATGTAATCATCATCGATGCTGATATAACCTTGGCTTGGTGTTTTTTCCTTGATTATGTATGTACCTAAAGGAAGATTATCAATTTCAAGTATTCCATCTTCATTGGTAATTCCTTCGAATATTATTTTTTCATTAAATATTATTTCAAAGATAGTATCCTTGATTGGATTTAGATTATTTGCATCTTTTTTCTTAATAATTAGTTTTCCTTTTTCTAGGTTGTTAATTAAGGTAAGTTTTGCTAGTACTTCTTTTTCATTATTGTTTTCTGTTAATTCAATCTTATGAATTACTTCATCGATAATATAACCATTCTTGGTTTTTGTTTCTTTTAAAAAGTACGTTCCAAGTTCTAAATTTTCATAAGTTATTTCACCATGTTCATTAGTGGTTAATTCCTTTATTAGTTCGTTATCACTACCATATAAAGCATAAGTTACTCCTTCTAGTTCTTTTGCTTTGAAATAAAAGTTATTATCATTTATAACTAGAGATTCTCCATATTTTTTGATAGAGATTGTACCCTTTGGTTTTTTTGCTATTATTTTGTATGAAGCAGAAACTGGAATATTTATATAACCTTTTAATATGTTTTGACTCTTATTTGAAATAAATATAATTGGATTTACATTATTCATTTCTTTATAAAGGTTAAATGTTTGCTCCTCATTTAAGACTTTAACTATTAATTCATTATTATTTAATATGATATTTTCATTATCAGTTTTATATTTGTATAATACATTTAAATTATCTTTTAAAGTTATTGTCTCATTAACATAAACTTCTGGTATGTTAAATTCTGGAATAGTGAAATGATTATCAACCAGATTATAGATTTCATTTATTTCATTTTCATAGAGATTTAGATTAATTTCTCCTTGGAAAGTATCCGTGAAATAAAACGATCCTTCAGGATATATTTCTCTCCATATAAGCATTTGAGTAATATAATACCATGATGAATTAGTGTGATCATAATAATTATCTTGATAATTATAGCCGTAGTAACTAATTAAATTTATTCTTTGCCATAATTTTTTACTTATACCTAAAACATTTTCAAAATTATCTTCATAATTTTCATATTTTACATTATTTTTTACTTTGACGAAAGGTTCAATACAATAGACATATTCATTATTTTCATTAATAATAAATTGAGCTTTTTTGTATTCTTTATTTCCAAATTCATCAATTTTTACAATATACATATCATTTATAACATCGCCGCCTTTAAAGGTTGATGCTAATACTTTATTTGAAAAGCTTAAAAATAAACAGATTATTAATAATATTTTTTTATTCATTTATACCACCCTTTCTTTTAATTTTGCCAATATATTTATTAAACAAAATTGTATATCATTTAAATTAAACTTGATATCTTTTTTTTTT
>ERZ779840.4614-NODE-4614-length-10061-cov-2.404657_pt1 | contig 10061 bp, 7 predicted proteins | sample MGYA00511561_ERZ779840 | MGnify/ENA primary metagenome ERZ779840 (study PRJEB29588, sample SAMEA2162036) | human gut metagenome | biome: human gut; feature: human-associated habitat; material: faeces | place: Denmark | collected 2008/2010 ...
AGCCGACATAAATCCGCCGCCTGAATGACCGTAAATACCTACCTTGGTAGCATCTATAAAGGGATAACGGGCAGCCAGTTGTTCGATAGCATATTTATCATCCGCCAGCGGATAATCGCGCATATTATTGTATCCATAGGTATGATAAGCCTTTCCACGCATTGGAGTACCCCCTCTGTGGCCTACGGTAATTACAATGAATCCCAGTTGAGCCAAACGGGTGTTATAAACATCATTTATTGTGAAACGAGTCGGCACGTACTCGAAGAACGGCCCCGGATAAACATTTGAAATAATAGGGTAAACTTTCGTCGAATCAAAATCGGCGGTGCTTCCACATCACACCATAAAGGTCGGTTACTCCGTCGGCAGCTTTTACTTTAAAACGTTCCGGAGCTTTCCAGCCCATTTCATAGACAGGTTGCAAGTCCGGTTTCTCCAATGTCATGATTACCTTCCCATTCCGGTTGCGAACCACGTTTACCGGCTCCTGCGACACGGTAGAATATGAATCTACCAGATAGCGACAGGAGGGAGAGATACTGACTTCGTGTGACGCATTCTCCGGCGTCAACAGACGGAGTGCATTCGGACGATCCAAATGAGCTTCATAAAGAATATAGTAATAAGGGTCAATTCCTTTCTCCCGTCCATAACCATAGAAATACATCTTGCGTCCGACAGTATCAATCTGCGCAACCGGGCCGGCTACCCAAGTACCGTCTGTCAGTTGATTCTTCAGGTTTCCTGTTGCTGTATCATACAGATAATAATGTCCCCAACCGTTACGTTCGGAACGGAACAGGATTTCTTTTCCGTCATTCAGGAAAGAAACATTACGCATCTGATAATCGAGATACGGCTTGTTTTCTTCATGAATCACCACACGCACTTTTCCGGTCTCTACATCCACTTCGCAAATATCCGACTGGTTCCATGTACGGTTATAGCGTTGGAAGTACAAGCGTTTTCCGTCTTTTGACGCATACAATACATCAATATACTGATCCGGCCAACGATTGATATCCACCTTCTTAACTTCCCGCTTGTCTATATCTCCCAACAGTAATTCATATTGAGTCACATTTTTATCACCGGCCAATTCAGCTTTATAAGTGATCAGTTCAGGAGAAGGCTTGGATAAAGAATTAATAACCCACAAGTCACGGACTTTCCGGTTGTCTTCACGGACAGCGTAGAAACGGTGGCTTCCCGGAATCCAGTGAGCCGATTCGGCTCCGAAACGGCCTTCCATCTTGCCTTCGTCTTCACGGTTGAATGTATAATCCGGCATACCGTCCGTCGTCAATTGAACCGGGATTGTATCCTGTCCCTTTTTCGGGTTTCCAACGAAATACAAGTTATCCTTACTGGCATAAAGAAAATACAAGCTATCCGGAGAATATTTCATCCAATACGGGTCGCCGGTTTTATACGTCGGCTTCTCATCGAGTTGCTTCAATTCTTTTGTATGGATATTGTATGTATAAAGTCCGCGGTCAAAATCAATACGAATGGTTTCGTTGTCCTTCATAAATGTGAAAGACAAATGCGGATCTGCCGAAGAATAGGCTTTCTTGGTATATACTGCAATTTTGCTCAATAACTCATCCGTATCAAACAACAATCGTTTCTCCTTCTTCTTCGGATTAACATAATAATATTTCTTTCCTTCACGTGTTGTAAAAGAGTAATAAAAGCAATCCGTATCGTTGATAAACGTCGGTCTGACTTCTGTAGAATACTTATCTATAGGATTTTGCTCCAACAAACGGAACTTTTCCGCTAACTGATAATTCGCTTTTTGTTGCGCACCGGCAAGGTTGCATGATACTAATGCAACCGCCAGGCACAAATATCTAAAGAGAGAGTTTTTCATAAAATCTTATCTATTGTCTTATTTACTACGGTTAATATCTCCCCAATAGTCTGCACGGGTATCACCTAGCAAATGTTTGGCAAAGAAACGGTACATTTTCTTCTCAAAATACTCATCGGCAGAGCCATATCCATGACCGGCTCCGGGAATGACAAGCATATCGAAATCCTTACCGGCCTCAATCAAAGCCTGAGCCATACGGTATGTATGTGCAGGATTCACGTTCTTATCCATATCTCCGGTTACAAGCATCAAGTGTCCTTTCAGATTCTTGGCTATCTCTGCATTCGACTTTACTCTAAACTTGTATTCATATTCTTTGGTCTCGTTACCCAGACTGTCTTTCACCACCTTCTCTACTTCTCTTACACCATTGTAACATTCTCCCCAACCACGGTTATAGATACTATTATCATGGTTTCCGGAACAAGAAACGGCAGCCTTATAAAAGTCCGGATAAGTGCAGCCATAAATCCGCCACCGGAATGTCCGTAGATACCAACTTTCTTACCGTCAATAAACGAGTGGCGCTGAGCCAACTGCTCAATAGCATACTTATCATCTTCCAACGGATAATCACGCATATTGCCGTAACCGTAACGGTGATATGCCTTTCCACGCATCGGAGTATCTCCCCTATGACCTACAGTGATTACAATAAAGCCAAGCTGCGCCATACGGGTACAATAGCTATCATCCAACGTAAAGTTAGTAGGAACGAACCCGAAGTATGGTCCCGGATAAACAACCGAAATAATCGGATATTTCTTTTCCGGATCAAAATTAGACGGCTTCCACATCACTCCATACAAATCCGTAACATTATCGGCAGCTTTCACCACAAAATTTTCCGGCTTCTTCCAACCGGCGGCATATACCTGACTTAAATCAGGCTTTGCCAACTCCATAATCACCTTGCCGGTATTGTCCTTCAATAATATCTTCGGCTCCATATCGACTCTTGAGAATGTATCAATAAAGTAGCGCCTAGACTTCAAAAAGATTACCCGGTGCTGCCCGTCTTCTTTAGTGAGTAGAGTTGCTCCCTCACGATCCATATTGGACTTATACAAACGATAGTAAAACGGATTGATCTTCGGGTCATCTCCATATCCATAAAAATAAACCGTACGTTGCAGCGTATCAATAGCGGCAATATGTCCGCTTACCAACGGTCCTGAAGATATCGCATTTTTCAGGTTCCCTTGACCGTCGTAATGATAATAGTGTCCCCACCCTGTACGTTCGGAACGAAATAGAATATCTTTTCCATCATTCAGAACTTCCACGCTACGCGCATGCGGATCACGATAAGGCTTATCCACCTCATGAATCAGTTCTTTGACCTCCAAGGTAGAGGTATTGACCGAACACACGTCTACCTCATCCCATGTACGTTTGGTACGTTCAAAAAAGACATACTTGCTATCCGACGTTACACTAAAAGGCATCACATACTGGTCATTCCACTTTTGTATCTTCGCTTTTCTCGCAGTCCGTTCTACAATATCAATGATTACAAGTTCATTCTGGGTTACATATTTATCTCCCGGAAATTCATACTTATATTTCTTCAACTCCGGCTTGTCCGAAATCGAATTAATCACCCAAAAGTCACGCAATTTCCGATTATCATCAAGCACAATATATGCATGCCGGCTATCAGGACACCAACGAGCATTAGAAGGAACTTCACCATTCTCCCCCGCATCCTCCTCACGAGCATACGAAAAATCAGGGACTCCGTCCGTAGTCAATTGCACTTCCGTAGTATCTACTCCCAATGCCTTGTTGCCCTTCACATACAAGTTATGGTCTTTCGCATACAGTATGTACTTCTTATCCGGAGAAAAATTCATCCATGAATATATCGGCTCGGCATCTCTGTCATCTGCCTTTTTCTCCTCCACCTCTTTCAATTTGCGGGTAATTCGATTGTAATCATACTTTTTCGACCTGTAACTGAATACAAATGACTTTTGATCTTTTGCGAACTTTAATTCTGACAAATCCAACCTTACCGGATTCACAACCTCATGAGTTAAACCGGAAAGCAGCATAGCCATTTCCTCGTTATCGAAGAGTAACTCCTTCTTTCCCTCCTTGGGGTTGACATAATAGTAGTGTTTACCTGCCGAAGTCGTAAAATCAAACCAAAAATTATCCGTATCATTGATTTCATGCGGATAAAGGGACATACTATTATTAGACAGTTTTCCCCCTAATGTAAATTTATGGAACTTCTCCGCCAACTCATAATTGGCTTGTACCGTATCATGCTCGGCAGGAACTTGTCCCCATCCTTGCAATGCAAGAGTAAAAGACAAGCTGCCGGCAATAAAAAGTTGTTTTAATACCATAATGGTTATTTATTATCAAAAAAACGCTTTTAAAGCTCTTCTAGAACGCAAATGACATATAATCCATACCGCGTCCCAGTTTATAAAGGACATCTACTATTTTACCAAACTTCTTGTTTTCTTCCGAGGTAGTTTCATTCGGGAATTGTTGTTTAAGAGAAACCTCTGTACACGTCCCATCTTCCAATCTTGTTTCTACAACACCGAATATATAGAAACTTCCGTCTTCCAGAGCAACGCCTAATTGCCCAGCGTAAGGATACTTCTGTTTATATAAGTTGGTGGTTACATCCATACCCGACAATGTCTTAACAGCCGCAGGTAAGGGTTCCCCCAATGGCATCAATTCACCTCTATATTCCACATCTCCATAAGCATCCCATCCATATTGATAATAATAAAGTTGATTTCCGCTGGCAATGACTACATAACGCTTGTTTCCAAAATTAGCCATACCACGATAATCATTGATAACACCCAAAGAGGCCTCGTAATACCAACCTTCCAGACAGCCAACATACCTTCTTTCAGCCTCCAATCCGAAATAACGTAATTCATACACCGATGTCGCTTCATCTTTCAGCAGAACAGTCCAATATGGTTCAGACTCTGTTATATCATTTCCAGAGTTATACGGAGCAGGTAATGCATCCACCACAGTCTTCTCTATATTCGAAAAATGATCTTCGCCACTCGGATCAGTGATATTATACATATTTCCACTTGTATAGCTGGAATTTTCAGTAATTACTGTACCACTAGTAGCATATCCCATATCCAAGATTCCAACCAATGAATTATCTTCTTCCGTCAGTGCAAGCATCACATCTGTAATATAATCATTAAACTTGTAGGCTTGGAATAAACGACTGAACCGGGTATTATTATTTAATCCTATGGGCATATAAGTACCTGCATGGAAATCCGTCACATCCGCCTTTTTTTCCCAATAAATCAATCCATTCTCGTCTAGTAGCGCTTTGGATGAAAAAGTCATAGCAGCTTCTACCGGAGAAAAATCAGCAGGAATATCTCCATGAAATTCTTCATCCGTATATACCTCACGTTCCAACGTATTACCATTAAGTTCGACCCAACGATCTTGCTTCACCACCAACTCGTCATACACGCTAATCCCATATTCGCTATTATAATCCATTTCACCAATATTGTTCATTAACCCTTTCGGATTTGAGCCAAGATTGGAGATAATATCACGTTTCACTATATGATAGACCAACGAATCGCGAGTGAACGTCTCTCCACCATACGTTACCTGATAACGTTGTGTTGTGGGCACAATGAAATGGAGCACAGATCGCCCGCCATCATCCGACAAAATCACCCAGCCACGCTGATAGATAGATCTCACATTAATGGTTGTGGATTTTCCGAACTGAACCCCCGTCTTATTATCTGTTACCGCAAATGTCACTTGATATGTGCCACTCTTTTCGGCTTTAAATGTATAAGTGGGACCTGTTTCGCCTGTCTGCAACTTCTTATCTACATACCATTCATAGCTAACATCCGGTGTAATACTATCTATTGTAAACTTAAATGTAGGTGCCAATACCAATTCTTCTCCTTCTATCACACTATAATCCAAATTAAAGTTCTCAAAATTGAGCGCACCACCTTGCATTTCATTTATCTGCTTGTAGTTATAGTTGTTATCATCATCCAAACAACTGGAAACAACTCCAACTAAAACTACTATCACTGCATATATTCCTAATTTTTTCATACTTTGCAATTTTATAATTTACCCTGCCACTTCCACAGTAATCACATTATCATTCTCATCTTTCACCCAATCTTCCATATCCTTTCCTGCGTTCATCTGCTTCAAGGTATTCTTCAATCTCAATGAATACTTACGCAACACTTGCTTATTCTTTCCATCAAACACTATATCATCCTTTTTCAACTCGTCCAAAAACATCTGATACTTTTTTTCTGAGTACTCACCTAAATAATACCAATCAACCGAATTTCCTGGGTTTTCCTCCGTCCCAGCATCGTTTACCGACCACCAATCGGGTTTAAACAAACGATCGGTGACAGAAATGAGAGCACGCGAATACAAATAATCACCTTGTTTCACAGTATTTGCTTCTACAACCTGTAACGCTAATATCTTCGTTTCTGCCCTCAATATCGGATCATTCTTCAATGTTACATAAATAGTATCCGTAAGCAATCCTTTTCTAATCTTACAATCTGCAGGCAATACATACAAATTAGCCGGCAAAGTAGTACGTTCGACATCTGCAATTACATTGAAATGTAAATCTTCATCCTGCATCTGCCCATAAACAGAAACCTCTATCGGTATCTCAGCATCCTCACCTTCATTATACATTTTAAAAGATACTGTAGTAGTATCCTTAGTCATATCGTTAACGAATTTTAAATAGGCTGTGTCGTTGCTGCTGACCAACAATCCCTTCTCTTCACATGAAGCGAGCATCAGACATACGCTGCAAAACAACACTCCCCATATAGCATATCTTTTCTTCATTTTCGTTTCTTTTAAGTAGTTATTCTAAAATAGTATCACACTTAAATGTTTGACTCCGAATCGGGCTTAGGTAATATCATATTTTCGTCAGTTGGTAACACGGGATTACTATAATAAGAACTGGCAGGCATCGTCCGATTCAACCGTTTATACATATAGAAAATCTGTCCTTCACCTAAGAACTCACGACGGGCATCATTTACCAGCAAGTTTATAAACTCTGACTTATTTGTGACATTATCAAACTTCTTTGATACTCCTCTTCCTTTCTTCACCAATTCCAAATACCCCTGCGCTTCTTGGGGATTAGTATCAAAAATTGCTTCAGCGGCAATGTAATACACTTCAGACATACGTATCATAGGAATTGTCTGATTATTTGTTATTCCGACAGTAGTACTCTCCGTCTGTTTGTAATATTTCAAAGTACGATAATAATATCCATAATACATTTCTTCCAGTTGATACTTAAACCGCCAATCACTGTCCTTTTCATCTCCATATAATTCTTTTGCCACCTCGCTATCAAGACACAGATAATGTTCCTCACTAGAGCCGTCGGAACCATGATTTATTTCCTGATCCCATTCCACTAATTCCTTGGGGGAATAAAGCCCAAAAATAATATCATTATACATCTTCATATTTCCATTCCTGAAACCTGATGAACTGGTTGATGCTTTAAAATAACCTGTTTCACTTTCTTCATCAATGATTTTTTTGGCTTCTGCATAAGCTTCCGCATTCTTTCCTGCATACAAATAAACACGAGCTAATTCTGCTGTTACCGCATAATAATTCAAACGATATCCTCTAGATCCTGCAAACTGGCTTTGAGAGACTTCATTGATGTTAAATCTAGAGTTTGCATTCATCTTGGATTCTTTATCAACTTCCTCCAATATACGCTGTGCTTCCTTCAAATCAGCAATAATCTGTTCCAAGCAATAATTAACCGTCTGATGATCGTTAATATAACTGGGATAAACATTGACATAAGGAATAAAAGTACGGTTATCTTCTCTAAAACCAACAGATGAAGGAGACGGAGCATAAATACGAAGCAAATCAAATTGCACAAATGCACGCAATCCAATAGCTTCTCCCAAAATCATCTGGCGTTCACTGTCAAGTCCATAAAAAAGATTAGGGTCAGCTTGAACCGCTTGCTGAGCCAATTCATTACAATTGGCAACCACATTCCAAGCGGCTTTCCACATTGCATCAGTAACAGGAACCAATTCGGTATTTTTAAAAGCAAGCTCTGCTATCTTTCTCATGGGGGTTCCACCAGCTATACTTGGAGCTTGCTCTATGTAATAAGCCTGGGCCCAAGCATAGATCGGATTCCCCAAGTAAGGTTACTTCCATACAAATCGAAAGTGGCCATTTTCCGATAAATACCATTCGTCGCTGTACGAAAACCATCACCGGAAGAAAACAAGTATTCCTCCTTTATCTCGTCGGAAGGATAAAGGTCCAGCCAATCTGAACACGAAGAAAGTGTCAAGGCTGCAAACGCAAAAGAAATAAACGTAGTATATATTTTTTGTATCATAATGGTATACTTAGAATTGTGCTTTAATAGAGAAATCGACCGTCCATGACTTCGGATAGCTTAAGCCTCGCTCTTGACGGATAGAATTCCAGTTAATAAAATCGCGTGTACTTGCTTCCAATCGAAGCATATTCATCCCCAAATGTTTCTTTATCCACTCCCGATTAAAATCATAGCTCAAAGTCAATGCACTCAAGCGCAGATAAGCCTTGTCCTGAACGAAGCGTGAAGTCGGCATGGTGACATTATCAGCGTTTTTAATATCTTTAAACTGAGCAATATCTCCCGGTTGTTTCCATCTGTCGGTCAACACACGCAAGTCTACATTTTGATATTGTATTCTGGCGTTTTCTACCCGATCCACCAAAGTCTGATTATACTCCTGTCCGCCCCATTCGTATTGGAAAGCCGCAAACAAGCTCCATGCTTTATAGGCAAGATTAAACCCAACAGAACCGTTGAATTTAGGTTCTGTATTACCAACAACCACTTCCTGAGTGGCATTCCAAGTATCGGACACGCTACCATCACGATTCAGGAATATTTCCTTACCCGTAGTGGGATCAATACCCAAAGACTTCACAGCCCAAATGGAAGTAAGTGACTGTCCTTCCTCATATTGAGATATAGGTACTGCATATTGAGCATTATAGCGACCATACTCTTCATTCGCAGAATTCTGATAAAATTGTTCTACACGTAGATTATAGGCACGTTGTGAATCTGATATTTTCACAATCTTATTTTTATTGTGTGCCATATTTCCCCACAGAGCTACCAACCAGTCACGATTACGAAATACTTCACCACGCACCTGCAACTCAAATCCCTGATTCAACACTTCGCCCATATTGTCTTTATAACTAGAGAAACCTGAAGTTTGAGACAAACTGACATCGTTCACTAAATCAATGGTCTTATCATGGTAATAATCCGCATCTACTGTTAAGCGCCGATTCAGAAATTGCATTTCAATACCTACATTAAACTTATCAGTCTTTTCCCAACTCAAGTTGTTATTTCCTAAAGCTTTTAGCACTGCGCCAAAGCCTGTTGCATACCATTCATCAAAAAGCGCCTCATACATGGTTGTAGCAGCATAAGACGGGAAACTAGCCTTACCAGTCCGGCCATACGATGCGCGTACCTTCAATTTATTGACTATCTCATTACCTTTTAGGAATTCATAATTATGAATGTTCACTCCCAAACCTCCTGAGAAGAAAGGTGCCCAGCGCTGTTTGGAACCAAAATCAGATGAACCGTCAAAACGAACGGAAAAATCAGCTAAATAGATATCGTTCCATGTATAGTTTCCGGTAGCCCACGTACTAACCATACGTGAGGTTCCTTCGGTACGCGACGGCTTTTCATATATCTCGGCTGCATAATTCGGCGAATGAAATTGTCCGTTCGGGAATCCACGATAATGAGCACTTGTCGCATCTGATGAGCCGGAAGATGCTTCCCAAGCCACAGACAAATTCAAATTATGTTTATTGAAAGAGCGTGTATAATATAAAGCCGCATTTGCATTCCAACTCAAATTGTTTCCATTATCTACATAGAGGTCACCCAAATTATGACCACCGTCACGAGGGGAAGCTGTTGTTTTTGAAGATAACGGATCAATGAACCGTTCTCCGTTAGAATACTTGCGGTTCACGCTGAATTGCCCCCTGACGGTCCAATAATCAGTCAGATACCAATTTAAGCTCAAATTATTGGATACTTCATCAT